>Ga0213835_101017_pt1 | contig 19973 bp, 19 predicted proteins | sample SWPATP01_FD_160576 | JGI IMG/M metagenome (GOLD analysis project Ga0213835, IMG submission 160576) | Coastal seawater microbial communities from Marineland, Florida, United States - SWPA TP0 #1 | ecosystem: Environmental > Aquatic > Marine > Coastal | place: USA: Florida | collected 2016-08-05 | reverse complement strand
AGCGCTTCGTTATAGGCTGGCCAGTTCCGGGTCTTGTAGGCGGGGGGTGTCGGTCTGCTCATGCGCCCCAACTCTCACGCTGGAGTCACAACATGAATCCCCTCAGACGATTCGTGCAACAGAGCCGCTATGCGGGCTCCAGCGGCCAGGTCTTTGCCACCATGGTCAGCACGTCGTATTGCGCCACCGTCGCGCCGGTCTGGTTGGTGACCACCGCATCCCAGCGCACCTCGCCATACTGGGTGCCGGCACGCGGGGTGATCTCCTTGGCCGTCAGCGTGACCGTAAGCGCGTCGCCGGGATACACGGGCGTGAGGAAACGCAGGTTGTCCACGCCATAGTTCGCCAGCACCGGCCCCGGCGCCGGGTCCACGAACAGCCCGGCGGCGAAGCTGACCACCAGATAGCCATGCGCCACCCGGCCGTCGAAGAAGGGGTTGGCCTGCGCCGCCGCCTCGTCCATGTGGGCATAGAAGGTGTCGCCGGTGAATTCGGCGAAGTGTTCGATGTCTTCCAGCGTCACGGTGCGGGCTTCGCTGACCAGCCGGTCGCCGATCCTCAGCGCGGCCAGCGGTTTGCGAAACGGGTGCGGCCCCTCCGTGCGGGCCGGCGCACCGGCCACCCAGCGGTGCGTCACCGCCGACAGAAGGCGCGGTGTCCCCTGCACCGCGGTGCGCTGCATGAAGTGTTTCACGCCGCGCATGCCGCCCATCTCCTCGCCGCCGCCTGCGCGGCCCGGGCCGCCATGCACCAGCGGTGCCAGCGGCGAGCCGTGGCCGGTCGAGGTCTTGGCCGAGGCGCGGTTGCCGATCATTACCCGGCCGTGGAAGGGGGCAATGCCCAGCACCGCCGCCTCGGCCACGCCCGGATCGTCGGTAAAGACCGAGGCCACCAGCGAGCCTGCCCCACGATTGACCAGCGCCACCCCCTCGTCGAGGTCGGCATAGGGCATCAGCGTGGCCACCGGGCCGAAGGCCTCGACCGCATGGACGGCCCGGGCGCAGCCGGGATCGGCACAGGCCAGCAGGACGGGGTTCAGGAAGGCGCCCTTTTCGGGGTCGCCTGCCGCAGTGCGGACGCAGTCGGGGTCGCCCACCACCACCTCGGCCTCGGCACTCAGCTCGCGGATGCGGTCCCGGACCTCGTCGCGCTGCGACAGGCTCGCCAGCGCGCCCATGCGCGCGCCCTCGCTGCGCGGGTCGGCCGGCAGCGTCTTCTCCAGCCGGTCGCGCAGGGCGGCGATTGCGGCGTCGAGGTGCCGCGCCGGCACCAGCGCCCGGCGGATGGCGGTGCATTTCTGCCCCGCCTTCGAGGTCATCTCGCGCGCCACCTCGCGCACGAAGAGGTCGAACTCCGGCGTCCCCGGCCCCGCGTCCGGGCCCAGCAGACAGGCGTTCAGGCTGTCGGCCTCCATGGTGAAGCGCACCGCGTTCTCGACGATGGCGGGATGGGTGCGCAGCTTGCGCCCCGTCGCGGCCGAGCCGGTGAAGGTGACGGCGTCCTGACAGGTGACATGGTCCAGAAGATCGCCGACCGAGCCGCACACGAGCTGCAGCGCGCCCTCCGGCAACAGCCCGCTCTCGACGATCCGGCGGACCACCCGTTCGGTCAGATAGGCCGTCTGGCTGGCGGGTTTCACCAGGCAGGGCACGCCCGCGATCAGGCTCGGCGCGATCTTTTCCAGCATGCCCCAGACGGGGAAGTTGTAGGCGTTGATGTGGATGGCGACCCCGTGCAGCGGCGTCAGGATGTGCTGGGCGCTGAAGCTTGCGTCCTTCGAGAGCGCCTCGACCGGGCCTTCGGGCAGCACCCGGCCGGCGGGCAGCTCGCGCCGGGCCTTGGAGGCGAAGGTGAGCAGGGTGCCGATGCCGCCCTCGATGTCGGGCCAGGCCTCGGTGCGTGTCGCGCCGGTGGCGAGGCTCTCGGCGTAGAACTCCTCCTTCATCTCCATCAGGTGAAGGCCCAGCGCCTTGAGCATGGCGGCCCGCTCGTGGAAGGTCATGGCGCGCAGCTTCGGCCCGGCCACCGCGCGGCCATGGGCGAGCGCCGCGGCCATGTCGAGGCCGGTTGCGTCGATCAGTGCCACCGGGGCGCCGCTGGCGGCGTCCAGGAGCTGCGTGCCCTCGCGGCTGCCGGCGATCCATTCACCGCAGATGTAGCTCTCGAGGCGGCGGGGAGGGGCGGTCATGGCGGGGTTCCTTCGGTCTTCGGGGTTCCGGCAGGAGAGAGGGCTGCCACCCCCTGCACCGCCTTGGCGGGTTGCAAGAACGGCCGGAGCGCTCAGCCGAGGCCGAGCGGGCCCAGACGGTCGGCCACCGCGGCCTCCCAGTCGGCCCGCAGCGCCTCGTTGGGGCGGTGGCGCAGGCCGAAGCGCTTCTGCGTCTCGAAGCGGGCCGAGGCGGTGGTGCCGAAACTGGCCGCCACGCGGGGCTGCCAATAGGCCAGCGCGGTCTGCGCCTCGGTTCGGCCCGTGTCGGTCTTCACGATTTCCGTCAGCCCCCTGAGCCCCAGCTCCAGATGCCTTGCCTCGCGCGGGGCGATGGCGCGGAAGACCTCGGCCAAGGGGGCATAGCTGACGCGCGTCAGCTCGGTCATCTGCAGACCCGTCGCCAGGCCCATCAGCACGTTCATTGCCACCGCATCGACCCAGCCGGCAAAGGGATAGTGGAACACCGACAGCCGCATGTCCGACCCGTGCCGCCGCGTGCCCAGGTCGGTGTCGCGCGCCACCCGCGCCGCCCAGGGGTGGTGGACGGCGTAACGCGCCGTATCGGCGCCGAACTCGCCCATGATGCGCAGCACCCGCTCGGCGTGGTCGGCCTTCTCCAGGGTGATGCGGCAGGCGGCGATGCGGCTGGTGATCCCCGGCGCGTCGTTGATGGTGTCGGCAAACCCCGCCGAGGCCGCCAGCTCGCTGTCGACGAAGGACGCCATCAGCCGCATGAGTTCCCCGCGATAGCGCGGCGGCACGTTTGCGGGCGAGGTCAGCACGCCGCCCTGCGCCAGATAGTCGTCGATGTTCATGGTCTCGGTCATCGCGGGCCCCCTCACTGGTCGTAGCTGACGACCACGCGGTCGCTCAGCGGGGTGCACTGGCAGGTAAGGACATAGCCGAGGCGCACCTCGTAATCCTCCAGCGCGTGGTTGACGGCCATCTCCACCTCGCCCTCCAGCACCTTCGCGCGGCAGGTGGAGCAGACCCCGGCCTTGCAGGCGTAGGGCGCGTCGATGTCCTGCGCGAGCGCGGCATCCAGGAGCGTGACGCCGGACTTCGGCATGCGGAAAGTCCGGGTGGCGCCGTCGAGCGTGACGGTCGCCTCGGTGGCCTCGGCACCGTCCGCCACCTTGCTCGGCGCCGGCCGCTTCGCCCGGCCGGGCTGGCCCGAGGCGAAGAGCTCGAACTTGATGCGGTCGTCGGTCAGGCCGTGGTCGCGCAACCCTTGCGCGATGGTCAGCATCATCGGCTCCGGCCCGCAGATGAAGGCCTGATCGACCGAGGCCGGATCGACCCAGTGCCGGAACAGCCCCGCCATCTTGTCGGCGTCGATGCGGCCGGTGAAGAGGTCGATCTCCTGCGCCTCCTGCTCCAGCACATGCAGGACCGACAGCCGTCCGAGGTGGAGGTTCTTCAGATCCTCCAGCTCCTCGCGGAACATGATGGTCGAGATCTGCCGGTTGGCATAGACCAGCGTGAAGCGCGCCTTCGGCTCGCGCGCCAGCACCGTGCGGATGATCGACATGATCGGCGTGATGCCCGAGCCGCCGGCAAAGCCGAGGTAATGGCGTGCCGCCGACGGGTCGAGCGGCACATGGAAGCTGCCCGTCGGCGGCATCGCCTCCAGCACCGCGCCGGGCTCCAGCGTCTCGTTGGCCCAGGTGGAGAAGGCGCCGCCGTCCACCCGGCGGATGCCCACCCGCAGGCAGCCGTCGTCCAGCCCCGAGCAGATGGAATAGGAGCGGCGCAGCTCCTCGCCGTCGAACTCTCGGCGGAAGGTGAGGTACTGGCCCTGCGTGAAGGCGAAGGCTTGCGCGTCCTGCGGGCGCAGGGTGAGGATGACGCTGTCGCGGGTGTCGTGCCGGACCTCGGTCACCTCGAGGGGGTGGAAACGGGCCATCGCGGGTTCCTCAGATGCATTTGAAATAGTCGAAGGGTTCGAGGCAGTCGCGGCAGCGATACGCCGCCTTGCAGGGGGTGGAGCCGAACTGGCTGACCCGCTCGGTTTGTTCCGAGCCGCAGCGCGGGCAGGCGACCAAGGGCGGCTTGCCCAGCATCGCGCCCACGCGCCCGGCCGCCGCTGTGCCATCCACCGGCGGCGCGATGCCATAGGCGCGCAGCTTCTCGCGGCCTTCGGCGCTGATCCAGTCGGTGGTCCAGGGCGGCGAGAGCTGGCGCTCCAGCCGCAGCTTTTCCACCCCCTCGGCGCGGAGCTTGTTCTCGATGTCGAGGTTGATGACGGCGGTCGCGGGGCAGCCCGAATAGGTGGGCGTGACCGTCACCACCAGCGTGTCGCCGTCCCATGCGATGTCACGGATGATGCCGAGGTCCACCAGGCTGATGACCGGGATCTCGGGGTCGGGCACCTCGGACAGCCAGGCCCAGACCCGGTCGGTCGAGGGCAGGGTTTCGGTGACCATGGCGTCACCACTTCGCGCCGGGATAGGCGCGCTGGAGCCATTGCATGCTGGCGAGCAAGTGCCCGAGATGCTCGGTGTGCCTGCCCTGCTTGCCGCCGCGGTGGGCGAAATCGCCGGTCGGCCGGATGAGCGTGGCCTCGGCCAGCACGGCGTCGACCGTCGCCTCCCAGGGCGCGCGCAGGCTCTCGGGCGCCGGCGCCATGCCCGCCGTGGCCATGGCGGCGTCGGTGCCGTCGCCGGCGAAGGCTTCGCCGGTCCAGGGCCAGAGCCGGTCCAGCGCGGTCTGCATGCGGCGGTGGCTTTCCTCGGTGCCGTCCCCGAGGCGGATCACCAGATCGGCCGAGCGCTCCAGGTGATAGGCGACCTCCTTGCCGGCCTTGGCGGCGATCTCGGCGATGCGCGGGTCGCTCGATCCCTCCAGCGCCTTCAGCATCGGCGCGTGCCAGGCGTCGAACAGGAACTGCCGCATCAGGGTCTGGCCGAAATCGCCGTTGGGGCGCTCCACCAGCAGCAGGTTGCGGAAATCCCAGGCGTCGCGCAGGAAGGCCAGCGCATCGGCGTCCCGTCCCCGGCCCTCGACCTCGCCGGCAAGCCCCAGCCAGAGCTGCGTCTGGCCGATCAGGTCCAGCGCCGTGTTGGCCAGCGCGATGTCCTCCTCCAGCACTGGCGCGTGGCCGCACCACTCGGACACGCGGTGGCCGAGGATCAGCGTGTTGTCGCCCAGCCTGAGCAGGAACTCGAACAGCGCGTCCGCCGGGGCCTCGGCCGCGGCGTCGGACCGGGGGGCGAGGCCCGCGGGGCGGGTCAGGTCGGGCGTGGTCATGTCGGGCAGGGACGGCATGGCAGGGCCTCCGTTTCGGCGTCGCGTGCGGCGGGCAGGGCGGCAGGACAGGGCGGCGGGGGCCGCCCTGCGGGCGTCACATGTGGCCGACCTCGTCGGGGATGTCGTAGAAGGTGGGGTGGCGATAGACCTTGCTGTTCGAGGGTTCGAACAGCGGTCCCTTCTCGGACGGGCTGGAGGCGGTGATGGCCGAAGACGGCACCACCCAGATACTGACGCCTTCGTTGCGGCGGGTATAGACGTCGCGGGCATGGCGGATCGCCATCTCCGCGTCGGGGGCGTGCAGGCTGCCCACATGGCGGTGGTTCAGCCCGTGCTGGCCACGGATGAAGACCTCCCACAGGGGCCATTCGCTGGACATGACTCTCTCCTCCCGAAAGGCGTGCGGCGCACGCCGGGTTGCACGGCAGGGGCCGGATGGCCCGAAGGCTGGACGGCCGGGCCGGCGGCTCGGCCGGGTCTGGGAGCGCGGCCGCCGGGCGCCTTGCGGCAGGCCCGGGCGGGGCGCCGGTCAGGGGGCGGCGGGCGCCCCCCTCATGCCGTCACTCGCCCCCATCACTCTGCGGCATGCCGGGCGGCGGCGGCCTTCCGCGCATGGGCCATCAGCCCCTCGCGGAACCACGCGCCCTCCTCCCAGGCGCGGGTGCGGGCCTCCATCCGGTCGGCGTTGCAGGGGCCGTTGCCGGCGATCACCTCGAAGAACTCCGACCAGTCGGGCTCGGAGAAGTCATACCCGCCCTTGTCCTCGTTCCATTTCAGGTCCGGGTCGGGGATGCTCAGCCCGAGGTATTCGGCCTGCGGCACTGTCTGGTCGACGAATTTCTGCCGCAGCTCGTCGTTGGTGTTGATCTTGATCTTCCAGCTCATCGACTGCGCGGAATGGACCGAGTCCTTGTCGGACGGGCCGAACATCATCAGCGAAGGATACCAGAACCGGTTCAGCGCATCCTGCGCCATGCGCTTCTGCTCCGCCGTGCCGCGAGCGAGCTTCATCATGATGTCGTAGCCCTGCCGCTGGTGGAAGGACTCCTCCTTGCAGATGCGGATCATGGCGCGGGAGTAGGGCCCGAAGGAGGTCCGCTGCAGCGGCACCTGGTTCATGATCGCGGCACCGTCCACCAGCCAGCCCACCGCACCGATGTCGGCCCAGGTCAGCGTGGGGTAGTTGAAGATGGAGGAGTACTTCATCTTGCCCGACAACAGCCGCTCGGTCAGCTCGTCGCGGCTGACGCCCAGCGTCTCGGCGGCGCAGTAGAGGTAGAGCCCGTGCCCGGCCTCGTCCTGCACCTTGGCCAGCAGGATCGCCTTGCGCTCCAGCGTGGGTGCGCGGGTGATCCAGTTGCCCTCGGGCAGCTGCCCCACGATCTCGCTGTGCGCGTGCTGGCCGATCTGGCGGATCAGCGTGCGGCGATAGCCCTCGGGCATCCAGTCCTTGGGCTCGATCTTCTCGCCGGCGTCGATGCGCTCCTGAAAGGCGCGCTCCTCGGGGCTCATCTCGGCGAGCGACTTGACCTTGTCGGCGTCGGTCTTGACCATCTGGGCGTACATGCGGCGGCCTCCCTCTCAGACCCGTTCGAGGATCAATGCTATACCCTGCCCCACGCCGATGCACATGGTGCAGAGGGCATATCGTCCCCCCCGGCGGTGCAGTTCGTAGGTGGCCGTGGTGACCAGCCGGGCACCGGACATGCCCAGCGGGTGGCCCATGGCAATCGCGCCGCCGTTCGGGTTGACATGGGGCGCATCGTCAGGAAGCCCAAGGTCGCGCAGGACGGCGAGCGCCTGGGCGGCAAAGGCTTCGTTCAGTTCGATCACGTCCATCGCGTCGAGGCTCAGCCCCGCCCGGCCCAGCACCTTGCGCACGGCCGGCGCGGGACCCACGCCCATCACGCGGGGTTCCACCCCGGCGGCGGCCATCGCGACGACCCGCGCCTTCGGGGTCAGCCCCTGCGCCTCGGCCATCGCCTCGGAGGCGAGCACCAGCGCGCAGGCGCCGTCGTTCACGCCCGAGGCGTTGCCGGCGGTGACGCTCAGGTGGGGGCCGTTCACCCCCTTCAGCCGGGCGAGCTGCTCGGCGGTGGTGCCGGGGCGGGGGTGTTCGTCGCGGTCCACCACCAGCGGCTCGCCCTTGCGCTGCGGCACGGTGACGGGTGCGATTTCAGGGGCGAAGCGGCCCGCCTCCTGCGCCGTGGCCCAGCGGGCCTGGCTGCGGGCGGCGAAGGCGTCCTGGTCGGCGCGGGCGATGGCGTAGTCTTCGGCCACGTTGTCGGCGGTCTGGGGCATGGAATGGGTGCCGTGGAGCGCCTTCATCCGCGGGTTGACGAAGCGCCAGCCGATGGTGGTGTCGTACACGGCATTGGCGCGCGAGAAGGCGGCCTCGGCCTTGGGCATCACGAAGGGGGCGCGGCTCATGCTCTCGACCCCGCCGGCCAGAACGAGGTCGCAGTCGCCGGCGCGAATCGCCCGGGCGGCCATGCCCACCGCATCCATCCCCGAGCCGCAGAGCCGGTTCACGGTGGTCCCCGGCACGCCGATGGGCAGGCCGGCCAGCAGCACGGCCATCCGGCCGACGTTGCGGTTGTCCTCGCCCGCCTGGTTGGCGCAGCCATAGATGAGGTCGTCGGTGCGGGACCAGTCCACCTGCGGGTTGCGCTCCATCAGCGCGACCAGAGGTGCCGCGGCCAGATCGTCGGCCCGGACGCCCGACAGCGCCCCGCCATACCGCCCGATCGGCGTGCGCACCGCATCGCAGACAAAGGCCTCGGCCATTGCTCCCCCCCTTTTCGTCGCCGGTCCGCGCTCCTCACCGCAGGCCGGCCCGGCGTCCATAAAAATTGATCGACCGGTCGGTCACTTTATAGCGCAAGCCGACTGCCAGTTGAAGCGAAAAATGTGCGGCGTGGGGCCGGCCGCGCCGGGTCTGTGTATCCCGTTGAAACCACGTAAGCCACATGTGGTTTCGCCGAGGTGCAAGGGGCTTCCATCGGGCGCGAATCAGCTGGGCGGGGCTGTGGGGTCTGGCAGTGCGATCCCGTGCGGCGTGCCGATCCGGTGGCTTGGAATGGGGGGGCGCGGTGCGGTGAAGATGCTCCGGGCATGGATCAGGTTGCCGCAGCTGCCCGGCTCGAGGACGCTGACGCCGTCGCTGTCCCTGAGGGGCGTTTGGGCCGGTTGGGGCGGGAATGGTCAAGCCTGGCGCCGTCCATGCGGCAGAGGGCGGGCACGCGCGCCCTGCCCATCGATGCCGTTCTGCCCGATCTGCTTGTCGCGCTGACGCAGGCGGGGCGCGCGCTGCTGCAGGCCCGCCTGGCGCGGGCAAGACCACCCGCGTGCCCGGGCGCATCCTGCTGCTGGAACCGCGGAGGCTGGTGGCGCGCGGGGCGTTGCGGCTGGACGCTGCGGCTGGATGCGCTGGCCGGGGCGCCGGTTCTGGTGGCGACGGACCTCGACGGGGCAGGGTGCGAAGCGCGCATGCGCCTCGCGCTGCCGGTGGACATGGCCGAGCTGCGCGACCTGCACGGCGACCGGATCGCGACGCGCGAGGTCCGCGCATGGTGCGCGAGCGAGGCCGCGCCGAAGTTGTGCGCGACGCCGCGGGGGCGGTGAGCCTCAGCGCACCGCCTTGATGCCGGCGAGGATCAGGGTGGTCGCAACCTCGGCATAGTCCTTGCGGCTGATCCGGCCGCCGTCGCGGAACCACATGTAGACCCAATTCATCATCCCGAAGAGCGACATGGTGACCGGCATCAGGAGCGGCCGCTCGGGGCTGTCGAGGCCCGGGTTGATCTCGCGCAGCACTCCGGCAAAGCGCTTGACGATCCGCCGCTCGATGGCCTGGATCGCCCCCTTCTGCTCGTCGCTCAGCGCGTCCATGGCGTTCAGCTGGACCTTGTGCTCGTTGTCGGCGCCCTCGTATTTCTGCAGGACCACCCAGACGAGGTGGCCCAGCCGGTCCTCGGGGGGCAGTTCGGGGCGGTCGGCCTCGGCGATGGCGTCGTCCAGCTCGGCCAGATGGGTGTGGATGATCGCGAAGATCAGCGCATCCTTGCTGGGATAATAGTGATAGAGCAGCGCCTTGGAGACCTGGGCTGCGCGTGCGATCTGGGCCATCGAGGCCTTTTCCATGCCGGTTTCGGCAAACACTGCCGCCGCCTCGTGCAGGAGCGCGCGCTGCTTTTCCTCGAAATCGGCCGCGCGGGTGCGTGCCATGGCTGTCGTTCCTTTCGGGCCTTTGCCGGCGGGCGGGCCCGGCCCGCCGGCAATGGCCTCAGTCCTTGGGGCGGTTGTCCACCACCCGCTTTGCCTTGCCTTCGGAGCGGGCCACGCGGCCCGGCTCGGTGACGTCGATTCTCGTGGACACCCCGATCACGCTCTTGATGTGGTGGCCCAGCTCCTTTGCCGAGGCGCTGCGGGCCTCGGCCCCCGCGGCCTGCGGCGCGGCCTCCACATGTACCACCATCCCGTCCATCCGCCCCTCGCGCAGCAGTTCGATCTGGAAATGTGGGGCAAGCCCGCGGCATTTCAGGATCTGTTCCTCGATCTGGGTGGGAAAGACGTTGACGCCCCGCAGGATGATCATGTCGTCCGACCGACCCGTGACCTTCTCCATCCGGCGCATGGTCCGGGCGGTGCCGGGCAGCAGGCGGGTCAGGTCGCGGGTGCGGTAGCGCACCATCGGCAGGCCCTCCTTGGTCAGCGTGGTGAACACCAGCTCGCCCAACTCGCCGTCGGGCAGCACCGCGCCGGTCTCGGGGTCGATGATCTCGGGATAGAAGTGATCCTCCCATATGTGGAGGCCATCTTTCGTCTCCACGCATTCGTTGGCCACGCCGGGCCCCATGATCTCGGACAGGCCGTAGATGTCGACGGCGTGCATGTCGAAGGCCTGCTCGATCTCCGAGCGCATGGCGTTGGTCCAGGGCTCTGCGCCGAAGATGCCGACGGCCAGCGAGGACTCCCGCGGGTCGATGCCCTGGCGGCGGAACTCGTCGAGGATCGACAGCATGTAGGACGGCGTGACCATGATGATGCGCGGCTTGAAATCCACCATCAGCGTGACCTGCCGCTCGGTCATCCCGCCCGAGATCGGCACGACGGTGCAGCCCAGCCGCTCGGCGCCGTAATGCGCGCCGAGGCCCCCGGTGAAGAGGCCGTAGCCGTAGGCGATGTGGACGATGTCGCCCGCCCGCCCGCCGGAGGCGCGGATCGAGCGCGCCATGAGGTCGGCCCAGGTGTCGATGTCCCTCCGGGTGTAACCCACCACGGTGGGCTTGCCGGTGGTGCCGGACGAACCGTGGATGCGCACGAGTTTTTCGCGCGGGACGGCGAACATCCCGAAAGGATAAGTGTCGCGCAGGTCGGTCTTGGTGGTGAAGGGGAATTTCGCAAGGTCCGCCAGTGTCTTCAGCTCGGACGGGTGGACGCCATGGGCATCGAGGCGGGCACGGTAGAAGTCGGAATTGTCATAGGCATGCGCCAGCGACCATTGCAGGCGCTGGAGCTGCAGCGCGGCGAGTTCGTCGCGCGAGGCAGTCTCGATGGGGTCGAGATCGCCGGGGCGGGGCGACAGGTCTTCCATGCTTTCCTCCCTCGGGATGGCGGGCTCACTCGGGCAGATGCGTGCCCTTGACGGTGCGCGAATGGCCGCGGAATTCGGCCACATGCACCCCGTGCTGGTTGGTGATGCGGATGTCGTAGATGCCCGAGCGGCCGCGGCGGGCGACCTCGCGGGCCGCGGCGGTCAGCCGGTCGCCGATGCGGACGGGTTCGAGGTAGCTGACCGAGGCGTGCTGCGCGACGGTGAGCTGGTTGTACGTGTTGCAGGCAAAGGCAAAGGCCGAATCGGCCAGTGCGAAGATGTAGCCGCCGTGGCAGTTGCCCTGCCCGTTGGACATGTCGGGGCGCACCTGCATTGTCAGCGTCGCTTCGCCAGGGGCGATATGCGTGATCTCCATGCCGAGGCGCTGCGAGGCAGCGTCGTCGGTCCACATCGCGCGCATGCTGGCCTCGGCCAGCTGTTGCGGGGTCATCTCGGCGGCTTTCATCGTCCCTCGAACCTCGGCGCGCGTTTCTCCAGAAAGGCCGTGACGCCCTCGGCATAGTCGGCGCTGGCGCCGGCCTGGCGCTGCAGGTCGCGCTCCATGTCGAGCTGCGCATCGAGGGTCTGGCTCGCTGCCGCCTGGATCAGCCGCTTGGTCAGGCCGAGCCCGAGGGTCGGGCCGGCGGCGAGGCGTTCGGCCAGCGCCTCGGCCTCGTCCATCAGCGCGGCGTCGTCCACCGCCTTCCAGATCAGGCCCCAGTCGGCGGCGGTTTCGGCGCCCAGCGGCTCGGCCGTCATCGTCAGCGCCTTGGCCCGCGCCTCGCCCAGCAGGCGGGGTAGCGACCAGCTGCCGCCCGCGTCCGGCACCAGCCCGATCCTGGCAAAGGCCTGGATGAACCGGGCCGAGCGGGCCGCCAGCACGATGTCGCAGGCGAGTGCGAGGTTCGCCCCCGCCCCCGCCGCCACCCCGTTCACCGCGCAGACCACCGGCTTTTCCAGCGCCCGAATCAGCCGCAGCGTGGGGTTGTAGAATTGCTCCAGCGTCACCCCGAGGTCGGGAATGTCGCCCCCCCGGCGGGGGTCGCGATCGCCCAGGTCCTGCCCGGCGCAGAAGCCGCGCCCGGCGCCGGTCAGCAGCACCGCGCGCACCCCGGCGTCGTCGCGGGCCCGCTCCAGCCCCGCGCGCAGCGCGAGGTGCATCTCTTCGTTGAAGGCGTTGAGCTTGTCGGGGCGGTTCAGCGTCAGGCGCAGCACGCCCTTCGTGAACGCCACCTGCACGGTGTCGGACTGGCTCATGGCTCCTCCCTCGGTCCCCTCCTCCGGCCCGCGGATTTCCTGCGCTGCGAAACCTGCGGGCCGGTTGCAAAAAAACTCTTGCATAGACCGACCGGTCAGTCAATTATAATCCCGTTCGGGAGGGGAGACCGGCATGCACGCGCCGTCCGGATGATGCTGCGACCGCCGCTGCAAACGGGCGCTGCAGGGGGGGCCGTCCGGCCCCGCCGCCAAGCCTTCGGCACTGCCTGACCTATCGCTTCATCGTCTGGGGGAGGAGACCCATGAAGACCATGCTCAAGACAAGCGCGCTCGCGACGATTATCGCCTTTGGCGCGGGGGCCGCGCTGGCCGAGATCCGCATCGGCGCCACCGTGTCCGAGACCGGGCCGGCCTCGTTCCTCGGCGATCCGGCGGCCAGGACGCTGCGCATGCTGGTGGACGAGATCAACGCCGCCGGCGGCGTGCTGGGCCAGCCGATCAGGCTGATCATGTACGATGACGCGGGCGATCCCAACCGCGCCCGCACTTTCGCCTCGCGCCTGATCGAGGATGACGAGGTCGTGGCCGTGATCGGCGGCTCCACCACCGGCACCTCGATGGCGATCATCCCGGTGTTCGAGGAAGAGGAGATCCCCTTCATCTCACTCGCCGGCGGGATCGAGATCGTGCAGCCCACCCGGCCCTTCGCCTTCAAGACCCCGCACACCGACCGGATGGCCTGCGAGAAGATCTTCGAGGACATCACCGCCCGCGGGCTGAGCCGCGTGGGCATGATCTCGGGCACCGACGGCTTCGGCGCGTCGATGCGCGCCCAGTGCCTCGATGTGGTGGGCAGCCACGACATCGAGATCGTCGCCGACGAGAGCTACGGGCCCAACGACGCCGACATGACCCCGCAGCTGACCAACATCCGCGGCCGCGCAGGGCTGGAGGCGGTGATCAACCCGGGCTTCGGCCAGGGCCCCGCCATCGTCACCCGCAACTATGCGCAGCTGGGCATCGAGGTGCCGCTCTATCAGTCGCACGGGGTCGCCTCGGACGCCTTCATCCAGCTCGCGGGTCCGGAGAACGCCGAGGGGGTGCGGCTGCCCGGTACCGCCCTGCTGATCGCCGACATCCTGGACGCAGACGATCCGCAGTACGAGATCGTCTGGGCCTACAAGTCGGCCTTCGAGGAGCAGTTCGGCCAACCGGTCTCGACCTTCGGCGGCTATGCCCATGACGCGCTGCGCATCCTCGTGGACGCAATGGAGCGGGCCGGCACCACCGACGGCGTGGCGGTGCGCGACGCGATCCGCGCGACGGAGAACTTCGTCGGCACGACCGGCATCGTCACCATGGGCGAGGACGACCACCTCGGCCTCGATCTGACGGCTTTCCGGATGCTGGAGATCCGCGACGGCACCTGGGCGCAGGTCGACTGACGCCTTCCGGGCCGCCCGACCGCAGGGCGGGGGCGCCGCATCGTCGCGTCACCCCCCCGTAAGGCGGGCGGCCCCACTGCCCTTTCCCCCTCATCCGTCCGGGAGACCGCGATGGCCGACCTTCTGCAATTCCTCGTCTCCGGCGTGACGGTGGGTGCCGTCTATGCGCTCGTCGCGCTGGGCTTCACCATCATCTTCAACGCCTCGGATGTGGTGAACTTCTCCCAGGGCGAATTCGTGATGCTGGGGGGCATGATCACCGTCTTCGCCCTGGCCGCAGGTCTGCCGATCGGGCTGGCGGCGCTTCTCGCCATCGTGCTGACGGCCGGAATCGGGGTGCTGCTGAACAAGCTCGCCATCGAGCCTGCGCGCGGCGCGCCGGTGGTGTCGCTGATCATCATCACCATCGGCGCCTCGATCTTCATCCAGGGCGCCGCACAGATCATCTTCGACAAGCAGATCCACCGCTACCCCGGGTTCTCGGGCGACGCGCCGCTGCGCTTTGCCGGGGCCACGATCCTGCCGCAATCGCTGTGGGTGATCGTCGGAGCCATGGCGGTGTTCGTGGGCCTGTGGGCGTTCTTCACCAGGACGCTGACGGGCCGCGCGGTGCTTGCCACCGCCAACAACCGGCTGGCGGCGGCGCTGGTGGGGATCAACACGCGCTACATCATGACGCTCAGCTTCGGCGTTTCGGCGGCCATCGGGGCGCTGGCGGGCGTGCTGATCACGCCGATCACGCTGACCGCCTATGACGTCGGCATCCCGCTGGCGCTGAAGGGCTTTGCGGCGGCCATGCTGGGCGGCCTCGGCAATCCCTTCGGCGCGCTGGTGGGGGGCTTGCTGCTGGGCGTGCTGGAGGCGCTGACGGCCGGCTACATCAGTTCGCAGTATCGCGACGCGGTGGCCTTCATCGTCATCATCGCGGTGCTGTTCGTGATGCCGCAGGGCCTCTTCGGCCGCAAATCCACCGACCGGGTGTGAGGCCATGCGGATCTCTGCCAAATACGCCACGCTCGCGGTGCTGGCCGCGCTGATCCTGATCGCGCCCTTCTTCTTTCCGTCGGGGTTCTACTACCGGGTGGGCGCGCTCATCTTCATCAACGGGCTGGCGGTGGTCGGCCTTGTCGTCCTGATCGGCTATGCCGGGCAGATCAGCCTCGGGCATGCGGGCTTTGCCGGGATCGGAGCCTATGCCTGCGCACTGGCGCCGGTGCATCTGGGCATTCCCCCGGCGCTGGCGGTGGTGCTGGGAGCGGCCATCTCGGGCGGGCTCGCCTGGGTGGTGGGCCGCCCGATCCTGAAGCTGCAGGGCTATTACCTCGGCGTTGCCACGCTCGGCCTCGGCATCCTGATCTCCATGGTGCTGACCAACGAGGCGCAATGGACCCGCGGCCCCGACGGCATCAGCGTGCCCGACCTTGGCCTGCGCGACGTGCTGCGCGACTGGGGCTGGCGGCTGACGGCGGGCCAGTTCTGGTACTGGTTCGGGGGCTTCGTGCTCTTCGTCGGCGCCTGGCTCGCGCTGAACCTCCACGACAGCCCCACCGGCCGGGCGCTGCGTGCGCTCCACGGCTCGGAGGTGGCTGCGCGGACGGTGGGCGTCGATGTCGCGCGGCTGAAGCTGCACGCCTTCGTCATCTCGGCGGTCTATGCCTCGGTGTCGGGCTCGATGCTGGCGATGATGAACCGCTTCGTCACGCCCGAGATCGCCGGCTTCATGCATTCGGTCGAGATGGTGGTGATGGCGGTGCTGGGGGGCGTCGGTTCGGTGCTGGGCGCGATCTTCGGCGCGGCGATCCTGACGGCGTTGCCGCAGGCGCTGACGATGTTCCACGAATACGAGAAGCTCTTGCTGGGGGCGGTGATGATCCTCGTGATGATCTTCCTGCGCGAGGGCCTCCTGCCCAGCCTGCTGCGCCGCTTCCGGGGGCGCGACGAATGATGCCCCTCCGCACCCCGATTCCGCGTGAGCCGCGTCCGGGTCAGGCATGGTCGGCCTGCCGGCCACCGCGGCAAGCGACGCCGGAGGCGTCGTCGACGCGGCCCCGACTCGCCCCGACGCTGGCCATGGTTTCAGAAGGGCAGACCGGCCCTTCTGAAGCCTCCTCGGCAAGCTCCGACACCGCCACCCGCCCCACGCCAGGTTCTCCACGCAAGGGTGCCGCGTGCCGGGCTGGCGGGCGGGGGTGGGTGGGTGGGACGCCCGCCAGCCCGGCGCGCCACCGCCACATGCTCCGCGTCTCCAGCAAGGGAGCCCCCGCATGAGCCTTCTGCAGATCCAGGGCCTCGGCATCGCCTTCGGCGGGCTCAAGGCCGTCGACGACGTCAGCTTCGCCGTCAAGCCCGGCGAGATCGTCTCGGTCATCGGCCCCAACGGCGCCGGCAAGACCACGCTCTTCAACATGATCTCGGGCGTTTACCTGCCCGGCCAGGGCAAGGTCATGCTGGATGGCGAGGACGTCACCGGCCTCGCCCCCCACCGTCTTGCCGAACGCGGCCTCTCGCGCACCTTTCAGAACTTGCAGATCTTCCAGTCGATGACGGTGCTCGACAATGCCATGGCCGGCCACCACCTGCGCGAGCGCGGCTCGGTGCTGGCCGACCTCCTCGGCCTGCCGTCGTCGTGGAAACGCACCCGCCAGACCCGCGACAGCGCCATGCGGCTTCTCGACCGCGTCGGCCTCGGCAAGGCCGCCTATCGCGAGGCCGGCGCCCTCAGCTACGGCGCGCTGAAGCGGCTGGAGATCGCCCGCGCGATGGCACTCAACCCGCGTATCCTGCTGCTGGACGAACCCGCCGCCGGCTGCAACGCCGTCGAGACCGAGGAGATCGACCGGCTGATCGCCGAGATCGCGGCCAGCGGCGTGGCCATCCTGCTGGTGGAACACGACATGAAGCTCGTGATGCGGATCTCGAACCACATCGTCGTGCTCGACCACGGCGTGAAGATCGCCGAGGGCGACCCCGCCACGGTCAGCCGCGATCCCAAGGTGATCGAGGCCTATCTGGGGGCGGCCGCGGCCGAGGAGGTGACCGATGCTGACGGTTGAGGGGCTGCGCTCGCGCTATGGCCGCATCGAGGTGCTGCACGGCATCGACCTTTCCGTCGCCTCGGGCGAGATCGTCTCGGTGGTGGGCGCCAACGGCGCCGGCAAGACGACGCTCTTGCGCTGCCTGTCCGGCGTGCAGCCGATCTCGGCCGGCACCATCACCTTCCGGGGCGAGTTGCTGGCGACCGTGCCCGCCCACCGCCGCGCACTGCTGGGGCTGGCGCAGGTGCCCGAGGGGCGGCAGATCTTCACCAACCTCACGGTCGAGGAAAACCTCCGCCTCGGTGCCTATCTCTTCTCCGACGACCGGGTGGACAAGGACATGGACGATGCCTTCGCCATGTTCCCGATCCTGAAGGACAAGCGCAACCTGCCCGCCGGTGGGCTCTCGGGCGGGCAGCAGCAGATGCTCGCCATCGCCCGGGCGCTGATGACGCGGCCGTCCTGCCTGCTCCTGGACGAGCCCTCGATGGGCCTGGCCCCGATTCTCGTCGATCAGATCTTCGACGTGGTGAAGGGGATGAAGGCGCTCGGCGTCACCGTGCTGCTGGTCGAGCAGAACGCCTTTGGCGCGCTGTCGATCTCGGACCGCGGCTATGTGATGGAGACCGGGCGCATCACCTTCTCCGGTGCCGCGGAGGAGCTGATCGCCGACCCGCGCATCCGCGAGGCCTATCTGGGAGTCTGACATGGCGCAGCCCGACGTCCTGACCGAGGCGCGCGACGGCGGCATCGCCGTCCTGACCCTCGACAACCCCCCGGTCAATGCGCTGGGCCAGGAGGTGCGGGCGGCGCTGATGGCCGCGGCCGAGCGACTGGACGCCGATGCGGAGGTGCGGGCGGTGGTGCTGATCTGCGCCGGCCGGACCTTCATCGCCGGCGCCGATGTGCGCGAGTTCGGCCAGCCCCCGCAACCGCCGCATCTGCCCGATCTGGTGGCCCGGATCGAGGCGGCGGCGAAGCCCTGGGTCGCCGCGATCCACGGCCAGGCGCTGGGCGGCGGGCTGGAGGTGGCGCTCGGGTGCCGGTTCCGCATCGCCACGGCGCAAGCAAAGCTCGGCCTGCCCGAGGTGACGCTGGGGATCGTGCCCGGCGCCGGCGGCACCGTCCGCACCCCGCGGGCGGTGGGGCTGGAGGCCGCGGTGCCGCTGGTCACCGGCGGCCGTCCCGTGACGGCGGCTCGGGCAAAGGCCCTGGGCCTGATCGACGCCATCGCAGACGGCGATCTGCGTTCGGCCGCCATCGCCTTTGCCCGCGACGCCCTCGCCCGACCGCTGCCGCCCCCGCTGCGCGACCGCCCCGTCGCCGCCCCGCCCGAAGGCTTCTGGGAGGCCGCGGAGCGGGATGTCGCCCGCACCGCCCGTGGTGCCTCGGCACCGGCCCACGTGCTCGCCTGCCTGCGCAAGGCCGCCGAGGGCGGTTTCGACGACGCCCTGGCCTTCGAGCGCGAGACCTTCCTTGCCCTGCGCGGCACCGAAGAGGCCGCGGCGCTGCGCCATGTCTTCTTCGCCGAACGCGCCGCCCCCCGTCCGGCCGTTCTGAAGGGCGTTACGCCGCGCCCCGTCGCCTCGGCCGCCGTCATCGGCGGGGGCACCATGGGCGCGGGCATCGTTGCCGCCCTGCGCGACGCCGGCCTGCCGGCCGTGCTGGTCGAGCGCGACGCCGCGGCGCTGGAGGCCGGCCTTGCCCGGGTGACAGGCATCTTCGACGCCGCCGTCGCCCGCGGCCGGCTGGAGGCCGCGGCCGCGGCCGTCCGCATGGCCGGCGTCACCGGCGCCACCGACCATGCCGCGCTGGCCGACACCGACCTCGTCATCGAGGCGGTGTTCGAGGACCTGGTCGTCAAGCGCGCGGTCTTCGCCGAGGCATCCGCCGTCTGCCGGCCCGATGCGATCCTTGCCACCAACACCTCCTACCTCGACCCCCGCGCCATCGCCGAAGGCCTGCCCGGCCCGGAACGCTTCCTCGGCCTGCATTTCTTCAGCCCCGCAAATGTGATGAAGCTGCTGGAGATCGTACCCACCTCCGACACCGCGCCCGAGGTGCTGGCCGCCGGCTTCGCGCTGGCCGCCCGGCTGGGCAAGGTGCCTGTGCAGGCCGGCATCTGCGACGGCTTCATCGGCAACCGCATCCTGAAACGCTATCGCGCCGCGGCCGAAGGGCTGCTGCGCGCGGGCGTTCCCATCGCCGATATCGACGCGGCGATGCGCAGCTTCGGCATGGCCATGGGCCCTTTCGAGGTGCAGGACCTCGGCGGCCTCGACATCGCCTTCCTGCAGCGCGAGGCCGCCCGCGCCCGCGGCGAGGCGGTGCCCGAGGCGCTGGCCGACATCCTCGTCCGCGCCGGGCGCAAGGGGCAGAAGACAGGCGGAGGCTGGTACGACTACGCGCCGGGCAGCCGCCGCCCCCAGCCCTCGCCGGCGGTGGCCGAGCTCATCGCCCCCCATGTGGTGCCCGCGCCGGCGCCCGACGACATCGCCGCCCGCCTGATCGCCGAGATGGCCGAGGAAGGCGCCGCGATCCTCGCCGAAGGCATCGCCGGCTCGGCCGCCGACATCGACCTTGTCGAGATCCATGGCTACGGCTTTCCCCGCCACCGCGGCGGGCCGATGTTCCTGGCGGCCGCCCGCGGCCCCGACTGGCTGGCCCGCAGCCTCGGTCATCCGCCCGGGCCGGCCCTGTCCGCGCTGGCGGCGCCGGGCGGCTGAGCCGGGCGGGCGGAGGGCCTCAGATCACCAGCCGGCGCCGGCGGTTCAGCACCTCGCGGCCCAGCGAATGGACGGCGGTGGCCGAGCTGCGCGGATTGTCCGGCGAGGGGAGGTGGCAGTGTGGATCCTCCATGACCGGCCCCCGGTCATCCCTCGTTCAAAACGAGAATCCTTGGGGGGATAGTGTTCGGTTTCGGGTTGGGCAGATGCTGTCCCGTGGAGTGGTCTAGCTGGCGCTGATCGTCACCGTCAGGTTCGGCGCGGGCCTGCTTGATCAGGATGCCGCTGCGGGCAGGCTGATGACGGGATCCTCGCCCATCGGCGCGATGGTTTCCAGCGTCATGTAGCGGGCGCGCTGGACGGTCCATTTGATGGCATGGACCGCCTCCGCGCCGATCGGGGTATCAGGAGCGGTCATCGCACCCAGCTTCAGGAGCCTGCCATGTCCGTCAGAACCATCGGTCTCGATCTCGCCAGGTCTATCTTCCAGGTTCA
>Ga0213835_101016_pt1 | contig 19988 bp, 16 predicted proteins | sample SWPATP01_FD_160576 | JGI IMG/M metagenome (GOLD analysis project Ga0213835, IMG submission 160576) | Coastal seawater microbial communities from Marineland, Florida, United States - SWPA TP0 #1 | ecosystem: Environmental > Aquatic > Marine > Coastal | place: USA: Florida | collected 2016-08-05 | reverse complement strand
CACTTCTACACCACCACCAAAAACAAGCGTACGATGCCGGCGAAGATGGAAATCATCAAGTTCGACCCAAAAGCACGTAAGCACGTTGCGTACAAGGAAACCAAGATCAAGTAATCGATCCTGGTGTTGTACAAGAAAAGCCGCCCACGCAAGTGCGCGGCTTTTTTGCATTTAGACGGTTATTGTGACAATCGGTGATTTTTTGACAAGCACCGACGCGTATAGTGATGGGGTTTCGAACCCGACATTACCTCCTCCATGGCCTGTCGCCCTCATGTTCTCCGCTGTGCCGCCCTGGCCGTCCTTTTGCTTTGCATGGGCAACGTGAGCGCGGCCCAGCCGGCCATCAACCCCTATCCGAACACCGAGGGCTTGGGGGTCGATTTCGACAAGAGCGAGGACTGGTATCGTCATTGCATGCGCGTCCAGCGCCTGGCGCCGCCGCGCGCAGCGGGCAAGCCGAACAAACTGCGCTGCGACGCCACCAGCCTGTACTACCTGAAACACGACCAGTCGGCCACGTCCGCCGCCGAATGGGACCAGGTACGCACTTGCGCCGAGACCAGCGGCAACGATGCCGTGCTGATGATGTTGTATGCCAATGGCTACGGCGTGGCCCGCGATGCCGACCGCGCCATTGTCCATGCCTGCAGGCTCGACGCCGCCAAGGCCGAGATGGAAGCGCGCGTCGACCACCTTGCCGCCGGCGCCGCCGCCAACCATCCCTTCGACCTGTGCGACCACATCACCAGCGGACGCATGGGCGGTGTCTGCGCCGCCATCGGTGAAGAGCGCGACGACCGCGTGCGCGCGGCGCGGCTGGACCGGTTCGCCGCAGCCCTGGCGCCCCAGGCCCGCCAGCCCTTCGCGCGCTTGCGCAAAGCCGCCGACGCGTTCGCGCAGAAGTCGGCCGACGAGGTGGACATGAGCGGCACCGGCGCAGCAGGATTCATGTTCCGGCACACCGGCCGCCGCGACGAAGAATTCATGGAGGTCGTGCTCAAGGCGGCAAGCGGCAGGCTCCCGCGTGCCGGCGCAGCGCAACTGGCCGAGCTCGAGCGCCAGCTGGATGGGCACTACCGCAGGCTGCTGGGCGCCGCGCCGGGCAAGGACAAGCATCCCGACCGGCTCCCCCAGTCCACCGTGGCGCGCGAGGATGTGCGCGGCACCGGGCGTGCCTGGCTGGCCTACCGCGATGCCTGGGAAGCGTTTGCCGCCGTCGCGCGCTTGCCGACCGATGTGACATCGATCAAGGCCATGCTGGCGCGCCAGCGCATCGCACAGCTCAAACGCCTTTGATCCACCATAAAAAAAGCTCCCCGCAGGGAGCTCTTGCAGCGAACCGCGCGCGACCGCGGATCAGGCATAGCTGCGCAGGCGCAGCGAGAAATCCTGCAGCGATTTGATGCCCGACGCTTCGGCGCGTGCGCACCAGTCTTGCAGCTGCTGCAGCAGCTGGTCGCGGGTCGAGTGCGAACGTTCCCAGATCGCGCCCAGTTCGACGCGCATGTGGTGCATCGTTTCCAGCGCCTTGCTGTGCTTGAAGAGCTCGATCAGCTGTTCTTTCTGCGACAGTTCCAGCTTGCCCGGCTCGCGCTGCAGCAGCTTGCGCGAGGACTTCAGGAAACGCTTCTCCAGTTCGGCCTTGTCTTTCAGGTGCTCCAGCTCTTCGCGGAAGGCATGCTTGACCGACTTGGCATACTTCGCCATCACGTCGTAGCGGTTGGTAATGACCGACTGCAGCGTGTCGAGGTCGGCAACCTGCTTGTCTTTCGCGAACTTCGGCTCCGGGGCGACTTTCTTGACTTTCGCCAGGCCCATCATCTCCAGGGTGCGGATATACGCCCAGCCCATGTCGATCTCGTACCACTTGCTCGACAGCTTGGCCGAGGTGGCGTGGGTGTGGTGGTTGTTGTGCAGTTCTTCGCCGCCGATCAGGATACCGAACGGGAAGATGTTGGTGGCCGCATCGGCGCAATCGTAATTGCGGTAGCCCCAGTAGTGGCCCAGGCCATTGATGATGCCGGCCGCGGTGATCGGGATCCACATCATCTGGACGGCCCAGATCGTGATGCCGATGACGCCGAACAGCGCAAAGTTAATCACGAGCAGCGCCGACACGCCCAGCAGGCTGTGCTTGCTGTAGACGTTACGCTCGAGCCAGTCGTCAGGCGTGCCATGGCCATACTTGGCCAGGGTTTCCGCGTTCTTGCTTTCAATCTTGTACAGCTCGGCGCCTTCGAACAGCACCTTCTTGATGCCGCGCGTGACCGGGCTGTGCGGATCTTCCTCGGTATCGCATTTGGCGTGGTGCTTGCGGTGGATCGCCGCCCACTCCTTGGTGATCTGGGCCGTGGTCAGCCACAGCCAGAAGCGGAAGAAATGGCTTGGAATGGCGTGCAGTTCCAGCGCGCGGTGCGCCTGGTGGCGGTGCAGGTAAATGGTGACGCTGGCGATAGTGATATGGGTCACGATCAAGGTATAGAGAACGACTTCCCAAGCGGAAAGGCCGATGAGACCGGTGTTCATGAATTCCAACACGGACTGCAGGGTGTTGCTAAAGCTCATTCAGGCTCCAAGGTGATTGCTGTCTGGGGGCGCCGTCTTTTCTGGGAGAAGGTCACGCAGGGCCGGTCAGAACCGGGCCACCAGCAGCATTCTACGCACTTCTCATGACGCACGGCACGATCGACGCAGTAAATTGCGCCCGCGCGCAAAATGTGCGACACATTCTTGCCAAGTGTGTATCAGCCGTGGGGGATTTGTGGCGGTAAACCCAAACGAATGGCCCCGGAATGCACCAGGGCATAGATATTCGTATTGACCGCGGAGATCACGCTGCCCCCGCCCTTCTCGGCGTCCACGATGGAAAAGCCCAGTTCGAGCTCATAGCCGGTGGGGCCGAAGGCGTTCAGCTGCACCGCGGGCGCCGGGTCGGCGACGACGCGCTCGACGTTGTCGGCCTGGCGCACGAGCAGCGCCATCACCTCGTCCAGGTTGCTGTCGTAGGCGACAGTGACGCGCGTCGTGAGGCGCACCGCACGGTTGGTGCCGAACTGGTTCAGCACCACGCCGGTGATCAGCATTTCGTTTGGCAACAGGGTCTGGGTGCCGTCGAGCGCCTGCAGCGTCGTGTAGCGGGTGTTGATGCTGGTGACGCGGCCGGAATACTTGTCGACGGTGATCGGGTCGCCGATGGTCAGGCTGCGCTCGAGCAGGATGATGAAGCCGGACACGTAGTTGCTGGCAATACGCTGCATGCCGAGACCGAGGCCGACGCCGAGAGCGCCGCCGAACACCGACAGCACGGTCAGGTCGAGGCCCATCAGGCGCAGGCTGAACAGCACCGAGAACACGATGAAGAGTGCGCGGCTCATGCGCGCAATCACGACCCGCAGCGAGGTGTGCAGGCGCTCGATGCGCATCAGGCGGTCTTCGATCGCGGCGCCCGCCCACAGCGCGACCATCATCAGGACAACGATCGAGACCAGGCCCTGCAGGATTTCCAACAACGATAGCGAGGGCTTGCCTTTGCCGAAGCGTAGCTCCTTGCTATCGAGGAATTTGATGATGTCCGGCCACATGCCGGTCAGGTAGAGCGCAACGCCGACCCACACCACCATCGCCAGGATTTTTTCCGAGGTCTTCAGCGCCGGGCCAATCTGGCCATGACGCGCGAACACCCGCCGCAACAGGTAAAAGACGATGCGGATCAGCGCCATCGACCCGAATACCGGCAAGGCGACGCGCAACAGGTGCACGTTCTGGTGCTTTTCCAGCAGGATTTCCGCGAGCCAGACGCCGCCGGTAATCAGGAGCGGCGCCAGCACCCGGCCGAAGCCTTCGACGCCGATGCGCTGGATCGTGCCATGCGCATCGTCCTCGTGCAGCCAGCTGCGCCGAATGAAGCGCGCCAGCAACAAGCCGACAATCACCGCACCGATGATGGCCAGTGCCTGCCACAGGATGCGTGGATTGTTGATGTCTCCCAGCAGGTCCTGCAGCAGGTCGGTCAATGGCATCTTGGCGCGGTTCCTTTAACGATTACTCTTCAACAGCGGCGTCGTCCGCCGGGGCAGCCTCGGCCTTCGGCTTTTTCGGCGCCATTGGCTTGCGCTCCAGCACGGCAGCGAAGAAACCGTCGGTCTGGTGCTTGTGCGGCAACAATTTGAGGTATTGGTCCATCTCGAGGGCGATCTTCTGCTCGGCCAGCACTTTGCTCATCGGCACCAGATCGAAATCCGGGTGCGAGGCGAGGAATTGCTCGACGATGAATTCGTTCTCTTCGTTCAGCAGCGAGCAGGTGGCGTACACCAGGCGGCCGCCGCCCTTCAACAGGCGCGCGGCGCCGTCGAGGATGGATGCCTGCTTGTCCTGCATCTCGGCCACGGCCGACTCGGGCTGGCGCCACTTGACGTCCGGATTGCGGCGCAGCGTCCCCAGGCCGGAGCACGGGGCATCGACCAGCACGCGGTCGATCTTGCCGGCCAGGCGCTTGATTTTCGCATCGCGCTCGTGCGCGATCAGCACCGGGTGCACGTTCGACAAGCCGCTGCGCGCCAGGCGCGGTTTCAGCTTCGACAGACGCTTTTCCGAGACATCGAAGGCGTACAGGCGGCCGGTGTTGCGCATCGTCGCGCCCAGGGCCAGCGTCTTGCCGCCGGCGCCGGCGCAGAAGTCGACCACCATCTCGCCGCGGCGCGCGGCCACGATCTGGGCCAGCACCTGGCTGCCCTCGTCCTGCACCTCGATCGCGCCGTCCTTGAACAGCGGCAGGTTTTGCAGGGTCGGCTTTTTCATCACGCGCAGACCCAGCGGCGAGTACGGCGTCGGCTCGGCCAGGATCGGCGCTTCGGCCAGGGTGGCGATCACGTCGTCGCGGTTGGCCTTGATCGAATTGACGCGCAGGTCGAGCGGCGCCGGCGTGTTCAGCACGGCCGCCAGTTCCTTCGCCTCGGCTTCGCCGTATTGCGCGACCAGCTTGTCGTACAGCCATTGCGGCATGTTCGCTTGCGCCAGGGGCGGCAGCAGCTTGCGGTCGATTTCCTTGATGCGCGTGAGGAATTCGGTTTCTTCCTCGGTCAGGCCGCTGAGCGACTCCATACCGGCCGTTTCCGACAGGCCCAGCAGGGCCAGGCGGCGCATCGAGGGCGTGCCGCCGGTGCCGCCGAAATCGGTGAAGAAGGTTTTATTGCGCAGGACGGCATACACCGCTTCGGCAACGACGCCGCGCTCGCGCGAACCGAGACGCTGGTGATCCTTGAAATAACGCGACAGGGTGACGTCGGCCGGGGCCGTGAAGCGCAAAATCTCGCGCAATACCTCTTCGGTACTGCCGAGTATCGCTGGGGGCAATCTCATGAAAATCCTTGAATTTTTACTATTAAATACGGGGGGCGGCGCGGCGCGCATCCAGGATGCGCACGTCGCCATGTTCAATACTGAGCCTGTCCTCGACGAACAGGCGCACGGCATGGGGGTAGAGCTTGTGTTCCTCGACCAGCACGCGCGCGGCGAGCGTGTCTTCGGTGTCGCCCGGCAGCACGGCGACTGACGCCGCCGCGACCACCGGGCCGTGATCGAGCTCGGCGGTGACGAAATGCACCGTCGCGCCGTGTTCCGGCACGCCGGCCTCGAGCGCCTGGCGATGCGTCGCCAGGCCAGGGAAGGCCGGCAGCAGCGACGGGTGAATATTGAGCATGCGCCCCGCGTAATGTTCCACGAACGGGGCCGTCAAGATCCGCATGAACCCGGCCAATACCACCAGGTCAGGTGCGAAACGGTCGATTTCCTGCTGCAGGGCGGCGTCGAATTCGGCGCGGCCGGCAAATGCCTTGCTCGGCACGACGGCGGTGGGAATGCCGCGCGCTTGCGCAAACGCCAGCCCGGCGGCATCAGGCCGGTTGCTGATCACCGCCGCAATCCTCGCCGGCCACCCTTCCGACTGCGCCGCACGGACGACCGCTTCCATGTTGCTGCCGCGGCCGGAAATGAGAATGACGATGTTTTTCATGGCGCGCATTGTACCGCAAGCCCCGCCGGCCTTCCGCCGCCCGGGCCGGCCGCTCAAGCTTGGCGCGGCGCCGCCAGGTCGACTTCGAAGGAATAGAAAACGCGGAACGGGACTTTCTTCTCGGCCCAGAATTCGGCCGCGTCGCGGAACACGTCGAGCAGGGTCTCGCGCGCTTCCTTGTCGAATTTCTGGGTATTCGGCAATTGCTCGAGTACGACCAGGAAGCCCGGCTGGGAACCGGCCTCGGCAACCGTGTTGGTCAGGCAGTTGCGCAGGGCATCGAAATTCTTGCTGCAGGGCTTATTGAAATAAAAATTTTCGCCGATGCGGGCGCACACCTGTTGCTTGGTCAGCGTGTTCGCGCAATGCGCGTACAGGAAATGGTGGCCCAGTCGCGCCGCTTCCTCCTGCAGTTCCGGCACACGATAGGCGCGAATGGACTGCACAAGATTGGACGGCACTCTCATCAACATACTCATTTTTCCCTCAAGTCGACCTGGTGTGTGGTTCGAATTGCCGGGCCGTTCACCATGCGCACCCGGACTAAGGCCGTTCTCCTAAATCGTTTCCACGCGCCAATAACCCTTAGCGTGTAAGGGTAACGTTTTGTAGTAATCGAAGCAACCCGAATGTGTCTTGGCGGCGTAAATTTGAAAGGAAATGCCGCTTTTCGCGCAGAATCGGCCCCGTTTGGCGTGTTTTTGCATTCTGGATGGCTTCCTGCGGTATCCGCGCCGCTGTTACATTTTGTTGCCACACAGATCGGACAGCGTGTCGCGGCAGGATTAACATACAACGGTGGAAGTAAATCCAATCAACTGCAGCATCAACGACGAGGTTCCAATGAACGTGCAAACCAAACTGATGATTTCCGCCCTCGGACTGTGCGCCCTGCCGCTCGCCCAGGCCGCCGAATTCGAAGACTTTGGCCGTGTGGTGCGCGTCCAGCCGCGCGTCGAGCAGATCCGCCAGCCGCGCCAGGAATGCCGCACCGAATACCAGCAGGTGCCGGTGCAGCAGCAGCGCAGCGCCGGCGGCTCGATCGTCGGCGGCATCGCCGGCGCCCTGCTCGGCAGCCAGGTCGGCGGCGGCAACGGTAAAGTCGCAGCGACGGCTGCGGGTGCGATCGCCGGCGCCGTGGTCGGCGACCGCGTCGACAACAATGGCCGCCAGGATTACAACGGCGTGCAGGAACAGGCCGTGCGCCAGTGCCGCAATGTCGATTCCTATGATTCGCGCACCACCGGCTACGACGTGACTTACGAATACCGCGGCCAGAACTACACCACCTTTACCCAGCGCGATCCGGGCAACCGCATCCGCCTGCGCGTCTCGGTCGAGCCGGTGCAGTACTGATTCTCATCGATTGCCAACGGCGCGGAGAAGCCCCCTCCTTTTCCGCACCACGCTATTCCCGTTGCACTTGCGCAGCGGGAACCCCGATAATAGGGCGATTCAATCAGGTCGCCCTATGCTCATCAAACGCAAATCCATCGAACAAGCCGAGTCGTCGCGCCGCCCCGCGCGCAAACCCAAATTCGCGCCCGTGACGCTGTCCGAACAGGACGGCGTACGCTACCTCCACTTCGGCACCGAATGGGTGCAAGGCGCCATGCGCATCCGCAAGCCGGATTGGCCGGAACTCGAATACGCCCAGCAGATGATGGCCTGGATGCTGTTCCTCGACGCCCCGCAGAGCATCGCCCAGCTCGGCCTGGGATCGGCCACGCTCACCAAATACTGTTTCCGCCAATTCCCCGAGGCGCAAGTCACGGCAATCGAACTGAACCCGTCGGTGATCGCGATCTGCACCACGATGTTCAAGATGCCGCCCCAGGACGAGCGCCTGCAGGTGCTGGAGATGGATGCCCTCGATTTTGTCGAAGACCCGGCCAACCACGGCGCCTACGACGTGCTGCAGTGCGATTTGTACGACGCCACCGCGCGCGGCCCCGTGCTCGACACGCCCGAATTCTATGCCGCCTGCAACGCTTGCCTGACCGAGCGCGGCATCATGACCGTCAACCTGTTCGGCGACCACCCCAGCTACAACAAGAACATCAAGGCGATGAAATTCGCCTTCGACCACGTCATCTGCCTGCCGGAAGTCCACGACGGGAATGTGGTCGCGCTGTGCTTCAAGACGCGGCCGGAACTCGATAGCGGGGTGCTGGCCGCCAAAGCCGCCCAGATCGTCGCCGCCACCAAGCTGCCGGCGAAATCCTGGGTCAAGGGCATCGAGGCTGCACGCTAGTCATTGCTGAAAGAGGGAACATGAACGCCAACACGCAACCCGCTTCCCTCCCCCGCAGCCCTGCGCGTCCGCGCAAGCTCGATTTACAGGCCATTTTCTCGTGGCTGTTGGCCGACGGCATCGTCGAAAAGGACAAGGTCAAGGCACACTTCGCCCAGGCCCAGGGCATCCTGAAAAACGCGGCCGGCTCGATGCATCCGCTCACGGCCGTCGCCCAGTGCAAGCTGCTCTCGCACCAGCCGCCGCACCGCCTGCTGACGCTCGACATCCTCACCGAATGGTGCGCGGCCAAGGTCGGTATCCCGTTTATTCGCATCGACCCGCTGAAAATCGACTTCACCAAGGTGGCGGACGTGATGTCGGCCAGCTACGCGGCGCGATTCAACATCCTGCCGGTCGATATTACTGCGACCACGCTGACGGTGGCGACCGCCGATCCGTTTTCGCTCGAGTGGGAGGGCGAGATCGCCAAAGTGTCGCGCCGCCGCATCGAACTGGTGCTGGCCAATCCGCTCGACATCTCGCAATACATTTCCCAGTTCTTCAGTCTGGCGAAATCGATCCGCGACGCCAGCAAGAGCAATGCCCAGGATCTCGCGCTGCGCAGCAACTTCGAGCAGCTGGTCGAGATGGGCAAGGCGAATAAACAGTTCGACGCCAACGACCAGCACATCGTCAACATCGTCGACTGGCTGTGGGGCTATGCCTTCGAGCAGCGGGCCTCGGACATTCACCTGGAACCAAAGCGGGAAATCGCGGTCATCCGCTTCCGCATCGATGGCGTGCTGCACCAGGTCTACCAGGTGCCGGCCGCGGTGATGCTGGCAATGACGGCACGCATCAAGCTCCTGGGCCGGATGGACGTCATCGAAAAGCGCCGCCCGCAAGACGGCCGCATCAAGACGCGCACCCATACCGGCCAGGAAGTCGAGCTGCGCCTGTCGACCATGCCGACCGCGTTTGGCGAAAAGCTGGTGATGCGTATTTTCGATCCGGAAGTCGTGGTCAAGACGCTGCCCGAACTCGGCTTCCCGCCCGACGACGCCACGCGCTGGGATACGCTGACCCAACGCCCGCACGGCATCATCCTCGTCACCGGCCCGACCGGCTCGGGCAAGACGACGACGCTGTACACGACCCTGAAGGCGCTCGCGACGAATGAAGTGAACGTGTGCACGGTCGAAGACCCGATCGAGATGGTCGAGGCCTCCTTCAACCAGATGCAGGTGCAGCCCGGCATCGACCTGTCCTTCGCCGATGGCGTGCGCGCACTGATGCGGCAAGATCCCGACATCATCATGGTCGGCGAGATCCGCGACCTGGCGACGGCCGAGATGGCGATCCAGGCCGCCCTGACCGGCCACCTCGTGCTCTCGACCCTGCACACCAACGATGCGCCTTCGGCCGTGATGCGGCTGCTGGAACTCGGCGTGCCGGATTACCTGCTGGAAGCGACCTTGATCGGCGTGATGGCCCAGCGCCTCGTACGCACGCTATGCGCCGCGTGCAAGACGCCCGATGGCGAGCTGAGCGACGACGTCTGGAACAGCCTGGGCGGATCGTGGAAGCTTCCCAAGCCGGCGACGGTGTATCGCCCGATCGGCTGTCCTGAATGCCGCCAGACCGGTTACCGCGGCAGGACGGGGCTATACGAATTGCTGACAGTGTCGGAGGAATTCACACGCTTGATTGGCGACTCGGCGGATCTGGCGGGACTGCGCCAGCAGAGCGTTGCGGACGGCATGAAGCCGCTGCGGATCGCCGGCGCGATGAAGATCATCGAGGGCTCAACGACAGCCGAGGAAGTGTTGAAGGTGACGGCGGCGCTGTCGGCTTCCTGAGCTTGCATCGGGCAGCGTTCGTTGGCACTAGCGCAATCGCGATTCACCGGCTATAATGCTGCCTCTTTCGGGTCGTTAGCTCAGCTGGTAGAGCAGCGGACTTTTAATCCGTTGGTCGCAGGTTCGAATCCCGCACGGCCTACCACGAATACCCAAAGAGCCCACGAATTAACATTCGTGGGCTTTTTGCGTTCAGTTTCTATTTTTTTGCGAGTTTACGAGACAGGGGAACTTTGGAAGCGCATAGGAGCGATGCTTCTCGCCAATCCATGCCCCCCAATATGCGATTTGGCTGCAATTGCCTTAGAAAAAATTTAAACTCGGTGACTGCTATTAGTACGCCAAGAGAAGTGGCACCCTCGAAAAGGTATCGCTGATGTTTTTCAACTGCTCTCTTTTTTCGCGACACACGGCCCCTGTTGCGTATTTTTCCTTACCTATTGCAACGACGCTAAAACAGTAGTCTTCCTTCCCAGTCTGCTCATTTTTCCTTGTCAAAATCCCCGACACCGTGACACCATCAAGCGTTTCAACTGCCGATATTTCATTTTTTTCAATGGTTATATTTTCATCGGCACTTCCCCATCCATTCTCGTCATATTGGAAGTATCCAGCTCGAACAGGCCCATATTGATCAGCCTCCTTCAAACCTTTCAAATTAACATCTCGACTGAAATCTATTTGCATTACGATTTGATTGTACTCAATCGTAACTTTGTAGGGACAAGCATCATACCTCTCGTTGTCTACACGGTTTCGTAAAACTCTGGGCGAAATCGGCTTCTTGGCTACTTCTAAGCCCTCGATAGCTGCGAATTTGAAATCGCAGACGCCTGATCGTTTTTTCTCTAAAATAGGATTTATTTCACTTGATGCCGAGTCAATCTTGAATAGACTCAAAAGAAGGATCGCAGTACTGATGAGAGTGTATTTATTCATTTTTTCGCTCCAAGGCTGGCTCAATTGCAGGGAGGTTATCGAACAATACTGAAGCAAGAACATTTAAATGCGAGCGCCGCTCCAAAAGTCCTGTCCACTCACCGTCAGCTGCACCATTGACGTTTTTTGTAACCGACTTGAGTTCATTCTCGGAAATGCCTTGATCGGCGACACGGTTAATATTGATCGCGCCACCGCCCACAGATCGGCCCACCCAATATAGACCGGCGGTATCAACACAGTTATAAACATCATTGGCGAGCAGAAAATTGTTCGGCACGACGACGAACGAATCGCTTCCAGTCCTACCTCGATACTCGCTATAGTCCTTATAGTTTTTTCGCCCAGTGATTTGAATAAGCCCTCGACCTTTGTACCGCACTCCGTCTCCTTGCTCCGTATTTCCCAGATCCTCGCGCCCTTCGTAATCCGCGCCAGAAGCACGCTCCTGATCCCACTGCAACACGCCTGTTTCTCGATATATCTGGGATAAAAAATGAGCAAGCCGCGCTGGAGTAACGATGCCGTATTTTCGAAAGACTTGCATAAGCACTACGGCGTTTCGCTGTCTGATGCGTTGCCGGGCCTCTGATGTGGAAAGACGCGAAAGTATCGTTCCAGTGCCACGGCGACCGCGTTCGGTTTGATACGCCGCGGGGACACAACGAACTAGTTCTGCTTCGCTTAGCCAGCCGCAGGTGCGGAAGTGCTTAATGAAATAGAGCGGTGGCCAGTGCCACTGAGCGGCATTCAATGCCGGGAAGTCGAAACAAAGTGCAGCAATATGCTTCTTTAGATCAGCAAAGTCGTTTGCGCTTAGTACGGTAGAGTTCAGAGCGGACGGTTCCTTGAGCCAACTCCAACGTTGATCGATCGTCGAGGCGCACCACTCGGATGGAAATTTGCATATCGACTTCGCCAACTTTTTAATTACTGTCGGATTTCGCAAAGCAGCAGAGGCCTGAGATAAATTATTTCCCCCACTAGCCGCCGACAGCCAACCCCTAATAACTGAAGAGTCGCATCTGCTATCACTATCCGAAGAATCATCTACGATACACCATCCAGCCCAGTGCGGAAAATCAGCGTCACTAAATTTGGTAACACCGTTGGCGTTAAGATTTACCCATCCCTTCCCTCCTGGAAAGCTAATGAGCCGCCAGTGTGGCACTTCAATATTCGGCAATCGTTCATTATCAGTATTAACAACCCTGCCGAAACGTAGTAACTCAAGGATAGCACTTGGTGAAGGCCGATTCTCAACAGGGAAAGCATTAGATATTTTTTTTGCTCGTTTTAGCGCAATGTAGTCCGATTCCGGCTCTCGCAATGGCGAGCCGATTACAGCCCCGCCGAGGGAATACGAAGTTACTGCAGCGTCGCCCGCTTGGAAGACGCTATCTACACGGGTTCCGAGGCCCACTATCATAGCCTCCGAGGATGTATACACCGGGTTTAAAGGGACATTCGGCCGATGCGCATTACGTGGCCCGGAAGTGGCCGTTTTCATGTGCGCTACCGCTAGATTCGGTAACGGCTCAATTTCGTAGATTGGCGTGCCAGACGGCAGATAAAAATATATGTCGCCGAAGATTGCATCAATTCGACCATTCTTGCTAGTATCAGTTTCGCCATTGGAGCGGAACAGCATCTTTTTTGTATTGGCGTCATCGGACACTATTTCGAAATGTATTTTTTCTGTGACGATCCATATATTTGCCCGGCTTGTCCAAGTTCATCTTTCCTTCGAACACTTACTCCCATCCTAATACAGGGATCAATCACAGATAAATGCATATAGATTGAGAAATAGACGATATCCGAGGCATCGACTCCGCTGCCTATGGCTGTTTGATGACGAAGGACAACACAGCCGTCATCTGTCCACCCTCCTCTATAATTTAGGGGATGCTGATTGTCCCTTTGCTTGACGGTCGCATTTCGGTGGTAGACGACTTTTCCATCCGCGATGGCTCGAACACGTTCTGTGTTAGAGCCGACAGGTGATGCGGTAAGGTGTGTACCGCCATGCCACCCAAGATTGAAGCTGACAGGAAATGCTCCGTCGCCAGGTTCGCCTCCAGTCATCGCGGTTCGGAGCCACGCTTCGTCGCTCTGGCCAGGTTGGCGAGGAGGAAGGAAAGGAGGGCTAATGAGCATAGTAGTCCATTATTAGAGTGAAAATGGAAATTTGTTGCGCAGCCTAAAATCGCTTTGAGGTAAGAGTGGCATCTCGTACTTGATTCGATATGGCCCCACAAAACTCTTCTTCCCCGCATGCACCTTGATCTTCCCCGGACACTGCACCGTAATATTCCCGCCCTCGATCGTGATATTCGCCCCGCCCGCCGTCGATAAACTGATCTTCTTCGCCGCCGCCCAGTCGATATGCGCATTCGCGCTGATTACATTCACCTCGTCGCGGGCCTGCACCTTCAGCTCATCGGCCTGGGCCTGGATATCGATCGCATCCTTCGCCGCGATCAGCTGCAGGCCAAGCCCGCCCTCGCCCGCCTTGATCGCACCGCCCAGCACGCCAATCGCCTGCCCGCTTTGTACGCGCATCTGCCCACCGCTGACGAACTGCGTGTCCTGCCCGCTGACAAGCGCAACACTCTCGCCATTGGCCAGCTGCACGCTTTGCCCGGCAACCGCGCCAAAGCCATCCTTGGCGGCGATGGCGATGATCGGATCGGTGGAGTGTGGCGTCTTGCCCGTGCCCCCCGCGGTCGCCTTCGCAGCCGCATCCGCCAATGCCGAATCGAGCGAATCCGTGCCCACCATTCCCGACAACGCCGTCAGCAAAGCCTTCAGCGGCGCGGCCTTGTCATCCAGTACGCTCGCATTGGCTTTCGCCGCGCCCAGGTGCGTCGCCAGTCCAACGGTCTGATGCGTGACAGCGGCCGAACTGAATGAGGCGGCCAGCTTGGCCGCAGCGCCAAGCAGTGAAACGCCCGCCGCGTTCTCGCCGGCAGGATCACGGTGCGCCGTACCGTGGTTGATCTTGTAGCTCGACACCAGCAGTCCCCTGCCCGCCCGCACCGCGCCATAGGCATCGGTGCGCAGTTCAGCGCCCAGGCCCCGGAAACTGCCGCGGTAGTTGTCGGCGGCATGAATCAGGTACCCGAGGTTGAGCTCAGTCGCCGCGTGGGTGCACCGTAGTTGAACCCGCCCCTGGCCGTCGGTGTCGTCGAACAGCAACTGGGTATAGCCCGCGCCGCCGAATTCCTTGCTGCGGATGCCCCACTGGGCGGCGCCGTTGCGGTGGCCGGCGCTGTCGCCCGAGGCGCCGTGCCAGACCGGGCTGTTGCCGCCGGCGAGGTTGCCCTGCGCGGAAGGCGCGTGATCGTGGGCCCTGGCGAAAGGATCCAATCGGGATTCTGCCGCGCGGATGCCGCCCGGCGTCGGCGCAATGCCGCCTTCGCCCTGGCCGTTGTAGAGGGCGCCGACGATGATGGGGCGGTCGATGTCGTTTTCCAGGAACTGGACCAGCACCTCTTGCCCGATGCGCGGCAGGAACTGGCAGCCCATGCCGCCGCCGGCCGAGCGCTGGGCAACGCGCACCCAGCAGCTCGCATTGCCGCCCTCTTGCCAGTGGTAGCGGATGCGCACGCGCCCCAGGCGGTCGCAATGGAGCTCGTCGGCGCCGGTCGGCTGGTCGTTGCCGTCGGCGCCGATCACGATGGCGGTTTGCGTGCCGTGCGCCGTCGGGCGGATGCGCTGGCGGCTGTCGTCGTCGCATGCCGGGCGCCACGGCACGTCGGACGGGATGGCGTCGAAACAGTTGGCGTAGCCGGTCTCGCGGGCCTGGGCGATGGCGAGCGCAAAACCGTCCGGGGCGTCGCGCGCAGTGGTTTCTTCCAGCAGCTCCGGAATCGGCCCGAACAGTTCCGCCAGCGCGTGCACGGCCGGCGGCGGCATGTTGTTCACGCCGACACTGGCCACGCGCAGCAGGGTGAACGCCGCCTCGCGGCTGCGCGCAAGCGGCAGGCCGGTGACGGTCAGCCGGGTGCCGGCGCGCAGGGTGCGCACCGTCGAGCGGCCGTGCCAGATGGCGGCGCGTGCTTCCTGGCGCTGCATTTGCAAGTCGGCATGGCGCCGCGCCTGCTCGCCGTTGGCATAGGCGTACTGGCCGGGCACGTCGAACGACTCCAGTAGCGGCAGCTTGTTGCCCTGGCGCTTGTGGGTGGGCGAGCTGGCGGCCACGGCCTGCCTGGCCTTGTAGTTGGCGCTGAGCACCGTGGTGAGCGAGGCGTGGAGGCGGCGCTGCGCGATCAGCGACTGCACCGTGTCGCTCGCCTCGCTTGCGCGCGCGCCATGAAAACGCACGGCGCCGCTGGCATCCTCGGGGACCGCGCCCCGCCAGGTGCTGTCGGCGAACAGGACAATGCCGACGCCGTGGCCATCCTGTTCGCAACGCCAGCCGAGGCCCTCTTCGGCCAGCAAGCGTTGCACGAAGGCGAGATCGGTTTCGCGGTACTGGCAGCAGTAGCTGCGCGGCATGGCGCGCGCCATGAACGAGTTGGTCTCGCCGCTCCAGCGCCAGCGCGCCTGCGGCTGGTAGGCCGTAAAAACGGCGTCGACGATATCGATCACGCGCTTGTCTTGCCACACCCGGCTGTTGCGCACCTGTCCCAGGCGCCAGATCCAGGGCAGGAGGCGCAGCCGGTAGCGCGCCAGGCCACCGTCGCTTCCCAGCAGCGCCACTTCGCCGATCTCGCCGCCAAATTGGCTGCGGCTGCCGTCGGCCAGGCTGATGGCAAGCTGCGCCGGCAGGCCCAGCAGCGCGCCTGTGTCGATCCGGTCGCTGGTCGACAGGACGATCACGTCGCGGTAGCCGATCTCCTGCACAGCGTCGCTCGCGGCGAAGGCTTCCACCAGCAGGCTGCCCGCGGCCGGGCCTGCGCTAGCTTCGCCGATGCGCAGTTCGTACAGCCTGCTCCTGCTTGAAAACGCCGCCAAGGCATCGGTGACCTGTCGAACCAGCGCAATAGTCATGGATAAACGCACTCCTCATGCATGAGCAATAACGGTGAAGTAACGCAAACACAGCCTTCAATCTGGAAAGGCGTTGCCACGATACAAGCACCGTCCATGAGGACGTTTGCGCCGGATCATGCCGCTCCGAGGCGCGATGAATTGGCAACACTTGCGCGTTGCCGGGGCGTTTGTCAGGCCGCCTGCGCCGCCGGATGCGCCTGCTTGCGGTACAAGAATTCGAGCACGGCCTTGCGGTGCTCGGTGTAGCGCGCATCCTGGGCCAGCGCGACGCGGTCGCGTGGCCGCGCCAGCTGCACCTCGATGATCTCGCCAATCGTCGCGGCCGGGCCATTGGTCAGCATGACGATGCGGTCCGACAGCAAGACCGCTTCGTCGACGTCGTGCGTGACCATGACAAGGGTCGACCTGGTGGCGGCGACGATCTTCAGCAGCTCGTCCTGCAGATGGGCGCGCGTGAGCGCATCGAGAGCGCCGAAGGGCTCGTCCATCAGGAGCACCTTCGGCTGCATCGCCAGGGCGCGCGCGATGCCGACGCGCTGCTTCATGCCGCCCGAGATTTCATGCGGACGTTTGGCGCTCGCGCTGGAGAGGCCCACCAGCGCGAGCGCCTCCAGGGTGCGCTCGCGCAGTTGGGCGCGGGTCTCATCGCGGCCGAAGACGCGCTCGACGCCAAGATGGATGTTCTCGAAGCAGGTCAGCCAGGGCAGCAGCGAGTGGTTCTGGAACACCACCGCGCGCTCTGGCGACGGCCCGGCGATTTCGCGGTTCGCGCACAGCAGCACGCCCGCGGTCGGTTTCAACAGGCCGGCGATCAGGTTCAGCAGGGTCGATTTGCCGCAGCCGGAGTGGCCGATCAGGGTGACGAATTCGCCCTTGCGCACGGCCAGGTCGATGCCGCGCAGCGCCTGGAACACGCCCTGTTTCGTGTGGAAGGCCATCTCCACACCCGCGATGTCGATGAATTTTGGCGTCGAAGCGTTCATGGCCGCGTCCCTTTCAGTTGGCTACTTGTTCGTGGGTGAGCGCGCGGGCCAGCGCCATCAGCGCCTGCTCGAGCAGCAAACCGACCACGCCGATGATGACGATGGCGATGGCGATGATGATGTGCGAGACGTTCAGGTTGTTCCACTCGTCCCATACCCAGAAGCCGATACCGACGCCGCCGGTCAGCATTTCCGCCGCCACGATCACCAGCCAGGCGGTGCCGATCGCCAGGCGGATGCCGGTCAGGAGGTAAGGCAGCGCCGAGGGCAGCAGGATCTTGGTGAGCACCTTCCATTCCGACAGGTTGAGTACCCGCGCCACGTTCATGTAATCCTGCGGCACGCGCTGCACGCCGACGGCGGTGTTGATGACCATCGGCCAGATCGAGCAGATGAAGATCGACCAGATCGCCGCCGGGTCGGCCGACTTGAACACCAGCAGGCCAATCGGCAGCCAGGCCAGCGGCGACACCGGTTTCAACAGGCTGATGATGGGGCCGAACATGCGGCCGACGAACTGCACGCGGCCGATGAGGAAGCCGAGCGGGATGCCCACCAGCGCCGCCAGGCCGAAGCCCATTCCCACGCGCTTCAGGGAAGCGAGCACGTTCCAGCCGATGCCCTGGTCGTTCGGGCTGTTGCGGTAGAACGGATCGGCGAAGAGCACGAGCGCTTCCTTGAACGTGGCCAGCGGCGTCGGGAAGGCGGTATTGCGGGCGGCGATGATCTGCCACACCAGCAATACCAGCGCGATGCCCACCAGCGGCGGCAGGATCACCCTCACCACCATGGCGACGGACGGCATGCCGCGCGCGGCCGCGGCTGCCGGCTTGCGCACCGGGCACACGGCCGCCCTCGACGCGGCGTTCGCTGGCAGCAGCGCTTCGGGTTTCAAGATGGCGCTCATGGCGTTTCCTTTTTAGGACGAGTGAGGATCAGGTCTTGATCTTGAACGAGGCGGCGTAGGCTTTCGGATTCTTGCCGTCCCAGACGGCGCCATCCATCAGCTTCGAGGTGCGCAGGGGGCTTTTCGGGATCGGCGTGTGCGTCTGTGTCGCCGCTTCCTTGTAAAGATCGAGCTGGTTGACCGCGCTGGCGACGGCCAGGTAATCCGGATCGTCTTTCAACAAACCCCAGCGCCGGTGCTGGGTCATGAACCACATGCCATCCGACAGATAGGGGAAGTTGACCGCGCCCTCGTTGTAGAACTTCATGTGGTTCTGGTCGTCCCAGGTCTTACCGAGGCCATTCTGGTAGCGGCCCATGATGCGCTGGTCGATGGCGTCCTTGCTGGTGTTGACGTAGGACTTGCTGGCGATGACCTCGGCCATCTTGTTCTTGTTGGCGAGCGAGGAATCGATCCATTTGCCGGCCTCCAGGATCGCGGCCATCATGGCGCGGCAGGTGTTCGGGTTTTTCTTCGCGAATTCCAGGGTGCTGCCCAACACCTTCTCCGGGTGGTAGCGCCAGATGTCCTGGGTGGTGGTGGCGGTAATGCCGACGCCGTCCATGATGGCGCGGTGGCCCCAGGGCTCGCCCACGCAAAAACCGTCCATGTTCCCGACCCGCATGTTCGCCACCATCTGCGGCGGCGGCACGGTGATGACCTTGGCGTCCTTCATCGGATCGATGCCGTTGGCCGCGAGCCAGTAGTGCAGCCACATGGCGTGGGTGCCGGTCGGGAAGGTCTGGGCGAAGGTGAATGCGCGTTTTTCGGTTTTCATCAGTCTGGCCAGCGAGGCGCCGTCGACCGCGCCCTTGTCGGCCAGCTGTTTCGAGAGCGTGATCGCCTGGCCGTTGTTGTTCAGGCCCATCAGCACCGCCATGTCCTTCTTCTGGCCGCCAATACCCATTTGCACGCCGTACAGCAGGCCGTACAGGACGTGCGCCGCGTCCAGGTCGCCGTTGGCCAGTTTGTCGCGCACGCCGGCCCAGGAGGCTTCCTTGCTGAGTACGGACTTGACGCCATATTTCTAGTCCAGGCCCAGCACCGAAGCCATGACGACCGATGCGCAGTCGGTCAGCGGGATGAAGCCGATCTTGATTTCTTCTTTTTCCGGCTTGTCCGAACCCGCCGCCCATACACCGCCGGTGGCCAGGCCCAACAGACTGCCTCCCGCCACCAGGCCGGCGCCGTGAATGATGCTCCTGCGCGTGCGATCGACCTCGTCGGCGCCTGCCGGTGCGGCATGTTTCGCTTCGGGTTTCTTGTATGTCATGGCGATCCTCAAGGGTGTCCTGCGGAACAGTGGGGAGACGGACAATGATGCTAAAGTTTCTACACATTCAACCCTGAGGCTTCCTTGTGAAATTCCTGCTAAAAATTGGTGCGCTCGGCTATGTGCTGATCGCCCTGCTCTTCTTTGTGTGCGGCTTTGCGCTCATCGTGCTCGGCGCGGTCGAGATCTGGTCGGCGCTCTTCCCCGGCGAGGAACAATCGGTGCAGGATCGTTTCCGGCAAATCCTGGAATGCGTGGGCTTGCTGACGATTGCCGTGGCCGCTCTCGAACTGGGCCAGACGGTGCTGGAAGAAGAGGTGCAGCGCGCGGTACACGTGAGTTCACCGACCCGCCTGCGCCGCTTCCTGTCGCGCTTCCTGATCGTGGTGGTGGTGTCGCTCGGGGTCGAATGCCTGGTCGGGGTATTCCAGTTCATGCATACCCAGCCCCAGTTCCTGCCGCATATCGCCTCGATCGGCGTCGCCGCCGCCGCCCTGCTGGCATGCTGGGGCTTCTTCGTACGGATGAACGTCGCCGCCGAGAAGCTCGAACCGCAGGCGATGCACGAAGCGCAGGCGGAAGACAAAAACGTGGAAACCTGACTGCATGAACGATCGCGCAGGAAGTACTTGGACATTCGCACGAGTCCGGCTATAATCTTGCCTTCTTCGGGTCGTTAGCTCAGCTGGTAGAGCAGCGGACTTTTAATCCGTTGGTCGCAGGTTCGAATCCCGCACG
>Ga0213835_101014_pt1 | contig 20038 bp, 13 predicted proteins | sample SWPATP01_FD_160576 | JGI IMG/M metagenome (GOLD analysis project Ga0213835, IMG submission 160576) | Coastal seawater microbial communities from Marineland, Florida, United States - SWPA TP0 #1 | ecosystem: Environmental > Aquatic > Marine > Coastal | place: USA: Florida | collected 2016-08-05 | reverse complement strand
GCAAACCGCCCGCCAATATCTCCTCAGTCGGGGGATCAGTGGCGATCGCCTGACGCTCCGATCCCTAGGCAACAGTTCCCAAAACAAAGTTCCAGAACAGCCGATTACCTTTACCCTGAGTGGTACTACTGCTACCTTCCAGGCCATTTCTACCCAGCTCGGTGGCAATCCCATTGTGGGTAACTTAATCAACACAGAATTACCCCAATTAGCGACTTTACCGCCTGATCTCCCCCAAAACACCACCAGTACAGTGAATCGCAACTCTCGCCAGGAACGGCCCCAAAGTTTTTCATTGAACTTATCCCAGGCTACCTTTACCCCCGACGATACAAATCTCCAAGTCCAAACCTATGACCGCACCGATGCTGACCTCAACCCCAACTTTACCTATCTGCCCTACTGGATCCTCGGCTTTGTGCCACTTGCTGATCCCGATACCCTCCTCCTTGCCGATGTTACGCCGATGAATCCGATCACCGAATTTGTCACGAGCTTGATGCCAGAATCTGACCCCATTGCAGAGATTCCGACAGAACGGCTCCTCACCCGCAGCGAACCCCAGCCCAGACCCCAACCAGAGGCGCAAATTCTGGGCGATCGCCGTTTGGATGAATCAGCAGCCAATGAGTTGATCACGAATAGTACCGAACCGCTGATCTTTGGCGATCGCCGTTTAGATGAGTTGAGCGAGACCGAACTCCAGGCCCTCGCCCCCGAAATTTATGATGCGGTCTTTGGGGGTGAGATCCAGGCTCGCCGCCTCGATACCGACGACAGTTTCTTCTTTGGTAATGCCAATACCGAACCGCTGATCCTTGGCGATCGCCGTTTAGATGAAAACACTCCTGAGTTTCCCGCCCTCGAACCCACCTCGAACTTCCTCAGTGCTAGAGAAATTCGCCGTTTAGAATCAGCGCTTTATTTCCTCCTCAGTGAAGATCTAAGCAACCTAGATAATCTTTTCCAAATCAGTGGCCGCCAACGTAGCCGCCAACTTGGTCAAACCATTGACTTAGATCGTCTCTGGAATGCCAATACCTCCCCAGATTAATTCTTCTAAAAAAATCCAATGAGCTTAACTTTGTCAAATCATAAAATATTTCCCTGGATCAAACTACTTTTCTTCCCATAGAGGCCATGCAATAAACAATATCCCTTAAGTCTTTTGTTTTCGTATTCTCATCGCAATACCCTCCTTAAAACTCCATGGCAAAGAGTACCAATTTCCAAAAAAATCTTAAAGTAATGTGCTTTAAATCTCTTATTAAAGTACTATTACTGCCCCTATCCTTTCTTGTTGCCATAGGAGATTTTTGCCGATTTGTAGTTTTGAAAAAAAATCCCAAAGAACAACCTCTTCAAAATTCTTTCCCTACCAATCCAGTTCGGAAAAAAACACAAAAAAGAAAACATCAAACCCAGCGCTTTCTATTTAATTTTTTCGTTACATTAATCCTGACCATCCAACTATCTGGCTTACATCTTTTATTCCACATACAGCCGGCGATCGCCTCTGGCCCCCTGAGTATTGAACCCCTCACCTGGGATATCATCGGCCTAGATAGTAATAATCCCAATGATGGTCCCGACAAATTTCTCGTGGGCGCCAGGGTTTGCAACCTCAGTACTACGACAGCAGCCCAAAACCTCAGAATTCGCTTTGTTCGCGAAGGTGCTTTTAATCCTCTTATCAGTGTGAGCACCACAGGACTTTACAAAGATCAATGGCTTGTGCCGAGCCTGCCTCCATCAACTACAAGTACACCCCCCCTAAACCATCACCAACAAACAAGCAGGCCCAAAAACTGCTTCGATGCCTACTATGTTTTGACCTTAACTCGTACTTCGGATATTTATAATCGAGTCCAACGTTACCGTATTGAAGCTTTCGCTGATAACGCTGCCACTGTCGATACCAATAGTTACCCCGATCCTTACCAAGGCACTATTAATGAGTACGATACAGGGCACCCCCGCCAGATTTATATCGAAAAAATTCTTTCCCAAGCTCGTAATAGTGTGACTGGTTTCACTCAACTCGCTCCCGCAACGGCGGCCAGTATTTTTGGGATCAATGCCAATGATCTTGATACTGCGAGTGGTGGTGGTAGCAGCTACAGTGTGGAAGTGGGGGGAACCTATGCCTTTGAGCTCACTACTCAAACCGCAACGGCCTATCCCCAGTTAACCGTCAGTTCCGACTTTCCCAATGCTGTCTTTCAAATCCTTGATGTTCAGACAGACTACAGTAACGTTGGCGGCAACCCTGACAATTCCAGTATCTATGCCAATGCCTGTGGTTGGATTAGTGATCCCATGGTACCGGGCTACCTAGAAAGTTCTAGTGTCTGTGAGTATTCAGCAGTTACGCCGGGTGGAACGCCGGATCAATATCCTAGTAGTGCAGGAAAAGTTGGTAACACCGTTAGAACGCGCTATCTCTTCAAGATTCTTGGGGGCAATGGTAACTACACAATTAACCACCTGATCCTTGATTTTTCTGGTGGTAGCTTTCACTACAATGGCGGCTTTGGGTCAGGTCTTGGGGTTGTCGATTTTAATGTCACAAACCCTAGCGCTGATTTAGTAATCAACAAAAGCCATATTGGCAACTTTACACCGGGAGACAACATCTATACTTTCCAAGTGACCAACAATGGCTTGGATACAGCCCGTAGTGATCTTGTTATCACAGACACATTACCCCAAGGTTTTATTTTCAATCCTTCCAATTCCAACATTGGCGTAGAAAGTCAATCAGGGACGATTGTCGGTTGGACTTGTATCGGTGCAGGAACACGTAATATCACCTGTGCCAATCCTAATGACTTAGCAAATGGAGGAGTAACAACCTTAAGTATCCGTGTTAATGTTGCTGAAACTGCCGCAGCGAATACCTTTAACCAAGCAACAGTAAGTAGTCCAACCACCGATCCTAATCTTGCCAACAATACAGATATTGACCCCACGAGCATTATCCAAGCCACAAATCTGAAACTCACAAAAGCAGATAGTAGTCCTGATGCGGCCGCAAATCCAGCCAGTAATAATGCCCCGGTGGTTCTCTCTGGATCTCCGATTACCTATACCTTCACTGTACAAAATCAGAGTAGCCTAACAGCGGTAGCGCCAGTGATCATTACCGATACGCTACCGGAGGGACTTACTTTTAGCTTGGCTGATAATCCGAATATTCCTACGGTCTGGAATTGTACGATCGATGGTCAAAATCTAACCTGTACCTACGTTTCTGGTACTAATCCTATCCCTTTACCCGGCAATACAACTGCGACGGCTTTACCCTTGGTTTTTCGGGCAAATGGTGGTGTGATTACTTCGGGTACTAGCGCCGTTGTCAGAAACACAGCGACCGTTACCAGTGCCACGACAGAAGCAAATAGCAATGATAACACCAGCAGCGATGATTTTCTGATTACATTGCCAGTTTCTGATTTGACGATTACAAAAAATGATTTTGAGGCAGCTTTTACTTACAATCTTTCTGGTCAAACTTATACCGGAGAAAATTTAACCTATGAAATCGCTGTAAGAAATAATGGCGTTGCACCAACTGTCGGCCCCATCGCCATCACTGAAACTTTGCCGAACAGCAATAACAATATTATTGAATTAGCTTCAACAACCTTTGCTGGAGTAGGGCCAGATGGTTCAGTTATTAACTGGACTTGTAACCAAGGGATTAATAATCCAGTTTTACCCGCAAGTGGAACAACTTGTGCTGTTGGCAATAGCGGACTTTTTACATTTGTCTATCCTGGAACTTTAAATCCTGGTCAGACTGCAACATTGCGCCTAATTGTGCGAGGAAGACAGACAAATACAGTCCCAGGGACGAGTACTGCGCTGATTAATACGGTTGGAGTTTATAGCGCTAATGACGGGGTAACACAATCAAAGACAGCAACTGAATCTACACCTGTTTTGATTGGTAATAATGACAAATACAACATTGGGATTCGGAAGCAATTAACTCAGATTAACGGAGTCACTCCAAGTCCTGCTTGTACTTTATCTGGTGGAACTAGCAATTATGGAACCACCGAAAGCTGTACGGCGACAGTAAGCCCCGGCAATCCCATTCAATATACTGTTACGGTCGCTAATAATAATAACGGTGGGCCAAATGGTGTTAATGTGGCTATTTCAGACTTTATCCCGCCTGAAATTAACATAACGGGGGTAACTTGTTCTGCAACTGGTAGCCAGGGCCAAACCTTAACAGTCTGTGATAATCAAGTTGCTAATTCAGGGCGCACAAGTCCCATGGCCGTCAATTTTAATTTAGTGCCTAATACTAATCCCCCAAGATATCAAGTTGATAAAACAGCTTTTTTAAACAAAGGTACGGGGATTGTTACTTATACATTCACTGGCAGCATTAAAACTCTAGCTCAATTACAAGCATTAGGTATTGTCAACAGCAATATTGTTAACCGAGTTAGCGCACCGAAGACTGATGGAACTTTTGTTGATACAGATTCAAATGATAATCTTTCTTCTACTTCGATTCGTTTAAATGTTACTGATCTGAGTATTACCAAAACAGATGCAGTGGATGGAACAACAGATCCTGGTACGACGAATTTCACGACTGGAGGAGAAGGTGTTTATACTCTGAGGGTGAACAATCTGGGCACTAATGCTACGGTTGATGACATCAATGTGGTAGATGATGTGCCGGATCGTTTTCAAGTACTTGAGGCATCTGGAACAAACTGGAATTGCCTGGTTGAAAATCCAACCCCTGCTAATCCTATTAGTAATCCGGCAGCAGATAGCATTAATAACAATATTGTGCGTTGCGCTCGTAGTACGGCTATGGCGGCTGGTACTTCTAGTACGATCAGGATTCGTGTCAAGCCCATTGCTACTTGGATTCCCGCCGGAACCGAAACGTTACCACTTAGTTTTAATAATATTGCCCAGGTCACAACAACGGGGGATACGAATACGGCGAATAATGGTTATGCACCAGGTACAACGACTGGATTAGCAGAATTTTTTGGCTATGAACAAACTCTAGTTGTGGCACCAAATTTCGATCTCAAGGTTACGAAAAGTGTCCCTGGCGGTAGCTTTGCTATTGGACAGACGTCTTCTTATCGGTTGGATATTCTTAACAATGGCCCAACGGAGGCGATCGCCTCGACGACAAATCCGATTACTGTAACGGATACCTTGCCGACAGGTTTTACTTTTATTTCCGGCACCGGATCCGGTTGGACTTGTACTGCTTCCGGTCAAAATGTGACTTGTACGCGAAGCAGCAACCTCGCAGCAGGCGCAACAACATCGATTAACCTAAATGTTTTCGTCGATGGTACTGCCACTAATCCCACTTCAAATACTGCGCAAGTAAACCTAACAGGAGAACCCAGCGCCAATATTGTTTTAAATGATAATAATTCCAATAGTCGAAATCGTCATACCATCTCAACAGCCGTTCAACAGGCCGCAGACCTCAGCATCACTAAAACATTAATTTCGACGATCACAAATACCTCTCCCCCCCCAGAAACTATTCCTGGTTTAGTTGCCGGAGAACAAGCAGTCTACGAACTAGAAATAACGAATAATGGCCTTTCTAATATTTCTGATGGCGAAGCGATCACTGTTATAGATAATTTGCCAAGCAACTTGAATTTTGTTTCCGGTTCTGGCGATGGCTTTAGTTGTAATGCCTCTGGTCAAGCTATTACTTGCACGAAAACTAACGGCCTAACAGTCGGCCAAAACGCTACGATCACTTTAGTTGTCAATGTAAATAGCGCCGCCACTGGCACTATTACGAATTTAGCTAGCGTCGATGCTGCGACCACTCCAGATCCCAACCCCAATAATGACAATAGTAGTACAACAGATCCTGTACAAACCCGCAACCTTGATTTGGCGCTCACCAAAAGCCACCTGGCTAGTAGCTTTGCCATTGGTCACCAAGGAACCTATAGCTTAGAAGTGAAAAATGTCGGCAATATCACCATTACAAATCCGATCACCATTACAGACACGCTTCCTCTGGAGTTGTCCTATAACAGTGCAGTTGGTCAGGGCTGGAGCTGTAGTGTTACAACCCAAGGAAATACCAGTACCCAAGAGGTCGTCACTTGCATAAGTAATGATGATTTGGCCCCCGGTCAAACAAATACCGTTGATATTGTTGTAGATATCGGCCCAACTACACCAACAGGGACTAATTCCATCACCAACAGTGCCATCGTCACAACGCTGGGAGATGCTGATACGAATAATAACACTGACACCGATCCCACCAGTATTACAGGCAGTGCAGATCTGTCTGTTGACAAAGCTCATAGCGGCAATTTCACAAAAGAAGCCCAAGGAGTTTATACATTGACCGTAAAAAATGAAAGCGCCAGTACAGCCGACGCAACAGGGATACAGTTAATCGATCAGTTGCCTGATGGTCTTTATTATGTTTCGGGCACAGGCACAGATTGGACTTGTCCGCTTGTGAGCTTTACCGCCCCAGGCCCGCCAACCCCCGAAGATCTGAGGGATATTGAATGCAGTTACAACGGAACCCTTACCCCAGGAGCCACGGCACCAACCTTGACGATTACGGTGTATGTCCAAGACACCGCCCCCAGTACTCTCGAAAATTTTGTTACAGTCTTTGGCGATCAACCCGATCCCAATGACGACAATAATACGGATTTAGACCGGACAACGATTACTGATGGTGTTGCTAACGCTCCTGATTTAATTCTTGTAAAACGTATTACTGCGGTTATCAGCGAAAACAATACTACAAATTACACTGTGTATAGGGATGATACGAGTAGTGACAGTACCGCAGCTAATGATAATGCGCCGTTTTGGCCTGGTTATAGTGCGGGCAATCAAAGTAACACCTTCACAGTGGGAGAGTTAGGCCTTGAGGCTAAACCGAATGATACAGTTGAATACACTATTTATTTCCTCAATCAAGGCAATGCCCCGGCCAGCAATATCAAAATTTGCGATCGCCTATCCCAATACTTAGATTATTCGCCAGATGCTTACGGTTCATCTATGGGTATTAAACTGAACTTTAACAACAGTGAAACCAATTTAACGGGCGTTGCTGATGTTGATGCGGGACAATTTTTCGGCCCTGACCTTACCCCTAGCGGATGTATTCGTCCAGACAACCTACAACCCATGACCGCCGCCGATAATCCAAATGGAACCCTGAGAGTTGAGCTAGCTAATGTTGACCCCGCGACTAGCCCTGCGACTCCAGCTAATTCCTATGGCTATATCCGCTTCCGGGCTCGTGTGAAATAATTCAGCCGCCAAAAAAGGCCCCAGCACATCCTTCTCTGGGGAAGGTGGCCGAAGGCCGGAAGAGGTCTAAGGAGAAACAAACCGTTTGCGGAGTGATTCGGCCCGTTTTTTCGCTGTTTTATTCTCTGGTTCTGCTTTTAGGGCAAGTTCATAGGTTTCCAGGGCTTTCGCTGTCATTTGCTTTTTTTCGTACACATTGGCCAGATTGTTTAAAGCTGTGACGTAATCTGGGACTTCCTTTAGGGCTGCTTTGTACTGGCGAATGGCGAGGTCGTATTGTTCCTGGGCAAAATAAGCATAACCAAGGGCGTTATATACTAATGCCTGATTTTCTGGTTCCAACTCGTCTTCTACCTTCAGTGCTTTTTGGAGCAGTTGGGCCGCTTGGACGTAGAGTTTTTTGTCGAGATAGAGACTACCCAGTTCGTAATACTCCTTTGCAGTGCCAGAGCCTTGCTTGAGCTTGGTTTGTAGCTTAGAAAAAGTGTTTTCAACGCGGCGGGTCTTAATAACTTGACGGAATAGGAAAAAGGCTAATCCCCCTAGCAGAGCAACGAGGATAGACAGATAAAAGATTGGCAGAAACTCTTGATCCATAACAGGAAATGATTGATAGCAGGTTTTATAAAAAATTTTTATTGTTCCCTAAGTCTGCTGCGGCAAAATCAACAGAAACTTAAGCCCTGCTAGTGTATCAGGTCTTTAGGGGCGTCCCCAATGATTAATACGTTCCGTTAACCATCCGCTGCTTTGCCGTGGTTTCTTGTTGGGTTTGGCTAAGGCTTTGGTAATACAACTATAGATCTTAGTGAAAAGCACAAAAAAAGGTGCATTACCCTTAAGCAATACACCTTATCTGATTAGTTTCAAATTCCTATCGACTTAACTTATCTAGGATCACTATCAGAGATTAATTTAGCGGGGAGAGACCGTTGCCATCTACAAGGATAACTGTACCAGTAACAGGATCGAAAACGACAAAGCTGCCACCACCACCGGCAAGAGCGTTAGCCTGTGGAGTACTCAAGTTGTCGTCGTTGCCACCAAACAAGACAGAGTTCGGTGCTACGTTGTTTGCATTAAGCGCTTCAGAAGAGGCAATACTGTTAACTTCGATGTCGCTACCTCCACCAAGAGCATAGGCTTCATTTGTTACACCATCTCCTACTACAGTCGGGGTTAAGACGATCTGATCGACTTCAATAGTGGAAGGAGTTGTACCACTCACAAAGTTTGGGTTCGCAATTGTAACTGTTTCAATGGTTGGGATGTCGACAATGATAGGAGCGAGCTGGCTACGGACGGCGACAGCAGCGGAATCCTTACCAACAGCGGCAGCAACAGACAAGCTTTCGACATTCCCATTGGGGAGGAAAGTGGCAGCGGCACCAGCGGCAATCCCACCTTGACCAGCTTGGGCAGTGGAAGCGAGACTGAGGGAGAGCGCACTAGCAGCGGCTAAAGCAAAAGAAAATTTTTTCATGGATTTAGGATATTTCTAAGTTGAGTTGATTGTTTTGTCATGCCTAGCAGTGACCTAATTGATAGGAAAAAATCACTGCTAGTTCTGAAGACGTAAGTATATGAGCAAAAGAGCGAACAATGAAGGATAAAGTATCTAAAAGTCATCAAAACTTTTAGCATTTAATCTTGTCCTCTTAGACAATATACCCATTTATCATAAAAATACAACAGTATTTGAGCTTTGTGTTCATATCTTAAATTTTTGTCTTTCCCAAAAAAATGATTTCTTGCTATGAGTCCATCTAAGATATTGCTTTTTTCAGCAAATTTAGCTATCTTCTGGCGAGAGACATCATTGATACTGTTGTTTTGATAAGGTTAGCTTGTCGATAACTCAAATTTAACATTGTGAAATATTATCGAGTAATCTCTGCCTTGAATTTTATCGATTGGCACAGCAAAATGGTGTTGAGCTAAAAGCAAAGCCCAACTTCAGGCCCGGTTGTATTACGTCGTACTACTTTTGTGTTTCTGTTGTAGATCTTTCTAGTGACCATTTATTTTTTACAATCCACAGCAAAATGACCTTGCCTAGATCTCGCCCCATTCTCCGTAGTCTTCTTTGTGCGATGGCCTCCACTCCCTTCGCCACCCTCGCCGCCGCAATGGAAGCGACTAATGTCAGCGTTGATAATTCCCTTGAGCAGGTCAATTTATCCCCCACTTCTGCACCAGAAGCCCAAGCAGTCCAGTCTCCAGCAGAAGTTTCAACCGTAGTTCAGAATACTGTCCCTGGGCCTAATCCAAAGCAGCAACTCATTGCCCGCGCCCCTGCCACCACAGCACAAGATGAATCAAAGCCATCAGCCGAAGCTCCTCCAACAGAACAACTAATTGCCCAAGTCCCTACCACAGGTAACTCTGGAGCCCCAGCAACAGGTCTCTCGTCGGCTGAGTTAATCCAGTTAGCCCAGCTCCTTTCGCAGCTCGGCGATCTCTCCGCACTCCAAGAACAACTCAGTAATATCCAAGAAGAGTTGGGTGAAATTCGATCGGTGGTTCGTGATCTCCAACAGGAGAGTGTCATTAACTCTCAGGCACCCCCTCGCTTATCTGAACCAATACAGCAGCAAGAGAGGGTTGCGACGAATCAAGAAAATTCGCGTCCTGTAGCAACATCGTCACCAGTTTCTAATACAGAAGCCAGCACAGAAACAGACAGTGACGTCGCGCAAATTCCTGTCTTAACGCCAGATCCAATTCCAGAAGAAGAGATACCAGAACCTGAGACTGACGATTTTCTTCAAAAAATGCCTCTCAATCGTGTTAATCCCTTAATCACGACACAAAATCTGGATGGCGTACCGATTTCTCATTTTTCCGATTGGGAAATTGCCGCCTCTGGCCTCCTGTCCGATGCCACAACGAGCGATGTGAATGTAGACGGCTTTGCTCGGCTGGATTCTGACATTTTCCAAGGAACGACCGCTGATAACGTGGCGGTGACAGATTTTCGGGGAACTTACGTACGCCTGCGATCTGCCGCCCAAGACCGGGAGGTGGAAACTGAGATTGATCAGGCTGTAACTCTAGGGGGCTATTTATACCAGTTCACCCTCACAGGAGGATGCGACATCCTTGATCCCGGAGGAGGCGGTAGTGACGAGACTTGTAGTTTTTTACCCCCGGTTGCCTTCGATCCCCAAAGCTATGACCCAGATACCCTCCTCCCCGGTCGGCTCCTAGATTCGGGTATTGCTTTTGGTGGGGTCGTTTCAGAAGAAAACTTAGCCTTTATCAAGCAACCTGGTTTCCAACGAGGATTACCCGGTCAAGAAGTCGGTATTGAACTAAACGTACCCAATTCTGGAATTGTTGCCGTTGGCCCAGAGACAGGTCGCCAGGGCCAAACCATTCGTCGCGAAAATTTAGATAATACCTACAGTGTTGGAATTGCCAATGTGCGGCAAGTGCTCAAGCAAAATGACCAGGAAGCCGTTTTAGGGCGAACAGTACGCGGGTTTGCAGCGATTCCCAACGATGAAGATTTTGGCCTCGATAGTGCAGTGCAGCTAGCAACCTTACTCTTGCCGGATGTTGACCCAGCCCTAGAAGGGGGAGATGCACCACCAAATCCGAATGTTAATGCTAACTTGTTTAGCGCTGCGAACAATTCTCGCTTACCTGCCAATAGCTTCACGGCTTATCAAGGGAGTGTTTCCCGTGCAGAAAGCGTTACGGATCTAAGTACTCCGCCAGAGGATATTCCCGCAGCAACCTCGAACAGTTTTTGGGTCGGTCTTTCTCCTGTGCTTGATCGTGAGATTGAAATCTTAGAAGATGGCAGTCGTTTTAAGGATTTTAGTGGGCCGCGTCTGGTGGCAGCCGCTTATGGTGAAGGGGGAGCCGAAGTTGCAGATAATCTGAGTGCTCAAGTAGCAGCGACATTACTCAACGAGGTTGGTGGTGTTGATCAGCAGCTATTGTTGGACTTTGATGATATTCAGGATGCCTATACTCAAATTGGCTTGGCCTTTTTTGAGCGGGATGCAACACAAATCATCAAAACTCGCTACAGTGAGCGAACAAATTATGTGCCTCACCTCAGCTTTACAGGCAACCGCACAGATAATCGCAACCGGACTCGCTACTATCTAGGGGCTTTAATTGATTACACAGCCGAGGACACTCAAGACTGGCTCAAGGCCTATGTCGGAGGGGATTATCGCTATCAAAATGTGAATGCTGGGGTGCGCGCAGAAGTGGGTGGTATTGGCTACCTCAATCCTGATAAAGACTACTACAGCCGTCTCTGGGGCAATGTTGCAAAAACTTTTTCGGCAAATAATGGCAATTCGTTTACTTTAGCGGCAGGCTTGGATTACGCGATTGACCAAGATCAGCAGATTGGCGATATTTTTGTGGGTTCGACCGGGAGTCGAGCAACGGTAAGTGCGGCGGCTCGACTTGGGGGAGTGACTTTATCGGCAGATCAAAACTTCGGCGGTCTTTTGCCCAACTCTGATGAAAGTAACCTGACGCTCAGGTTAGGAACTCAATTAGGAGATAACTTCTCTCTGTCTGGTTATTACACACCTTTTGATGAGGATACTGTGGTTGCTAGATATGGTGTAAACGCAGGGATTAAATTTGGATCTTTTTACAATAGTCCCAGCTTAGTCTTTGGTTGGAGTCAGGACGAGTATAAGTTTGCCACAGGAACTTTTACGGATGATCGTTTCACGGTCTCCTTTAGCACGGGTCAGCCTAATGCTCCTTTTGTGACGGGCACTCGCCGCTAGTTACTTTTGAGACTAAGTTGCTATTGGGGTAGACCCCAATGATTGATACGTTCCGTTAACCAATTGCTATTTTGCCAATCGGTTACTGTTTTCTGGAGGGCTTGGCTCAGGCTTTGGTGTTGTCTTCCCTTGGGAAAGGCGATCGCCAAGGGATTTCCCGTGAGCCAAGCGGGGAGGAGTTGATATTCTGGGTATTCCTGTACCCAGCCCGTGAGGACGGAATGATCCCCCGCAAAGAAGGCGGTTTCGTTATTTTCGAGGTAATTTAACGCCTCTTGATAGGAGTTAACGCCAACAAGAGTGACTCCAGGGAAATAGGCCCGTACGGCGGCGATCGCCTCGGAACCTTCGAGGACAACGATCCGTTGATCACTGATTTGATTTAGGGATTGGATCTCGCGATCCCGTGTCACGAAGCCAATCCCATCGAGGTAATAGTAGGGACTAAAATTCACGAGCCGTTGACGGGAAGCATTGAGGCCGAGTTGGGCAATGACGAGATCCACTTCCCCGGTCAGCACCGCATCGAGGCGTTCCTGGTTTGTGAGGGGAATTAATTCTACTGCTTGGCGATCGCCTAATAATTCCGCCGCCAGTTGGTGCGCAATCTCAATTTCTAAGCCCTGTAAATTTCCCGCTTCATCCCGAAATCCTAAAGGCCGCACATTTTCCTTGACCGCGACCCGGAGAATTCCCCGTGCTTGGATGGTTTCAAGGGGGGTGGCTTGGGTTAAAGATGTTGACCCGAAAAAGAAGCTAGCGGCGATCGCCAACCCATATCCAAATACTCCACCGCGCGCCATGAGTTCCCCCTAACAAAAAAACCCCAGAATGGCTACTCTGGGGGCTAATTCAATTCTTCACTTTTAATAATGCCACAACCGACGAAATGGTGTTACTGTCTAGGCACTTTTTGCCACTTCAACCACCTGGGCAAAGGCTTGGGGGTCAACAACAGCCAGTTCAGCCAGCATCTTCCGGTTGATCTCAATGTTCGCTTTTTTGAGTTGGTGGGTAAGTTTGCTGTAGCTCAGACCATTCAACCGGGCTGCGGCATTAACCCGCACGATCCACAGACGACGAAAATCACGCTTTTTCTTGCGGCGATCGCGGTAGGCATTCCGGAGTGCCTTCATGACCTGCTGGTTTGCAGTGCGGAAGAGCTTGGAGTGGGAACCCCGGAAACCTTTCGCTAACTTAAGGATTTTTTTACGACGCTTACGGGCGACGTTACCGCGCTTTACTCTTGGCATAAACTTTACCTATATATAATTTAAGTAATAAAACTCTCGATTTTTCAGAAACCAGACAGTTTCTACCGTTCGTTGTCTCTAGGCGTAGGGAAGCATCAGACGAACATTTTTCTCATCGCTCTTGTCCACGAGGGCCATCCCAGACAGACGACGACGCTTCTGTTCTGCGCTCTTATGGTTCAAAAGGTGATTCTTAAACGCTTTGCGACGGGCGATTTTCTTGCCGCTGCCAGTCAGCTTAAACCGTTTCGCAGCTGCACGGCGAGTCTTTAATTTAGGCATATAAGTTTCTATAAATCGACACAGCTTACAATAATACCTCGTTTATGCCAAATCCTTCAAGGCCCATGGCAGTTTGATTTGGTTTACGAATCTAGCCCCGAATCATTAGCTACCTAAATGATGAACCCTAGCAAGTTCGCCTAAAATTCGATAATGTGAAGCGATGTAAAGTTGTCCTAAAAAGCACCGTGACTAACCTAGAAGCCGTCTCCGATCAAGTCCGTACCACCACGACCCCACCGCCCCGTCAACGCTTTGAACTCGCCCATCTTTGGGGTGATACCCTCGGTGTTTTTTGGGGGGACTGGTTAAAGTTGCGGGTGCGCCTCAAACAGGTGGCAGCAACGGGTTTGGTTTCGCCACTCATCTATATTTTGGCTTTTGGTCTGGGACTCGGTAGTGCCCTAGATCAAGCGATTACTCCCCCCGCCGGGGATACCTACCTAGAATTTATCTTGCCGGGGATGGTTGCCCTGTCTTCGATGACCATTAGTTTCGGGGGGACGACTTTCTCGATCTGTGGCGATCGCCTCTACAGCAAAACCTTTGAAGAATTGCTCCTGTTGCCCGTCCATCCCCTCGCCTTACACCTAGGGAAAATGATGGCTGGCATCCTGCGGGGACTGATGACGGCGGGGTCGGTGCTGATTGTGGCAATCCTTTTTACGGGCAAAGTTTTTAGCTTTATCAATCCTCTGTTCATTCTGTTGCTGCTGTTGAACTGCGCTGTGTTTGCGGGGTTAGGGGTGATTGTCGGTCTACGGGTCAAATCCCTGGAAAGTGTGGGGATTTTTAATAATTTCTTGATTGTGCCGATGTCCTTTTTGGGGGCGACCTTTTTCGACCCGGAAACCTTACCCCGTCTGTTCCGGGCAATTGTCTATTGCATTCCCCTCACCTACACCACCACCGGACTACGGGCGGCGGCCTATTTACCCCTTTCGGAATTTCCCTGGCACGCGATTCCTATTTTGGCGGGGGTGGCGATCGCCCTAGCCTTTGTGGGTGCTTACCAATTTTCCCACCAGCGGGATTAAAACTATGACCTGGCAAACGGTGACGGGCTTGCTTACACGGGGTCATCAAGTGGCTTCGGGGCAAGCGAAAAACAGTCCCTATGAAGCGGGTACCATTGCGCTGCAAACACCTCATTTTCGTAACCTGGGCCTAGATTTATCCGGTTATTTTCCGGGTACTCTCAATATCTCCATTGCGCCCAAAACCTTTACTCTGATTCAACCCCGTTATACGTTCACAAATCTGCAATGGCACCCGGATTTTTCCCCAGAGACCTTTTCTTTTAGTCCCTGTTACATTGAGCACCGCCAGCAGCGGTATGATGGCCTAATTTATTACCCGCATCCTGAAACGAAACTGGGCCATTTCCAAGCCCCTGCCACCCTCGAAGTCCTTGCTCCCCTGATTCTGGATCTCACCTATGGCGATCGCCTCCAGTTGTCGCTGCACCGGGCCGAGGTCAGGATAGAATAGGCGGCAAAGACGGCTGCACCGTTGATTTCTCTCCTCCCGCATCCATCCCCCCTAACCCCTTTGAAATCTATGCAACTGTCCCCTTCTCCCAGTGGTGAATACTTTTGCCTGCAAACCCTCGATCTATACGACGACGCCGAATGTCAGTCCCTCGGTACCCAAGCTGCCGCTGGTCGTCGGGTGCAAATGCTCAATAAAGAAACAGACCAGGCTGTGCGGGTGATGACCGTCGAAGATGGCTACTGTACCTGGCTCAAAAAAGCAGATTTACGACACCTCGAAGTCGCCGAAGAACCCTACGAATTTGTCCCCGTTGATCGTCCAGAAATCGAAGCGCGCATGGAAAATATTTTGATCTTTGCCCATGCTGCAAAGCGGGTGAGTAATACCTATCTGTGGGGGGGCACCACCGCGCCGAATTATGATTGTTCTGGATTTATCCAGGCGGCCTACGCTTCCCAGGGGATTTGGTTACCGCGCAACTCTTATCAACAGGGGGATTTTGTTGAACCTGTGTCCCAAGAAGAATTGGAACTCGGCGATTTAATTTTCTTTGCCAAAGAGCAACGCATTGATCACGTCGCCCTATACCTCGGGGAGGGCTATTATATCCATAGCTCCGGCATCGAGATGGGCCGCAATGGCATTGGCATCGATCGCCTCTGGGAGCCGTGGGATATGATTAGCCGCGCCTACCACCAGACCCTCTGCGGTTTTGGTCGCGTCATGGAAAGTTACGCCCCACCGTCCTTAGCTTGTCAAATTTAACCACCATTGATGTCTAGTCCTGCCCCGATTACCGAAGCGCCTACCACGACTCAAACTCTGTCGATTGTGGTGCCCATCTACAACGAAGTGGAAAGTCTGCCGCACCTCCTCCAGGCGATCGCCTCGGTGATGCAAGCCCATAACTATGCCTACGAAATTATCTGTGTGGACGATGGCTCTAAGGATGGCTCTACGGCACTCTTAAAAAAATTAGCCACCGAGCGGGAAGACCTGCGGGCGATTATTTTGCGGCGCAACTACGGCCAAACTCCAGCAATGGCAGCGGGATTCCAACACGCCCAAGGGGAGATCATTATTTCCCTAGATGCAGATTTACAAAATGATCCGGCGGATATCCCCAACCTGCTCCAAAAAATGAACGAAGGTTATGATCTCGTCAGCGGTTGGCGCAAGGAACGACAGGATAACCAGTGGACGCGGCTTCTCCCTTCAAAAATTGCCAATGCCCTGATCCGTCGGGTAACGGGGGTCAATCTCCATGATTATGGCTGTTCCCTCAAGGCTTACCGGACGGAAATTTTGGCAGATCTGAATCTCTATGGGGAATTGCACCGCTTCATCCCCGCCCTAGCGTTTATTGAGGGAGCGACTATTTCTGAAATTCCCGTGCGGCACCATGCCCGCCAGTTTGGCAGCAGTAAATACGGCCTAGACCGGACGTTTCGGGTGCTGCTTGATCTGTTGACGGTGTGGTTTATGAAAAAATTCCTCACCCGCCCGATGCACGTTTTTGGCTACCTCGGCATTATTTTTATGCTCGTTGGTTTTATTTTGGGGGGCTATTTATCTGTCCTCAAGTTATTTCTCGGTCAAGCGATTGGCGATCGCCCTTTGTTGCTCCTGGTAGCGATCCTTTTATTAGCCGGGGTGCAACTCTTTGGTTTTGGCCTCTTGGGGGAACTGTTGATCCGCACCTACCACGAATCTCAAGGGCGGCCCATCTACCGGGTTCGTTCCATTGTTGGGCAGTCTAAACATTTTTCGGCCCAATAAAAAACTCCCCATTCCAGAGATGGAACAGAGAGTTGGGTGATTTGTATTTAAAAAATTTCGGGCAGTCTAGGCCGCAAACTTAATCTTCAGGAAATCTTCCTCTATCTTCGCCCCAGAGGGTTTTAACGCTGCGAGGGCTTGGGGAAGCACAAGGTTCCGACGGTGGTTACCGATACGAATATTCAGTTCATCGCCCGTTTTATTGAGCTGGATTTGCTCCTTGGGAATACCAGGAAGATAAAGTTCGAGGCTGTAACCGCCATCCCCTTGGATCATCCGCACCGTATCTTCTTTGTAATAGACCTGGGTCGGATCTTCCTCACCATAAAGGGTTTCCTTGAGTCGTTCGAGGGCCGCCAAACCGCATAATTCCTCCTGGTAGAGGGGCACTTCCTTCACGGGGAGGGGGTGGAAATTGTCGTGAATTTCTTGCTTATAGGTCTGTTGATTGTCTTTCCAGTTGGCGAAGAACGGGTCATTCACACTGTCGGGGATAATCCGGTTGGCCACCACCATATCCGTCGAAACGTTGTACAAACTCAGGTAAGCATGGGCGCGCAGGGATTCTTTGATTACCATTCGTTCTGGATTCGTCACAAGGCGCACGGAAGTAACGGTGTTATCGGTCAGCACTTTTTCGAGGGCTTCGATCTGCTCATAAAATTCATAGGGCGCATCCATCACCTCTTTATTCGGGAGAGAAAAACCCGTGAGGGGCTTCCAAATGGGTTCAACGAGGGGCCGCAAAGCCACGGACATCCCCTGGAGGGGCTTATAGAAACGGCGCATATACCAGCCGCCCACTTCCGGCAGACTCAATAAACGCAAAGCAGTACCCGTGGGGGCCGAGTCGATAATCAGGACATCGTAGGTGCCTTCGTCGTAGTGGCGCTTCATCCGCACCAACCCAAAAATTTCATCCATGCCAGGGAGAATTGCCAGTTCTTCGGCTTGGACACCGTCCAGGCCACGCGCTTGCAAAACTTCGGTAATGTAGCGTTTCACTGCGCCCCAGTTGCCTTCCAGCTCCCGCAGGGCATCGAGTTCTGCGCCCCAGAGGTTCGGTTTCACTTCGATGGGGTCGTGGCCAAGCTCCACATCAAAACTATCGGCGAGGGAGTGGGCGGGATCGGTACTGAGCACTAGGGTACGATAGCCTAACTCGGCACAGCGGAGTCCTGTAGCTGCTGCGACAGAGGTTTTGCCGACGCCTCCTTTTCCCGTCATTAAAATTACGCGCATGGTTGCGTTTGTCCTTTGCTGAGAGGTTTTTACATTTCTTTACTGATTATCTCCCATTGCCTCCGGTTTTCGCTATGGCTGGCTTTTTGGGGAAAGGCGATCGCCTTTATCAGAAACAGTATGGCAACAAAAAATCCCCAACTTTTCTAAAAAATTGAGGATGCATCCTAGAAAATATTATGAATCTAGTGGTTATCTGGTGCAGACATATCAAAGCGAATGCCCGCTTTTTTCCAAAGGCTAATGGCATAACGGAGCCGATCAACAGGGGCGATCAAACTCATCCGCACATAACCTTCCCCACCGGCCCCAAAAGCACTGCCTGGAGTAACCACCACGCCCGTCGTCCGCAACACATAGAGGGCAAAATCTGTAGAATTCATACTCGGCGGACAGGGCACCCAGAGATACATTGTCGCTTTGGAAGGTTTAATATTCCAGCCAATTTCCCCCAGGGCTTCGATCAGCGCATCACGCCGTTCCCGATAGCGTTCCTGCACCCCTTGGATATAACTATCCGGTAGTCCCAATGCTGCTTCAGCGGCCTTTTGGATCGCCGAGAAAATGCCGTAGTCCAAGTTGGTTTTTAGGGTGCGTAGACCTTGGATGATGTCTGCATTGCCGACGACGAAACCAACGCGCCAACCTGCCATGTTGTAGGTTTTTGAGAGAGTATGAAACTCCACGCCGATCTCGTTCCCTCCAGGAATTTCGAGCAAACTGGTGGGCTTGTAACCGTCAAAAGAAAGCTCGGCGTAGCACAGGTCATGGACGAGCATTACCTGATACTTGTGCGCCCACTCCACCACTTCCTCAAAGAAAGACCGAGGCGCAGTAGCAGTGGTGGGGTTGCTGGGGTAGTTGAAGTAGAGAATTTTGGCTTTTTTCGCCACTTCTTCGGGGATGCTGCTGAGATCAATCACCCAATCCTGTTCCGGCTTGAGGATAATTTCGTGGATCTTCGCGCCAGCAATTAATGGGCCGCGAAAATGAGCCGGATAGGCAGGACTCGGCACCAATACCGTATCTCCCGGATTCACGTAGGCGAGGGCCAAGTGAGCAAGACCTTCCTTCGACCCCAGAAGGGGCAGAGCTTCACTGTCGGGATTGAGTTCAACGGCATAGCGGCGTTTGTACCAAGTGGCGATCGCCTTACGAAAGCTCGCAGTCCCCTCAAAGGGCGGATACCCGTGAAATTGGGCCGTCTCAAAGGCGGCGATCGCCGCATCAATGGCTTCTTGTGGGGCGAACCCGTCTGGATTACCCATCCCCAAATCAATTAAATCAATACCCTGTTCCCGTGCCCGCGCTTTCAGCTCATCTAACCGGGCAAACACATAGGGCGGTAAAGCACTGAGACGATCTGCTCTCGTAATCCAATCTACACTCATCGAAGCCGGAAAAAATAGATAAAGGTATAGCCTATCATCATCGCACCGATAGTCCCCAGGATGTATTTTTCCTTAAAGAATTGCCGCCGAATTCGCTTACCATGGGTCTGCTCACCCTTTTAAAGACCTATTTTGAAACGCCGTCCCCGTTCTAGCTATTTCCAGTTATTGCCCTATCTCAAAGCCGAGCGGCTCACCATTGGCCAAGCCCTCATTTGTACCGTCGGTTTCACCGTTTTTTGGCCGATTTTGGCGATCCTGGCGGGTGATATGGCCAACGACATTGGTGCAGGGAATATCCAGGGTATTGTCAACTTAGCAGGCCAGGCCGCGATCATCTTTCTCATCCGAGGGGCGGTGCAATACGGCCAAGATACCCTGATGGCCAAGGCCACCCTAAAAATTGCCCTCCAACTCCGCACCCAGGTTTATGGCCACCTCCATCGTCTCAGTTTGAATTACTTTGAGGGAGTAAAAACGGGGGATCTCTCCTACCGCCTCACGGAGGATGTAGACCGGG
>Ga0213835_101013_pt1 | contig 20042 bp, 18 predicted proteins | sample SWPATP01_FD_160576 | JGI IMG/M metagenome (GOLD analysis project Ga0213835, IMG submission 160576) | Coastal seawater microbial communities from Marineland, Florida, United States - SWPA TP0 #1 | ecosystem: Environmental > Aquatic > Marine > Coastal | place: USA: Florida | collected 2016-08-05 | reverse complement strand
CTGGAGCGCTGGCTGCGCCGATGACGCCCGGCGCCGCGCTATTCGGCCGCGGCGGGCGCGCTGGCGGCCTCGGCCTCGACGCGGGCGGCGTGGGCCTCGACCTGGCTGACGATGTGGTCGATCATCTCGGCATTGCTCAGCTTGTGGCTCTGCTTGCCGGCGAGATACACCATCCCCGACCCCGCACCGCCGCCGGTGAAGCCCACGTCGGTCATCAGCGCCTCGCCCGGCCCGTTCACCACGCAACCGATGATCGACAGGCTCATCGGGGTCTTGATGTGCTCCAGCCGCTTTTCCAGCTCGGCCACCGTCGCGATCACGTCGAACCCCTGCCGCGCGCAGGACGGGCAGGAGATGATGTTGACGCCCCGGTGCCGCAGCCCCAGCGATTTGAGGATCTCGAAGCCGACCTTCACCTCCTCGACCGGATCGGCCGAGAGCGACACGCGGATCGTGTCGCCGATCCCCATCCACAGCAGGTTGCCCAGCCCGATGGCGGACTTGATGGTGCCCGACACCAGCCCGCCGGCCTCGGTGATGCCCAGATGGATCGGCGCGTCGGTCGCCTCGGCCAGGGCCTGGTAGGCGGCGGCGGCCAGGAACACGTCGGAGGCCTTGCAGGAGATCTTGAACTCGTGAAAGTCGTTGTCCTGCAACAGCTTGATGTGGTCCAGGCCGGATTCGACCATCGCGTCGGGGCAGGGCTCCCCATATTTCTCGAGCAGGTGCTTTTCGAGGCTGCCGGCGTTGACCCCGATCCGGATCGAACAGCCGTGGTCGCGCGCGGCCTTGACCACCTCGCGCACGCGGGCCGCGTCGCCGATGTTGCCCGGGTTGATCCGCAGGCAGGCCGCGCCGGCCTCGGCCGCCTCGATGGCGCGCTTGTAGTGGAAATGGATGTCGGCGACGATCGGCACCGGGCTTTCGCGCACGATCTCGCGCAGGGCGCGGGTGCTGGCCTGGTCGGGGGTCGAGATGCGGACGATGTCGGCGCCGGCCTCGGCGCAGGCCTGCACCTGCGCGATGGTGCCGGGAATGTCGGTGGTCAGCGTGTTGGTCATCGTCTGCACGCTGATCGGCGCGTCGCCGCCCACCGGCACCGGGCCGACCATGATCTGCCGGGACTTGCGCCGGTAGATGTTGCGCCAGGGACGGATCGGATTGTGGGTCATGGGGGCCCTCCGCTTCGGGTTCCGAGATAGGCCCGGCGCGCGCACAAGTCCAGACCACACGGTGCCTGCGGCGCGGCCGCTCATTCATATCTGCCGTGATGTGAATAAATGTTGCGTCATTTGGTCACATTTGCATACTTGCGAATACCGAAGCGGCCCCGAACCTGCCGAGTCGCTTTCCGGTCGCCATCGCATGGGAGGATAAGGCAATGACAAAACATGAAAAAATGAAACGTCCCGCGGACGCCGATGCGGCCGGCACGACCGGCGAGGACGGTGTGGGCCGCCGCGGCTTTCTCGGCCTCGCCGGGATGACCGCCGTGCTGGGGGTGACGATCCCCTTCGCGCGGCACATCCCCGAGGGGCTGGTGCCCGCCGCTTTCGCGCAGACGCCCGGCGATCTGGCGGTGCTGCTGGAAGAGGCCGGCAAGAACCCCGGGCTGTCGGTCATCGGCGACCGCCCCTTCGTGGCCGAGACGCCCGAGCACCTGATGGACGACGACACCACGCCCATCGAGAAGTTCTTCGTGCGCCACAACGGCATCCCGCCGGAAGAGCCCGAAGACCCCGACGCCTGGGAACTGGCGATCGAGGGCGAGGTCGACACGCCCCTGACCCTGACGCTGGCCGACCTGAAGGAACGCTTTGAGCATGTGACCTATCGCATGGTCCTGGAATGTGGTGGCAACGGGCGGTCGTTCTTCGACCCGCCGGCGCGCGGCAACCAGTGGACGAACGGCGGCGCAGGCTGTGCGGAATGGACGGGCGTGCGGCTGCGCGACGTGCTGAACGCGGCGGGCGTCAAGGCCTCGGCGATCTACACCGCGCATTACGGGGTGGACATGCACCTGTCGGGTGACCCCGACCGCGACGTGATCTCGCGCGGGGTGCGCATCGAAAAGGCGATGGACGAGCACAACCTGCTCGTGTTCGGCATGAACGGCGAAGACTTGCCGCACACCCACGGCGGCCCGCTGCGGCTGCTGATCCCCGGCTGGCCCGGTTCGGCCTCGCACAAGTGGGTGACGCGGATCGTGCTGCGCGACGTGGAACATGACGGTCCGGGCATGACCGGCACCAGCTACCGGGTTCCCGCCACGCCCATGATCCCGGGCTCCGGCCCCGAGGGGGTGGAGTTCCTGGTGATGGAATCGATGCCGATCCGCTCGATCATCTCGTCGCCGGCCAACGGCACCCGGCTGCCCGCGGGTACCCGGCAACTGGCGCTGCGCGGCGCGGCCTGGAACGGCGACACCGGCGTGGCCGAGGTTCATGTCTCGCTCGATTTCGGCGCGACATGGCAGTCGGTCGATCTGGCCGCCCCCCGCAACCGCTACGACTGGCGGCGCTGGACGGCGACGCTCGACCTGCCGTCGGACGGCTATTACGAGGTCTGGGTGCGGGCGACCGGCGAGGACGGCGTCGCGCAGCCCCATATCGCCGGCAACTGGAACCCGCAGGGCTATGGCGGCAACCCGATGCACCGGGTTGCGGTTCTGGTGGCGTAAGGGGACGCGGATGAAGCTGTACGGACGACTGTCCGGGAAACTCGGGGTGGCGGCGCTCTGCGCCGCCATCGCCCTCCCGGCCTCCGCCTTCGAAAGCCCCGACGACATGCCCGAGGGCGAGGGGCGCGAGGACGCCTTCTATACCTGCGCCGGCTGTCACAGCATGCAGGTGGTCACCCGTCAGGGGATGACCCGCGACATGTGGGAGGACACCATCAAGCTGATGGTGGAGCGCCACGGCATGCCCGAGCTTGATGACGAGGACTGGGAGCTGATCGTCGGCTATCTGGCCGAGCATTTTCCCGCCGCCTCGGGCAGCCGCCGCGGCTGGACCAACCCCTTCACGCCCTGACGACCCCGGAAGGCGTGCCAACGGCACCGGGCCGGAATGCAATCGCCCCGTGGCCACCGCCGCGGGGCGCTTTTTCATGCCGGATCAGTCGGACGCCGGATCAGTTCGACGAGGCCGTCAGCCGCGCGACATGGACGGCAAGCTCGCGCTCGCGGGTCAGGTCGGCCGGCGTGAAGGTCGCCGCCAGCGATTCGGCCGTCAGGTCGATGTTCGCGGCCACGTTCGGACCCGGCCGGGCTGGGCCCAGCGGCTTGCCGTCCACAAGGAAGAACACCGAGCCGGAATTGCCGGCCCGCAGCCGCGGCGCCTCGACGTTGCGCGGAACCACATAGGTTTCGCCGGCATCGAGGATCTTCTCGAACAGCACCGTGCCGTCGCCGGCCTGCACCCGCACCCAGGCCGGGCGGACCGCCAGCACCGCCACCTGCGGCGGGCCGTCGGCCGTCACCCGCACCGGGCGCGCGTCGCCGTCCGTGGCGGCGGCCTGTGCGGTAACCTCGGTCGCGGACTGCGGGCTGACCCGCTCGACCGTCGCCAGCGCCCCCTCGGCGCCCGGGGTGATCGTCGCGATCGGGCCGTCGCGCGCCGTCATCACCGGCAGGTCGAGCGCCTGCGGACGGTAGAGGCGTTCGGGCAGGTCGGCGGCGGCGCGACCGGCGGGCGCGGCGCCCGACAGGCCGCTGTCCTCGCGCGCGGGCATCGTCAGGGCGCGCTGCACCGGGTCGAGGTCGGCGATCACGGCGGCCGGGCCCTGGTCGACCGGGGCCAGCTGCACGCGCTGCACCTCGCGCAGGACGGCCATCGCGCCATAGCCGATGCCGGCGATCAGCACTGCCAGCACGGCGATCGAGCCGAGCGCGCCGGGTTCGATCCGCACCCAGCGGGTGTCGCCGCGCGGCGCGAAGGGCGCGCGCGGGTTCAGCAGCGGATCGGACGTCGCGGCGCGCGGCGCGGCGGTCGGCGGGACCGTCTTGCGCACGCCGCCCCGGGCGGCGTCGGACATGCCGTGCGCGACGGCAAAGCCCGCCTCGGCGCAGAAGCGGGCATAGGCCCATTCCGGGTCCATCCCCAAATACCGCGCATAGGATCGGACATAGCCGGCGATGAAGCCCGGCGTCTCGAAGGCGGCCACGTCGCAGTTCTCGATCGCGGCGATATAGCTGGCGCGGATCTTCAGCTCGCGCTGGACGTCGAGAAGGGATTTCGACAGCGTCGCGCGCTCGCCGCGCATCAGGTCGCCCAGCCGCACGTCGTAGTCGTCAAACCCCATGGGTTTGTCGAGGTCGTGGCCGGAGGGGGGTTCCCGTCGCCCGATCATTCCGCCGCCTGTCCCAACCGCCGTTCGGTCCCGTTGTGCGGCCGCCTTGCCGGCGACTCGCCCGCGACCTTTCCTATGGCGCGACCATACCACATGGCAACGATTCTGAAACCTGTCTCGGCCTCAGGCCGAGCGCTCGGCACGATTCAGCGCACAACTGGACCACAGCCGATCCATCGCGGACACAAGATGTTGCGTCATGTCCGGCGTATGGACAGGGGAGGGGGTAAAGCGCAGTCGCTCGGTTCCGCGCGGCACGGTGGGGTAGTTGATGGGCTGAACATAGATGCCGAAATCGTCCAGAAGACGGTCCGACAGCCACTTGCACTTGACCGGGTTACCGACGTGGACCGGCACGATGTGGCTGCCGTGGTCGATGATCGGCAACCCCAATCCCTTGAGTCGCGCCTTGAGTGTGCGCGCCCCCTGCCGGTGGCGTTCGCGCAGGTCGGTGTCGGTCTTGAGATGCGCGACCGAGGCGGCGGCGCCGGCGGCCACGCAAGGCGGCAGCGAGGTGGTGAAGATGAACCCCGGCGCATAGGAGCGGATCGCGTCGCACATCCGGGCCGAGGCTGCGACATACCCGCCCATCACCCCGTAGGCCTTGGCCAGCGTGCCGTTGATGATGTCGATCCGGCCCATCAGCCCGTCGCGCTCGGCCACGCCGCCACCGCGGGGTCCGTACATGCCCACCGCGTGCACTTCGTCCAGATAGGTCAGCGCGCCGAATTCCTCGGCCAGGTCGCAGATCGCGGCGAGCGGTCCGAAATCGCCGTCCATGGAATAGACCGACTCGAACGCGATCAGCTTGGGCGCGGCGGGATCGTCGGCGGCAAGCAGCGCGCGCAGGTGCTCCACGTCGTTGTGGCGGAAGACGCGCTTGGCCCCGCCGTTGCGGCGGATGCCCTCGATCATGCTGGCGTGGTTCAGCGCGTCGGAATAGATGATCAGCCCCGGCAGCAGGCGGGGCAGGGTGGACAGCGTCGCGTCATTGGCGATGTAGGCCGAGGTGAAGACCAGCGCGGCTTCCTTGCCGTGCAGGTCGGCCAGTTCCGCCTCGAGCCGCTTGTGCCAGACCGTCGTGCCCGAGATGTTGCGCGTGCCGCCCGAACCGGCGCCGGTCGCGTCGATCGCCTCGTGCATCGCCGCCAGCACGGCCGGGTGCTGTCCCATGCCCAGATAGTCGTTGCCGCACCACACGACGATCTCCTGCGTGGTGCCGTCGGGGCGGTGGCGGGTGGCGCGCGGAAAATGGCCGCGCCGGCGCTCGATGTCGATGAAGGTGCGATAGCGCCCTTCCTCGTGCAGGCGGGCGATGGCGGCGTCGATGGCGGCGGCGTAGTCCACGGCAGTCTCCCGGGGCGGCGGCTGGGGAAGTCCGGCCCGTCGCGGTCCGGCATGAACGACCTATAGCCGCGCAGGTTCACGGGGAAAAGAGGTGGCGCACCGCCGCGCACCGGCGAGGGGGGCGCGGCACGAGGCCGCATCGGGCATGGAGACTGCGTCCGCCCGGGCATCCGCGGCAGCGTTGCCCGGGCGCAGCATGACAGCCTTCTTGAAGGACAACGGCCGGAATCCTCGGAAGGATATTGTGGCACCCCTTCCGGCGCGCCGTGCCCGCAGGCCGTCAGCGGCTCGGCGCGACCTCCAGGACCACGACGCAGGCCGGTCCGGCGCGACGGGCGGCTTCGCACAGTTCCAGTGCGCGAGCGCGGGCGGTGGCGGCATCGGGCAGTTGCGCGACCGCCTGCGCGGTCGGCTGGACGTCCATGCCGCCGGCCGCAAGCAGCCCGTCGCGCGGCGCCAGCGCCAGCGCGGCGAAATCGCCCTCGGGCCCCAGGAACAGGCCCCGCGCGTCGGCGTTGGTGGCGATCAGTTCCAGCACGGCGGTTTCCTGCGGGGTCAGGAAGTCGTGACGGTGGATCGTGATCTGAACCGGCCCGGCGCGGGTGATCTCGGCGGCGACGGTCTGCTGCGCGGTCGCCATGGGTGCGGCCAGCGCGGCGCTGAGGGTGGCGGCGACGAACAGGCGGCGCGACATCGGGACCTCTCCGAAAGGGTGTCGAGCGGTCGTCTACCGCGACGGGCCGGGCCTGCGCAACCGGCCCCCGGGCCGATGCACGCAACGGTGACCGGCCCGCCAAGCTGCACCCGAGGGCGACAAACCGCGCCGCACCGCCCCCGTCAGGCCCTTAGCCGGCTTGTCTTTCTCTCCACGGGGCCGTTAGGGTGCGCGCCATCCGGTCGGGGCGCGCCGTCCCCCCAATCCTGCTTGGAGTGATCGATGAACGAACCGCACACGTCCCATCCCACCCGTCACGCGCGCCTCATCGCCTGGGTCGAAGAAATCGCCAGGCACTGCCGGCCGCGCCGGATCCACTGGGCCAGCGGCTCGGATGCGGAATGGCAGCGGTTGACCGACGAGATGGTCGAAGCGGGAACCTTCATCCGCCTCAACCCCGAGAAACGGCCGAATTCCTTCCTCTGCCGTTCGGACCCCCGCGACGTGGCGCGGGTCGAGGACAAGACCTATATCTGCTCGACCAACCGCAACGACGCCGGCCCGACCAACAACTGGGCCGCCCCGGCCGAGATGAAGGCGCGGCTGCACGGGTTGTTCGAGGGCTGCATGCGCGGGCGCGACATGCATGTCATCCCGTTCTCGATGGGCCCGATCGGCTCGCCCATCAGCCAGATCGGGGTCGAGATCACCGACAGCCCCTATGTCGTCGTGAACATGCGCATCATGACCCGAATCGGCGACCCTGTGTTGGAGCAGCTTGGCGAGGACGGCGACTTCGTTCCCTGCGTGCACTCGGTCGGACGTCCGCTGGCCGAGGGCGAGGCCGACGTGCTGTGGCCCTGCGACCCCGAGAACACCGTCATCGCCCATTTCCCGGAAGAGCGCTCGATCTGGTCCTTCGGCTCGGGCTATGGCGGCAACGCGCTGCTGGGCAAGAAGTGCTTCGCGCTGCGCATCGCCAGCGTGATGGCGCGCGACGAGGGCTGGCTGGCCGAGCACATGCTGATCCTGGGCGCCGAAAGCCCCAAGGGCGAAAAGACCTATGTCGCCGCCGCCTTCCCCTCGGCCTGCGGCAAGACCAATTTCGCGATGATGCTGCCGCCCAAGGGCTTCGAGGGCTGGAAGATCACCACTGTCGGCGACGACATCGCCTGGCTGAAGCCCGATGCCGAGGGCGTTCTGCGCGCGATCAACCCCGAGGCGGGTTTCTTCGGTGTCTGCCCCGGCACCTCGGACAAGACCAACCCGATGGCGATGGCGACGCTGCATGCCAACTGCATCTTCACCAACGTCGCGCTCACCGATGACGGCGATGTCTGGTGGGAAGGCATGACCAAGGAGCCGCCCGCCCACCTGATCGACTGGAAAGGCCAGGACTGGACGCCCGATTGCGGCCGGCTGGCGGCGCATCCGAACTCGCGCTTCACCGCGCCCGCGTCGCAATGCCCCACCATCGATCCGGACTGGGAAAACCCCAACGGCGTGCCGATCGCGGCGTTCCTGTTCGGCGGCCGCATGAGCCGCGACGTGCCGCTCGTCTATCAGGCCTTCAACTGGTCGCATGGCGTCTACAACGCCGCCACCATGGGCTCGGAGGCCACCGCCGCCGCCGTGGGCCAGGCCGCGATGCGGCGCGATCCGATGGCGATGCTGCCCTTCTGCGGCTACAACATGGCCGACTACTTCACCCACTGGCTCGACGTCGGCCGGCGGCTGTCCAACCCGCCGCGCATCTTCCGCGTCAACTGGTTCCGCCGCGACGACGAGGGCCGGTTCCTCTGGCCCGGCTTCGGCGAGAACATGCGCGTGCTGAAATGGGTGGTCGACCGCGTGCACGGCCGCACCGCGCCGGTGGAAAGCCCGCTGGGCTGGATGCCGAGGTATGAGGACATCACCTGGGACGGCCTCGATTTCCCGCGCGAGGATTATTACCGCCTGATGACCGTGGACCGCGAGTCCGGGACCGAGGAAGCGCACCAGCACGAACGCCTGTTCGACCGCTTCTTCGACCGGCTCCCGAAAGAGTTCATCTACGAGCGCGAGCTGCTGCGCTCGCGGCTGTGGCGGTCCCCGCATCACTGGGGCCTCGTGCACGAACGCTGAGGCCGGGGGGCGGTCGTCATCGGCCGCCTTGCCCGCGGGACGCGATCCCGCCAACCGTCGGCCGGAACCCTTCGCCGGGTTCCGGCCGCTGCTTTTCCGCACCCGGCCGCACTGATCCTGACTGATTCCGTGGGAATTCGCCGCCCGGTCGCCGGGGCTGCCGTGCCGGCCGGTCCGCACGCTGCAACGGCCCTGTCCGCCCGTCCCCGCCACACTGAAAAACCCTTCCCCGGTCCGATATGCGCCGGCGGAATACCGGGAATGCAGCGGCGGCCTGGTCGCGAGGCCCGCGATCCTCGCCGTGACGCAGGGCATTGTTTCTTGATCCAGATCAAGATGCGAATGCAGATAGAAATTCAGAATGGAATACGTGAATTGATAATATTTTCGGAAGCGGGTCATGTCGGGAGCAATTTCAAGAACATGCGTATGGCATTTTTTGATCAAAACTAGAAAAACATGAGCCTCAAGAATTGTTTTTCGGAATCCCTGAACTCGGGATGCACCTTTTCCAATTCCCCCCGTAAATTCCCCATTTTTCATAACCTTTTTATTCTTGATCCAAATCAACGCCTATCGCCGATCGTTCTCTATTCACCATCGCGAGTGCGGGTATTCGGTCGCACTGGCCTTTCGGGGTGTGATCACGCCCGGATGCAATGAAACGGAGATGTCGGCATGACAAAGATGGACCCGACAGGACTGCGTCGACGGACGTTCCTTGGTGGTGCTAGCGCAGCCAGTGTCGGTGCGCTTCTGATTGGTAACGGGTGGGCGGATGCTGCGGGGTTCTTCACCGAATCCGGCATCGACCTTGACGGGCTGCAGCGCGCCGGCTTCGACCTGCGCCATACCCAGTGCATGCAGTGCGGCGCCCTGTGCGGGCTGTCGGCGCTGGTCAAGACCAACGGCAAGCCGGGCGAGAAGAACTTCTTCATCTTCGGCAACCAGCACCCCGAACACCCGCAGCGCGGGATGTGCGGGCGCGGCGCCGCAACCTCGCAGACCTGGAACAGCTCGCTGCGCCTGAAAAAGCCGCTCAAGCTGGTCGGCCCGCGCGGCTCGGGCCAGTTCCGCGAAATCTCGTGGACCCAGGCGCTGGACGAGATCGCCGCCAAGCTGGCCGCGATCATCGAGGCCGACGGCCCGCGCGCCGTGGCTTCGACCGGCCACAACCTGACGACCGAGGTGTCGTGGCTGACGCTGGCGCTGGGCTCGCCCAACGCGATCAACCAGGCAAGCACCTGCAACACCGCCGGTGTCGTGGCGCGGCGCTGGATGATGGGAAACACCTTCCAGCACCATGCAGTCATCGATCCCGACTACGAGCGCGTGCGCTATATCCTGTTCCCCGGCCGCACCCTGCACGCCCCGATCGGCGCGCAGTTCAACCTGGCCAAGGCGCGCGCGCGGGGGGCGCGGGTGGCGTTCCTGAACCCGGCACACCCGGATTCGGCCTATGCGCACGGCGAATGGATCCCCTGCAAGCCGGGCACCGACGCCGCCTTCCTGATGGGCGTGTCGAACGTGCTGGTCAACGAAGGCTGGTTCGACGAGGGCTTTGCCCGCCGCTTCACCAACCTGCCGATGATGTTCAAGCCTGACGGTCACCCGCTCAGCGCCAAGGACATGGACGCCGACGGCGAGGCGAACGCCTTCTACGTCTATGACGCCGAAAGCGAAGAGCTGGTGGCGCATGACGACGAGGCCGTCGTGCCGGTGCTGTCGCACAGCATGCAGGTCGAACTGGCCGACGGCTCGACGATCGAGGTCACCACCGCGTGGAACCTTTTCGTCGCGCATCTGGCCAACTACACCCCGCAGCGCGTGGCGGCGATCACCGACGTGCCCGAAGCGACGATCCGCCGGGTGGCGCGCGACCTGCACATCAACCGCGGCGTGGTCGAGGACACCTGGTACAACACCCGCAACGGCAGCAACGACACCGACGCGATCATGGCGATCCTGACGGTGAACGGCCTGCTGGGCAACTTCGACAAGCCCGGCGGCATGACCTTCCGCCCCGGCCACGGGATGCCCGGCGTCATCGCGCGCGACGGCGAGGGCGTTGTGACCAACCGCCTCGGCGGACGGCTCGAACTGCCGCCCCCGGGTCGGCGCCTCGACCAGCAAATCTATCCGGAATCGAACGGCACGTTCGAGGCGGTCGTGAAAAGCGTCGTGGACGGCGACACGCCCTATGCGATCAAGGCGCTGTTCCTGGGCGATGCCTGCGTCTTCCAGCGCGATCCGAACACCCGGCGGATCGAGGAGATGCTGCGCAAGCTTGAACTGGTGGTGACGATCGACATCCTGCACCACGAAGCCTGCGACTGGTCCGACTATGTCCTGCCTTCGGACATGTTCGTCGAGCGCGAGGCGCTCAACGGCATCGGCTGGACCAACAAGCCGGCAATCGCCTACGGCCAGCCGATCACCCCGCCGCCCCCGGGCGCGGACGTGCGGCCGATGGAGTGGATCCTGCTCGAGATCGTGCGCCGCATCTATCCCGAACGGGCCGAAGCGCTGAAATACACCGCCGAGATGCAGAATCCCGAGGTGTTCAAGCGCGACTTCCTGGGCGAGATCAACCGTCGCCGCATCGCCGGCGCGGCCGAGCGCTGGAACCTCGACGCGACCGAACTGACCGAGCACCTGAAGCGCGAGGGCTTCTACGTCTTCCGGGACGTCGTCTATGACGTCGTGCCCTACAAGACCAAGCTCGCCTCGCCCTCGGGCAAGCTGGAGATCAACGCGATCCGTCCGATCCGGCTGGGCTATCGCAGCCACGGCTTTGCCGAGCACCGCGATCCCACCGCCTACAAGCTGCCGGCGGGCGGGGCCGAGTTCTACCTTGTCAACGGCAAGAGCCCGGCGGGCTCGTCCGGCGCGTCCAGCCTGTCCTTCTCGGCGCAGTTCATCGCCGAGAACTCGATCTGGATCAACCCGGGCGACGCCGCGCGGCTGCGGATCGAGGATGGTGACACCATCGAGCTGACCGGCCTGGATACCGGCTGGGTGGCCCGGGCACGGGCCAAGGTGACCCCGCGAGTCCACCAGGGCACGCTGTTCACCTACTCCTACCAGGGCGGCAACCGTCAGCAGATCCTCAAGGACCTGCCCGGTTTCCAGACCCTGACCAAGGGGATCAACCCGCACTGGTTCGCCACCGCCCACATCGATCCGACCACCGGCTCGGGGTTCAACAACGCGTCCGTGCGCATCCGCAAGGTCGCCTGATAGAGATCGAAGGAGAACACCATGCGTTTGCGTCGTGGACACGAGCCGGAAAAGCGCCTGGCTCACATCTGGAACAGTGCGAACTGCACCGCCTGTGGCGCCTGCGTCGTCGCCTGTACCGCCACCAACTATCCCGAGATGCTCGAACGTGTCGCCGACAAGGGGCACGGGGGGATGCCGTCGAACATCCGCCGCATCGAGGGAGCCACCGCCGAGGGCAAGCCGACGCTGCTGCTGAACCAGTGTCAGCACTGCGACAACGCCCCCTGCATGCGGACCTGCCCGTTCGGGGCCGTCTACAAGGACACCAACGGCCTGATCCGCCTCGATCCGCGCATGTGCGCGGGCTGCAAGTACTGCATCACCAGCTGCCCCTACAACGTGCGCTGGGTGCATCCCGACAACGGGCTGCCGATGAAGTGCATGGGCAACGGCTGTCTTGACCTGATCGCCGCCGGGCAGAAGCCCGCCTGCGTCCAGGCCTGCCCGGCCAACGCCCGCGACTTCGGCGACATCAACGACCCGGGCAGCAGCGTCAGCCAGACGCTGCGGACCAAGCGCAACCGGCGGCTTCTGGCCAACAGCGGCGCCGAACCCAAGTACTTCATCGTGGAGGAAGCGTGATGGCTTCTGATATCACTTTCCAATCCGAGATCGCGCACTGGACCTGGACCATCGCCTTCTTCCTGTGGTTCATCGGCCTGGGCGGCATGACCTCGATCGCCTACTACTGGGTGCGCAAGGCGGCAGTGTCCTATGCCATCCTCGTCTCGATCATCGTGGGGCTTCTGTTCGTGGTCTCGCACCTCGCGCGGTGGTGGAACCTGCCGATCGTCGTGTGGACGATGCTGATCAACCTGCACCTCAACTACACCTCGTGGATGTTCATCGGCGTCTGCGTGCTGTCGGTGCACCTGGTGATGGCCGCGATCCTGGCCCTCTCGCACATGGAGTTCATCCTGCGGCGCATCCCCTTCCTGGGCTTCCTGCGTCACGTTCGGGGCGAGCACATCGTCGGCAACGCCTTCTGCGTGCTGTTCGGCATCGTCGGCTTCGTCAGCGTGATCTACTCGGGCTTCCTGCTGACGGCCGCCGTGGGCGTGCCGTTCTGGGGCACCGCGCTGATCCCGGTTCTCTGGGTGCTCAGCGGCGGCATCGCGGCGATCGCCCTGCTCGAACTGCTCTATGTCTTCGGCTATGTCGACGAGCGGGTCTCGCTGTTCGGCATGAAGCTGGGGCTTGGCATCGACGCGCTGAAGCTGTTCGCGATCTTCTCGCTGCTGCACGTGGCGGTGACGCTGGGCAGCCAGGGCGCGCGGATCAGCGCCGAGCAGATGATCTGGGGCGACCTGGCGCTGATGACCTGGGGTGGCGTGATCGGCCTCGGGATCCTCGTGCCCATGGCGCTGTCGGGCTACATGCTGAGCGCCGGCAAGAACAAGGCGCTGATCGCGGTCTCGGCCGTGTCGGCGCTGGCCGGGGTGCTGTTGCTGCGCGCCGCCGTGCTGCTGGCCGGGGTGTGGGAACCGCTCGCCTGATCCGGCCCCCTTGCGGCCCGGAACCCCGGGCCGCACCCGTCCCTCCACGACAAACCGCGACGCCCCGGTCCTGCCGGGGCGTCGTTCGTTTTCCCGGGCCCCGGACGAAGAAGGGGATGGAAGCGGCGGTGCGCGGACCCGCTCAGGCGATATGGCGCAGCACCGGCTCGACGCCGCGGCAGTCGAAGAAGGGGACGCTGTCGGGCACCGCGCCCGGGCCGCGCGCGACCAGTGCGGCGGCCTCGGCCAGCACCAGTTCGGTCACGAAGGGCACGTCCAGCGCGCCCGCGCGCGACAGCGGCACCCACAGCAGCCCCGCGAGTTCGGCATCCGCGCCGGCAAAGCCTTCGGCATCGCCGGCCAGCGCATCGGCCTCCACCAGGAAAAACCGCGCGTCGAACCGCCGGCTGCGCCCCGGCGGGGTGACGGCCCGAAAGATGTAGCGCAGCGGCCCGGCATCGGGGCGCAGCCCCAGCCGCGCCAGCGGCGCCCAGGCGGGCGGGGCGTCGGGCCAGGCGCCGGGGTGTCCCAGACCCAGCCCCGTCTCTTCGGCCAGCTCGCGGATCGCCGCGGCCGCAAGGGCCGCCGGATCGCCCCCGTGCCGCGCCAGCCGCGCCGCGCAGGGTGCCTCGATCGCGCGGGCGAGCGGCACGGCCGCGTCGGCCGCATCGACCGCCCCGCCCGGAAAGACGACCTTGGACGGCATGAAGGCCGCGCGCGCGCCGCGCCGTCCCATCAGCACCGCCGGCCCCTCGGGGCCGTCGCGGCGCACGGCGAGGACGGAGGCTGCATCGCGAATCGACGGATCGGTGGTCATGGTTGCGGCCCTGCGCGGGGAGTGCGGCCGCGCGCCTAGCCGGTCTCGTCGCCGAAACCGTGCATCCGCCGCGACCACTGGAGCGCCACCATGGCGCCCTTCAGCCGCGGCAGCAACCACAGCGACAGCCCGACCACCCCTATCGACAGAAGCGTGGCCAGAACCAGCGGGTCGGGGTCCAGCCGGGCATGGGCCAGCATCAGCACCGGCGCCATGAGCTTTCCCACGATCAGGATCGTCAGCCAGGCCGGCCCGTCGTCGGCGCGCTGATGATGCAGCGCCTCGTCGCAGACCGGGCAGGCGTCCCTTACCACGAGATAGCCGCGCAGCATCGGCCCGGCGCCGCAGGCCGGGCAGACGCGCCGCCAGCCGCGCAGCAATGCAGGGCCCAGCGGGCGGTCGTCGTCGAGGGCGAGGTCGGATGTGCGCGTTTTCATGAGTCCGGCGTGTATCATTCGCCGGCGTCCCTGTCAGCCGCCCGGGGCCGCCTTGCGGCGGGATGTCGCGAATTCGCACGCCGGCGCGACGGAAAACCCTGCGGCCTGCGTGAAGGGGTCATGGATCGGGCCCGCGGCCCGGCCGACGGACCCGACATGAACCCTTGAGGAGCTTCCGCATGACCACCGTCTCCCGCATTCTGCTTCCCCTCGGCGTGGCCGCCCTTCTGGCCGCGGCACCCGCCGCCATGGCCCAGCAGGGCCCCGGCATGGCCGAGGCCGACCACGACGCCCTGTTCGCCGCGATCGACACCGACGGTGACGGCATGATCAGCCCCGCCGAATGGGCCGCGTGGCAGGAAATCCGCCGCGCCACGGTGCAGCAATGGCGCAGCGACCGCGAGGCGATGCGCGGCGACCGGCGGGCCGAGCGCATGGCCGAGATGCGCGGCCAGCGCGGGCACAAGCATGAAGGGGCGCCGCAGCGCCCGTGGCGCCGTGGCGCGCCGAACGACTGACCCGGCGCGCGCCGCGCAGCCATGCCGGGGGCGCCGCATGACGCCGGACCGCGACGGTGCGCCTGCGCGCGCACCGCTGCGGGCTTGTGCGCCGGCGCCCGCCGGCCTAGGCGGGCCGGGTGATGGCCGATACCGCCCCGTCCCCGGTTCCCTCCGCGGCCCCGACCGAGGCCGATGCCGACGCCGCGCTGCTGGCGCGGTATGCGGCCGGCGCACAGGATGCCGCACGGCTGCTGGCCGGCCGCCATGCTGGCCGGCTGCTCGCGCATGCGACGCGGATGCTGGGCGGCGACGTGGCCGAAGCCGAGGATGCGGTGCAGGAGGCCTTTTTGCGGCTGTGGCGCGCGGCGCCCGGCTGGCGGGCCGACGGCGGCGCGCGGGTCGGGACATGGCTGTTCAAGGTGACCGGCAACCTCTGCATCGACCGGCTGCGGCGGCGGCGCACCCCGGTGGCCAGTCTTTCGGACGAGGGCGTGGCCGAACCCGCCAGCCAGGCGCCCGGCGCGGCAGCCGCATTGATGCAGGCGCAGCGGGCCGATGCGCTGCAACGCGCGCTGAACCGCTTGCCGGAACGCCAGCGGCAGGCGGTCGTGCTGCGCCACCTCGACGGATTGTCAAACCCCGAGATCGCGGCGGTGATGGACACGGGCGTCGAGGCGGTGGAAAGCCTTCTGGCGCGCGCCAGGCGCGCGTTGGCGGCGGATTTGGTCCCGAAACGGGACGAGTTGGGGTATGCCGATGACCGGACCGACGGATGACGGGGCACCCCGCGCGGGTGCGGGCCGGGCTGCGGACGACGCGGCGCTGGAGGCGTTCTTTGCCGCCGGACGCGCCACGGCGCCCGCGCCCTCGGCCGGGCTGATGGCGCGGATCGAGGCGGATGCCGCACGGCAGGAGCGCCGCGCGGCGCCCGTTGCGCCCCCCGCCGCGCCTTCGGCAGCCGGCAGGTTGCGGGCGCTGTGGGCGTCGCTGACCGCCCCGCTGGGTGGCGGGTTGGGCGTCGGCGGGCTGGCGCTGGCGGCGGCGACGGGCATCTGGCTGGGCGCGACCGGGCCCGAGGCGCTGCTTGACCTCGAGGACCGGCTGTTCGCGCCCGTTCTGGTGATCGACCTGGGCGACGACTGGGCCTTTCTGGCCGACCTCTGAGCGCGACAAGGAGTGGCGTGCATGACCGATCCCGATCCGATCTCCCCCGCACCCCGTCCCCGCCGCTGGCTGGCGGTGCTGCTGGGGGTGTCGCTGGCGGCCAACCTGCTCGTGGTCGGCGTGATCGTCGGCACGCTGGGCTGGCGCGGCGGCGGCGGCCCGATGGTGCGCAGCGCGCCGGTGGAACTGTCGCTGGCGCCCTACACCGAGGCCTTCGCGCGCGACGAGCGCGTGGCCCTGCACCGCGACTGGGCACGTGACACGCCCGCCTGGCGCGCGCTGCTCGACGAGCGGCGCCGCGAGGCGGCCGAGCTTGCCGCCGCGCTGCGGGCCGAGCCCTTCGAGCCCGACGTGGTGACGGGGCTGCTCGACGCCCGCGCGCAACGGCTGGCCGAGCGGCAGGCAAGGGCGTTGGCCGCGCTACAGGCGCGCATCCTCGCGCTCGACCCCGAGGCACGGCGCAGCTATGCCGACCGGCTCGAGGCTGCCGCCGAACGCGGCGCCCGCAGGCCCGGCACCGAACGTCCTGCGCGGCGCGGCGAATAGCCGGACCGTCAGCCCGCCTCGCGCGCCTCGGCGATCAGCGACAGCAGCGCATCGGCGGGCAGCATCCCCCGCACCAGCCGGTCGGGCAGCGCAAAGCTCGGTGTGCCCGACAGCCGCAACCGGGTGGCAAGGTCGCGGTTGGCCTCCAGCACGCGGGTCACCTCGGGGGCGCCTGCGCGGGCGCGCACGGCGGCGATGTCGTGACCCAGGTCGGCGACGATCCGCGCCGCGCTTTCGGCATTCAACTCGCCCCGCGCGGTCAGGAAGCGGTCGTTGAGCCGCTCGTAGGCGGCATCGCCGTAAAGCTGCAGCACCGCCACCGCCATCCGCCCCGCGGCCTCGGACCCGGGGCCGAGGATCGGCAGTTCCTTGACGACAAAGCGCACGCCCGTGTCGCGCGCCAGCACCTGCAGCACCTCGGGATGGGCCCGCCGGCAAAAGCCGCAGTTGTAATCGATGAACTCGACCAGCGTCACGTCGCCGTCCGGGTTGCCGCCGACCCAATCGTCCGAACTGTGGAACAACTCGGCCGCGAAGGCCGCGACCAGGGCGGCATCGTCCTGTGCCTCAAGCGCCGCCTGGCGGCTTTCGAGCGCCTCGATCGCCTCAAGCAGGACTTCCGGGTTTTCAAGCAGATAGGCGCGGATCTCGGCCCGAAAGGCCGCGCGCTGCGCGTCGGTCATCGACGCCGGGTCGAAGGCGGCGACAGGCTGGGCAAGCGCCAGCGTCAGCGCGGCGGCAAGAAGGGCGGCGGGTCGTGTCACGGGCTTCTCCGGGCTGGGGGGCCGACACCCCCGGGGATTCGCCGGCCAGCATCGCAGACCGGCCGCGTTTGACAAGGCTGCGGGGCATCGAAGGGTCGCCGCCGCGCGGTCCGGTCGCGGGCGGAATTGCCAAGGGAAAACCGGTGCAAACCGCCCGGTTCCGACGGGTCGCGCAGGCCGCGCTGCGGCCACGCTCACGGCATTGGCATCGCGCCCGGGGCGGTTGTGCGCGCCGCGGCGTTTGCGGCGGACGGCGCCGGCGTTATGCTGGCCGTGAGGCAGGCAGACAGGGCAGGGGCGAACGCATGGACCGGGCAGCGGCGTGGATGCTTGCGCTTGCGCTGGGCCTGCTGGTCATCACCGCCCCGGGACTGCGCGCCCAGCCCGAGGAACTCAGCGCGCTGACCCGCGTCGATCCCGCCGCCTCGTCATTGCGCGACGCGCCCGGCGGCGGCGTGACGCTGGCCCTCGCCCTTGGCCAGGCCGTGCCCTGGCGCTTGCGGCTGCTGGCCGATCCGCCGCGCCTGGTGGCCGATTTTGCCGAGCTGGATTTCGCCCCGCTGGGCGGCGGCGACCTGCGCGCCGCGCTGGGGGCGGCAAACGGCGTGCTCGCGGTGCGCGCCGGCCCGTTGCGGCCGGGCTGGTCGCGGCTGGTGCTGGAACTGTCCCGGCCGCAACGCGTCGCCTCGGCGGGCATGCGGGTCGACCCGGCCTCGGGGCGCGCGCGCCTCGACCTGCGCCTCGAGCCGGTCTCGGCCGCCGAATTCGCGGCGCTGGCCAGCCCCGCCGAGGCCGCGCTCGACGACCGGCTGGCGGGGGCTGCGGCCGCGCCTCCCGCGCGGCGGCCGCGCGAGCCCGGTGCGCCCATCGTCGTCGTCCTCGATCCCGGTCACGGCGGCATCGATCCGGGCGCCGAACGCGACGGGCTGCGCGAGGCCGACCTGATGCTGACCTTCGCGCGCGAGCTGCGCGAGGCGTTGCTGAGGGCCGGCGGCTTTCGCGTCGTGCTGACACGCGACGAGGATGTCTTCGTCTCGCTCGAGGCGCGGGTGCGGATCGCCCGCGCCGCCGGGGCCGACGTGTTCCTGTCGCTGCATGCCGATGCGCTGCCCGACGGCGGCGCATCGGGGGCCACGGTCTATGTGCTGTCCGACGCCGCCACCGACGCCGCCGCCGCCGCCCTGGCCGAGCGGCACGACCGCGCCGACCTGCTGGCCGGCGTCGACCTTACCGCGCAGGACGACCTGATCGCCGAGGTGCTGATCGCCCTGGCCCGGACCGAAACCGCGCCGCGCATCGACGCGCTGGCCGACCACCTGGTGGCCGGCATCGGCGGTGCGGTCGGGCGGATGCATCGCCGGCCGCGCCAGGCGGCGGGTTTCTCGGTGCTGAAATCGCCCGACATTCCCTCGGCGCTGATCGAGCTGGGCTTCATGTCCTCGCCCCGCGACCTGGCCGACCTTCAGGACGCCGACTGGCGCGCGAGGATGGCCGAGGGTATCGTGGCCGGCCTTCGGGCCTGGGTCGACGACGACGCCGCCCGCGCGCCCCTGCGGCGGCGCTGAGCCGGGCCGGTCAGTCGATATCGAGCCGCACGTAGCCGAGCGACACGCTCATCGACAGCGCCCGCGCGCGGCGTTCATCGTCGATGATCGGCCAGAACCCCTCGGCCACCAGCCCCGCGCCCGGCGGGATCGCGCGCACGATCTCGAGCGGCTGGTCGGTCAGCAGGGCGACCAGCAGCAGCGGACGGTTCGGCGCGGTATCGGCGTCGGCGATCCGCCCGACAGGCAGGCTGAACGGGATCGGCGCCGTGCCGTCGGCTGCCTCCAGCCGTCCGGTGATGTCCTGTAGCACCCCGGTCTGGTCGACCAGCGCCAGCCACAGCGGATGCCCGCCGTGGTTCTCGATGCGGCCGGTCAGCGTCTGGCCGGGGCGCAGCACGTCGCGGTCCAGGGCGAACACCGGCACCGGCAACACCATGCCGGGGGCGGGCGGGCCGTCGACCGGCAGCGGCCGCGGCGACCGGCGGGCGGCGAAGGCGACGGCCGAGCACTGCTCCTGCCGCACGAGGCGAAGCCCGATCGCCGGCGTCAGGCCGAAGGCCGCGCGGAAGTCGTCGATCAGCCGCGAGAACGGCGCGGTTTCGACGCCGAAGGCCTCCAGCGCGATCCGCCCCGGCGCGGCATCGATGATGCGCATGTGCGCGCAGCCCGCCGGCAGCGCATAGGTGCGCAGCCAGTCGAGTTGCGACGCCAGTTGTTCGAGCGGCGACGGCTCGGCCGGCGGCGCGGGAACGGGTTCCGGTTCCGGTTCGGGTTCGGGCTGCGGTTCGGGTTCCGGTTCGGGCAGCGGGGCCGGCTCCGGCTCGGGCTCGGGCGTCGGTTCGGGCTCGGGCTCGGGCGCCGGTTGCGGTTCGGGTTCCGGCTTCGGGACGGGTTCGGGTGCGGGCTCGGGTTCAGGTTGGGGTACCGGCTGAGGTTCCGTGGCGGGCTCCGGTTCCGGCTCGGGCACGGGCTCCGGCTGCGGCGCGGGTTCAGGCTCGGGGGCCGGTTCGGGT
>Ga0213835_101012_pt1 | contig 20047 bp, 18 predicted proteins | sample SWPATP01_FD_160576 | JGI IMG/M metagenome (GOLD analysis project Ga0213835, IMG submission 160576) | Coastal seawater microbial communities from Marineland, Florida, United States - SWPA TP0 #1 | ecosystem: Environmental > Aquatic > Marine > Coastal | place: USA: Florida | collected 2016-08-05 | reverse complement strand
GCGTGCAGGAACCCCGCGTTGAAGGCATCGCCCGCGCCGATCGTGTCGACCACCTCGACCTTCTGCGCCGGACAGCGCAGGGTGCGGCCGTCGCACATCGCCTCGGCCCCGTGCGCGCCGTCCTTGATCACCACGCAGGGGGCATGGGCCGTCAGCGGCGCATGGGCGGCCAGCGCTTCGGCCTCGGCGCGGTTGGGCAGCAGGATGTCGAGCCCCTCGGTCAGGCGCGGCAGGTCGGGCCGCGCCAGCACCGCGGCGTCCCAGGAACAGTCGAGCGACACGGTCATCCCGGCCGCCTTGGCCGCGCGGATCAGGTTCGGATGCTCGGCCAGGGTCGCCATCTCGCCGATGTGGAGGTGCCGCCAACGGGCGGGCAGGGTGGTCCCGGCCAGTGCCGCAGGCACCGCCGCCCCGGCGCGCCGGGTCAGGAAGGCGCGATCGCCTGCCGTCACCATCGCCACCGTCACCTGCGGATCGGTCCCCGGCGCGGGATCGCTCATCGGCGACAGGTCGATGCCGCTGGCGGCAAGTTCCTCGGCCAGCGCCGCGCCGAAGCTGCCGGCCGGACGTTCGGCCGCAAGGCTGGTCGGCCGGCCCAGAGCCGCCAGCCAGGCCGCGGTGATATAGGCGCCGCCGCCGGCCGCGATGCTCAGCCCCTCGGCATAGACCTCGCGGCCGGGACGGGGGAGCGCCTCGACGCCCGAAAAGACCAGGTCGCAGTAAAGCCGCCCGGTGCACAGGACGGCGCCGGCCGGCGATTGGTTCATCGCAGCGCCTCGCCGGCGGTGTCGAACAGATGCATCTCGGAGACCTCCGCGGTCAGCCCGACGGTGGCCCCGATCGGCGGCGGGTTGCGGCCGTCGGCGCGGGCGATCACCTCCTGCCCGCCGATATCGACATAGGCGAGCGTCTCGGCCCCCAGCGGTTCGAGCACGCCGACCTTGCCGGTGAACAACGTCGGCGCCCCCGGTGCCGCGACCTGCAGCGCATCGGGCCGGATGCCCAGCGTCACCGCCGTGCCGTCCGGCACCGCCGGGGCCAGCGGGATGGTCGCGCCGCGCGCCTCCAGATGGCCGTTGACGCGCCGGGCGGGGATCATGTTCATGCTCGGCGCGCCGATGAACTGGGCGACGAAGGTGTTGGCGGGCTTGTGATAGACATCGGCCGGGGTGCCGACCTGCTGGATATGGCCGTCCTTCATGATCACGATCCGGTCGGCCAGCGTCATCGCCTCCACCTGGTCGTGGGTGACGAAGATGATCGTGGTGCCGACGCGCTGGTGCAGCTTCTTGATCTCGAGCCGCATCTGCGTGCGCAACTGCGCGTCGAGGTTCGAAAGCGGCTCGTCGAACAGGAAGACCGAGGGGTCGCGCACCATCGCCCGGCCGATGGCGACGCGCTGGCGCTGGCCGCCGGAAAGCTGGGCGGGCTTGCGCTCGAGCAGCTCGGTCATGCCGAGGATGCGCGCAACCTCTTCCACGCGCCTTTGCTTGTCCGCCTTGGGCAGTTTCGAGGCGCGCAGGCCGAAGGCGATGTTGTTGCGCACGGTCAGGTGCGGGTAGATCGCGTAGTTCTGGAACACCATGGCGATGTTGCGCTCTTTCGGTTCCAGATGGTTCACCACCTTGTCGCCGATCAGCACCTCGCCCGAGCTGACCTCTTCAAGGCCCGCGATCATCCGCAGCGTGGTGGATTTCCCGCAGCCCGAGGGGCCGACGAAGACGACGAACTCCCCGTTGCGGATGTCGAGGTTGATGGAATGCAGGACCTCGACCTTGCCGAAGGTCTTGACGAGGTTGCGTAGGGTCACGGTGGCCATGATCAGTCCCCGGTAAGGCGTGCAAAGGCGGTGTCGCAGGCGGCCTCGGCCGCAGCGATGCGGGTCGTGCGCGCGGCGGCGGCGGCGCGCAGGGTCTCCAGCCGGGTCGCGTAGCCGGCAAGGGCTGCGTCCATCGGCGCAGGGGCCGGCCCGCCGAAACGGTCGCGCAGCGCCACGAAGCGGGCCGGGCTGACGGCCTCGGCGAAACCGGCCTCGTCCAGCGCGGGCGCGCGGCCGGTCTGGTGGCGAAAGGCTTCGGCGAAGGCGGCATGGCCCGCGCCCAGCGGCCGGCCCGCGGCGATGACCGCGCGCGCGGTCTCGGCCGCGACCTCGTGCGCCTGCCGAAAGCTGAGGCCCTCGGTCCGCACCAGCGTGTCGGCCAGTTCCGTGACGGTCACGCAGGCGGCGTCCATGTTCGCGGCCACCCGGTCGGTGCGCACCCGGCAGGCGGGGATCAGCGCCGCCAGCAGCGCCAGCACGCGCGCCCCCGACTCGAAGGCGGCATAGCCCGCGACCTGCACCTCGCCCTCGCTGTCGTTCATGTCGGTGAAGGGGGTGTTGTGCATCGTGTTCACAACCGCGTCGCAGCGCCCCGCGGTCATGCTGGCCAGATGGCGCAGATGCTCGATCGGGACCGGGTTGCGCTTTTGCGGCATGATCGAGCTGATCTGCACCAGCGCGTCGGGCACATGCAGTTGCCCCACCTCGAAGGCGGTCCAGAACTGCAGATCCTGCACCACGCGGCCCAGGTGCAGGAACATCAGCTTGATCGCGGAATACAGCCCGGTGACGTAGTCGACCGCGGCGATGCAGCCATAGGCGTTTTCCAGCGGGGCGGCGAAGCCCAGCAGCGCGGCCACGCGATGCCGGTCGATCGGAAAGCCGCTGGTGGTGATCGCTGCCGCGCCCATCGGGCAATGGTCGAGCGCGCCGCGCGCGGCATCCAGCCGCGCGAGGTCGCGCAGCAGCACCTCGATCGCGGCCGCAAGGTAGTGGCCGAAGGTCGTCGGCTGCGCGGGCTGGCCGTGGGTGTAGGCCACGATCAGCGTGTCGCGCTCGCGCGCCGCGGTCTCGATCAGCGCCTGCGCCAGCGCCGCGGCCTGCCCGATCAGCGCGTCGGTCCGCCCCCGCAGCGCCATCTTGAACACCGTGTGGTCCATGTCGTTGCGCGACCGCGCGGTGTGCAGGCTGCCGGCGATATCGGGGCCCAGCCGCGCGCGCAACTCGGCCTCGACCAGGAAGAAGTAATCCTCGTACTCTCCCGTGTAGGTCAGGGCGGCGATGTCGACCTCGCCGTCGATGGCCGCGAGCGCGCGCGCCAATGCGGCGGCGGTCTCGCCCGGCAGGATGCCCGTCTCGGCCAGCATCACCAGATGCGCGCGATTGATCGCCCGCAGATGGCCCGCGTAATGCGCCTTGGCCCCCTCGAACAGCGGCGCCAGCACCGTTCCGGCATAGACCGGATGCGGGAATTTCGCGGTGTCGATCACCCCTTCAGCCCCGTCATGGCGATGCCCCGGATGATGAAGCGCTGCAGCACCAGGAACACGATCAGCGTCGGCAGGGTGGCCAGCGCCGCGCCGGTCATGATCAGCTCCCACTGGATCGACTGCTCGACCGAGAAGGTGGTGAGGCCCACGGGCAGCGTATAAAGTTCCGACCGCGTTGTGACGATCAGCGGCCAGATGAACGCCGTCCAGTTGCCCAGGAAGATGAAGATCGCCAGCGCCGACAGGGCCGGCGTGACCAGCGGCATCGCCACCGACCACCAGATCTGGAACTCGTTCAGCCCGTCGATGCGCGCGGCCTCGATGAAGTCGTCAGGCACCGTCTCGAAGAACTGCTTCATCAGGAAGACGCCGAAGGCGGTCATCATGCCGGGGAACATGATCCCCCAGTAGGTATCCAGCCAGCCGAAGTGCAGCGACATCATGTACCACGGCAGGATCAGCATCTCGGTCGGGATCATCAGCGTCGACAGGATCGCGATGAACACCAGATACCGGCCGCGGAACTTGAACTTGCACAGCGTGTAGCCGACGAGGCTGTCGAAGAACACGGCCGAGACGGTCACGCAGGTCGCGATGATGAGCGAGTTGACGAACCATTTCAGGAACCGCCCGTCGCGCAGCACGTAGACGTAGTTCTCCAGCGTCGGTTCGCGCGGGATGATGTTCAGATCGAACATCTCGTGCGGGTACTTGAAGGACGCCGACAGCATGTAGACGAACGGCATCACCATCACGATGGCGCCCATCGCCAGAAGCGTCCAGCGGATGATCTGCACGGGATCGCGCGGAGGGCGATAGGCCGTTTCGGCCCGCATCAGGGCATCGGCCGAGGGGCGCACGGAAACTTCGGACATCAGCGGTCCCTCAGAAGGCGAAGTTGCACGAGGCTGACGATCAGCAGCACCAGGAACAGCACCACCGTCTGCGCGGCGGCATAGCCCATGCTGAAGCTTGAGAAGGCCGTCTGATAGATCATCATCACCAGCGGCATGGTCGAGTTGAGCGGCCCGCCGGGATCGTTCGTGGTCATGTTGAAGACCTGGTCGAAGATCCGCAGGAAGCCGATCGACGAGAACACCACCAGGAAGACGATGGTGGGCTTCAGCAGCGGCAGCGTGATCGCGTGCAGGATCGTCCAATTCGACACGCCGTCGATGCGCGCGGCCTCGTAATAGGTCTGCGGGATGGCGCGCAACCCGGCCATGAAGATGATGATCTGGAACCCGAGGCCCGCCCAGATCGCCGGCGCCAGGATCGACGGCAGCGCGTTGGTGGTCGAGTTCAGGAAGCGGACCTGCGTGAAGCCGAGGTTGGTCAGGATGTTGTTGAACAGCCCGATCGGCACCGGTTGGTAGAACCAGCGCCACACCCAGGCCATCGCCACCGCCGTGGTCAGGAACGGCAGGAAATACAGCGCCCGCAGCAGCCCGTGCATGAAGCGCGTCTTGTCGAGGTGGTAGGCGATCACGAAGCTGATCACGAGCGAGATCGGCGTGCCGAGGATCAGGTACATGAAGGTGTTGCGGAATACCTGCCAGAAGGCCGGGTCGTTCCACAGCCGCACGTAGTTGTCCCAGCCCGCCCAGCTGCGCTGCCCCAGCAGGTTCCAGTTCTGGAAGCTCAGCAGGAAGGCGTCGGCGGTGGGATAAAAGCGGATGACGACGTAGAACGTCACCGGGATCGCCAGAAAGCCCCAGGCCCAGACCGTGCGCTTTCGTTCGATCGACAGACGGCTGTAAAGGTTCATCGGTGTCTCCGTCGGCCCGCGGCCGGATGGCGCGGCAAGCGGTCGGCGCCCGGGCCGCCCGTGTGGCGGTAACTCGATCCGCCGGCGGTCCGGTACGGCGCGGGTCGCCGCGGGGCGGGCGCCGGGGCGGGGGCGCCACCGGGGCCCGGGATGCGGGCGCCGGTGGCGTTCGTGGTCAGGCCGGTCGGATCAGCGGCCGAAGTGGCGGTCCAGCAGCGCCTGCTCGGCTTCGGCGGCCATGGTCAGGCTTTCGCCGGGGTCCATGCCCTGCAGCAGCACCCGCTGCACCGCGTCGATCAGCACCTGACGCTGGGCACTTTCGTCCACGAAGATCGTGGTATGGGCATAGGCCAGGCCCTGGATGAAGGGACCGTAGACCGGATCGGCCAGGTTCGCCTCGGTCAGCGCCGCCGACGGACGGGCCGGCAGCTCGCCCACGATCTCGAGCCAGATCTGCATCGCCTCTTCCGAGGTGATGTACTCCATGAACTTGACCGCGGCTTCCTTGCGCTCGCCCTGGGCGCGGTTGGTGATCGTGTTCACCCAGTAGCTGCCATAGTTCGACTGGGTGCCGTCCGCCCCGGCCGGAAGCGGCGCCACGGCCCATTCCAGCCCGCGGGTGCCTTCCAGCGCGCCGATGCGGAACGACCCGTCGATGTGCATGCCCGCGCGCCCGGCACGGAACGCCGCCTGCGGTTCGTCCATGAAGCCGGTCGCGGCGACGCCGTGCTCGGTCTCGAGGCCGAGGTACCATTCGAAGGCGGCGATCCCCTCCGGGGTGGCATAGTTCACGATGCGGTAGTTATCCAGATACGGCTCGTTGCCGTGCTGGCGCGTCAGCACCTCGCGGAACCAGTGGTGGTCCTGCGCGGTCATGCCCTTGGTGATGCCGGCGGTGGTGATGTTGCCGGCGCGGTCGCGCTGGGTCAGCACCTTGGCGTACTCGATCAGCTGGTCCAGCGTCTCGGGCGGGCCGTCGAGGCCGGCCTGCTCGAACAGGCGGGTGTTGTAGAACAGCGCGAGCGACCGCACCGCGGTCGGCAGCGCCATGTAGGCATCGCCCCGCCGCATGGCGGCGACCATCGGGAAGAACTCGGCCTCGATCATCTCGGGCGAGAACACGTCGGTCGGAAGCGGCTGGATCAGGTCGGCGTCCACATAGGCGTCAAGCCAGCCGTAGAACAGCTGCATCACGTCCGGCCCCTGACCGGCGGGAATCGCCGCGGCCAGCCGGGTGCGGTAGTCGGCCAGCGGGAAGGTCGAATGCCGCACGGTGATGCCGGGGTTGGCGGCCTCGAAGTTCGCGATCAGCTTGTCCATCGCCTGCACGCGGGTGTCGAAGATGTACTGCCAGTACTCGATCTCGACAGCGTTCCCGGGCGCGGCGGCGCCGAGCGCGAAGATGCTGGTCGCCGCGGCGGCGGCGAAATGTTTCAGGCGGGTCATCGGGTTCCTCTCCGTTGAGGCGCGCCGGGGGCCGGCGGGCAGATGGCGTGGGGCATTCGCCCTTCGTGTCGGTCCTGTGAACGCCATGTTGACGGGTTGGCCGGAAAGATCAATACTTAATTCAACCGGCTTGAGTTAAGTAAGGCGATGCCCGACGCCCCCCCGTTCCCCGGCCGCAACCCCGAGACCCGCGTCGATCACAACCGGCGCCTGATCCTCGGGCTGTTGCAGCGCCACAGCCGCGCCGGGCGGGCCGAGCTGGCGCGCTCGAGCGGGCTTTCGACGCAGGCGGTGTCCAACATCATCGCGCAGTTGCAGGAAGAGGGGCTGGTTCTGGCCGAGGGGCGCCGCCGCGCCCCGCGCGGCCAGCCGCCGGTGCAGTTCGCCGTCAATCCCGACGGGGCCGCCGCCGTGGGGGCCGAGGTGCGCCCCGACCGGCTGCACCTTGCCCTGACCGACTTCGCCGGCAAGCTTCTGCATGCCGAGACGCACCGCCTCGATTCGAACCGGCCCGAGGCGGTGCTGCCGGTGCTGGCGCGGCTGATCGACGATGCCTGCCGCCTGCGCCGGGTGCCGCGCGCGCGCCTGCTGGGCTGCGGCCTGGTGATTCCCGGCCCCTTCGGCGTCGAGGGGCTGTCGGCCGCGGGCGAGACGGTGCTTGACGGCTGGGACGCCCCCGACCTGGCAGCCCGTGCCGCGGGTGCCGTCGGGCTGCCGGTGCTTCTGGACAAGGACGCCAACGCCGCCGCGCTGGGCGAGCGGCTGCGCGGTGTCGCGCAGGGGCTCGACGACGTCTGCTATCTCTATTTCGGCGCCGGCATCGGGCTTGCGGTGATGGCGCGCGGGATCGTGCAGCGAGGCGCCTTCGGCAACGCAGGCGAGGTGGGGCACGTCATCGTCACCCCCGGCGGCCTGCCCTGCGCCTGCGGAAACCGCGGCTGTCTGGAGCAATACGCCAGCCGCATGGCGCTGGCGCGCGATCTGGGCGCGGCCGGCATCGCGGTTCCCGACGTCGCCGCGCTGGCGGCGCTGCATGCCGCCGGCGCCCCTGCGCTGATGGCCTGGCTCGACCGTGCCGCGGCGGCCCTCGGCCAGACGGTCGGGCTGCTGGAGAACCTGTTCGACCCGCAGGCGGTCATCCTGGGCGGCGCCTTTCCCGATGCCGTGCTGGACGACCTGATCGCGCGGATGCCGTTGCCGGCCGGTTCCGTCGCCCGCCGCGCCGACCGCCCGTTGCCGCGCGTGCTGCGCGGCGCCTCGGGGCGGATGTCGGCTGCACTGGGCGGTGCGGCGCTGGTCATCCATGACAGCATCACCCCGCCGTTGACCGCCGCGCCCGCCCCCGCCTGATCATCCCGGACCCCGAAAGGCCCCCCTGATGCCCGTCTCCGACCGTGCCCGCCTGAACGCCCAACGCGCCGAGCCGCGCCTGCTGATGCTGTGGCGCGCGCTGCAGCCGCTGCGGGGGCTTGCGCGCTTCATGTCCTCGGGTGCGCACCCCGATGACGAGCAGTCGGGCATGCTGGCCGCGCTGACCTATCGTGACGGGCTCAGCCTGTCCTATGTCTGCTCCACCCGCGGCGAGGGCGGCCAGAACGAGATCGGGCGCGAGGCCGGCGCCGCCATCGGCGCACTGCGCACCGCCGAGATGGCGCGCGCCGCCGATGTGCTGGGGATGGACCAGTACTGGCTAGGCGCCGACCCGGACGATCCGATCACCGACTTCGGGTTTTCCAAGTCGGGCACCGACACGCTGGCCCGCTGGGGCCGCGCCGCCACCCTGCGCCGCTTCGTCGAGGCGATCCGCGCCGACCGCCCCGACATCCTGTGCCCCACTTTCCTCGACAGCCCCGGGCAGCACGGCCACCACCGGGCGATGACGGAACTCGCGCATGCGGCGGTGCGGGCGGCCGCCGATCCGGCGTTCGAGGCCGCGGGGGCGCCCTGGCAGGTGGCCAAGCTGTATCTGCCCGCCTGGTCGGGGGCGGGCGATGCCTATGACGACGACCTCCCGCCGCCGCCCGAGACGGTGCGCGTGCCCGGCGCGGGGGTTGAGGCGCCCTCGGGCTGGACCTGGCAGGAGGTCGGGCAGCACAGCCGCGCGTTCCACGCCACGCAGGGGATGGGCCGCTGGGTCGGTCCGGCGCAGGGGACGGGCTGGCCGCTGCATCTGGCGTTCTCCGCCGTGGGGCCGGACGCCGGCGCGCTGACCGACAACCTGCCCGCGCGGCTGGCCGATCTGGGCGACGCACCGGAACTGGCGGCGCTGGACGCTGCCCTGGCGGCGGTGGTCGCGGGTTGGCCTGACAGTGACGCCATCGTTGCGGGGTGCGGCCGGGCGCTGCGGGCGCTGGCGGCGGCACGGGCGACGGTGGGGCCGGACTGGTCGCAGGCGCACCGGCTGGACCGGATCGGCGCGCGGCTGGCCCGCGTGCTGATGCTGGCCGCCGGCGTGCGCGTCACCGCCCGGCTGGAGACGGTCGAGGTTCGCCCCGGCGCCCGCGTCGGCGCCGCCCTCGCGGTCCATGCGCCCGAGGGACCGGTGAAGGCGCGTGCCGAATGGGACCTGCCGGCGGGCTGGCGGGCCGAGGGCGATGCGATCCACGTCGCGACCGACGCGCCCGCCTTCGATGCCTATTCCATGACCCACAGCGCCCACGGCCCCACCGGCCCGGTCGCCGTGGTGCTGACCCTGTCGCTGGACGGCCGCGAGGCCACCCTGCGCCTGCCGCCCGAGGCCCCGGCCCTTGTCCTGCCCGCCGCCGAGGGCAGCGTCGCGCCCGAAGCCGCCTTCCTGAACCCGCACGCGCCACGCCCTGTCGCGGTCGCCCTGTCCGCCGGCTGCGCGCTGGACCTGCCCGCCGGCTGGGGGCTGCGCGACGGTGTGCTGGCGCCGCCCGAGGGCGTGGCGTCGGGCCTTTACCCGATGCCGGTCACGCGCGACGGGGCACCGGCGCAGGCGGTCACCCGGATCGACCATGACCACACCGGCCCGCTGATCCTGTGCCGCCCGGCCCTGCTGCGGCTGCGGGTGGCCGAGGTGGCTTTGGCGCCCGCGCGCGTCGGCTATGTCGGCGGCGGCAACGACCGGGTCGATCACTGGCTGGCGGCGATGGGCGCCGATGTGACGGCGCTGGGCGATGCGGCGCTGCCGGGGGGGCTGGCGGGGCTGGATACGCTGGTCGTCGGCATCTTCGCGCTGCGCACCCGCCCGGCGCTGCGCGCGGCCCTGGGTGCGGTGCAGGACTGGGTGCGCGGGGGCGGGAACCTTGTCACGCTGTATCACCGCCCCTGGGATGCCTGGGATCCGGACGCCACCCCGCTGGCGCGGCTGGAGATCGGCAAGCCCTCGCTACGCTACCGGGTGACGGACGAGGGGGCGGCGGTGCGGCATCTGGTGCCCGATCATCCGCTGCTGACCGGCCCCAACCCGATCGGGCCGGGGGACTGGGAGGGCTGGGTGAAGGAGCGCGGCCTTTATTTCGCGAAATCCTGGGACGCCGCCTATACCCCGCTGCTGGAAATGGCCGATCCCGACGAGGCCCCGCATCGCGGCGCGCTGCTGTCGGGCCGCTTCGGCGCCGGGCGGCACACGCATTGCGCGCTGATCCTGCATCATCAGGTCGAACACCTGGTCCCCGGCGCCTTTCGTCTGCTGGCCAACCTGATCGCCCCCGCGCGATGAGCCCCCCCGACGGCGGCCCCGCCCGCGACAACCTGCGCGGCGCGGCCTGGCTGATGGCCGACATGTCGCTCAACATCTGGGCGCTGAGCCTGGTGAAGCTGTCGGGTGCCGACATCCCGGCCGCGCAGATGGTGTTCCTGCGCGCGGTGGTGGGGCTGGTGGTGCTGGCGCCCTGGCTGTGGGCGGGCAGGCGGCGCCTGCGGCCCGGCCCGGTGCGGCTGCACCTGGCCCGCGTCGGCCTGTCGGCGACGGCGCTGGGCACGAGCTTTTTCGCCATCGCGCAGGTGCCCTTTGCGCTGTTCACCGCGATCGGCTTCACCCGCCCGCTGGTGATGATGGCGATGGCGGCACTGTTTCTGGCCGAGCGGATCACGCGGCGGCAGGTGCTGGCGGGCGTCGCCGGCCTTGCCGGCGTCGTCGTCGCGGTGCAGCCGCTGGAGGGGGGCATCAGTCCCGGCCTGCTTGCGCTGGGGGTGACGGTGCTGGCCGGGACCGGCGCGATCATCGTCACCCGCAAGATGCGGTCCGAGCCGGTGCTGGTGCTGATGCTGTGGTATACCGCCGGGCTGGCGGCGGTGATGGCGGTGCCGGCGGCGCTGGTCTGGCAGCCGCCGGGGCCGCTGTGGCCGCAGGTGCTGGCGGTGGGCGTGTTCGCGCAGGCGGCGCAGGCGTGCTTCCTGCGGGCGCAGTTCTGGGGCACGGCGGGGGTGCTGGCGAACCTCGGCTACCTCAGCCTGCCGCTGTCGGCGGCGGTGGGCTATGCGGTGTTCGCCGAGGTGCCGACGCTGCCGATGCTGGTCGGCGCGGCGATCATCCTTGCGGCGGTGCTCAGCCTGCGGCGGGGGTAGGGCGGACTTAGGGCATGCCGCCGCCCCGCCTTAGCCCCGGTCCGGGGCGCTTGCGCCGGCATCGGCGCCGGTCACCGCCGCGCACAGGGCGCCGTCCGCGTCGGCCAGCCCGTCGATCACGTCGAAATGGTGCCGCCCGGCCTGCACCGTCACCGGCACAGCCCAGGCCCGGCCCAGCAACCGCGCCTGTTCCAGGAACGCGGGCCGCTCGTCCGCGCCGACCCAGACCTGCACCGACACGTGTGGCCGGCGTTGTCGCAGCGCCGGGCTTTCGGCGCGGGCCTCGTCATCGTCCAGCCGCAAGTCTTCGTTCAGCGCGGTGCGCATCAGGGGCGCAAGGTCGGCCAGCGGCGAGATCGGCACCGCGCGCAGCAGTCGGGCGGCCAGCTGGGCGGGAAGGTCGGTGTCGGCACAGGCCAGTCGCGCGGCCAGATGCCCGCCGGCGGAATGGCCGGTCACCACCAGCGGGCCGTCCGGCACCTCGGCCGCGGCGGCGGTGACGGCGCGCGCCATTTCGGCGGTGATCGCCGCGATGCGCGCGTCGGGCGCCAGCGTGTAGGACGGCATCGCCACGGCCCAGCCGCGCGCCAGCGGCCCGGCGGCCAGATGCGACCAGTCCTCGCGCCCGAAGGCGCGCCAATAGCCGCCGTGGATGAATACCACCAGCCCGCGCGGCCGGGCGCCACCCTCGGGCAGGAACAGGTCGAAGCGGTTCCGCTCGGCCAGCCCGTAACGCAGGTCAAGCCGCGCGCGCCCGCCAAGGCTGGCGCGGAAAGCGGCCGCAAGCGCGCGCCAGCGGGGTGGAAACAGCTCTGCCCCGGGGATGTGGGCGGCGTTGGCGTAGGCCTCGGTCAGATCCTCCATCGCGGCCCCCTGTGGCACGAGCGGTTGCGCATCCGGTGTGGTTTCCATAGCTAGACGGCCAAGGCCTGACCACCCCCGGCGGGCCCAGCCATCGGGAGGATCACATGAAGGATATCCAGGAACGCCTTGCCGCACGACTGACCGACCCCGGCCTGCTGTGCACCCGCGCCTATGTGGCGGGCGAATGGATCGAAGCCGACGACGGCGCGACCTTCGAGGTCACCGACCCCGCCGGCGGCGGCGTGATCTGCACCGTGCCCGACCTGTCGCGCGCCGAGGTCGCCCGCGCCATCGACGCCGCCGAGGTCGCGCGCCAGGCCTGGGCCGCCCGGACCGCCAAGGATCGCGCCACGGTGCTGCGCCGCTGGTACGAACTCATGGTTGCGGCCGCCGACGACCTTGCCGCGATCCTGACCGCCGAGATGGGCAAGCCGCTGGCCGAGGCCCGTGGCGAGGTGCTGTATGGCGCGGCCTTCATCGAATGGTTCGCCGAGGAAGCCCGCCGCATCTATGGCGAGACGATCCCCGGCCACCAGCCCGACAAGCGCATCACCGTGCTGCGCCAGCCGATCGGGGTGACGGCCTCGATCACGCCGTGGAACTTTCCCAACGCGATGATCGCGCGCAAGGTCGCGCCGGCGCTGGCGGCGGGCTGCAGCATGGTCGCCCGCCCGGCCGCCGAGACGCCGCTGTCGGCGCTGGCGATGGCGGTGCTGGCCGAACGTGCGGGGGTGCCCGCGGGCGTCTTTTCGGTGGTGACCTCGCGCCGGTCCTCGGACATCGGCAAGGAATTCTGCGAGAACCCCAAGGTGCGCAAGCTGACCTTCACCGGCTCGACCGAGGTGGGGCGCATCCTGCTGCGCCAGGCCGCCGACCAGATCATGAAATGCTCGATGGAACTGGGCGGCAACGCGCCCTTCATCGTGTTCGACGACGCCGATCTGGATGCCGCCGTCGAAGGCGCGATGATCTCGAAATACCGCAACAACGGTCAGACCTGCGTCTGTGCCAACCGCATCTATGTGCAGGCCGGCGTCTATGACGCCTTCGCGGCCAAGCTGAAGGCGGCGGTGGAGCGGCTCAAGGTCGGCGACGGGTTCGGCGACGGCATCACCACCGGCCCGCTGATCAATGCCGCCGCGGTGGAAAAGGTCGAGGCGCACATCCGCGACGCGCTCGATCATGGCGCGCAGGTGATCACCGGCGGCAAGCGGCATGCGCTGGGCGGCAGCTTTTTCGAGCCGACGATCGTGACCGGCGTGACGCCCGCGATGGCGGTCGCGCAGGAAGAGACCTTCGGCCCGCTCGCGCCGCTGTTCCGCTTCGAGACCGAGGAAGAGGTGATCGCCCAGGCCAACGACACGATATTCGGCCTGGCGGCGTATTTCTACGCCCGTGACGTCGGCCGCGTGACCCGCGTGCAGGAAGCGTTGGAGTTCGGCATGGTCGGCGTCAACACCGGCCTCGTCTCGACCGAGGTGGCGCCGTTCGGGGGCGTCAAGCAGTCGGGCCTCGGCCGCGAGGGCTCGCGTCACGGCATCGACGAATTCACCGAGATGAAATACGTCTGCCTCAGCATCTGAGGCCGGCCGGCCCCCGGCCCGTCAGCGCCGGGGGTCGTCGCTGTCGTCGTCCTCGTCCTCGTCATCGGCGTCCGGCAGGTTGAAGAAGCTGTCGGCGTCGCTGTAGTCGGTCTTGCGGTCGTCGGTGGCGACGTCGAGGCCGCTGTCGGCCAGGCTGAAGTTCTCGAGCCCGGCGATCGAGGCCGGCAGGCGCGGTTCGGGCGCCATCGTCAGCGAGGTCTCGGTCGAGACGAGCTTGCGGCGTTCCTCGTCCGACATCACGCCCCCCTCGGCCGCCTTCTTGCGGGCGGCGACCTGCACCATCCGGTCAAGTTCGGACTGCCGGCACAGGCCCAGGGCGACCGGGTCGATGGGCTGGATGTTGGCCATGTCCCAGTGCGTGCGCTCACGGATCGACTGGATGGTCGACTTGGTGGTGCCGACCAGCTTGGAGATCTGGGCGTCGGTCAGTTCGGGGTGGAACTTGACCAGCCAGAAGATCGCCGCCGGCCGGTCCTTGCGCTTGGACAGCGGCGTATAGCGCGGGCCGCGGCGGCGTTCCTCGCCCACGGCGGCCGGGTTGTGCTTGAGACGCAGCCGATGGGCCGGGTCCTTTTCGCCCGCGGCGATCTCGGAGGCCTCGAGCTGGTTGTTGGCGATGGGATCGAAACCCTTCACCCCTGCCGCAACGTCGCCGTCGGCGATGCCCTGAACCTCCAGTTCGTGCAGGCCGCAGAAATCCGCGATCTGACGGAAGCTGAGCGTGGTGTTGTCCACCAGCCAGACGGCGGTGGCCTTGGGCATCAGGGGATGGTTCATGCTTGTCTCCATCACAGAACTTCTCGGGCCGGGAAAACGGCCGCGGCCCGTGGCCGCCGATCCTCGCTTTCGGGGAGCGACGTTCTTATACGGGCGCGACGGGCGACTGAAAAGGGGGGTCGGGCGGATGCGGATCGGGCTGGCGATCACAGTGGCGGCAGGGCTGGCGCTTGCCGGGCTGTGGGCGGTGATGCGGGCGGACCGGGCGGCCGGGTTCGACCATTACCTGCTGGCGCTGACCTGGACGCCGACCTGGTGCGCGTCCACCGGCGACGGTCGCGGCGATGCGCGCTGCGCGGCGGGCAGCGGCGCGGGCTGGCTGCTGCACGGGTTGTGGCCGCAGCATGCCACCGGCTGGCCCGAGTTCTGCAGCGCCCTTTATCCCGAACCTTCGCGCGCGCTGATCGAGGCGCAGCTTGACATCATGGGCAGCGCCGGCCTGGCCCTGCACCAGTGGCGCAAGCACGGAACCTGCACGGGCCTGTCGCCGCAAGCCTATTTCGACACCGCCCGCGCGGCCTTCGCGGCCTTTCCGGTGCCAGGGGCGGTCGCCCCGGCCGAGCCCGTGCGGCTGCCGCTGGCCGATCTGACCGATACGCTGCGGGGCGAATGGCCCGGGGTGCCCGATGACGGCCTTGCGGTGATCTGCCAGGGCCGACAGGTCTATGAGGTGCGCCTGTGCCTCACCCGCGAGCTTGCCCCGCGGCCCTGCAACGCCCATGTGCTGGACCGCGCCTGCCGCGCGTCGGATGTGGCGCTGCCGGGGGTGCGGTAGGGTCGGGGCGGAACCGTCCAAAAGGAAAGGGGACCGCGTTGCGGTCCCCTTCGCCCCTTGCCCTCTCCGGGAGCGCGCCCGGGACGGCCAACCTTCAGGCGGTGTCGGCGCGGCGGCGGCGGCGGCCGACGGCGGCGATGCCGATCAGGCCCGCGCCCAGCAGCCACACCCCGGCCGGAAGCGGGATCGGCGCGACGCTGACGAGGTTCTGGCTGAACTGCTTGCCCTTGGCATCGACGCCGGATTCGAAGAACGTCAGCTGGAACTGCATGGTCTCCGGGCCGGTCATCATCGCCAGGTAGCTGTTGGCGAGGTCGCGAGCACCGGTGCTGCCGGCGATCCAGCGGAAGTCCCCGTCGGTGATGTCGAAGGTCTGGCCTTCGTTCACGACCTCCCACAGCGCCAGCTGGAACCCGGCGGACTGCGCGTTGTTGTTCACATCGACCGAGGTATAGGCGGTGTTGAACAGGCGCGTCAGGTTCTGCTGCACCGTGGCCGACAGCGCGCCGGTGGTGGCCGCGAAGGGCGTCTCGGTGATGGTGTAGGGTGCCGGCAGCGACAGCGTGTTGGCGATGTCGAGGCACCAGGCGAGGAAGTTGCTGACCCCGTCGGTGACCCGGAACGCGCCGGCGCGGACCGTCTTCTGTTCGCCCTGGTTGTCGTAGGTGACATTGGCGACGCCGCCGCCGGCGAAGATGTCGCCGGGCTGCTGCGCGCTGAGTGTCACGGGCGTCGCATGTGCCGCGCCCGCGACGGCCACGAGGGCCAGTGCCGCCAAACCATTCCTGAACATACCCATGCCACCCGCTCCTGCAGGCCCCCACCCGCTTTACCACGGTCTGGCCATCTTCCGGCCGATCCGCAACAAGTTCCTGCCGCAATTGCGCCCCAATCCGGGAAACAATCCGTTGCCGGCAACCTCGGGTTGTGCCGGCGGGCGTCGGCGGTCAGTCCGCTGCAACCTGCAGCAGAATCTTGCCGATATGCGCACCGCCTTCCATGCGGGCATGGGCCGCAGCCGCCTGCGCGAGGGGAAAGGTGCTGTCGATCACGGGGGCGATGCGCCCGGAGGACAGCAGCGGCCAGACCTGCGATTCCAGTTCCGACGCGATCGCCGCCTTGGCCTCGACCGACTGCGGCCGCAGGGTCGAGCCGGTCACGGTCAGCCGCCGGGTCATGATCTGAGCAAAGTTGATCGTCGCCTTGGGCCCCTGCAGAAAGGCGATCTGGACCAGCCGTCCGTCGTCGGCCAGCGCCTGCAGGTTGCGCGCGATATACTCGCCGCCCACCATGTCGAGGATCAGGTTCGCGCCCCCCTCGGCCCGCAACACGGCGACGAAGTCCTCGCTGCGATAGTCGATGGCCCGCTCGGCGCCCAACCTTTCGCAGACCGCGCATTTCTCGGCGCCGCCGGCAGTGGCGAAGACCCGCGCACCCAAGGCGGCGGCCAGCTGGATCGCCGTGGTGCCGATGCCCGAGGCGCCGCCGTGCACCAGAAACCGCTCGCCCGCCTGCAGGCCGCCCCGGCGGAACACGTTGGTCCAGACGGTGAAGAAGGTCTCGCACAACCCGGCGGCGGCGCGCAGGTCCATGCCGTCCGGCAGCGGCAGGGCATGGTCGGCCGGCGTGCAGGCGTATTCGGCATAGCCGCCGCCGGGCAGCAGCGCGCAGACAGCGTCGCCGACCTTCCAGCGCGTCACCCCCGGCCCGACGGCGGCAATTGTGCCGGCGCATTCCAGTCCCGGCAGGTCCGAGGCCCCCGGCGGCGGCGCATAGGCGCCGGCGCGCTGCAACGCGTCGGGGCGGTTCACCCCGGCCCAGGCGATGCGAATCACCACATCCCCCGCGGCGGGGCGCGGCACCGGGCGCGTCGTCTCGCGCAGCACCTCGGGGCCGCCGGGGGCGGTGATCTCGATCGCGCGCATGGTCTCGGGCAGGTCGGTCATTGGTTCGCCTCAGGCAACGATCGGAAGGGGAATGCGGCTGTGCGCATAGTCGAAATACAGCGACCGCGCGCGCGCCCCGACCGGGCCGGGCGGCAGGGCGCGGTCCTCGAACCGGGCCACGGGCATCACCTTGGCGATGTTGCCGGTCACGAAAATCTCCTCGGCGGCGTGGAAATCCTCGACGGTCATTGCCGTCTCGACCACCTCCACCCCGTCGGCGCGCAGCAGGCCGATCACCCGCTGCCGGGTGATCCCGTTCAGGAACATGCCGTTCGGCACGGGCGTGAACACCACCCCGTCGCGCACGGCAAAGACGTTGGTCGATGCGGTCTCGGCCACATGCCCGTTCACGTCGCGCGACAACGCATTGTGAAAGCCGCGCGCGCGGGCCTCGGCCATGATCCGGCCGTTGTTGGCGTAAAGCGAGGCCGCCTTGGCCTCGGTCAACGCCATGTCGGGGCGGGGGCGGGTGTAGGGCGAGACGGTCAGCGCGAAACCGCCGGGTCGGGGCATCGGCAGCACCTCGATGCAGGCGGCGAAACGGGTGCTTTCGGGGACAAGGTCGATGATCCCCGGTGCGCTGTCGGCGGCCCACATCATCGGGCGCAGATACAACGCGGCGCCGGGCGGGAACAGCTTGCAGCCCTCCTCGAGGATCGCCTGCACGGTCGCGGCATCAAGGTTCGGCACCATCCCCATCGCCCGGGCCGAGGCGATGAGGCGCGCGCTGTGCAGGTCGAGGTCGGGCCGGCAGCCGTCGAACTGGCGCGCGCCGTCGAACACGCCGCTGCCCAGCCAGGCGCCATGATCGGCCGCGCCGATCACGGCCAGGTTGCCGCGCTGCCAGCGCCCCTCCACCCAGGTGGCGATGTCCTTGCCCACGGCCATGGTCCGGCCCCCCTGCCTGTTTCAGCCGGGGCAAACTGGCCTGCCGGCCGGCGGGGGTCAACCCGCGGCGGCGGACCCGTTGCCGGGGTTCACCCTGCCCGGCAGGTCGTCGTTCACCCGGACCGGCGCGCGCACGCGGCCCAGTGCCCAGAGGGGGCCGGCAAAAACGGTGCGGAACACGCTGTTCCCGTTCGCCTTGGCCTTGACCTTTTCGAACTGCATCACGTCGCCGATGCGGCGGTCCAGGAACTCCCACGTCGGCGCGCAGTCGGGGGTGTCGTCGCCCAGCCAGTACAGGACCGTGGCGCCATAGACCCCCGACAGGATCGAGCGCTTGGAATACCAGTTGATGTCGTCCGATGCATCGCCCAGCGCGGTCCAGATCGTGTCGGCGGTCCGCCAGATCAGCCGCGCGCCGTCGACCGCGTGGGTGGGCAGCGCGAACAGCGCCGCGGCCCGGCGCACGCATTCCTTGTCGCCGGCCAGTTCCAGCCGCAGCTTCACGGCATGGGCGATCCGCTCGCGCATCCGCATCGCCGACAGGTCTGCGGCGCGCAACTCGACCGCGAGCCGCGCGTCGGTGCGGTCGTGGAAGGCGATCGCCATGTCCAGGCCGCCGCGCGGAAACAACGCCCGCGCCAGCGCCGGGTCGATCCCCGTGTCGGCGATTGCCGCCTTGACCGACGCCGGCCCCCAGCCGTCGAAGGGCACATGCATCAGCATGGCGTCGAGCAGCAGGTCGCGGGGATCGGGCGCCGGCCCGGCCCCGTTCGGCCGGGCGGTGTCGGTGGGGTCGGTCATTGCGGGCTCCGTCGGTCTGGCAGTGGTGGACAAGGGATGGTCGCCTTGCTATATGGCCCCATCCTGCAAAATGGAAACTCTAGCTGGAAAGGTGGTGACAACCACATGCAGGTAAGCGTTCGCGACAACAACGTCGATCAGGCCTTGCGCGCGTTGAAGAAGAAACTTCAGCGCGAGGGCGTGTTTCGTGAAATGAAGCTGCGGCAGCATTTCGAGAAGCCGTCCGAAAAGAAAGCCCGTGAGCGCGCCGAGGCGATCCGTCGTCAGCGCAAGCTGATGCGGAAAAAGCTTCAGCGCGAGGGCATGCTGTAAGGCCGGCCGGTCGGCCGCGACACGCGGGCGGGCGCCGGCAGGGGCCCGCAACGATGACCCCCGGTGCCCCGGCCCCGGGGGTTTGTCATGTCCGCCCGCGCGGATCGGCCGCACCCCCGTCCCCCAGCCATTTCAGCAGGACCGAGAAATCGGCGTCGCCCAGCCCGGCCTCCTCGACCAGCCGGGCATAGACCGCCGTTGCCGCCGCCCCGAGGGGCGTGGCCAGGCCGCCCGCGTCGGCCGCCTGCTGCGACAGGCGCAGATCCTTCAGCATCAGCGCGGCGGCAAATCCGGGGCGATAGTCGCGGTCGGCGGGGGTTTGCGGCCCGACGCCGGGCGCGGGGCAATAGCTGGTCAGCGACCACGACTGGCCCGAGGCGGCCGAGACCACATCATACAGCGCCTGCCGGTCCAGCCCTAGCCGGTCGGCCAGCGCGAAGGCCTCGCAGGTCACCGCCATCGTCGCGCCGAGGATCATGTTGTTGCAGACCTTTGCGGCCTGTCCGGCGCCGGCGTCGCCGCAATGGACGACGCGCTGCCCCATCGCCTCCAGCAGCGGGCGCACCGCCTCGACGGCGTCGGCCGGTCCGCCGGCCATGAAGGTCAGGCTGCCCTGCGCCGCCGCCGCGATCCCGCCCGAGACCGGCGCGTCCACCGCCCGCAGCCCTGCCGCGACCGCCTGCGCCGCCACCGCGCGGGCGGTCGCGACATCGACGGTCGAACAGTCGAGCAGCACCGCCCCGGGCTTCATCGCCGGGATCACTCCGGCGGCGACGGCGCGCAGGACGGCGCCGTCGGGCAGCATGGTGATCACCACCTCCGCCCCTGCGGCGGCCTCGGCCGCGCCGGTGGCGGGGCGCACCCCCTCGGGGCAGGCGGCGACGGGGTCGAAGCCCGTCACCTCGTGCCCGGCCCGGACAAGGCAGCCCGCCATCGGGCCGCCCATGTTGCCCAGACCGACGAAGCCGACCTTCATCTGCCGCCCTCCCGCCGGATGCGCCGCGCCGTCAGTCCATCGCCTTGA
>Ga0213835_101009_pt1 | contig 20115 bp, 16 predicted proteins | sample SWPATP01_FD_160576 | JGI IMG/M metagenome (GOLD analysis project Ga0213835, IMG submission 160576) | Coastal seawater microbial communities from Marineland, Florida, United States - SWPA TP0 #1 | ecosystem: Environmental > Aquatic > Marine > Coastal | place: USA: Florida | collected 2016-08-05 | reverse complement strand
CTCCTTGCGTATCGTCGCGTTACAGCGTTGGTCGAACCAGCATGGCGGCCACGCCGGCGCCATAGACGCCGAACAGCACCAGCACGGCGGCGCCGACGGCATACAGGCGGCGCTTGCGGCGGACCTTCTGCTCTTCGGTCCAGTTCATGGTGACCGCGCCGATGACCGGGACGCCGGCCACTTCGCGCAGTTTGGACTGGTTCAGGAAAGTCGGACGGAACTGGCTCATCAGGAAGGCGGCGCCCAGGCCGGCCAGCAGCGCCGCGACGAACACCAGCGAGAACAGGCGCAGGCGGTGCGGGCCGGTCGGCGTGTCGGACGCAGTCGGCGGATCGATCTGGCGGAAGGACAGCATGTTGGTGGCCGAGGACAGGTCGCCCGACAGCTTGGCCGATTCGCGGCTGGCGACGAGCTTCTGGTAGTTTTCCTTGTTGACTTCGTAATCGCGGTTGAGCTGCGCAAGCTGGGCCTCGATCTCGGGCGCCTGCACGCTCTGGGTCCGCATGCGGGCTTCGCGCGCCACGTATTCGTTGACGCGGGCGCGCAGCGACGCCACGCGCGCTTCGGCTTCCGACAGGGCCACGTTCATCTGCTGCAGCATCGGGCTGTAGCCGGCGCCCGGATCGCTGCTGCGCTTCGGCGACTTGGCTTCTTCGCGCTTGCGTTCCTGCAGCTGGTCGAGCAGGCGGCGGCCGGCGACGATGTCCGGGTGCTGCTCGGTGTATTGCATGCGCAGCGCGTCCAGGCTCTTGTTGACCTCGGCGATACGGGTATCGAGTTCCGGGTTGGCCACGATCGCGCCGCCCTTGGCGCCGGGACGCACGTCGCCCGAAATCTGGCGGCGCAAGGTGTTGCGCGCCTGCTCGGCCTCGGCCAGTTCCAGGCGCGCCTGCATCAGCGCATCGCTGTTGCTGGCCATCTGGCCGCCGAAGTCGCCGCCGCCGGTGCGCGGCAGGACGCCGTTGTGGCGGATCTTGAATTCCTTGAGCGAGTTCTCGGCCGCGGCCAGCTTTTCCTCATAGGTCTTGATCTGGTCGTCGATGAACTGGACCGCCTTGTCGGAATCCTGTTTCTTGCCGCCGAAGCTGCCTTCGACGAAGATGGTCAGCAGCGACTGCACCACGTCGCGGCCAAGCTTCGGATTCGGCGCGTTGTAGCTGATCGTATAGATGTCGTCGCGTTCGGTGCCCGCCATCGTGATCTGCTTCATCAGCAGGTCGACCATTTCTTCGTGTTCGCGGGTGTCCTTGGCCTTGACGTCGAGGTCGACCATACGCATGACGCGCTCGACGTTCGGACGGCTGATCAGGGTGCGCCGCATGAACATGACCTGCTGCTCGAGATTGGGCATCGTCGTCATCCCCGCCAGCAGCGGTTTGAGCATGTTCTGGGTGTCGACGTAGACCCGGGCCGAAGCCTGGTATTCGTTCGGCATGCGCAGTACCACCGTCCAGCCGATGATCGCCACGATCCATGCGATGGCTACAGCGTGCCAGCGGTATTTGCCGATCGCTTTGAAGAAGGAAATGATTAAGGCCGTTAGTTCTGCCATGGGGTCTGTCTCGCCGTTTAAAGACCGCCTCAGACACATGCCGGCGGTTTGTTCTACATCAAAGAGTACGCATCATCGCTTGTACTCTATGCATTTGCAATTGCGTGTTGGAAAATCGTCGCTCTGCGTCACAATCGTTCTGGGATTACAACACAAATTCCTAGAAGAAACGTCAAATTTCGTCCAAATTGGCGGAAAATGCCGCTTCTGTTGCCCGAAAACCAAGACGTTAGTGAACGATAAATTTCCCGTGAAGTAAACGTTGCACCTTGCCGGCGCTCCCTCTCGGGGTCGCTTGCAGAGGCCGCTCGTGCTACTGTCCCGGAAATGGACGCACATATTGTAATGTCTAAAATGCAAAAGGGGTGCACGGTTGATTCCTATGCGAAATAAGTTAACGTTTACCTGTGGATAGTGAGGTTGATCTAATGCATCGGAAGTTGTCGTATCAACGCAGGCTCGCGTGCCGCGCTGCATGCGTATTGCTTGCCCTCGGAGCAGGGCAAGCCCGGGCTGCCGATATGGTAAAAACGGTCGCCGCCGTCAAGCCGTCGATTGTCGGGATCGGTACCTATCAAAAGACCCGCAGTCCGGCGATCCGCTTCGTCGGCACCGGGTTTGTCACGGGCGACGGCTTGTCCGTCGTCACGAACGCCCACGTGGTGCCTGAGTTGCTCGACACCGAAAAGTTCGAGCAGTTGGGCGTGGTCACGGGCGAGGCCGATGCCATCAGTTTCCGGCCGGCCGAGCTGGTGACCCGCGACCGGCAGCACGACCTGGCCCACCTGCGCCTGTCCGGCGCACCGATGCCGGCCCTGCGCCTGGGCGATTCGGCCGCCGCGCAGGAGGGCCAGAACCTGGCCTTCACCGGTTTCCCGCTGGGGATGATCCTGGGCCTGAACCGGGTCACGCACCGCGCCATGCTGTCGGCCATCACGCCGGTCGTCATGCCGTCCCTCAGTTCGCGCGGGCTGGACGCGCGCGCCATCACCCAGCTGCAGCGGGCCCCGTTCCGTATCTTCCAGCTCGACGGCACCGCCTATCCGGGCAATAGCGGCAGTCCGGTGTACGATCCCGACACGGGGCTGGTACTCGGTGTTATTAATATGGTGTTCGTCAAGGGTTTGAAGGAAAGTGCGATCACCAGCCCCAGCGGCATCACCTACGCGGTGCCGGCCATCTACGTCCAGGAGCTGTTGCGCAATAAGTGACAGGCGACGTAACAGGTGGAAAAAATTGCGTGCGCGCCTGTTTCGCAAAGCATATGGTATAGAATACGCCACGCCGATTTGATGGCGAAATACAAACTTTTTTGACGGTGCTGGAAGGGATTTAACGTGATCGATAAAAACACGAAGCTGCTGCAGCGCGGCGCCTGCGCATTGGCCGCGGCCTGCGCGCTGGCACTGGGCGGATGCGCCACCCGCATGCCGCCGGCGCCCCTGCCGGCGGAAGTCTTGAACCCGGATTACCTGATCGGCCCCGGGGATGGGATCAGCATCAACGTCTGGCGCAATCCGGAAGTGTCGATGTCGGTTCCGGTGCGTCCGGACGGCAAGATCACGACCCCGCTGGTCGAAGACCTGCCGGCGGCCGGCAAGACCTCGACCGAACTGGCCCGCGACATCGAAAAAGCGCTCGCCAAATTCATCCAGCAACCGGTCGTCACAGTCATCGTCACCGGCTTCGTCGGCAATTACAGCGAACAGATCCGCGTCATTGGCCAGGCCGCCAAGCCGCAGGCGCTGTCGTATCGGCGTAACATGACCTTGATGGACGTGCTGATCGCCGTCGGCGGCGTGACCGAATTTGCTTCGGGCAACCGTGCCAGCGTCATCCGCACCATCGACGGCCGCCAGCAGAAGCTGAATGTGCGCCTTGATGACCTGATCAAGGATGGCGACATCTCGGCCAACATGCCGATGCGCCCGGGCGATGTGCTGGTGATTCCCGAAAGTTTCTTCTGATACTTAGGAGTGGCGCTGCCCCGGTAAAACTGTCGATTTTTCTTACAGCAAAAGCCATTCCAAGCGGAAATTTTTTTATTATTCCGCTTGAACTGCGTTAAACTTCTGAATTGAAACGATAAATTTTCAGCCGGGTTTTTCTGGTACAAAATTTGCTTAGTGTAAATTACCGAAATTCTCGCTGTGGGAAGCGGGCGCGAACACTTTTGAAGGATCGGACTAACGTGTCGAACGAAGACCAACATGCACTGCCGCCAAGCACGCCGGAAAGCGCGCAGCAAATCCCACCGGGCTTGAGTCCGCAGGGTGCTGCACGCCGCCGCTTTGGCCGCGCAGGACTGGGTGCGTCCGGCGTCATCATGACCCTGGCCAGCCAGCCCGGCATGGCCACGACCGTGTGCCGCCCGCCGTCCGGCTTCCTGTCGGGCGCCTGGGCCAGCCACCATCCGAAGGCGATCTGGTGCTATGGCGCCAAGCCAGTCGACTGGTGCGCCAACAAAGACAAATGGCTTGCCTACGGCAAGACCGACTATACCAAGCAGTTCTACCGCGTCTTCACGTGCACGGCGAATACCATTGCCCTGAAGAACTACACCTTGTACCAGATCGTCTCCGGCGAATGTGGCAGCAAAGACCGTAACGAGGTAGCCAAGTACGTCATTGCCGCCCTGTTGAACACGCGTGCCGGCACCACCCCGGTGCTGAGCGAAGCCAAGGTGTTTGCCATCTGGAGCGAATACAACCAGAAGCTGTCGTTCACCCCGAACGCCGGTGCGAAGCCATGGAACGGCACCGAGATCGTGAACTACCTCAAGAGCACGATGGTCGGTTACAGCGGCTACTGACAGGACGAACACGCAATGTGGGTGCAGCGCCTGAGCTTGTTTTTCCCGTGTGGCGTTTAACGCCTGGCCAGGCGCTGCTGCGCTATGGCTGGGATGGCGAGTATGTGCTGTATAACGACCTCTCCGGCGATACCCACCTGTTGACCGCTGCCGCCTGCACGCTGCTGGAACGCTTGCGGGCCGCGCCCGTCAGCCACGACGCGCTGGCGCTGGCCTGCGGTATCGAGGCCGACACGGCCGCATCCCTCCTGCTCGACCTGGAACAGTTGTCGCTGGTCGAGTACCTGCCATGCTGACGCTGTCCTCGCTCTCTCCACGGGAACTGCGCCGGCGGCTGGCGCAGGGCGGCGTGCGCCTGCAGACCGGCGCCTTCGTCGCCTGCGTGACCAGCCCGATCGGCCACGTCGCCGACGGGCTGGCCCTGTTGTACGGCGACTATCCCTTGCGCGGCGACGACGATTTCGCCGATTTCTACCTGAACCTGGCGCCGGTCTCCGGCCTGCGCCGCTGGGTGCGGCCGCAGGTGCAGTTCGACCACGACGGCCTGCGTCCCTTCCAGCCCCTGCCGTTGGCCCAGGCGTTCTCGATGTTCGAATGGGCATTGAACTGGTGCGTGTCGGGCCGCGCCCACCGTTACCTGATCATCCATGCGGCCGTGGTGGAAAAGAATGGCCGCGCGGCGATCCTGCCGGCGCCCCCCGGTTCGGGAAAAAGCACCCTGTGCGCCGCCCTGGTTTCCCGCGGCTGGCGCCTGCTCTCCGACGAACTGACCCTGATCCGCCTCGACGACGGGCTGGTGCAGCCTTCGCCGCGTCCGGTGAGCCTGAAAAACGGCTCGATCGACCTGATCCGGCAGTATGCCCCCGGCACCGTCTTCAGCCCCCCGGTGGCCGACACCGCCAAGGGCACCATCGCGCACATGCGCGCGCCGGCCGACAGCGTGCGCCGGGCCGGCGAGACGGCGCGCCCGGCCTGGATCGTCTTTCCCCAGTACGTGGCAGGCGCCGCGCCCAGCCTGGTTCCGGTGGCGCGCACGCGCGCCTTCCTGCGCGTGGCCGAGAACGCGTTTAATTACAGCCTGCTCGGCGCCGACGGTTTCAAGGCCGTCGCTGGCCTGATGGAAACGGCAACCACCTTCGACTTCAGCTACAGCGCCCTCGACGACGCCATCGCCGTGTTCGCGCAACTGGCGGACGGTGCCGCGTGAAAGCGCTGCCGCTCCTGGTGCGCGTGCTGCGCGCGCCTTCCTGCATGGCTGGCCTGAGCCTGCCCGACTGGGACTTGCTGCTGCGCCAGGCGACCGCCGCCAATGTGACGGTCAGCCTGTACCACCTGGCCGAGGAGGGCGGCCTGCTGGCGCAGATTCCGGCGCAGCCGCGCCAACATCTGCTGTGGGCGCGTGCGCTCGGCGAACGGCACCGGCAGGCCGTGTGTTTTGAAGTCGCCAGCATCGGCGCCGCGCTGGCCGAGGCCGGCGTGCCGCTGATCCTGCTCAAGGGCGCGGCCTACCTGATCGCCGGACTGCCGCCGGGTGCGGGCCGGCTGTTTTCCGATATCGACATCCTGGTGCCGAAGGCGCGCCTGGCCGAGGTCGAAGGCGTGCTGATCCTGCATGGCTGGGCGGCAAGCGAGCTCGACGACTATGACCAGCGCTATTACCGCCAGTGGATGCACGAACTGCCGCCCATGCAGCACATGAACCGCCAGAGCGTGATCGACGTCCACCACGCCATCCTGCCCGAGACGGCGGCCGTGCGTCCCGACCCGGACAAGTTGCGCGCCGCCGCACGCCCGCTGCCCGGCATGCCGGACGTGCACACGCTGGCGCCGGTGGACATGGTGCTGCACAGCGCCGTGCACCTGTTCTATGACGGCGAGTTCGACAAGGGCTTGCGCGACCTGCTCGACCTGCACCGCCTGTTGCAGCACTTTGGCGCCACGCCCGGTTTCTGGGAAGCCTTGCCGCAGCGTGCACAGGAAATGGAACTGGCGCGGCCCCTGTTCTACGCCTTGCGCTATACCCAGTGGCTGTTCGCTACCGGCGTGCCGCCGGCGACGCTGGCGGCAATCGCCGGCGCCGCCCCGAACCCGGTCTTGCTGGCCTTGATGGATGCGCTGTTCCAGCGCTCACTGCTGCCGGACCATGCCAGCTGCGGCGACCGCCTGAGCGCGAGCGCACGGTTTTTGTTGTACATCCGGGGCAACTGGCTGCGCATGCCACCGCTGATGCTGAGCCGCCATTTATGGCACAAAGCATTTGTTTCGCCAAAGCATGAACTGGCTTAAGTAGCTGTCGGGAATTTTTACACTTGGACCTGTTGAGCTTTAAAGTCTTGCGCTAAGTTATTGATTTTAAACATGGTTGAACGGCTGGCACGGTTACTGCTTATACAAGGACAGAACCGTCTCATGCGGTTTAGGCGCATCAGATAACTTACAACGCAACATTCTGGAGATTTACATCATGTTCAAGAAACAAATCGCAATCGCAATCGCTGGCGCCGCTCTCGCACTGGGCATGGCATCGGCTAACGCAGCACTGACCTTCACCGTCTCGCCAAGCGGCCTGCCAGGCGAAAGCGGTGCTTCGGTTACCGCTACCTCGATCACCGGCAACTCGTCGGAACTGCTGCACACGACGGCCACCGGCCACTTCGGCCAGGGTTACATCAACTACGGCTACCTGCTCGACACGAACAACAACCAGGTGTTCTTCGACAGCGACGCAGGCTACGACCTGTACGTCAAGTTCACCCTGACCGACACCTTCGGTTCGCCAGAAAACATCCTGACCTCGCTGACCTTCGATTTCTACGCTGACCTGAACCGTGACACCAAATTCGTTGCTGCCGGCTCCGTAGGCACTGGTCCTGGCTCGACCGGTACCGAAGCCAGCGTGACCGACATCGGCGGCGAAGACGTCCTGCTGGGCTCCGGCACCCTGGTGCGCGGCGTTGCAGCTTTCAACACCGTCGGCGGCGCAGCCCTGAACGCAAACACCACGTTCAACCTGACCAACGCCGGCAAGCTGTACTTCACCGCACCGAACCCGTTCTTCAACATGTCGTTCAACGGTTTCAACAACCAGACCGGCGGCGCAGTCATCAACGGTGACGGCACCATCGCCATCAACGCCGGCGGCGTGACCAGCTTCAACGTCCCTGAGCCAACCTCGGTTGCTCTGCTGGGCCTCGGCCTGCTGGGCCTGGGCGCGAGCGCACGTCGTCGTCGCCAGAAGTAATCACTCCATGCGCGCCTCAGGCGCGTGTCGATGAAAGAACCCGTCCTCGCGACGGGTTTTTTCGTTGATGGCGCCATCGCATGCGGGACCGGCCGTGATAGTCTGTTGGCCACAGTCAACTTATTCAGGATCGCATGACTCCCACCTTCATTGCCCAACTGGCGGCCACGGGCGCACTGGCGCCTACGCCCGACAATGCGCAGGCCTTCCGGATGACCTGGACCGGCCGCCAGCTCGAGATCGGCTACGCCGAGCGCCACAGCGCCACCAATGTGTTTACTGCGCACAGCCACGCCACCCTGCTCGGCATCGGCGCGCTCACGTACAACCTGGATACGGCGCTGGCCGCCAATGGCGTGAGCGGGCAGTGGACCTGGACCCCCGACGCCCAGCCGTACGGCAGCCTGGCGCTGCCCAGCATTCCCGCCGCGTTTACGGCGCCGCGCGGGCCGGCCGAGCGCCATACGAACCGCAACCCGTTCAAGCGCGACGCGCTGCCGCGCGAGCTGCTGGCGCGCCTGGGCGCCGAGCGCGAGGGCGATAACCGGATCACGGTGTTCGAGGGAGCGGGCAGGGCGCCCTTGGTGCGGATGGTGCGGCTGGCATCGGAGGCACGCTTTTGCAACGAAGCGCTGCACCACTGGCTGTTCGGCAGCTTGCGCCATACGCCGGCGCAGGTCGCTGCCGGCGATGGCCTCGACATGAACAGCCTCGGCCTGCCGCCGGGTGGGCGCGCGCTGATGAATTTCATTTCCGACTGGCCGCGCATGCGCGCGCTGAACCGGATCGGCGCCTATAAACTGCTGGCGCGCTCGGAAGTGGGGCTGCTGGCGGCCGCACCGGCCCTGCTGTGCCTGAGCGGCGCGGGCGATGCGCGCGGCGTGATCGACGCCGGCCGCCTGCTGGCGCGGGTCTGGACCGCGTGTAACCTGGAAGGCATCGCCGTGCACCCTTATTATGTGGTGACGGACCAGCTGCAGCGCCTGCACACGCACACCCTGGCGGATGGTTTCGAGGGGCAAATCGGCGCCATCGAACGCGACCTGACGCAGCTGCTGGCACTGGCGCCGGGCCAGACCCTGCACATGATCCTGCGCCTGGGCTACCCGAAGAAGACGGCGGTGCGCTCGCGCCGCCTGCCGCTGGCGGCCGTGTTCACCGACCGCAGCACGGCCGAGGACGCCTAAGCGGTGGCCTTGGCGAACTGGCGCTTGCCGATGGCGATCGCCAGGCGCTGGATCGGGTGGCTGTTGCCGCCCGGACGCCATGTGTGGCTCAGCTTGTTGCGGTAGGCGTCGAACTGCATGCCGCGCGGTGCGGCCATGACGTCGCCGCGCCCGAGCAGGATCTTGAGGGCTTCGGTGGCGACGATGCCGGCGCACAGCTGGCAGGCCATGAAGGTGGACGGGCCGCGCCGCTCCTGGAAATTGACCGCCGACGGCACCACCAGGTAGGGCCGGTGCAGCCCCGCCGGCGCCAGCCCGACCACGAAGCGGATCGCCTTGTCTTCCTCGGGCAAATCACCCCACTGGAAGTATTCTTCGAACGTCATCTTGCCCGGCATGAAGTTGAGCAGGGCGGCGCCCATGCCCAGCGGCGCCGCGGTGGTCGCGGGAATGCCGAGTTCGGCGCACAGGGCGAAGGTGCGCTGGCGGATATCGAAGGCAAAGAAATCGAGCGCGTCGACGTACAGGTCGACGCCGGCCAGGAACTCCGGCAGATTGTCCTTGTCGATCCCTTCCGAAAAAATCTTGATGTCGATTTCCGGATTGATGTCTTTCGCCATGCGCGCCAGGACTTCGGCTTTCGGCTCGCCCATCGTCGACATCATGGCGCCGACCTGGCGATTGAAATTGACGATATCGAAGGTGTCGAAATCGGCGATGTGGAAGGAGCTCACGCCAAGTCGCGCCAGCGTCAGCAAGTGCACGCCGCCGACACCGCCTCCGCCGGCAATGGCGATGCGCTTGCCGCGCAATGCCGTCTGTTCATCTGGGGTGACCCAGCCAATATTGCGGGAAAACGCCTGCTCGTAGCGGAATGAATCGGTCATCGGGAAGTCGGTGGAGTGAAGAGAACAGCAGCGGCGGCGGGGCCACCGTGACACGATTTACGCCATCTGCTGTTCGTCGATGCGCAGCAGGCGGTTGATGATGCCCTGCTCCTCGCGTGGAGAGAAGAAATACGGGTAGAACGAGCGTTCGTTGAGCGCCGTACTGAAGGTGCCGCCATGCTTCTGGATTTGTTCGGTGACGTATTCCAGGTTGACGCGCAGCAGATAGGCCGGCGCGTTCACCCGCGCATTCGTCTTCAACTCGCCCTCGCGCACGAAGCCCAGCATGTGCTCATAGAAGCGGCGGTGGCGCGGGTTGACCTCGATGACGATATCGGTGCAATTGTGGATGTCGCGCGCGTAGATCACGGCCAGGTGGAACAGGTTGGCCAGCGAGGTTTTCGAGCGTACCGTCGGATCGAAGGCCAGCTTGGTGAATTCGCACAGGCGTGCCCCGCCTGCGCGGTGCTTGTTCAGTTCATCCCTGAAAATTTCATCGGCCATCAGCCCGACCGGCGAATCGATGCCAAGCGTAAGCGTGCCGACCACGTCGCCCTTGTCGGTCGCGGTCAGCGTGATGCGATTCGGGTCGTCAGAAAATTGGTGGGTTCCTGAGTAGCCGCGCCAGGCATACATCTTGTTAATGAGCATGCTGGCCGAGTTACGCCCCTTCGCAGTATCGGTAAGCCGGATTCCATATGAATCTTGGTTCACGATAACTTCCTCTAGTTCAGAGTGCGCTATATTATCCGGTTCGCTTAAAACATGAGCGTTCGATACGGACTCTTCAGTAGCGTCTTCCGGATCATTCAGTGCTTCTGTGGTGCTCATCGCAGGAATCCCTCGTATCAGAGTCCGCGTACTGGTTTTTTATGGCGGACCATTTCGGTTTTGGAGGTCACGCGCGCTTTTCGACAGACTGGAAAAGCGCCCGTTACCCATTTTTATAGTTACTCCATATTAACCAGTTATAGCAGCTTCAGCAACGCTCGTGCTTCCTCGACCTGGGCAAACGACTTGTTTTTCGCCAGTAAGGTATCGAGTTCCTTGCGCGCGCCCGTCTTGTCGCCCGCCTTGTTCAGGCCGACGGCCAGGTGGTATCGGAATTCGGCCGCTTCCGGCGCCTTGGCCACCGCTTGCTGGAGCAGCGGCACGCCGCGCGCGGTATTGCCCTGTTCGACCAGCAGCCAACCCAGCGTATCCATCACGGCCGGATTGTCGGCGGCGCTTTTGAGTGCCTGTTCGGCCGTCGCCAGCGCGCGTGGATCCTTTTCCTGATGATACGCCCAGGCCAGGTTGTTCAAGGCGCTGGCGTTGTTCGGATTTTGCTTGACGATGCCTTCAAGCAGGGCGATCGCAGGCTTGTACTGCTTGTTGGCCAGGTGGGTTTCGGCGATATACATCGCGACCAGCCCATCGTTCGGATGGCGCTTCTGCCAGTCGGCCAGCAACGGCATGACTTCCTTGTCGCGGCCCGCCTGTTTCAACGATTGCGCCAGCTTGATGAGCACCGGGGCGCTGTCGGCCAGCTGCACCGCGCGCTGGAAGGAAGGCACCGCCTGCGCGAATTTCTTCTGGCTGGCCAGGATGTCGCCCTCGAACAGATAACCGACGGCCGACTTCGGACTGCCCTTTTGCAGCTCGCGTGCGATCGCCAGCGCCTCGTCGCCCTTGCCCTGGCGGATCGCCATCTGGATCTGGGCGGCGCGCGCCGGCACGAAGCCCGGCTGCAGCTCGGCTGCACGCTTGAGGCTGTCGGCGGCGGCGCGCTCGTTTTTCATTTGCTCGTGAACAGCGGCCAGGCGCATCTGCACCTGCGGCGACTTCGGCGCCACGTTGGCGAGTTTGCTGTAGGTCTCGAGTGCGGCGGTCGCGTCGCCCGTGGCCAGCTGCGACTGCCCCAGCATGTCGAGCAGTTCCGGATTGGTGGCGTGCGCGGTCTGGTACTTGCGTCCCAGCGTCAGCGACTTCTGCGGCTGCTGGGTGCGCAGGTAATGGGCACCCAGGCGCAGTGCCGGCCCGATCGCGTCCGGGTTGGCCGCATTCGCCTTCTCGAGCCAGGACGTGGCCTCGTCGGGACGCTTCTGCGCGATCGCCAGCTCGGCCAGGGCCGTCATGGCGCCCAGGTTCTTCGGGTCCTTGGTCAGCACGGCTTCGAAGCGTTGCTTGGCGGCCTCGGGTTTCCCGTCCTGCACGTCGAGCTGGGCCAGGTTACCCACTGCCGGCAGGAAGGCCGGCTGCAGCGACACCGCCTTGTCGAACGCGGCGCGCGCATTCGCACGGTTGCCCTGGGCCAGATAAATACCACCCTTCAGGTTCTGCACGTCGGCACTGGCGGGCTGCTGCTGCTCGAGGGCCTGCGCCGCCGCCATGGCCTTGTCAAAGTGTTTCAGGCGCAGTTGGACCTGGGCCAGGGCGGTGCCGGCCTGGGTCGATTTCGGATCGAGCGCCACCGCTTTTTCCAGGTCGCTCACGCCTTGTTCCTGCTGGCCGGCGCTGACGCGCGACAGTCCCAGCGAGCTGTACAAGGCCGAGGTTTTCGGCGCCAGTGCGATCGCCTTTTCAAAGTAGACGATGGCCTGGTCGAACTTGCGCGCCTGCATGTACGCTTCGCCGGCCACTGCCAGCAGATGCGCATCCTGGGTCGGCGTAGTCAGCAACGGCTCCAGCGTCGCCACCGCGTCGTTCGGATTGGCGCCTTTCAGCTGGGTCTGGGCCAGCAGCTTGCGCGCATACAGGTTGTTCGGATCGTTCGACAGATATTTGCGCAGGTGCACTTCGGCTTGCTGGAGCGAGCCAAGCTCGAGGTCGACCGCGCCGGCCAGCAGGATGCTCGGCATGTGTTCCGGCGCACTGCTCAGGACTTTTTGCAGCGAATCGCGTGCGGCTGCGTTCTTGCCCTGAGTAAAGTCGAGCAAGGCCTGGGAATACACCGCCAGCAGGTTGCCGGGGCTGGTCTTGTTGGCGGCGTCGATGTCGGCCTTGGCCGCGTCATACTTGCCCAGGCCGATTTCGATATAGGCCTTTTCGATATGGGCGGTTGGGTGCTCGGGCTTGAGCGCCAGCACCTTGTCGAGGGCGGCCAGCGCTTCCTCGCGCTTGCCCTGGGATTGCAGCACCGCCGCCTGGAACATCCACACTTCCGGATCCTTCGGTGCGCGCGCCATGGCGTCGGCGATGTAGCGCCCGGCGCCTTCCGTGTCCTTGGCCACCATGGCTTGCCGTGCCAGGCCGACCAGGGCTTCGCCCGAGTTCGGGTTCAGCGCAAGCGCCTGCTCATAGCTGGCCTTGGCCTGGGCCGCATCGCCCGAGGCCATGAGGGCGTCGCCGCGCAGCGCCAGCAGGGGCGCCGAGTTCTTTGCCTTCTCCGGTGTGATCTGGTCGAGCAGTTCCTTGAACTTGCCTTGCGCCTGCAGCGTGCGCGCCAGCAGCGGCATGGTGCGCTCGGCGCTGACGCCGAGGCTGGCGGCCTTGCGGATTTCCTTGTCGGCGGACGGGATGTCGCCCAGATCGAGCTGCAAGGCGCCCAGCGCGATGCGCGCTTCGCCGTCTTCCGGGCTCTGCGCCACGGCATTTTTCAGCTGGATCAAGGCCGCCTTGCGGTCGCCTTTTTGTTGATACTGCTTCGCTTCCGCCAGCAAGGTCGCGCTTGATTTGTCGCGATTGCAGGCGGACAGTCCGCTACCGAGCAGGACGATGGCGGAGACAAGAAGGGCTGAGCGTTTGAGCTTGGCATTGCGGGACATAATGTTCCTTTAAGGGCGTGCCGACGGAATTTACTAGTCAGCGATCATACCTTAAGGCAGGGCTTGCTAGCTGCACACAGCGGAAACATCGGTTGCAAATTGCACATGTTTAGCCAAACTAGCCGTTTGGCGTGTCGCCGCCCTTGCGCAAGCGGCTGAGGAGGGCCTCGACGTTGTCTCCGACCGGCAAACCGTGGCGCCGAAGCAACTGAACATGCAGGACGAGGTTCTCGAGGACGAGCTTGGCCGACACCGCAAGCAGGGTCAGCAGGCGATCCTCGGTGCTGAAATTCTCCATCGCCGCTGCCATGTCGCACAGGTGGGTGGCGACCAGGGACCGTAAATCGTCTTCGGCGAAGGGCAGATCGGCGAAATCGATCGGATCCTCGAGTTCGACTTCACGCATCAGGGCGGCAAGGTCTTGCGGCTGGATCGGCATGCGGGACTCCGTGGAATGGGATCACGCTTTCATTCTAGAGCACGCATAAAAAAAGGAGCGGCAGCGCCGCTCCCGAACCGGGTCAGACGTTCACTCCATTAGAAGCGGTACAGCAGCGAGGCTTCCACCGCACGGCCGAAGATCGGACGGGCGTTGATCGGGCCGCTGCTCTGGGCGCCGGTCAGGCGCGAATTGCCCTCGGTGAGGCCCAGTTCGTTGGTGAGGTTCGTCGCCGCCACGCGCACTTCCCAGTTGCGGCCGATCGATGCCAGCGCGCCAAGGTCGACGGTCTGGTAGGACGGCAGGTAGGACAGGTTCGCCTGGTCGGCCCAGCGGTCGCCGATGTGGGTGTAGGTGCCGTACAGTTTCAGTTCGTTGTCGCCCACCGGGATGCGGTAGCTCGGCGTGAAGCGGAACTGCAGGTTCGGCTGGCGCTGCACTTCCTTGCCGACGATGGCCGGGTTGTCGCGGTACTTCGATTTCTGGTAGTCGCCGGTCAGGGTGAATTGCAGGTTCTTGATCGGACGCAGCGCCAGCTCGAATTCGACGCCATGGCCACGCGAACCGCTGACCGAGTTCAAGACCGCATTGGTCGTGATCTGCTGGAACGAAATGCCGGTGAAGTCGGTGTAGAAGGCGTTGATGTAGGCGCTGTAGAGCGCGTTCGCCGTCTTGAAGCCGGCCTCGTACTGGGTCACTTCCGGGTTCGGCACGCCGTTGCGGTCGTTCACTGCCGCCTGGGTGCCGGCGTTGCGCAGGTCGTCGAAATAGATGAAGGTGTGGCCCTTATTCGCGCGCACGAAGACGCTGGCATCCTTGGTCAGTTTATACAGGCCGCCGACGGTGAAGGAGGTGGCGCTGTCGTCGCGTTCCAGGTTCGTGTAGGTGCCGGTCGCGATCGAGGTGCCGTTGTTGTACACGGTCAGCGCATTGTTGTCGGTGTCGCCCGAACGCAGGTTCGAGATCGACCCTTCCAGGCTCTGGCGCTCGCGGCGCAGGCCGGCATCGACGCGCAGCTTGTCGCTGATCTTCCACTCGTCGGCCAGGAACAGGGCGACATTGTTGCCCTTGTAGTGGGCGATCGGTGCGTAGAAGACGTTGCCCGAGGTGCCGTTGCGCGACACGATGGCGCCGTTGGTCAGGCTGGCGTTGATCAGGCGTGCGTTCGGGGTGGCCGTCATCAGGTGGGCATTGCCCAGGTACCACTCGTCATCCGACTTGTAGTTGGCGTAGTAGCCGCCCACCGTCAGCGTATGGCCGGGGAAGACTTCGCGGCTGACGCGCAGCTCATCGGTGAACGAGCGCAATTGCTTCTCGACCGACCAGAGGCCGGCCTGCACCACTTGCTGGCCCGGCGCGACGGCGCCGCCGCCGTTCACGTAGGTCAGGCTGCCGGAGCTGGCAGCCGCGGTCGGGTTGTAGCTGGCGTTGGCGGCGGCCAGGTAGGCGGCGGCCGTTTGCGGGTTATCGCCGGTGAACATCGAGATCGTGTTCAAGTCGCCCTTGAAATAGTTCGCCTTGTTCGACACGTCCCAGCCGGCGATCTTCTGCTCGTAGTCCGCGCCCCAGACGGCGGCCTTCATGCCGCGCCCATCGGCCAGGTCGCGTTCGAGCGTTTTACCGGGCGCCGCTTCGATCGTGAAGTGGCGCATTTCGTTGCTCATCAGGGTGCCGGTGAGCGGGTCGAAACCGGGGAAGGCGCTGATGTCGCGGCCGTTGTTGCTCGAAATCAGGGGCACGCCGGTATAAAAGGCGTTTTTCTCTTTGGTGGCGCGCACGTAGACGGTCAGTTCGCCGGCGTCCAGCTTGCGGGTGATCGTGCCGGTGATCTGGCCGCCATCGTCGGCCTTGAATTGCGGATCGCGCACGCCATGGCCCTGGCGGTAAAAGCCGCCGACGGTGCCGTACCAGCCTTCGGCCAGTTTCCCGCCGAGGAAGATGTCGGCGCGGCGCAGGTTGCCGGTGCCGGTGGTCAGGCGGACCGTGCGTTCAGGCGTGTCTTCTCCCTTTTTCAGGAGGAAGTTCATCGTTGCGCCGGGCTGGCCGACGGAATAAATCGTGCTCGGGCCGCCGCGCAGCACTTCCACGCGCTCGATCGTGTCGTCCAGGCGGAAGGCCGAGGTGCCCTCGAAGAAGGACAGCACCGGCACCGGGTAGACCGGGTTGCCGTTCAACTGCACCGAGACGAAGGGCGAATCGCTGCCCGACGGGAAGCCGCGGACTTCGACGTTGGCGCCCGACTGGCCGCCGGTCGATTCGGCATACACGCCCGGCACCAGTTTCAATACGTCGGCGGTGCTGCTGGGCGAGGCCGCTTTCAGCTGCTCTTCGCTGGCGGTGGTAATGGAAAAGGCGGTGTCGATCTTGCGGGTGCCGCTGGCCGACGCGGTACCGGTGACGACGACTTGCTGGATTTCCTGGGTCAGCGCGGCATTCGCGGCGTCTTGAGGGGCCGCCTGGCCGGCGGCCTGGGCCTGGCTGACCAGGGTCAGGACGGCCAGTGCGACCGTGGACAGCACGAACTGCTTGGAATGGTTCATGTGATTGCTCTCTTTATTATGGTTCAAAATCCGTCTCCTGGACCTTCGGGCCGCGCTGGCGGCCGTCGAACACAGTGCTCTCATCCGGTGCATTGGCGGGCCCGACTGGTGCATGGGCTCCTCAATATGTGTCATTGAAACAAGGAATGATATCGATGTCAATAAAATTGTTATCGATGTCATTTACGCTTTCGCTGTCATTTAAATCTGTCATAATTTGCCGCAGAGCTGAATTTCCTGACTGATCTATCAATGGCGACCAACAAAATTTCAAAGCGCGGCAGCGAGGCCGGCATGACGATGGAAGACCTGGCCGTGCTGGCCGGCGTGTCCACGATCACCGTGTCGCGCGCGCTGCGCAACAGTCCGCTCGTGACGGAGAAGACCCGCGACAAGGTGCGCCGTATCGCCGACGAGCAGGGCTATCGCCTGAACATCAGCGCGCGCAACCTGCGCATGGGCCGCAGCAATTCGGTGGCGGTCGTTGTCGAAATGACGCCGGTCAAAGGGCGGCCGATGTCGGATCCGTATCCGCTGGCACTGCTCGGAGGTATCACCGAAGAATTGACGGCCGCCGGCTACACCGTTGTATTAACGTCACGCCAACTGCTCGACAGCGCCCCGGTGCGCGGGGCCGACGGCATGATCCTGCTGGGCCAGGGCTCGCATAACGAGGCGGTCAAGGTGCTGCAGAAGGCCGGCCTGCCGCTGATCGTCTGGGGCGCGCCGGAAGCATCCGCATCCTATGTCGTGGTCGGCAGCGACAATCACGCCGGCGGCGCCAGCGCCGCGGCGCGTTTTATTGAACAGCGGCGCCGCAAGCTGGTGTTCCTGGGCGACGTCGACCATGCCGAAGTCCAGAGCCGCTGCGCCGGCTTTATCGAGGCCATGCGCGGCAACGGCATCGTGCACATCATCCGCCCCAAGGCATTCACTTTCGAGGCCGGCTTCGAGAGCATGAGCAGCCACCTGAAAAAGAAGGGCGAACACGCCGTCGACGGCGTGTTCGCCGCCAGCGATCTGCTGGCCATGGGCGCGATCCGCGCCCTTGCCGAACATGGCCTGCGCGTGCCCGACCAGGTGTCGGTCATCGGCTACGACGATACCCCCGGCGCCGCCAGTTTCGTGCCGCCGCTGACCAGCGTGCACCAGGATTTAAGGGACGGCGGCGTCCTGTTGGGCCGCAAGATGCTGGCGCTGCTGAACGACGAACCGGTCGCCTCCGAGGTGCTGCCTACGCGCTTGATCGTGCGCCAGACCTGATTTTTCAGTTCCGATTCACCCCCGACACTGGTGTCCGCACGCGCGGGTATCTGAATTGTTTCGACCCACCGTTTTGAGGACTCGCCGTGCAGCCATCCGACAGCCCATCTTCCACCCTCCCGCTCGATCCGTGGTGTATCCGCGAGACCGGTTTCGACACCGCCTCGCACTTCCTGCGCGAGACCCTGTTCGCGCTCGGTAACGGCTACATCGGCCTGCGCGGCACCGGCGAAGAAGGCTATACCGGCCCCGCCGGCACCTCGCTCGACGGCACCTACCTGAATGGCTTTTACGAGTCCGAGCCGATCGTCTATCCGGAAGCCGCCTTTGGCCTGGCCAAGACCAACCAGTTCATGCTGAACGTGCCGAATGCGAAAGGCGTCGCGATCGAGATCGACGGCGAACGCTTCGACCCGCTCACGGGCTCGCTCGGCGCCTACGAGCGCGTGCTCGACCTGCGCGCCGGCGTGCTGGTGCGTTCACTGGAATGGACCGCGCCCGGCGGCAAGCGTATCGCCTTGCGCAGCCGCCGCGTCGTCTCGCTGGCGAATAAACACCTGTTCGCGATCGAGGTCGCCCTCACGCCGCTAAATTTCTCGGGCACGATCACGCTGACATCCTTCATCGACGGTGCGGTGAAAAACCAGGAAGCGGGCGACGATCCGCGCGTCGGCTCGGCCGTGTCGGGGCCGGCCCTGCACACGCTGTCGACCGAACAGGACGCATCGTTCTCGGCGCTCGTGCAGCGCACCCACAACAGCGGCTTCATGCTGGTGAGCGCGATCGACACGCAGGTTGAGGGATGTGATGCCGACGCATGGCAAGAAGGCCAGCGCGTCGGCCAGACCTTTGTGTGTGCGGCTGTGGAAGGCCAGTCACTGCGCCTGACCAAATATGGCAGCTACCACTCGTCGCGCGACTATCCGGAAGGAGAGTTGCCGGCGCGGGCGCGCGAAACGCTGGCTGGCGCCAAGGCGGCCGGCTTCGAAGCGCTGTGCGCCTCGCAAGCGGCCTTCTTGTCCGACTTCTGGGCCAGCGCCGACGTCGAGATCGCAGGCGACGACGCGCTCCAGCAAGGCATCCGTTTCAACGAATACCACCTGCTGCAATCGGTGGGACGCGACGGGCGCACCAACATCGCCGCCAAGGGCGTGACAGGAGAGGGCTACGAAGGCCACTACTTCTGGGATACCGAAATCTATATCTTCCCGTTCTTCCTGTACTCGAAGCCGGAGATCGCACGCAAACTGCTGGAGTACCGCTACGCCGGCCTGCCGCAGGCACGCGAACGCGCGCGCCAGATGGCGCATGCGACGGGCGCCCTGTACCCGTGGCGCACGATCGCCGGCGGCGAATGCTCGGCATACTTCCCGGCCGGGACCGCGCAGTACCACATCAATGCCGACATCGCGTATTCCATAAAATCGTATGTCGAGGCCACCGGCGACCTCGATTACATGGCGCAGGCGGGCCTGGAAATCGTGATGGAGACGGCGCGCATCTGGATCGGCATCGGCAGCGATGACCGCGAAGGGCGCTTCTGCATCAACGAAGTCACCGGCCCGGACGAATACACGGCGCTGGTCAACAACAACTACTATACGAATGCCATGGCGCGCATGCACCTGCGCTTCGCCGCCGACATGGCCGACCAGCTGGCGCGCGAACGCGCCGGCGAGTTCGCACGGGTTGCCGCCGTCACCGGCGTGACCATCGAGGAAATCGCCGTCTGGCGCGATGCGGCCAAGCGCATGCACCTGCCCTATGACGGCAAGCTCGGCATCCACGAACAGGACGACAGTTTTCTGTCGAAGAAGGTCTGGGATTTCGCGAATACGCCGCAGGAGAACTACCCGCTGCTGCTGAACTACCACCCGATGGTGATCTACCGCCACCAGGTCTGTAAACAGGCCGACGTGGTGCTGGCGCTGCTGCTGCTGTCGAACGAGTTTTCGATCCACGATAAACGGCGCGACTTCGATTACTACGAAGCCGTCACCACGCACGACTCCTCGCTCTCGTCCTGCATCTTCAGCATCATCGCCTCCGAGGTCGGTTACCACGACAAGGCCTACGACTACTTCATGGAGACGGCGCGCCTGGACCTGGACGACACCCACGGCAATACCCATTACGGCGTGCACACGGCGGCGATGGCCGGCACCTGGATGGGCGTGGCCTACGGCTTTGCCGGCATGCGCGTCTCGGACGGTGCGCTGCGCTTCGCGCCGACGCTGCCGAAACAGTGGCAGCACTACCAGTTCAAGATCCAGCTGCGCGGCGCCCAGCTGCAGGTGCGCATCACGAATGACGCCGCCGAGTACACGCTGCTCTCAGGCGACGCGCTCGACTTTACCCACCAGGGCCAGCCGCTGGCCCTGACCCGCGCGGCGCCAAGCGCGCGCATCCCGATGGAGACACAGGCATGAGTCAATTCAAAGCGGTCATTTTCGATCTCGACGGCGTCAT
>Ga0213835_101008_pt1 | contig 20119 bp, 23 predicted proteins | sample SWPATP01_FD_160576 | JGI IMG/M metagenome (GOLD analysis project Ga0213835, IMG submission 160576) | Coastal seawater microbial communities from Marineland, Florida, United States - SWPA TP0 #1 | ecosystem: Environmental > Aquatic > Marine > Coastal | place: USA: Florida | collected 2016-08-05 | reverse complement strand
CCGTTTTCGCCTGACGACCATAGCGAGTGGGAACCACCTGACCCCATGCCGAACTCAGCAGTGAAACCGCTCAGCGCCGATGGTAGTGTGGGGCCTCCCCATGCGAGAGTAGGTCATCGTCAGGCACCTTTTCAGAAACCCAGCTTCGAGAGAGGCTAGGTTTCGCCGTTTTAGGCCCCTCATCTAGCCAAAACCCCGAGTACGCAAGTGCTCGGGGTTTTTCGTTGCCTGTCATTTCTGCTCGTATAGCTCGATTGGGGCGCCGTCCGGGTCGCTCAAAAAAGTGAAGCGCGAGCCCGTCAGGGCATCGACTCGGATGGGCTCGGGCCTTGCGCCGCGCGCCTCGAGCAGCTTCACACAGGCATCCAGGTCGGCAGTGGCCAGGGCCAGGTGACGCCAACCGCAGGCTTCGGGGTAGCTGGGGCGCGCCGGCGGCGCGGGAAAGGAGAAGAGTTCCAACTGGATGCCGCCGGGGAGGCGCAGGTCGAGCTTGTAGCTGTCACGCTCGACGCGGTAGCTCTCGTTGAGCACCTCGGCGCCCAGTACATCGAGATAGAAGCGCTTGGCTCGAGAGTAGTCGGCGGTGATCAGGGCGACATGATGGACCCCGGAAACCGGCAGGGGCGGAGTGGGCATGGCGAGATTCCTGAACGCAACGGGCGCCTGGCGGCGCCCGTGGGGTGGCTCAGCGGCAGAGCAGTTCGAAGGCTTCGATCAGGCTGTCCATTTCGTCATCGGTGCCGATCGAGATGCGCAGGAAGTCGCGCAGCGCTTCGGTGTTAAAGTGGCGCACCAGAATGCCCCGTTCGCGCAGGCCGACGAAGAGTTGTGCAGCGTCGTGCTCGGGATGACGAGCGAGGACGAAATTGGCCTGGGAGGGCAGGACCTCGAAGCCCAGTTCGCCGAGGCGCCTGACGGTGCGCTCGCGGGTGGTGACGACGCGCTCACGGCAGGCATCGAAATGCTCACGGTCCTCGAGCGAGGCAATGGCAAGTGCGCTTGCCAGGCTGTCGATGGGGTAGGAGTTGAAGGAGTCCTTGACCCGCACCAGCCCTTCGATCAGCTCGCTTGAGCCGATGGCATAGCCCAGGCGCAGGCCGGCCAGGCTGCGGGACTTGGAGAAGGTACCGGTCACCAGCAAATTGGGGAAGCGCTCGATCAGGGGAACCACGCTCTCGCCACCGAAGTCGACGTAGGCTTCGTCGACCAGCACGACTTGATCGGTCAGGCGCTCGAGCAGGCCGGCAATGGCATCGCGGGGATGTCCATGGGCCGTGGGGGCGTTGGGGTTGGCGAAGATGGCGCCGCCGCTGTCGGCAGTGAAGGCGTCGAGATCGACCCGCCACTGCTCGTCCAGGGGCAGGCTGCGCCGCTCGATGCCGTACAGCTTGCAGTAGACCGGGTAGAAGCTGTAGGTGATGTCGGGCATCTCGAGCGCACGCTCGTGACAGAAGAAGGCCTGAAAGGCCAGGGCCAGCACTTCATCGGAGCCGTTACCGACGAATACCTGTTCCACCGCGACGCCATGCTCGCGAGCAAGCGCCTGACGCAGGGCGAGAGACTGCGGGTCGGGATAGAGCCGCAGATGATCGACGGGGTATTCGCGCAGCGCCGCCTCGACGCCGGGCGCCGGCGGGTAGGGGTTCTCGTTGGTGTTCAGCTTGATCAGCTTCTCGCGCGGCTGCTCGCCCGGTACGTAGGGCGTCAGCTCGCGTACCGCCGGGCTCCAGAACTGGCTCATGGTGTCTCGTTTCTCACAGGGACGGAACTTTAGGCCAATGTTGACCGCTGTGGCCTGACCGCGCAAGCCGACAGCATGCTAGCCTAGGCGCTTTCGTCTGGATCCTGGAACCCTTCATGACCGCCCAGATCATCGCCACTCTGCTGCCGGTTTTCCTGATTGCCGGTTGTGGCACGCTGTATGGCCGCTTCCGCACGCCTGACATTCGTAGCCTCAATACGCTCAACATGGAAATCTTCGTTCCCATGCTGGTGTTTGCCGTGCTGGCCGACGGCCAGGCGCCGCTGGAGGAGTATGCCGGCCTGGCGTTGGCGGCTGCGGTGGTGGTGTTGGGCTCGGGGGTGGTGCTGTGGCCGCTGGTCAAGCTGCTCAGGCTCGAGCCCAAGACCTTCTTGCCGCCGATGATGTTCAACAATTCCGGCAACATGGGGGTCCCGCTGCTGGTGCTGGCCTTCGGCGAGGCGGCGCTGCCTGCCGCCGTGGTGGTGTTCATCGTCGAGATGCTGCTGCACTTCTCGGTGGGGCTCTACATGCTCAGCCCGCGCACGCCGCTGTGGCGGCTGCTGCGTATGCCCATCGTGCTGGCCAGCCTGGCGGGGCTGGGGGTGAATCTGGGCGGCGTGCCGCTGCCGGGCTGGCTGCTCGAGGCGCTGCACATGCTGGGCGGCGTGTGCATTCCGCTGATGCTGTTCGCCCTCGGGGTGCGCATGCTCGACATCGACTTTCGTGACTGGAAGACCGGCATGCTGGGGGCGGTGCTGTGTCCTCTATCGGGGCTGATTCTGGCGCTGCCCATGATCCTGTGGCTGGAGCTGACGGGACTGCAGGCCGCGGTGCTGTGGGTGTTTGCGGCGCTGCCGCCGGCGGTGCTCAATTATCTGGTCGCCGAGCAGTATCGACAGGAGCCGCAAAAGGTCGCTTCGCTGGTGTTGATCGGCAACCTGGGCAGCCTGGTGGTGATGCCCGTCGTGCTGGCACTGGTGTTCATGCACGTCTATCCGGGGGCGGCGTGAGCCGTGACTGCAGTCGAAAAGCCGAGACTGTCTGCGAGCGCTCTTAAGGGTTATGCTGTCACATATGATGACACACCCTACAAGGCGACAAACCCATAGGTTAGGAGTGAGCAAATGCAAGTGAGGACCCTGCTGGCTGGCTCGGCCATGCTGGCCTTCCTGGCCGGTTGTGCAGCCCCTGCGGTTGACGATCGTGCCGATGTGGCAATGGACGATGCCGTGGCATATCAAGGGACGCTGCCCTGCCGCAACTGCGCGGGCATCGACCTGACGGTGAACCTGCGTGGCAGCGAACAGGCGCCACTGGAGGAGAGAACCTTCGACCTGCGCGCCAGCTATCGCGAACACCCCCAGGATCCGCCCGATGAAGAGTATACCGGTAACTGGGAAGTGCTCAGCGGTACCGCAGTCGATCCCGATGCCACCGTCTATGAGCTGACACCGGACGGCGAAGGCCAGATCTACTACTTCCTGCGTATCGATGACCAGACCCTGGAACTGATCGACCCTCAGCGCCGTCGCTTCCAGAACAACGAAGCCCTGCAGCTGCAGCGTATGTAAGTACGCGTTGCGGGCATCAGCGAAGGCGGCCTGCGGGCCGCCTTCGCGCGTCTGATACGTTCAACGGTCCTGAGGGGCCGACGAGAAGCGGGGAGAGGCCCACATGGCCAAAGCGAAGAGCGCCTTCGTCTGTACCGAGTGCGGGGCCGAGTACCGCAAGTGGCAGGGGCAATGTTCGAGCTGTCTGGAGTGGAACACGCTCAGCGAGGTGCGCCTGGCCGCCGCCCGGCCGGGGGCGGCCGCCGGCAGCGGGGCCGGGCGCGCGGGCTACGCCGGCGGCCTGTCGAAGGAGGTGGTCGACCTTGGCAGCGTCGACCTCACCGAGGTGCCGCGGCTTTCTTCAACCTTCGGCGAGTTCGACCGTGTGCTAGGCGGTGGCCTGGTACCGGGCTCGGCGGTCTTGCTGGGTGGCAACCCCGGTGCCGGCAAGTCGACCCTGCTGCTGCAGACCGCCTGCAAGCTGGCCCAGGCGCGTCGGGTGCTCTACGTCACCGGCGAGGAGTCGCTCTCCCAGGTGGCAATGCGCGCCCACCGGCTGCAGCTGCCCACCCAGGGGTTGAAGATGCTGGCCGAGACCAGCGTCGAGACGGTGCTGGCGGTGGCCGAGCGCGAGCGCCCCGAGATCCTGGTGATCGACTCGATCCAGACCATGCACCTGGAGGATATCGCCTCGGCGCCCGGCGGGGTGGCCCAGGTGCGCGAGTCAGCCGCGGTGCTGACACGCTTCGCCAAGCAGTCCAACACCGTACTGCTGCTGGTGGGGCACGTGACCAAGGACGGCACTCTGGCCGGGCCCAAGGTGCTGGAACACATGATTGATGCTTCGCTGCTGCTCGAAGGCGGTGCCGATTCGCGCTTCCGCACGCTGCGCGGCCAGAAGAACCGCTTCGGCGCGGTCAACGAGCTGGGGGTGTTCGCCATGCTCGAGCATGGGCTCAAGGAGGTGAAGAACCCCAGCGCGATCTTCCTCTCGCGCAGCGAGGAGCAGGCCGCCGGCAGCCTGGTAATGGTGGTGTGGGAGGGCACGCGGCCGCTGCTGGTGGAGGTGCAGGCGCTGCTCGACGAGTCGGCGCTGGGCAACCCGCGTCGGGTCGCGGTGGGCCTCGATCAGAACCGCCTGGCCATGCTGCTGGCGGTGCTGCATCGCCACGGGGGGCTGTTCACCGGCGACCAGGACGTCTTCCTCAACGTGGTCGGCGGGGTCAAGGTGCTGGAGACCAGTGCCGACCTGGCGGTGCTGCTCGCCGTGGTCTCGAGCCTGCAGAATCGCTCCCTGCCGCGCGAGCTGGTGGTTTTCGGTGAAGTGGGGCTTTCCGGTGAGATTCGCCCCGTGCCCAGCGGCCAGGAGCGCATCGTGGAGGCGGCCAAGCATGGTTTCACCCGCGCCATCGTGCCGCGGGCCAATGCGCCCAAGCGCGCCCCGGAGGGGATGGAGGTGGTGGCCGTGGACAAGCTGGCCGATGCCCTCGAAGCGCTGTGAGGCAAGCATGCGTCGCTGCGGTAGAATGGGAATTGAACTGCCAAGGAGAACGAGATGAGCGCGATTCGACTGACCCAGTACAGCCACGGTGCCGGCTGTGGCTGCAAGATTGCCCCCGACGTACTCGACGGCATCCTGGCCAAGGCCGGCCCGGGGGCGACCCATTCGCGACTGATCGTAGGCAATCAGGGCCGTGAGGATGCGGCCGTCTATGACCTCGGCGATGGCCGTGGCATGATCGCCACCACCGACTTCTTCATGCCCATAGTCGACGACCCCTTCGATTTCGGCCGTATCGCCGCCACCAACGCCATCAGCGACGTCTATGCCATGGGCGGCAAGCCGGTCATGGCGCTGGGCATCCTCGGCTGGCCGCTGGACAAGCTGGGGCCGGAGATCGCCGGCGACGTGGTGGCGGGAGCCCAGGGCGTCTGCCGTGAGCTAGGCCTGGCGCTGGCCGGCGGGCACTCCATCGACTCCCCCGAGCCGATCTTCGGCCTGGCGGTCAACGGCCTGGTCGATCTCGAACACCTGAAGCTCAACAAGGGCGCCCAGGTGGGCGACCTGTTGTACCTGACCAAGCCGCTGGGCGTGGGGTTTCTCACCACCGCCGAGAAGCAGGGGCTGCTGGAGTCGGGCCATCAGAACCTGGCCCGGGAGACCATGCTGCAGCCCAATCATATCGGCATGGCGCTGGCCCGGGTGAAGGGGGTGAACGCCATGACCGACGTCACCGGGTTCGGCCTGGCCGGTCACCTCACCGAAGTGTGTCAGGCCAGCGGCGTGGCGGCGCGCATTGATTTCCGCCGCCTGCCGCGGCTGGCCGAGGCCGAGGCCTATCGTCGCCGCGGCGCGGTGCCTGGCGGCACCCTGCGCAATCGCAAGGCGCTGGGTGCGGCGCTCAAGGAGATGGACGAGCCGCACTGGCAGTGGCTGTGCGACCCGCAGACCTCCGGCGGCCTGCTGATTTCCGTGCACCCCTCCTGGCAGGACGACGTCGAGCGCATCGGGCGTGAGCACGGCATCGAGCTGGTGCCCTTCGGCGAGGTGGCCAAGGCCGAGGGGCAGGCCCTGATCGAGGTGCTGGGGTGAAGACGCTGCCGCTGGTCGATGCCGACCTCGGCCTGTTACGTCAGGGCGTGCCGCTGATCGACGTGCGCGCGCCGGTGGAGTTCGCCCAGGGCGGGTTGCCCGGGGCGATCAATCTACCGCTGATGGACGACGAGGAGCGGCGCCTGGTCGGCATCGAGTACAAGCAGCGCGGCCAGCAGGCCGCCATCGTGCTGGGTCAGCGGCTGGTCAGCGGGGGGATTCGGCAGGCACGCATCGCGGCCTGGCAGCGCACGGTAGAGGTCCGTCCCGAGGCGATCATTTACTGCTATCGCGGTGGGCTGCGTTCGCAGATCGCCCAGCAGTGGCTGGCCGAGGCCGGTGTTGAGCGGCCACGCATTCGCGGCGGCTGGAAGGCCATGCGCCAGGCGCTGTGCGCGCGTATCGACGCCGCGGCCGAGCAACCGCTGCTGGTGGTGGGAGGTCTCACCGGCTGCGCCAAGACGACACTGGTGCAGCAGCTGGCCAACGGGCTCGACCTCGAGGGCTGCGCCCGCCACAAGGGCTCGGCCTTCGGTCGCCACCCCTTGCCGGCGCCCAGTCAGATCGACTTCGAGCACGCCATGGGGCTGCGTCTGCTGGCACTGTCAGGACCGCTGGTGGTGGAGGACGAGTCGCGCCACATCGGCACGGCCAATGTGCCGCTCGCCTTCTGGCGGGCGATGGAGGGTGCGCCAAGGGTGCGGGTGGAGATGCCCTTGGATTGGCGTCTGGCGCAGATTCACAAGGATTACATCGACGATCTGTGGGCGATCTATCGCCAGCAGTTCGGCGAGTGGCTGGGCTGGGCGCTGATGCGCAAGCAGCTCTCCAGCGCGCTGGCGCGGCTGAAGAAACGCCTGGGCCATGCCCGGCTGGCGCGTCTGCAGCGGCTTCAGCAGCTCGCCTTTCGCGAGCACGAGCGCGGCAATCGCCAGGCCCATGAGGCCTGGCTGGCACCGCTGCTCACCGAATACTACGACCCCATGTACCGCTACCAGTTGGAGAAGCGCAACGCCGAGCGCTTCCTGCATGTCGGCGACTGGGACAGCTGCCTGGCGGCGGCGCGAGCCTGGTCGCAGGAGCGCTCGCGGCAGCTCGATACGCAGCCGCAGCCGGCGTGAGATTCCTTACGCCGGGGCGCTGCGCATCCACTGGCTCAGCAGGCGGTCGAGCAGCGGGGCCAGGCGGTCGAAGCGCCGGTCATCGGCGAGAATGGCCTCGTCAGGCTGGGCGTGGGGGCTGGCGTCGCTGCCTTCCGGCCTTTCCCCTTCGGCAAGCAGGGCGTCGACCCCGGCGCGCGTGACCTCCAGGTGGCAGAGCAGGCCGAGCGCCCGGCCGGCATCCCAGGCGAAGCCCTGCACCGGGCTGCCGGAACTGCCGCCCAGCGGCAGCGCCTCGTCGGGCAGGGCGAAGACGTCGCGATGCCACATGAAGGCGGTGAAGCGCTCCGGCAGGTCGAAGGGGCTCTCGGGGGCCAGGGTCACCTCGTGCCAGCCCACTTCGGCGAAGGTGCCGCGGCCCACCGTGGCGCCGAGCTCGGCGGCGATCAGCCTGGCACCCAGGCCGATGCCGAGCAGCGGCTTGTTGCCGTCCAGTGCGCGAGCGATCAGCTTGCGCTCGCGCTTGAGCCAGGGGTGCTGCGCATCGTCGAGGACATGCATCGGGCCGTCGAGGAGTATCAATGCATCGCCATCGGCGAGGCTGGGCGGTGCCTCCCCGGCATAGAGATGGAACACGGTATGGCTGTGCCCCATGCTGGACAGCCAGTCGGCGATGCGGCCCGGACCGTGGTACGGGCTGTGTTGAAGCAGATGCAGGTGCATGGAATCCTCGCCATTGAAGGGTGACACGAAGCAGGGGAGCGGAGCGTACATGAAACCGGCGCTGCGGGAACAGATACTGACCATCATGGCGGCAATACCGCCAGGGCGGGTGACCACCTACGGTCGCATCGCCGCCATGACCGAGGGCGGCACGCCGCGGCTCGTCGCCCGGGCGCTGCGCGAGCTGCCCGACGACCACGGGCTGCCGTGGTTCCGCGTGATCACCGCATCGCGCCGGGTGGCCGAGCATCCCGGTGCCATCGAGCAGCGCGAGCGGCTGGTTGCCGAGGGCGTGCTCTTCGATAGCCGGGGACGTGTACCGCCCGAAGCCATGTGGCCATGAGCCATCCGCTTCTTGATCCTTTCTTCTGACCGTCGAAACACGAGGAGAATCCATGAGCCAGCCAAAAGGGGGCTTCCATGAGCGACTGCAGGCACTCACGCCGCGTCAGCAGCAGGCCTTCATGGCGGCGCTGTGCGAGCGGATGCTGCCCAACTATTCGCTCTATGCCCAGATGACGGGGACCGGCAATCCGGCCGGCCTGCGTGTGATGCTCGATCTGGTGTGGGAGCAGCTCGCCGTACGCGAGGCGCGTATCGACTTCGAGCGTCAGGCGGAAAAGCTGGCCGAGCTCGAACCGCCGGAGGACGACGACAGCTTCGGTGCCCGGCGCGCGGTGGAGGTGGTCGTGGCGGTGTCCTCGCTGTTCGATACGCTGCGGGGTGAGTCCCCCGAGGCCGTGCTCGAGGTCAGCCGCATCTCCAAGGGAGGCGTGCGCGCCTTCGTCGAGCTGACCGAAGGCGAGGAGGATGCCAGCAAGCTGGCCAAGCTGGTACGTGAGCACCCACTCATGGCCGACGAGAACGACTTTCAGGATGCGGTGCTGGAAGCGGCGGAAGGTCCGCTCGACCGGGACTCGCTCAAGGCGCTGCGCCGGCTGGGGCGCAACGATGGCGTGAGCAATCTCGGCCTGGCGCTGGAGTGACGGGGGGCGAAGCGGGCGCCCGCGCCCGTTTCGCCAGGCTTCCTTCGTACAGCCTAGCCTAGGCTGTGTCTAGAAGCGGATGCCGCCTATGATCATCGCCCCGGCGGTGCCGAACACGATCAGGTCGGTCTCGAAGCGCCCCCACTGCACACCCACGCTGGGCAAGGCCGCCGGGGCAGTGCCGTAGCGGTTGAACGGAATGTTGTCCTGATATTCGCCGCGGTAGCCGTGCAGCAGTCCGGCGGTGAGCTTGGCGCGCACGGTGACGTTGTCGCTCGGCTCCCAGAAGGGAAACTCGCGCCCGGCATAGAGGTAGATGGCTTCCTGATCGAAGGAGTTGAGGAAGCGGGCGCCGCCCACCAGCCAGCGCTGCGGATTGTGCAGCTCGAGGCTGATCAGCTCCTGGGTGTTGTTGTGCTCCGGCTGCGGGTTGAAGTGGCGCGTGTAGAGGCTGGTCTGCAGCAACACGTGATTCACTTCGAGCACCGGCGGCCAGATCGGCTGCCGCTCTGCGGCAAGCGCAGCCGGTGCCGCCAGCAGAGCCAAGAGCGGGATCAGGGCAAACGACCTGACGGCCCGACAGCAACTCTTCCATGAATACCGCACGCTCACGCTCCTTGTTCGCCTCACAGGCGCATCTCGATACCGCGCTCGGCCATGTAGCGCTTGGCCTCGGGAATGGTGTACTCGCCGAAGTGGAAGATGCTGGCGGCCAGCACCGCATCGGCACCGCCCTCGAGCACGCCATCCACCAAGTGGTCGAGATTGCCGACGCCGCCGGAGGCAATCACCGGCACCGTCACGGCATCGCTGATGGCCCGGGTCACGCCCAGGTCGAAGCCGGCCTTGGTGCCGTCGCGGTCCATGCTGGTCAGCAGCAGCTCGCCGGCGCCGTATTCGACCATCTTCTTCGCCCACTCCACGGCATCCAGCCCGGTGGGGCGGCGCCCGCCGTGGGTGAAGATCTCCCAGCGCGGCGTCTCGCCCTCGGCCGAGACCCGCTTGGCGTCGATGGCCACCACGATGCACTGGCTGCCGAAGCGCTCGGCGGCCTCGCGCACGAAATCGGGGTTGGTCACCGCCGCGGTATTGATCGAGACCTTGTCGGCACCGGCGTTGAGCATGGTGCGAATGTCGTCGCAGGTACGGATGCCGCCGCCCACGGTCAGCGGGATGAACACCTCGCCGGCGATGCGCTCGACCATCTCCACCGTGGTGTCACGGTCCTCGTGGCTGGCGGTGATGTCGAGGAAGGTGATCTCGTCGGCGCCCTGCAGGTTGTAGCGCTGGGCGATCTCCACCGGGTCGCCGGCGTCGCGGATGCCGATGAAGTTGACGCCCTTGACCACGCGGCCGGCGTCGACGTCGAGACAGGGAATGATGCGCTTGGCCAGGCCCATGTCAGCCTCCCGTTCGGTTGCCGGTGAGTTCGTCGCACAGGCGCTGGCCTTCAGCGACGTCCAGGGTGCCCTCGTAGATCGCCCGGCCGGTGATGGCGCCGAGGATGCCCGGCTCGCCTGCGGCGACCAGCGCGCGCAGGTCGTCGAGATTGGTCACCCCGCCGGAAGCGATCACCGGCAGGCCGCCTTCGCGGGCCAGCTCGGCGGTGGCCTCGACGTTGACCCCGTTCATCATGCCGTCGCGGGCGATGTCGGTGTAGACGATGCTGGAGACGCCGTCGTCGGCGAAGCGCTTGGCCAGGTCCACCGCCTTGACCTGAGAGACCTCGGCCCAGCCGTCGGTGGCGACGAAGCCGTCATGGGCGTCGAGGCCGACGATCACGTGGCCGGGGAAGGCGCGGCACATCTCGCCGACGAACGCCGGCTCCTTGACCGCCTTGGTGCCGATGATGACGTAGGAGACGCCGGCGGCCAGGTAGTGTTCGATGGTCTCGGCCGAGCGAATGCCGCCGCCGATCTGAATGGGCAGCTCGGGCCAGCGCCGGGCGATGGCGGTCACTGCCTCGCCGTTGACCGGCTTGCCCTCGAAGGCGCCGTTGAGATCGACCAGATGCAGGCGGCGGGCGCCGGCCTCGACCCAGCGCGCCGCCATGGCCACCGGGTCGTCGCCGTAGGTGGTGGCGTCGTCCATCCGGCCCTGCTTGAGACGGACGCACTTGCCGTCCTTGAGATCGATGGCGGGAATTACCAGCATGTCATGTCCTCTCGGGTGCGGGTGCGCACCGGGTTGTCATCGCGGCTCGGCCTGGGCGCGGCTCAGGGTGCCCAGTTGACCAGGCGCGGCTCAGGGCGCCCAGTTGACAAAGTTTTCCAGCAGCTTGAGACCGGCCCGGGAGCTCTTCTCCGGGTGGAACTGCACGGCGAAGGTGGCATCGCGGCCGACGGCCACGTGCGCCTCGATGCGGCCGTAGCGGGTGGTGCCGAGCACGCAGGCGTCGTCTTCCGCGGCGACATAGTAGCTGTGCACGAAATAGAAATGCTCGTCCTGATCGATGCCTTCCCACAGCGGATGCTCATGATGCTGATGCACCAGGTTCCAGCCCATGTGGGGCACCTTGAGGCGCTGCCCGTGGTCGTCGACCATGTCGACGGGAAAGCGCTTCACCTCGCCGGAGAGAAAGCCCAGGCAGGGGATGCCGCCGCTCTCCTCGCTGTGATCGAGCAGCATCTGCTGCCCCACGCAGATCCCCAGCAGTGGCTTGCTCTGGCTGGCCAGCAGTTCCTGCACCAGGCCGCGCAGCTCGGTGCGCTCGAGCTCGCCCATGCAGTCGCGGATCGCCCCCTGGCCGGGCAGCACCAGGCGAGTGGCACCCTGGATGCGGCGCGGGTCGCGGGTGATGACCACATGCTCGTGGGTGACGTGCTCGAGCGCCTTGGCAACCGAGTGCAGATTGCCCATTCCGTAGTCGATGACGGCAATGGTCATGAAGGCTCCTCTCAGGTTCGGTCGTCTGCGTTACAGGCAGCCCTTGGTGGACGGCATCTGGCCGGCCATGCGCGGGTCCGGCTCCACGGCCATGCGCAGGGCGCGGCCGAAGGCCTTGAAGATGGTCTCCGCCTGATGGTGAGCATTGAAGCCCTTCAGGTTGTCGATATGCAGCGTGACCCGGGCATGATTGACGAAGCCCTGGAAGAACTCCCAGAACAGCTGGGTGTCGAGGCGGCCGATGCTGGCGCGGGTGAACTCGACGTCCATGAACAGCCCGGGGCGACCCGAGAAGTCTATCACGACTCGCGACAGTGCCTCGTCCAGCGGCACGTAGGCGTGGCCATAGCGGTGTATGCCGCGCTTGTCGCCGATGGCCTGGTCGAAGGCCTGGCCGAGGGTGATGCCGAGGTCCTCGACGGTATGGTGGTCGTCGATGTGCAGATCGCCCACTGCCTTGATGTCGAGGTCGATCAGACCGTGGCGAGCCACCTGATCGAGCATGTGGTCGAGGAAGGGCACGCCGGTCTCGCAGTTCAGCCGGCCCTCGCCATCGAGGTTCACGGTCACCGTGATCTGGGTTTCCTTGGTGTCACGGGTTACCGTGGCGATTCGCTCGGACATGTCGGGTCTCTCTCGCGCTCTGGCGCGTCGCATGGTGTGGGCCCGGCGTGCCTGCGGTCGGCTTCCGGGCGGGCAAGTCGCTGGGCTTGCCGTCATGGGCCGTCCATTATAGAGAATCGCCCCGCCCATCCGCTACAATGCGCCCATCACAGCGGCGGCCCGAGCCGCGGCCAGGGAGACCGCCATGCCGGTAACGCTTTATCTCGTCGACAACAGCGTCTGGCGCTCGGACCGCCAGGTGCAGCTCGATCTGCAGCGAATCTATACCGACGCGCCGGCCGAACGGCTCAGCGTGCCGGTGGACACCTTCATTCGCGAACATCTCGATGCCGGCCATTTCTTCGCCTGCGCCCGCTTCAACGACCGGCTGCTGGGCGCCGTGGCGGTGATGACCGACGAACAGGCGTGGTGGCTGTCGGAGCTGTGCGTACGCAAGGCCACCCGGCGGCGCGGGGTCGGTTCACGACTCCTCGCTCTGGTCAGCGATGCGGCGCGTAGCGAAGGCCGCGAACTGCGCGCATCGGCCTCGCGACTGCCCGTCGCCGACCAACTGTTGCTCAATCGCCTGGGGTATCGCTTGAATGCCACCGGTGACTATTACGAATTGGCCCCACCGCTGTAAGGAGGCGGTAACACATGAAGCGATTGTTACAGACGCTGCTGGCCGCCATCGGCGTACTCGGGGTAGTGGTGGTGGCTGCCGTGGTCTATGTCACCACCTTTCTCGACCCGGAAGACTTCAAGCCGCGGCTGATCGAGGTGGTGCGTGAACAGAGCGGCCTCGAGCTGACCCTGGATGGACCGCTCACCTGGTCCTTCTATCCGCGCCTCGGTGTGAGCGTGGAGCAGGCGCAAGGCCGTTTGCCGGAGCAGAGCAACGACGAACCGCCGTTCGTGGCATTTGCCCACGGCGAGGTCAGTCTCGCCTTCGCCCCGCTGCTGCGCGGCGAGATCGCCATCGAAGGCCTGACGCTGGAAGGCATGCAGTTGCGCCTGGTACGCGACGAAGAGGGGCGTGGCAACTGGGAAACCCTGCTGCAGCGCCTCGATGAGCGCCGCGAAGGCGCCGAGTCGGCGCTGGCGCCGGCCAGTGCTGGGCCCAGCCTCGAGGGCAGCAATCTGGTCGTGGCGCTGAATATCGCCAGCGTCCAGGTACGCAACGGCGCGGCAATCTATCGCGACCTGGCCGCCGGCTCGGAGTGGCTGGTCGACGAGATCAACGTTTCCGGCACCAACGTCAACCCCCAGCGTGCCTTCCCGCTCAAGTCCTCCTTCCAGGTCAGGTCGTATCCGGCGTTGGATTGGCGGGAACTGGAGCGTAGCCCGACACTGGCGAGCGAGGTCTCGCTGGAAGGGCGGATGCGCCTCGCTCTCGCCGAGCGCCGTTACGTGCTCGAAGGCATGCGGCTGACCACACTCAGCCGGCTGGCTGGCGCCGAGAACCGCCAGCAGCTCGATCTGAGCGGTCAGCAGCTCGTTCTCGACCTGTCTCAACAGCGTCTGCAGCTCCAGGAAGGCCGTCTGGACGCCGGGCTGCGGCATCCCGCCCTGGGCGAGCGCGCGCTGCCCCTGTCACTGACCATGGCCGTGGATGCCGACCTGGCGGAGAACACCGCGCAGTTGCGCGACCTGCAGCTCACCGGACCCGACGATCTGCGCCTGAGCGGGCACCTCAACCTGGCGGGCCTCGACCAGTCGCCCAGCTACAGCGGTCAGGTCAGCCTGGCGCCCTTCTCGCTGCGCCCGTGGCTCGAGCGCATGAACCAGATGCCGACCATGGCCAACCCTCAGGCGCTCTCCGACGTGGCATTGACCAGCCCCGTGCGCGGCAATCTCGAGCGTCTCGAGCTGCCGGGGCTGACCCTGGTGCTGGATGGCAGCACCTTCACCGGGCGTCTGGCCGCGGGCCTCACGGGGCAGCTGCTGGACTTCGAGCTGCAGGGCGATCGCCTCAACCTGGACGGCTACCTGCCACCTGCCGAACCTACGGGCCAGAGCGCCTCCCGTCCCGGCCTGCTGGGGATCCGCAAGGCCCATGCCGACGACACCGCCACGCTGGTGCCCGCCGAGTGGTTGGCCCAGCTGACCCTGAACGGGGCGCTCGACCTGGCGCAACTGCGTCTCTCCGGGCTCGACTTCACCGAGGTGTCGCTGGTCCTGGCGGGTGCCGACGGCCAGCAGCGTCTCGAGCGTTTCAGCTCCGTGTTCTACGACGGCGAGCTGAGCGCCAGCGGTGGGCTCGACCTGACACGTGAGCCGATCCTGTGGCAGCTGCGCCCGTCGCTGTCGCGGGTGCGTCTGGCGCCGCTGCTCGAGGCGTTGTCCGACGACGACTCCCCGGCACCGCTGCGTGGCCGGCTGACTCTTGGCGGCGAACTCGAAACCCGCGCCAACACCTGGCCAGCGCTCAAGCGCAATCTCAACGGGCGTCTGGAGGGGCGTATCGACGAAGGGGCCGTGCTCGACGTCAACGTGTCTCAGGAGCTGTGCTCGCTGGCCGCCATGGTCGAAGGTCGCGAGACTACCCGGGACTGGAGTGCCGATACGCGCTTCGACCGCGCCGAAGCCCGCCTGCGCATCTCGGACGGGGTCGTTCACAGTGACGATATTCTGGTGACGATTCCGGGCATCGACATGAGCGGGACGGGAGAGCTCGATCTGACCAGCGAGCGCTTCGACCTGCGCGCCGCCGCACGCTTCGTCGACGGCGCCGATGCTGCCTGTCCGGTCAACCCGCGCCTGGAGCGCGTGCCGCTGCCGGTGCGCTGCAGCGGCGAGCTCTCCGGCGACAGCGGCGACTGGTGCAGCTTCGACCGCGAGGCCTTCCAGGTCAGCCTGGCCGAGCTGCTGCGCGACGAAGTGTCCGGTCGCGCCAGAGAAGAGCTGGAGCGTCGCCTGGAGCGGCCGCTGGAGCGTCTCGAAGAACGTCTCGGCGAAGGTGGCGGTCGGGAACTTCGTGACGCCCTGCGTGGTCTGTTGAACTGACGACCCAAAGCCAGTCCCTGCGCCGACTCCCAGTCGGCGCTTTTTTTCGCCATGCATTTTTCGACAGGCATCTTTGAGGTTGATCCATGAGCGAAATGCCTACACCGGTGCTTGAGCCTACGGTCTTCCAGCAGCGTCTGCTGGCGTGGTACGACCGCGCCGGCCGCCATGACCTGCCCTGGCAGCGCCAGCGCACGCCCTACCGGGTGTGGGTCTCCGAGATCATGCTGCAGCAGACCCAGGTCACCACGGTGATTCCTTACTTCGAGCGCTTCATGGCGCGCTTCCCCACTCTCGAGGCGTTGGCCGAGGCCACCCAGGACGAAGTGCTGCACCTGTGGACCGGGCTTGGCTACTACGCCCGTGGGCGCAACCTGCACAAGGCGGCCCGTCAGGTCGTGGCCGAGCATGGTGGCGAGCTGCCGGTGGCGAGCCTCGAGGCCATGGCGGCGCTGCCCGGCATCGGCCGCTCCACCGCGGGCGCGATCATCGCCCAGAGTACCGGGCGACGCGCCGTGATCCTCGACGGCAACGTCAAGCGCAGCCTGGCCCGGCTGCACGCCGTGGAGGGCTGGCCGGGGCGGCCGGCGGTGGAGCACAGGCTGTGGGCGCTGGCCGAGCACTACACGCCGGAGCAGCGCGTGGCCGACTACACCCAGGCGGTGATGGACCTCGGCGCTACCCTGTGCCGGCGCGGCACCCCCGACTGCTCGCGCTGTCCGTTCGCCGACGTCTGCGTGGCCCATGCCCGCGGCGAGGAGCGCCGCTTCCCCGAGTCGAAGCCGAAAAAGGCGCTGCCGACGCGTACCACCCTGATGCTGGTGCTGCGCGACGCCGAGGGGCGGGTGCTGCTCGAACAGCGCCCTGCCAGCGGGCTGTGGGGCGGGCTATGGGGGCTGCCTCAGTTCGACGACCTGGCCGCGCTGCGGGGCTGGCTCGACGTGCACGCTCCGGGGGCCGCCATCGACCCGGCCTGGCCGGCCTTCAGCCACACCTTCAGTCACTTCCGCCTCGACATCACCCCGCAGCCGGCGCGGATCGGCAGGCTGGATGCGGTGGGCGAGGCACGATGCTGGTACGATCCAGGCAACCCCGAGCGCATCGGGCTGGCGGCGCCGGTCAAGGCGCTGCTGGCCTCGCTGGCACCGTTCGCTCTGGCCGCCCCCGCGGGGCCCTGAACACTGCCATCACCAACAGCAAGGAGACCGCCATGAGCCGCACCGTGTTCTGTCGCAAGTATCAGCAGGAACTCGAGGCACTGCCCTTCCCGCCGCTGCCGGGCAAGAAGGGCCAGGAGATCCAGGCCAACGTGTCGAAGCAGGCCTGGGAGGAGTGGCAGGCGCTGCAGACCCGGCTGATCAACGAGAAGCACCTCAACATGCTCGATCCCGAGGCGCGGGCCTACCTCAACGAGCAGATGGAGCGCTTTCTCGACAACCGTGAAACCGACCAGGCGGAAGGCTACGTGCCGCCCGAGCGCTAGGCGTATGGTTGTGAAACGACAGCGGCATCTGCATGAAACGAAAGGCTTGACGCTGCCGATCTGATCTTGTTTAATACGCACCGTTGGCAGCGGCCAGATAGCTCAGTCGGTAGAGCAGGGGATTGAAAATCCCCGTGTCGGCGGTTCGATTCCGTCTCTGGCCACCACACTGCTGGGGTATCGCCAAGTGGTAAGGCACCGGTTTTTGGTATCGGCATTCCCAGGTTCGAATCCTGGTACCCCAGCCACGCCAACCCTTTTCCGACTCTGCAGTTCGCACGCGTCGGTCCCGAGCCGGCATAGCTCAGTTGGTAGAGCAACTGACTTGTAATCAGTAGGTCCCGGGTTCGACTCCTGGTGCCGGCACCATCTGCACTGTCCGCGCTCTGATACAGATCGTGAATAGCCTGCTCTGGGTTTCCTGCTAGTGCAGGATCTTCGGGGCCGTCCTCCGCAATACTCGTAGCCATCTGCTTGGTTTCAACCAACGCAGGGGCAACGACAATGCGTGTAATCAGCATCATTTGCAGCAAGGGTGGGGTGGGTAAGACCACCACTACTGCTAACTTAGGCGGTCTACTTGCTGATGCTGGGCTCCATGTCCTTCTTGTCGACTTGGATGTCCAACCCTCCCTATCCAGCTACTACCTTCTCTCCGAGACAGCCTCTGGTGGCATCTATGAGCTGATCGCCCAGAGCGACACTCGCCCAGAGCGCATCATCTCGCGCACAGTCATCGACGGGCTGGACATCGTCCTATCCAACGACCACCAGGGACAACTACAGCAGCTGCTCCTGAATGCGCCCGACGGGCGATTCAGACTCGCTCACCTGCTCAGCGATCCTATGTTCGATTGCTACGACGTGATCCTGATCGATACCCAGGGCGCACGATCGGTCATGCTCGAGTCAGCCATCCTCGCTGCTGATCAGTGCCTCTCGCCAATACCGCCCGACATGCTCAGTGCCCGTGAGTTTGCCCGTGGGACAGCGGGTCTGCTCGACGATCTTGAAACGCTTACTCGCTACACGACGCTGACCGTGCCGCGTCTATCACTGATGTTCAATCGAGTCGACGAGACCCGCGATGGGCGCGACATCGTCCAGCAGATGCGTGAACTCTACAGCGATGACGAGCGTATATGGGTGATGGACAGTCAGCTCAGAATGCTGGCCGCATTCAAACAAGCATCCTCCGCAGGAGAACCCATACACCGTTTCGAGCCGGTCAAGCCGTACGCGCGGAAAACGCCTGCGGGGGCAGATCTCATGAAAGCGGTTGCCAAGGAGCTCAATCCGCAGTGGGCGCCGGTCATCGATGCCATGCAGTGCCCAGGCACTGAGCAAGGAGATGACCGCCATGTTAGCCATTGAGCATGCTCAAGATGTCGGTGTGCCATTCCTTGGCAATCTCCCACCACACAGTATCGAAGCAGAATGCTCTGTCCTGGGCGCCCTTATGCTCGACAACGACGCATGGGATGAAGTTGTGGACAGAGTAGCAGCAGACAATTTCTACCACCCGGCACATCGTCGCATCTTCGCTGCTATCCAGGATCTTGTTGCCACTGGCAAGCCCATGGATGTCGTGACTGTCTCTGAGCATCTCGGAGATGAGGCGTTAGGGGAGATAGGCGGTATCGCCTATCTTGCCGAGCTAGTACGCAATACCCCCTCAGCGGCAAACATCGTGGCTTACGCAGATGTAGTGCGGGATCGAGCACAACTCAGGGGAATAGCTCAGCTTTGCAACGATGCCTCTCGTCGAGTTTATGACCGAGAGGCGCGCCAGGGTCGGTCCGCGGTCGAACTCATCAATGAGATCGAGCACGGCCTGTTCGTGCTGGGGGATGACCGCAGCCACGAACTCAGCTCCATCGGTGAGATATTGAGTCGAACGATCGACATTATCGACCATGCATTCAATAGCGATGACTCTGTCACCGGCGTTCCCACAGGATTCGACGATCTAGATGAACTGACCGCTGGTTGGCAGCCGTCCGATCTCATCATTATTGCGGGACGGCCCTCTATGGGTAAAACCGCAATGGGCCTCCGGTTTGTCGAGTCTGCATTGTTCTCGAATGCTACCGCGGCAGCAGGACCAGTACTGGTATTCAGCTTGGAGATGCCCGAAGAACAGCTAATGCTGCGACTTCTGGCTAGTCGTGGGCGTATCTCTCTTCAAAAACTGCGTACCGGCAAGCTAGAAGATGATGACTGGCCTCGCCTGACGGCTGCCGTCACGCTCATCAAGGAGCAGCTCGATGGCAAGCTGTTCATTGACGATCAGGCGGGGATATCGGCTTCTCAACTGAAGGCACGAGCTCGACGCTTGGCGCGCCGGCATGGCCGTCCATCAATGATTCTTATCGATTATCTACAACTGCTACACGAATCCGGCGGTGAGAACCGCAATCTCGAGGTTTCTTCGATCTCCCGAATCCTGAAGGAAGTCGCTAAAGAGCTGCGATGCCCGGTCATCGCGCTATCGCAGCTCAACCGGGGGGTGGAGAGCCGCCCCAACAAGCGCCCCGGTATGGCTGACCTACGCGACTCGGGGGCAATCGAGCAGGACGCTGATGTGATTGGCTTCGTGTATCGAGACGAGGTCTATCACCCCGACAACCCTGAGTCGAAGGGTATTGCCGAGTTGATTATCGGCAAGCAGAGAAATGGCCCGATTGGTACCGTCCACATGGCCTTCCTGGAAGAGCAAGCCACATTCGGTTCGTTGGAGTGGCGACACAGTGGGGAGGCGTGGGCATGAACATGAAAGCCAAGATAAGTTCTCTTGTTGAGTACCGTGAAATAAGGCACTTCCAACTGTTCTGCGGGCTGGGTGGCGGCGGGCGAGGCTTCAACCGGGGGAACGCGCGTATCGGCAACATGGTGGCCCGCTATCGCTGTGTTGGTGGGATCGACATTGATGCCGGCGCGATTGCTGACTTCCAGCGCCTGACCGGTGCCCCGGGCACGGTCATGGACCTGTTTTCACGCGAACAGTACGTCGCCTTCCACGGCCAAGAGCCACCACCGGACTGGCGTGAGGCAACCCCTGCTGATCTGCGGCGCGCGGCTGGTGGCGAGCGGCCACACATCGGGTTCACTAGCAGTCCATGCAAAGGCCTGTCGGGGCTGCTGAACGAGACGCTCAGCAAGACCGCTAAATACCAGGCATTGAACGAGTTGACGCTTCGTGGGATCTGGCTGCTATGCGAGGCTTGGGCCGACGATCCGCTCGAGTTCATCCTGTTCGAGAACGTGCCGCGTATCGCTAGCCGCGGCCGCCATCTGCTTGACCAGATCTGTGCCCTGCTGGAGAGCTACGGCTATGCCGTGGCAGAAACCACACATGATTGCGGTGAGCTGGGAGGTCTGGCGCAGTCTCGCAAGCGCTTCCTGCTGGTAGCTCGTCATCAGGCGAAGGTCCCGCCTTTTCTCT
>Ga0213835_101007_pt1 | contig 20149 bp, 25 predicted proteins | sample SWPATP01_FD_160576 | JGI IMG/M metagenome (GOLD analysis project Ga0213835, IMG submission 160576) | Coastal seawater microbial communities from Marineland, Florida, United States - SWPA TP0 #1 | ecosystem: Environmental > Aquatic > Marine > Coastal | place: USA: Florida | collected 2016-08-05 | reverse complement strand
GCGCCGGAACTGGTCGGCAAGTTCAATGGCGAAGGTGCCGGTGGCGGCGGTCTGCTCGGCGGCCTGATGTCGAGTTTTGGCGGCGGCGGCATCATGACGCTCGGCCAGCAGCTGATGTCGCAGGGCCTCGGCATGGGCGAGATCACCGCACTCGCCAAGGAAACCATGGCTGTTGCGCGCGAACATGCCGGCGATGAAACAGTCGATACGGTCATCGCATCGGTGCCCGGCCTCAGCCAGTTCGTGTGATCTCAACTTGTGAATCGAAAGCCGCTGGCCCGCAGCCGGCGGCTTTTCTAAATCATCAGCTATGCTATAGGTCGGCGATGAGCGACAACATCATCAAGTTCCAGCGTCCGAAACCGGTCAAGCCGCCACCCAAGTCGCCGTTCAAAAACATGGCGCCCGGTGTGAAGCGCATGCTGTTCTGGGTCGCCATTATCGCGGGTCTGGTCCTGGCATTCCTCTATTTCCAGTTCGCCGGCAGCGCCCCTCCGGGCGTCTGAGAAAAACAAAGCCGGCCGAACGTCAGCCCTTGGCTGCCAGCCAGATCACGTGCTTTGCGCCGCGCTTGCCATTGGCGCGCGTGTTCACCACGTCCGCCTGAAATCCCACTTCCTTCAGCCGCCGGGTGAAACCCGCATCGGGCCCTGACGACCAGACGGCGAGAACGCCGCCGGGCCGCAGCGCCGAGCGTGCGGCATAGAGGCCGCCCATATTGTAGAGCCGGTCGTTCGAGGCCCGCGTCAACCCGTCCGGCCCATTGTCGACATCGAGCAGGATCGCATCAAAGGCACCGGTCGACGTGCGGATCAACTCGCTGACATCGCCCTCGAAGATCGTCACGCGTGGATCGTCGAGGCAGCCCTTGAAGACCGGCGCCATCGGCCCGCGCGCCCAGTCGACCACGGCCGGCACCAGCTCGGCCACGGTCACCTGCGCATCCTCGGGCAGAACGGCAAGTGCTGCCCTCAGCGTGAAACCCATGCCGAGCCCGCCGATCAGCATCGACGGCTTCGCCCTCTTGCCGATCTTCTCGTGTGCGAGTGTCGCGAGCGCCTCTTCCGAACCGCTGAGACGGCTGTTCATCAGCTCGTTGGTGCCGAGCATGATGGAGAATTCCTGGCCGCGCTGCTTCAGACGCAGCTCGCCTTCCTCGCCGGGCAGGGCGCCGGGAATGGTTGCGCGGTCGAGCTGGATCCAGGGCAGCATGGGGGGATACCTCTTGGTCGGAGCGGCTTTGCTACAGAAGCGCAAAGGACGGGTCAATGCTGCGCTGCGGGGAGTTGACTTTCCGCGATATCCGCGCCATTTCACGCGCAAAGCGCTACCCGTTCGGGTGCCGCTCTTTCAAAGGACAAACCGAGATGAACCCCGACAGTCGAAGTTCGACGTCAACAGATAGACCTGCCGCTTCGGGGCTCTGAACCGTTCTCATCGGTGATGCGCTCCGGGGACCCCAATGGTCCGGAATAGGAGCCGTCATGCTGCGTATCCATGCCTATGATCACGACCGCCTTGTCGCGGCCGACGCCGTCACCGCCAGCGCTGCCACAGAGCGGACGTCTGTCGCCTCGCGCCCGCCGGTGATCTGGTACGACCTGATCAACCCGACCGCCAAGGAAGAGCTCGATGTCGGCTCAAGCCTCGGGATCACCGTTCCGACGCAGGACGAGATGGAGGATATCGAGCTCTCCTCCCGGCTCTACCAGGAAGACGGCGCCGAGTTCATGACCATGACCGTGCTGACGCGTCCCGATGCCGGCACGCCGCACAAGGTTCCCGTCACCTTTATCGTCAAGGGCCAGGTTCTCGTCACCGTGCGCTATTCCGAGCCGCGTCCCTTCGATGCCTTCATGGCGCGTGCCCGCAAGGGCAATGGGCTCGGCCTCCATTCGGCAACCGGCGAACTGATCCTCACCGGTCTGGTCGAAGCGATCATCGACCGCATGGCGGATACGCTGGAGCGGCTCGGCAACGATATCGACCAGATCTCGCGCGACATCTTCGAGGCCAAGGCATCCAAGGCCAACAAAAAGACGCGCGACCTGCAGGAACTCATCCGGGCGATCGGCCAGAAGGGCGAGTTCATCACCGTCGTGCGCGAAAGCCTCGTCAGCGTCTCGCGCGTCGTTGCCTATTATGCGGCCCTCGATGGTGTCGATCGCAAGCTGCCGAAGGAAATGCGCCAGCGGCTGAAACTGCTGCAGCGCGACGCCACCTCGCTTGGCGATCACTCGGCCTTCATGTCCGGCAAGATCAACTTCCTGCTCGATGCGACGCTGGGCCTGATCAATCTGGAGCAGAACCAGATCATCAAGATCTTCTCGGTTGCGTCAGTCGTGTTTCTGCCGCCGACGCTGGTCGCATCGGTCTACGGCATGAACTTCGCCAACCAGCCGGAACTGCAGTGGCATTACGGCTATCAGCTGGCACTCTGCCTGATGATCGTCTCGATGGCGCTGCCGTATCTCTACTTCCGCCGCAAGGGCTGGCTGTAATCACAAACGAAGACGGGCGGAGCACGGCTGCTCCGCCCGTCCTTGTCTGATCTAGGCGGCAAGACGCGCTCTAGCGTTCCTGGATCTGTGGCATGAAATCCGGCAGAAGCTTGCAGGGCTCCTTGTAGATCTCGGCTTTCTTTTCACACAGGGCTGCCACCGTCTGCGGCGTCGGTTTCTCGCCCTTGTCGATCCAGCTCAGCATGGCGGAAAACAGCGCTGCATATTGCGGCGTCGAGAGCTTGGAATGCTCCGCCTCGTCCGAAAAGTTCTGCACCAGCAGCTCGCCATTGCCAGCCTTGTCCACCGTTTGGCGATAGATCGCCTCGTGATCGACAAACACGGTAGGATCGTTCTTGGCGTGCAGGGTGATGGTCGGCGCGACGATCTGGCCGGTGAGATCGGCATCATAGGCCATCAGCCGAGCCGCTTGCGGGTCCGCCTTGAACCGCTCGACACTCTTGTTCAGCGCCGCGTCGTCGTCCGACCCCTTGTACTGAACGTCAGAATTGTCGAAGGGGTTCTTCCCGTCCATGCGCCGCCAGACGATGTCGGAAAACAGACCGGTCGCCCAGCTTAGATGCGCCACCAGCGTCTTTTCCGGCACCTTGGTGACGGCGAGGATATTGGCGAGGTTCTTCGCTTTCTCTGGCGACCGCTTGTCCTTCGCAAGCGAGATGCCGGTGCATTCGTCGACGCGCCGCTGCAGCTCGTCGCGCGACATCTTCGAGCCCTTGGGCAGACCCTGCCAGACCGGATACTGCACCTCGTCGGCGCGCGGATGGTTCTTGCAGTAATACTGGTAGACCGCCCGCAGATCGGCGCGGAAGTCATAGCCATGGCCGCCGCCGGCCAGCAACCCGCTGGTCAGCACCACGCCGTCGTAATTTTTGCGGCCGCGCCAGTCGAGTGCGTAGAGTTCGGCAGTCTTTGCCGCCACATTGCCGCCCCAGGACTGGCCGTGCAGCAGGACATGCTTCGGCTCACCGAGAAGCGCGATCGCGATCTGGCGCAGAGTGTCGGTATCGGACGCCGCCATCCGCACGCCATAGCCTTCGCGGCGATAGTTGGAACCGGCCCAGGCATAGCCCTCCTGAACGGTGACCGCGAAACGCTCGAGATCTTCGACCGGATCGTCCGGCGTAGGCTTTGCGGTGCGCGGCCCGCCATGGGCATGAACGACAAGCGTGCCGTTCCAGTCCTTCGGCTTGGCGATCCAGTAATAGGCGCCGTGCAGATCCTCGCCCGCGAAGCACTCGGTCCCGGCCGGCATCGAACTCGGGCAGTCCTTCGGCGCCGGGTCCGCAGGCTTTTGCTGCGCGCTGGTGGGCAGGGCGGTAACAACCACCGCCGCCGCGGACATCAATATCGTTCTGAAATGCATGAAAACTCCTCCTCTTCCAGCCCGTGACAAGACCTATGGTTCTGGCTGGGAGAGGCAAGAGAAGACGTGGCCTCGGCTGCCGCATGGGGGAGGCTCGCCGGGCAATTGGGCGGGATCCCACACAAACCACGGCGGGAGTGTGTGGGAAGCGACCCAACAGACCTGTGGTCCGGACGGATGCCTTAAAGCCGGATCAGTCCCACTCGGGCGCGAGATGCACCGGCGATACGATGCGTCCGTCTGTCCGCGACAGCGCAAACACCGCTTCCATTTCCTGCGGCGAGAGCGAGAAGTCGAAGATGTCGTAATTCTCCGGCAGCCGGCTTTCCGTCGCGGTCTTCGACAGCGCGATCACGCCCTCCTGCTGCACGGCCCAGCGCAGCACGACCTGAGCGGCGGTCTTTTTGTACTTCGCGCCGATCTCCTTCAACACCTCGTCCTTCGGCACCGCGCCATCGGCCATCAGGTAATAGGCGGTCACCGACATGCCGGTCTTGCGCGCTTCCATCAGCACCTTGGTCTGGTCGAGATAGGGATGGTATTCCACCTGGTTGTTGACGATAGGCGCATCGGACAGCTTCACCGCCTCGGCCATCAGCGCGGTCGAAAAGTTGGAAACGCCGATATTCTTGACCTTGCCTGCGGTTCTCAGCTCGTTCAGCGCGCCGATCCGGTCGGCAAGCGGCATTTCGCTCTGCGGCCAGTGCAGAAGCAGAAGGTCGACGTGATCCGTCTTCAGCTTGGCAAGGCTTTCGTCCACCGAAGCGATAAAGGCATCGTGACCGACGCGGTCGACCCAGACTTTCGTGGTGAGAAAGATATCGTCGCGCGGAATGCCCGACTGACGAAGGACGTCGCCGACAGCCTGCTCGTTCTTGTAGATCTGCGCCGTATCTACATGGCGGAAGCCGAGTTTGAGGGCTTGCGGCAGAATGCGATGAACATCCGCATCGGGCATGCGGAACGTGCCGAAACCGAGAGCTGGGATATGGGCGCCGTTGGCGTTGACGGTTTGCATCATGTGCTCCTTGGAAAAGGGGGCCCGACGGGGAGCCGGGCAAAGAAGAGGCATACTCTAGATGGGCCGTGAAATCCGGCGATCAAGCAGAGACCGGCCCAGGATCACCCGACCGGATGCGACAAATCGGCTCGAAAGAAGGCCCTGGAGGCCGCGCAATCCGCCTCGTCAGGTCTCTTTGCGCGCCCGTTTCGCCCGTCTCGCGACTCGACCGAACCGCTGTTTCAGAAAGTTTGATGTCCGGTAGCGCACGCCGCTTGGCCGCTCGGGATCGGCAATATCGGATTCCGCCAGCAATTCCTCGTCGGCACTCAGCTCCCGCATCTTGACCGGCAGCAGACCTCGGCCGCTCTGTCGGTTCAACGCCTCGATGGCCGCGATGATCGACCCGTCATGCGCTGCAACCGCGTCACGCACTTCCTGCGGTTCGCGCCCAAGATGTTCGGCGATGAGATCGTCGCGGGTGCTGACGATCTTTTCGCTCAGCGTGTCCTCACCCGGCTGCGCCTCGAGGATGAGGTCGCATTCCGTATCGTAGCCCATCGAGCGGTTGTTAAGATTGGCCGAGCCGATTTTCACGATCCGGTCGTCGGCAAACATCATCTTGGCATGCACATAGATCGACGTGCGGGCCTCGTTGACAGGGTAGTAGATCCGGAAGCGATCATGAACATCGGCGTCCTTCACCATCTTCATCAGCCGAATGCGGGCGCTGTCCATCGCCTTGGCTTCCAGCCAGCCTTCGCAGCCCTCCGGATTGATCAGCACGATTTCCGGTCCGTCGGGCTCCTTCAGCCGTTCCGCCATGGCCTCTGCAATACGACGCGAGGCGAAATACTGGCTCTCGACATAAAGCGTCTTTTTCACCGAACCGATGATCGCAAGCTTGGCGGTCTCGATCTCGACGATCTGGCTGCGCCCCTCGTATTCAGGCGCGGTGCGGGCGATGCCGATCGAGATGTCGCGAAACCCGACCTCCAGCTCGTCCGGCCAGGGATCGTTCTCCGTGGCGGCATTTTCGTCGGGCGGATCGAGCGTCTCGTCGGTTGCCAGTTTCCAGCGCCGCCGTGCGACCTCGCCAAGCGCCCGTGCGGCCTCGCCGGAAAGGCAGGTGGTGGCATCGTGCCAGGGACCTTGCGCAAACCCCATCGGCGACTTGCGCAACGGCTCGTCTTCCGAATGATCGCGACTGTCCCAGCGCCCGACGGTCATGTCGATCCCGCCGCAGAATGCCACTTCGTCGTCGATGACGAGAAGCTTCATGTGATGCGCCGACAGCGCCGGATGCGCGCCGTCGAGCTTCAGATGGATGCGCTTGTCGAACATCCATTTGAGAATATAAAACGGGGTTTCACCGCGAGTGATCGAATTGATCAGCCCGATATCCCATTTGAGGATGCGAATATCGAGCCCGTTGTTTCGCTCGGCGAGCGCGTTCAGAAACTTGCCAAGCTCGTCGGGCCATTCCTCCTTCGCGGCATTGTCAGCCTTGCCATCCTTCTTGCCCGGCTCCAGCTGGATGCGCGTGTCGAAATCCCAGCCGATCAGGTAGATCGACTTTTTCGCCTTCGTCATCGTGCGCTTGGCGAAGCGAAAGAAATCGGCTGCATCGATGATGATGGAAAGTCTGTCCGCATTGGCAATCCGCCAGCACGTGTCGCCTTCGTTGAGGATGCTTTGCATCGATCCAGTCGCCCCAGTCTTCGTCTTTTCGGTTATCGAGGATATAGGGCAGCGCCGCGCTGCTTCTACGGGAAATATACAAGGATCGGTGGAGTAATGCGCAGCAGCGTCATCCTGCATTTCTGCGATCGCGCTGACTGCTGACCGCGATCGCAATCAGGATCAGCGGCCACAGGCACGACAACAAAAGTCCCATGATCCTGTCGAAGCTCCAGGGAAGCCGTCGTGTCACACCCTCGGCCAACGTCATCCCGAAGAACGCGGTCGCTACGGCCAGGTACACTATGGTGGCTACAGTCGTCATGGGTCTCGCTGGCACGGTGCCGGTCATCACGATGGGGGTCGCACGCACCCCATGAGCGTTCAAACACGGATCGAGCCCGCCGTCCTTAACTTTTATGAGAGAGTGCCAGATTTCGCACTGGCGGCCCCGACGTCGGCATCATGCTTTTCACGCGTGCATCGCTTCGATTTCGCGTGCCACCATCTCCTGCAGCCGCCAGAGATTGCGGTCGCGGATGCCGAATTCGGCCAGATGCACGACCGTATTATAGAGATATTCGGCGCAGGAACCGCGATGGCCGCAGGCACGCGCCAGAACCGGCGCCACATCCTGAAGCAGCGGAAGCGGCCTGATGATCCGCGGGCTCTTTCCGCCGGCCCAGAAAGTCAGTGCCCGGATCGTCTCGCCGCCTTGCGTCCGCACGGGGAGAAAACGGAAGGTCGAAAGGCTGTCCTTGTGGCTGACCTCGCGGCGCAGCGCCTTGTCGATCTGCTCGCGCTTTTCCGTATCGGCCACCCGGTAGATCACCCCGTCGCAACGCCCGCCGCGCGACAGCATCATCATCAGCCCCGGCTGGTCCGGCGAACCGCGGCCGCGTTCGATATGCAGCGAAAACGATCGATGCCAGCCGTAGGCCGTCGCCCGCTGGCAGGCGATCGAATCAAAGCCCGGCTTCCAGATCAGCGAGCCGTAGGCAAAGATCCACAATGGCTCATCGCCGATTTCCTCCACCAGCCGCTCGGTAATCTCGGCATAGTCGGCATCCGTCAGCGGCTCCCAGGTTGTCGGTGCGCCGGGATCGGTCTCGTCACGAAAACACAGGTCGACGAGGTCCTGCGTCAACGCCATGGACGACGATTTGAGAGACGTTGAGGTGAGGGCGCCGGATCTGGACATGGCCTCTGCGTTGTAAAAAAATGAGTGCGTAAACGGGAGGTGAGGCGCAAGACTGCAAGCCTGAACGGCTGCTGTCAACGTTTTTGGGCCGCGTTTGTGAAGGATTTGCTGCGTTGCCGCAGAGTGGCCCCACTGTTCTGGTCGAAGGGATCACGCAACGTTTCAGACGGAAATGTTCGCGTTATTCTGCGTGAGAGGGAGTTTTCGATACATGCGCTGGTTGTTTCTCATTGTCCTTGGCCTGCTGGTGGCCGTCATTTTGTCAATCACCCTGATGCAGAACGACAGTCGTCAGCTGGGTAGCGATAACCTGTTGCAGGGAGCGCCGGGCAGTCCGCGCCAGCCATCGGACTCGCCGCTTCTTCCCGCACCCGCACCGCAGCGAGCGCCCTGAGCATGAGACGGCGGCAATTCGGGGTGCCATCAATATTTGTGATGAATCATCTCGGATTGTCGCTTGACCTTGAGGGCTTCGGGGATTTCATTCACGCCAAATTTTAGCGACCCCCGCCAAGCTTTGAAGACCCGAAGGAGAATATCATGGCCGTCGACACATCCCCTCGCTCCACCACCTGGACTTACGTGGATGGTGAGTGGGTGGAAGGAAATCCGAAGCTGATCGGACCCACCTCGCACGCCATGTGGCTGGGCACGACCGTGTTCGACGGCGCCCGCTGGTTCGACGGCATCTCGCCGGATCTCAACATGCACTGCCAGCGCGTCAACCGCTCGGCCATCAATATGGGCATGAAGCCGGTCATGGCAGCCGAGGAGATCGAGCGGCTGGCGCTCGAAGGCGTCAAGAAGTTCGACGGCAAGACGGCGATCTACATCAAGCCGATGTACTGGGCCGAGCACGGTCTTCCCACCAGCGTCGTTGCCGCCGATCCGGAATCGACTCGCTTTGCGCTCTGCCTGTTCGAAGCTCCGATGCACACGGCAAAGGCTTCGTCGCTGACCGTATCGCCCTTCCGCCGCCCGAGCGCCGAAGTCGCCATGACGGCCGCCAAGACCGGTAGCCTTTATCCCAACAGCGGCCGCATGATTGTCGAGGCGCAGAGCCGCGGCTTCGACAATGCGCTCGCGCTCGACATGAACGGCAATGTCGCCGAAACCGCATCCTCGAACATCTTCATGGTCAAGGACGGCGTGGTCATGACGCCGATCGCCAACGGCACGTTCCTGGCCGGCATCACCCGGTCGCGCGTGCTGACCCTGTTGCGCGGCGCCGGCTTCGACGTGCGCGAAGTCACGCTGACTGCTGCCGATTTCGCCAATGCCGACGAGATCTTCACGTCCGGCAACTATTCCAAGATCGCCCCGGTGAACCGTTTCGAGGACCGCTCCCTGCAGGAAGGTCCTGTCGCCCGCAAGGCGCTCGAACTTTATATGGACTGGGCACGCTCGACCAAGGGCGAAGACGTCTGATTGACGAGGGACGGCACCCGATCCAGGCGCCGTCCCTCAACCATTCTTTGCAGCGTTAAAGCGCTTCGTATCCGAACACTTTCGCCAGAAATTCCACGGCGCGGCCGGCACCGGCGCCGGAAATCGTGTGTCCGAGCCCGGGCTCGATCGATGTCTCCACGTCGAAACCATGCTTCGCCAACGTGTCGGCCGCCTGTTCGCTTTCCCATGACGGGATGACGTCGTCGGCGGTGCCATGCACCAGAAACACCGGCATCTTCGTGGAGGGCGACAGCGGCTCGGGCGAAGACAGCCGACCCGAAAAGCCGACGACCGCACCCACGCCAAACCGTCCGTTTGCGATCGCGTCGAGCGCCATGATCGTTCCTTGCGAGAACCCCACCAGCGCGACCCGATCAAGCCTGCCGGCAAAGCCGTTGTCCGCGATGATACCGTTGATCAAGGCATCGAACCCCGGCCGTGCCGCCGCAATCCGCGCGCCGCGATTTTCCGGCGTGACGCCCGCAACACTGAACCACTGGTACCCGGCACCAAAGCTTGAAGGCTCCGGCGCATCGGGCGAAACGAAGACGGCATCGCCAAGCGTCCCCGCCCATTCCTCCCCAAGCGGCGCCAGATTGTCGCCACTGGAGCCGACACCGTGCAAGAGGATGACGAGAAGGTTCGGGCTGTTCGTTTCGGCCATGGAAGACATACCTTTGCAGATGAGGATCAGACGTCGGAGAACACTCCGCTACGGCCCCCGGAGGAAACCGCGATACCTGTTATCTAGCGCGCCAGCCGCCAAAGGGACAGGTGTAGGGCAGCGGATGTGGGATGATGCGATGGGCTGGAAGGTTAGAGAGCATCAGCCCTCAGATGATCCGCACCGCAGCCGTACCGATGATGATCAGTGAAACGGCGACCATCAGCGGTTTGGTCGGCAGTCGCTTGACGATCAGCGCTCCGAACGGGGCCGCCAGCACGCCGCCGAGGATGAGGCCGAGCGCCGACGACAGTTCGGACCAGCCGAGCGTGGCGATGAAGGTCGCCGAGATCACCGTCGTTACCGCAAATTCGGTGAGGTTCGTGGAGCCGATCACCTTCTTTGGTTCATGGCCGCGGCCGAGAAGCGAACTGGTGACGATCGGCCCCCATCCGCCGCCGCCCATGGCATCGAGCACGCCGCCCGCACCGCCCACATAGGGCACGATCCGGTCATGGATGTCGCGCCTGAAGGCCGGGCGGAAGGCCTTGTAGAGAATGTAACATCCGACCAGCATCAGATAGACCGAGACGAACGGCTCGATCGCCTTGCCGTCGATACTGGACAGGAGATAGGCGCCGATCGCGCCGCCGATCATGCCGGCCGGCGCCAGTCGTTTGACCAGCCGCCAGTCGACGTTGCGATGGTAGAGATGCGAGGCACCGGATGCAGCCGTCGTGAAACACTCGGTCACATGCGTCATGGCGCTGGCGACTGCCGGCGGCACGCCGAAAGCAAGCAGACTGGTGGTGGTGAGAACGCCGAAAGCCATGCCGAGCGCGCCATCGATGATCTGCGCGAAAAAGCCGATTGCCACGAAGATCATGAAATCGGACGTCAGAAAGTCGAAGGTCAAGAAATCAAACACGGCAGCCCTCCCGGCAGTGTTTCATGCCCGGAAAAGTCTGCCGTGGTGGAAAAGTTCCCAAACGCTGCCACCCGCGCGGTCGCGGATGTTACTTGCCAGGTTTTGCCCTCAGCATGTCGGCGGAGATCTCGCCACCCACTTCGGCCTTCTTGGTCTTCTTGTCGTAGGCGCAGATCGTGCTGATCCTAACCTTGGCGCCTTTGGCTTTGCCGGTGACGACCGCAAGCCCATAGGACTGGCTTCCGAAAGGATCGACCACGGCTCTTCCGTTCTCGATCAGGTTTTTCGAGGCCGCCACACACGCCTTGCCGACGTCAGCCTGAAACGTCGTCCACGCATCGTCGGAAGCGGCCTGGGCCGTCACGGCGCTGGTTGCGCAAACGAGGAGGATCGGTGCCACAAAGTTTTTCATCGTCAATTTTCTCCGGTTTCTGCATTCGGTGCGAAAGCGATTGATTCCTCTCGCTAATGCTTGGAAAATTCAGCAATTTCTTGTCGATTGAGCGGTTGTTTTTGGAAGGTTCACCGTTGCCTCTTCCCCATCGCGCTCCTATGTTCCAGCACGACCTTCACCCACGGTGTTTGCCAAAAGGAGTATACCAATGGCTTTCGAACTTCCCGAACTTCCATACGATTACGAAGCCCTTGCACCCTTCATGTCGAAGGAAACGCTGGAATACCACCACGACAAGCACCACAAGGCCTATGTCGACAACGGCAACAAGCTTGCCGCCGAAGCCGGCATGGCTGACCTGTCGGTCGAGGACGTCGTCAAGAAGTCCTTCGGCACCAACCAGGGCCTCTTCAACAATGCTGCCCAGCATTACAACCACGTCCATTTCTGGAAGTGGATGAAGAAGGACGGCGGCGGAAACAAGCTGCCGGGCAAGCTCGAAACCGCGATCGCATCCGATCTCGGCGGCTACGACAAGTTCAAGGCTGATTTCATCGCTGCCGGCACCACGCAGTTTGGCTCCGGCTGGGCCTGGCTTTCGGTCAAGGATGGCAAGCTCGTCATCTCCAAGACCCCGAACGGCGAAAACCCGCTGGTTCACGGCGCAGAGCCGATCCTCGGCGTCGACGTCTGGGAACATTCCTATTACATCGACTATCGCAACGCCCGCCCGAAGTATCTCGAGGCGTTCGTCGATAGCCTGATCAACTGGGATTACGTGCTGGAACGCTACGAAGCCGCGTCCAAGTAAGCGCAGTTCATTGCTGATTTCCCACACCCGGTGCCGCAAGGCGCCGGGTGTTTTCGTTTCTGTTCACCCGAAGTCTGATCAAGCCTGGCTATCGTCAGGCGCCGCTGTCCGCCCACGCGCGGCCGATCTGAAGCGCTTGAAAAACATGACTTTGCCTTGGGTTTGACGGCTTCTAGAATCGAGCGCTAAATTACGAAATCGTGACTTCTTTCGGTCATGTAAGCTTGCCATCATCATTACGCGAATGCGTTGATGATGTGAGACGCAGACATCACATCGTTTTAGGGATCGGAGCCGGAAATGAAATTCAGAACTATCGCCATGACGACCGCGGCACTCTGTCTCGGCTTCACCGCTGTCCTTGCGCAGGATGCGGTGGTCGAGAAGCGCGAACAGATGATGAAGCAGGTGGCCGCCTCCACGGCAGCCATGCGCAACATCGCCAAAGGCGACAAACCCTACGACGCCGATGCCATCAAGACAGCGCTGACCACGATCAGCACCAATATGAAGGCCTTCCCGGACCAGTTCCCTGTCGGATCCGAAGCCAATTCGGAAGCATCGCCGGCGATCTGGAAGAACGAAGCCGATTTCCGCGCCAAAGCGAACAAGCTCGCCTCCGATGCCGACATGATCCTCGCTTCGATGCCGACGGATGCCGCAGGCGTCCAGAAGGCCGTTGGGACGCTTGGCGCCAATTGCGGCTCCTGCCACGAGACCTACCGCCTGAAGAAGTAGCGCATGCCTACATGCTTGAACGGCTGTCGCAAAGGCAGCCGTTCCGTTCCGCGTTGATGTCGGAGAAGGATCGGGCGATGGCCGCAAGATGGGCAAAAGTGTTAGGCATCGGCGTGGTCGTTGTCGCCGCCGGCGCCGTTACGGCCTGGGCGCTGACAAAGCCCCAGCCGCATGAGGCCGGATATTGGTCGAGCGTCGGTCAGGCCGATCTTGCCAAGGGCGAGCAACTGTTCTGGGCGGGCGGCTGCGCCGGTTGTCATGCCGCAGAAGGCGCAGAAGGCGACGCCGCAAAGATTTTGTCCGGCGGACTGGCGCTGAAAAGCCCGTTCGGCACCTTCCACGTCCCCAATATCTCGCCCGATCCCAAAGCCGGCATTGGTTCCTGGACGCTTGCCCAATTCGGCAATGCGATGACGAGAGGCGTCGGCCCGAACGGCGAGCATCTCTACCCGTCCTTTCCCTACGGCTCCTACGCGCGCCTGTCGGCAGCCGACGTCAACGACCTCTACGGCTACATGAAGACCCTGCCGCCCAGCAGCAATGTCGAGCCGCCACACGAACTGGGCTTTCCCTTCAACCAGCGGCTTGCGGTCGGCGGCTGGAAGCTCCTCTATTTCGACGACGGCCCGCGCGTCGAACTCGCTTCCGCCGACGACAAGGTCAAACGCGGCCAGTTCCTCGTCGAAGGCCCCGGCCACTGCGGCGAGTGCCACACGCCCCGCAACGCGCTCGGCGGCTTCGAAAAAGGACAGTGGCTGGCCGGCGGTCCCAACCCGGAAGGGCAGGGCAGCATTCCCAACATCACCCCCGGCTCCAAGGACATCGGCGCCTGGAGCGAGGACGAAATAACCGAGTACCTCTCGACCGGCTTCACCCCCGATTTCGACAGCGTCGGCGGATCAATGGTCGAAGTTCAGAAGAACATCGCCCATCTGCCGAAAAGCGACCTGCAGGCTATCGCCGCCTATCTGAAGGCGGTGCCGGCCCGGTAAGGGCGGGTGCTTGTCGCGCCGTCCTGTTGTGCTATAATTATAGCACAACGAGGTGAGGCATGACCGTTACTACCAAGATCAGGCGACAGGGCGGGGCAGCCGTCGTGACAATTCCGCCTGCCATTCTCAAGACGATGGAATTGCAGGTCGGTGATCAGCTTTCGCTGGAAATGCACGACGGTGAACTTGTCGCCAAGCCGATCAGAAAAATCAAAACGCGCTATAAACTCAGCGAGTTGCTCGAAGGCGGGGAGGTCGTCTCGAGCATGAATGCAGATATGGCCTGGGCGATGGAGGGAGACCCCGTCGGCCACGAAATTTCATGATGGTCCGCAGCAACGTCCCCAATCGCGGTGATGTTTTCTGGATCGATCCCAACCCTGTCGCGGGCCGGGAAATGAAGAACAGGCATCGGTTCGTCGTGATCACCCCGCGGGCGATCAACGCATTGGGCGTCAGCATGACGGTGCCGATCACCACCGGTGGCGCCTTGACCCGGGACGTCGGTCTGGCCGTCGCTGTCACCGGCCACGACACGACGGGGATCGCAGTCTGTAATCAGGTTCGCAGCTTCGATATACCGGCCAGAATACTGGCCAAGACCGCGAAATACATCGAGACATTGGACGAGGCGACGATGGATGACATCGTCGCTCGTGTGGTCAGCGCGATCGATCCCGCGTCGGAATAACGTGGTTGCGCTGCACTGACAGTATGGTCTGTCCCGCTCATTCGGACGGTATTGCCGTGTCCCAGCCTCACACCAACGTCTGCATATACCGCATGCCCGTCACTGGCCGCGGCTTGAAATCCATCTGTTCGTAGAATTTGTGGGCGGCGAAGTTGCCGGTGGCGGCGCTGACCGAGAGATAGCCGCAGCCTGCATTGCGGGCCATGTCGCGGGCGCGCGAGACGAGATGCTGGCCGATGCCGTGGCCACGGTGACCGTCGCGCACGAACAGGTGGTGCAGGTCCATGCCGCGGCTCCCCTCCTGGGCGCGGTAGAGCGGCACCAGAATGGCATAGCCGATCAGGGCGTCGCCCGCATCCGCAACCAGTGCGGTGATCCAGGGCAGGTCGCCGAACAGGTCGCGTTCCAGCATTTCCGGGGTAATGTCGGCCAGATCGTTGTGATGCGCGGCAAGGGCTGCGATCATCTCTTTCAACTGCGGCAGATCATGGCGTTTGGCGGCGCGGATCGTCACCACGGCCGGGCGCGGTAGTGAGATCTCGCTGTCTTCGATCGAAATCGGGGGCATTCCGGCATTCCTTTTCGGTCTCGTCGTGCCGTCAGGTGCCCTTAGAAACAACCAAGCCGCCTGACGGCGGCTTGTTGACATGATGAACTGTCGAGCCGCCCTTTACAGGTAGGCCCAAAAATACGTTGCGGCGGTGGTGGTGCACGTAATCATCATGACAACTTTTTGCGCCGGAATAAATTGCTTGTCAAGCGGGTCGACAGGTTCTTGTTCACTGCAGGTGATGGTGTATATTCCATCAACCCGGAAGGCGAACTCCATGGCCAAGGCGACGCTGATCAGCAGGACGCGGAGTTATCTGCGCGAGGACGTCTTCGCAGAGATCGTGATCTGGAGCGTCCCTTCACCTTTGCGGGGAAGTGTGCACCATTTCAAATATCGCATGGCTCTCGTGGCGTCCGGGGAATGCGTCCTGCGCTACGACAATGAAGCGGGGAAGGGTGACCATAGACACGTCCATTCGCAGGAGGAGGCGTATCTGTTCGAAAGCGTCGAAACCTTGCTTGTGGATTTTCGGTCGGATGTAGAAGGATGGCTCGATGACAACCCTTAAAGTGAAGATCCAGAATTTTGACAGTTCGCTCAGCGCGGTTCTCGATGCGGTCAAGGGGGCTGAATCAGATCCAGCTTTTCAGGCAGAGCATATCCTGTCGTTCCCCACCTGGGACACGCTTCACCGCGTGCTGGCGCCCAAAAGACTGGAGATCGTGCAGGTCCTGACGGCGCAGGCGCCGATGACGATCCGCGAGGTTGCCCGGCGGGTGGGTCGCGACTTCAAGGGCGTGCATGGAGATGTCACCACGCTTCTGAACGCAGGCGTCATCGAAAAGGCGCCCGGCGGCGTCGTGTTTCCTTACGACCGCATCCATCTGGAGTTCGATATCGCAGCCGCAGCCTGACGCGACTGACGCCTCTAACCCCTCAATGCTCCCCCTCGCAGAGCCCGTGATCCGAGAGTGAGCGGATCACGTAGCAGTCCTTGATCGCGTGGTTGCCGTCGCAGTGGGACACGATGCGCTCGAGTTCCTCCTCGAGCTTCTTCAGCTTGGCGATCTTTTCGCGCACGCCGGAAAGATGCTCCGCTGCGATCCGGTCGATATCGCCGCAGGGCTGTTGCGGATGCGAACCGAGCGCGATCAGCTCACGGATGGCGGAAATGTCGAGGCCGAGATCGCGGGCGTGGCGGATGAAGGCCAGCCGGTCCAGATCGCTGCGCTCGTAGCGCCGCTGGTTCCCTTCAGATCGCGTGGCAGCCGCCAGCAATCCCATCTGCTCGTAATAGCGGATGGTTGGCACCTTGACGCCGGTTCTTTTGGAAAGATCGCCGATCGATAGCATGGCAGGCTCAAACCTCTAATGTCTCGAGGTTGAGATAGGACGCATTTACCACAGGTACAAGGATCACCATGTTGGCTTGAAGGGCGCCTTCAGGGAATGTTAACCCTGAACGGGGATTGTCACCGCGGTGACGGGCCATGATCGCCCAAACGGCGATCAGGAGAATTCCTGGTAGATGTCCTGAACCCAGGCCTGCTGCACGGGAGCGGTGGCGCCGCTTGTGGCAAAGGTCGAAGCGCTGTCGTCGCCGGCATCGAGGGCCCACAGGGCGCTAACCAGCGAGCTTGCAAACAGTGTGCTGCTGCCGGTCAGCGAACCGCTGGAACGGGTAGACGCAGGTGTGTCGCGCTGCTGGGTTTCGTCCTGCTTGCGATCGATGTCGACCGCCCGCTGGGGGTAGTTGTAGCCGCTGAGGCCACTATCGATCTTCATGGCACCGCCTCGATCTCGCTTGGGTTAAGTAAGAGTTAACGCCTGAAGCTTGCGCGAAGCTTGTGCCGGGAGATATCCGGCCGGTTTTGGGGCTTGACAGCGCGCATGGGACTTATTCGCGCCGCCGCGATTTCTGTCGAAAAATCAGCGATCTGACGGGAAAACCGAACGCCGCCAGGGCATATGCGCGTTTCCGCATAACCAAAACTGTTTTACACAAAAAAAGCCGCAGCACCCGATCGAGGCACTGCGGCGATTGTCATTCGAGGTGACCGATTCTGCGGCGATCCGCCCGGTCAGGCTTTCCCGGCCACCTTGATCGCGAATGCATATTCGAAGGCGATCTCTTCCAGACGCTGGAAACGCCCCGACTTTCCGCCATGGCCGGCAGCCATGTTGGTCTTGAGCAGGATCGGCGCCGAGCCGGTCGAGAATTCGCGAAGCTTCGCCACCCACTTGGTCGGTTCCCAATAGGTCACACGCGGATCGGTAAGGCCTGAAATGGCAAGGATCGGCGGATACGGTTTTGCACCCACGTTGTCATAAGGCGAGTAGGCGGCGATCCACTGGTACTCTTCCAGGCTCTCGATCGGGTTGCCCCATTCCGGCCATTCCGGCGGCGTCAGCGGCAGCGTATCGTCGAGCATCGTGTTGAGCACGTCGACGAACGGAACGGCCGCGATAATGCCCGCGAACTTTTCCGGCGCCATGTTGGCGATCGCGCCCATCAGCATACCGCCGGCCGAGCCGCCTTCGGCAATGATGTTCTCATAGGACGTAAAGCCCTCGGTAACCAGGTGGTCGGCAGCGGCGATGAAATCCTTGAACGTGTTTTCCTTGGCTTCCATCTTGCCCTCTTCGTACCAGGCAAAACCCTTGTCCTTGCCGCCGCGGATATGGGCGATGGCATAGATGAAGCCGCGATCTGCGAGAGACAGGTTGTTGGTGGAGAACGATGCGGGGATGGTCATCCCATAGGCGCCGTAGCCGTAGAGCAGGCAAGGCGCCGTGCCATCAAGCGGCGTGTCCTTGCGGTAAAGCAGCGACACCGGCACCAGCTCGCCGTCATAGGACGGAGCCATCACGCGGCGGGTCACGTAATCTGCGGCATTGTGGCCGGAGGGGATCTCCTGCGTCTTCAAAAGCGTGCGCGTCCGGCTCACCATATCGTAGTCGTAGAGCTGGGTCGGCGTCGTCATCGACGAATAGGAAAAGCGAATGACGGTGCTGTCATATTCCGCAGCGCCGGAAAGCCCCAGCGAATAGGCTTCCTCGGCAAACGCGATCGAATGTTCCTCGCCGGTCCGGCGGTCGCGGATGATGATCTCCGGCAGACCCTGGTTGCGCTGCAGCCAGATCAGGTGCTGCTCATAGGCCATGTGCGAAATGATCAGCCGGCCGGGCTCGTGCGGTACGATCTCTTTCCAGTTTTCCTTCCCCGGTGCCGCAAACGGCGCCTCGACGATCTTGAAGTCCTTGGCATCGCCGTCATTGGTCAGGATGTAGAAGACATCGCCGCCTTCGGTCATCGAATACTCGATGCCCTCTTCGCGCGCCGCCACCAGCTTCGGCTCGGCGGTCAGGTCCGAGGTCGGGATGAGGCGGTATTCCGAGGTCTCGTGATCATGGATATCGAGATAGATCACGTCGTCCAGCAGCGATCCGCCGACGCCCATGAAAAAGCCCGGATCCTTTTCCTCAAACACCAGCCGGTCGTCCGATTGCGGTGTGCCGAGAATGTGGTGGAAGACCTTTGACGGACGGTGGTTCTCGTCCTGCAGCGTATAGAAGAAGCTCTTGCCATCAGGCGCCCAGACGCCGCCGCCGGCAGTGTTTTCCAGGACGTCCGACATGTCTTCGCCGGTCGAGAGATCGCGAACCCGCAGGGTAAAATATTCCGAACCCTTGTCGTCGTAACCCCAGATGCCCTTGGAATGGTCCGTCGCATGGTCGATGCCGGCCAGACGGAAATAGTCCTTGCCCACCGCTTCCTTGTCGCCGTCAAGCAGGATCGTCTGATCGCCGCCGTCGCGCGGGGTGCGGAAATATTTCGGCTGCTCGCCGCCGGTGACGAACAGTGATCCGTACGCAAACGGGCCGTCCTTCATCGGCACGGAGGAATCGTCTTCCTTGATGCGACCGCGCATTTCGGCAAACAGCGTCTTCTGCAATGCGGCCGTGTCGCCCATCGCCGCTTCCATATAGGCGTTCTCGCCCTCCAGATGGGTGCGGATCTCGGGGTCGAGGATCGACGGATCCTTGAACATCTGCTGCCAGTTGTCGGCCCGGAACCAGGCATAGTCGTCGGTGCGGGTGATGCCGTGACGGGTATCCGTCACCGGCTTCTTGGCCGCGACCGGAGGCGTGGGCAGATTTTCGAACGGCATTTTCGGGGAGGGGGCCAAGGAAGCACTCCGAAGTCATGAAAGGAGTGCCAGAGATAGGGGCGGCCGGACCATGAGGCAAGCGGGCAAGCCGCGTGAGCCTACTTCTTCTCAGGCTCGCGGGACTTGGCGAGAGGTGCGAGGTCACGGTGCTGCTGCCAGAATATGAAGGCGACGACCAGTGATAGCCCAATGTCACTCATCAGGAATACCATCGCCAGTTCGGCTGTCATCTGTTCAGTCCGCTTTGCATGATGCCGATTCCGGTCCCGACCACCTAAAGAATACGCGCCAGGATAATTCCCGCTCTGGTAGGTGGTCAACGACGAATCCGTCTTTTAGTTTCCGCCCCGTCCGAGTCACTTTGGATAGGATTCCATGACGATACTGCTGCCCGCCCGGGCATCCATGACAGGCGCTCTCTTGATTTGCGCCGCCTCCACCCTGCCTGCCCACGCGCTTGACGGCCGCATTGTTCGCCAGCTGAACGCCCTTGCACCGGAAGAAAGAGTCGAACAGCGCTGCGATCTCGAGGCGATGGATCGCCTGCGCAAGGAAGGCGATTTCCGCCCCGACAAGGTGATCGCCTACACGTTTTCAGACCCGGTCGGGAACGACAACGGCCTCAAGGCAACCGGCGCAGCGTTCCGCAGCGGCGGTGACTGGTTCAAGCTGAAATTCAAGTGCGAGACCAACGCTGAAGGGCTCAGCGTCACCGCATTCGACTACAAGGTCGGGTCCAAGATCCCGCGCGAGGAATGGGACAAGTACTACCTTTACGACTGACGGGTCGCTGACATCGCCGGGCTTTAGCCCGGCAGATGCGGAACGGTCTTCTTTTCTGGAAACAGTTCCGACAGTACGGTCATCATGATCAGCGACAGGGGCAGCGCCAGCATGGCGCCGACGGCACCCCACATCCATGTCCAGAACAGGATGGCGACGAACACGACAAAGGGATTGATCTCCCACTGCCGGCCCATGATCGCGGGGA
>Ga0213835_101006_pt1 | contig 20161 bp, 16 predicted proteins | sample SWPATP01_FD_160576 | JGI IMG/M metagenome (GOLD analysis project Ga0213835, IMG submission 160576) | Coastal seawater microbial communities from Marineland, Florida, United States - SWPA TP0 #1 | ecosystem: Environmental > Aquatic > Marine > Coastal | place: USA: Florida | collected 2016-08-05 | reverse complement strand
GTTTTCCGGGCGGTTTCGGGGCGGTTTTCCGGGCGGGTTTAACGGGGTGGGTTTCGGGGGGGTTTTCCGGGCGGTTTTCCGGGGGGGGTTTCGGGGCGGGTTTCCGGGGGGGTCCGGGGCGGGTCCGGGGGGGTCCGGGGCGGGTTTATAAGTTGACTGGTGCTAAGTCGAATTGACTGAGGAACCCGCCCCTACATTATCCCTCCTTGTCGTCTCAGAGTTGACGTGATTATAGGGGTTGTGGTAGGATAAAATTTATTTTTGTTAGATAGTCGATTTTTCGCCCTATTAAAAAACCATCGATAACTCACGTTTGGAATAGTCTATGTCTTACCAATATTCAGAGGGTTTAATTCACGCGATTTCTAATGTGTTTTCTGAGGCAAAATCTACCTATGGAGAAAACGCTAATCAGACATTATTTCATGACCCGATTACAGATGCACCCCCGGAAGTTAGGGAAATTATCGAAAGGGTTTTGCAGGCGGAAAGAGATAAACTATATATGAAAAGTCCCTTGAACATTAATGATGATGTTCTCAAGATTATTAAAGAGGTCATACAATGAATTTACTCTCGATTCAGTTGTGTAACTTTCGGCAATTTTACGGAAAAAGCCCGATTATATATTTAGCAAAAGGGGAACGAAATACTACGGTAATTTATGGGAATAATGGTGCGGGTAAGACGACGATACTTAATGCCTTTAGCTGGGTTTTATATAATAAATTTAGTGCGGCATTTGCGGTGTCGGAACAATTGGTTAATAAGCGATCGCTGACGGAAGCTGAACCGGGGAAAGCTGTAGGTTGCTGGGTGGAAATTGTCTTTGAACATGACCATAAACGCTATCAGGTTAAACGGGTTTGTCGCGCCTATAAGCAACATGGAGAAATCGAACATTCCGACAGCGAATTATATATGCAGGTGGCGGGAGATGATGGGCGCTGGACTTTGCCGCCGCAGCCACCAGAAGAGATTATTAATCGCATTTTACCGATGAGTTTACATCAGTATTTCTTTTTTGATGGAGAACGCATAGAACAAATTGTTAGGGATGATAGAAAAGCGGAAATTGCGGAAGCTACTAAAGAGTTATTGGGGGTGGAGGTATTAAATAGGGGTATTAAACATTTAAAGGAAGCGAGAAAGTCTTTGGAAAAGGATTTATTGATTATTGGTAATCCTGAGACAAAAAAGTTTTTAAACGACAAAAAAAAGCGGGAAGATGAAATCAATACTTTGTCGAACAGACAGAAGGAAATCGAAACGGAATTAGCACATCATGAACAGTTAAAACGCACGCTAAATTCCCATTTATTGGATTTAAGCGGGGCGGCGGAGTTGCAACAATTGCGAAGTGAGTTAGAAAGCCAAATTATTTCAATCAGAGATAATTTAAAAAAGTCTAAAAAAACGATTAATAAACTGTTGTCAACTAGGGCTTATCCGGTTTTATTGTCAGATACGATCGCCGATTTTCGTCACCTGTTTTCAGGAATGCGAGAAAGGGGGGAGTTAATGACAGGAATTACTAAGCAGTTTGTGAATGAGTTGATTAACCGCCAGCAGTGCATTTGTGGAACTCCTATAACAGAAGGAAGTTCGGAATGCGATCGCCTAAAAAGTTGGTTAAATAAAGCCGGAATGGCAGATATTGAAGAAACCGCTATCCGTATGTCTACCCAAGTCGATGATGTAGATCGCCAACTAGGAGAATTTTGGCAAGAAATTGACCAGCATCAAATATCTATCAGCACAAATAGGGCGGAATTATCCAAAATAGAAACCCGGCTAGATGATATTAAGCAAAAGCTACGCCATTTCCCAGATGAGGATATTCAACAACTGCAAAAACGCCTAGATGAAATCGAAAGCCGCATTGGTGAACTTAACCGAGAAATGGGTTCTAATTATCAACAAATTGAGACTCTAACTCAAGAATGCGAGAAACTCTCGAAACAAATAGATCGCCAACAAATGAATGAGATCAAGCAGCTAACAGCCCAGCGACGCATTGCGGCGACGGAAGATGCGATCGCCAGATTATCCCAAGTCCTCGAACGTTTAGACCAGCAATTCCGCCAACAGTTAGAAAAGCGAGTCCAAAATATTTTTTCCCAAATTTCTTTTACCCCCTATCAACCGCAACTCAGCCCCAAATACGAACTTAAATTAGTGGAAAGAACCTCTGGAGAAGATGCACCAGTAGCCTCCTCCACCGGAGAAAATCAAATCCTCAGTTTATCCTTTATTGGTGGAATTATCGAAGGTGTTAGAGAATGGAGCCAAAAGAATACCCTCATGGGACCAGATAGCAGTACATTTCCTATTGTGATGGATTCCCCTTTTGGTAGTTTAGATGAAATTTACCGCCGCCAAATAGCCCGCATTATTCCAGAGTTAGCTAACCAGCTAGTTGTATTAGTCACCAAAACCCAATGGCGGGGGGAAGTCGCAACAGAAATTAAGCCCAGAATTGGGCGAGAATATATCCTAGTTTACAATTCATCAAAACCAGATTGTGAGGAAGATATAATTAATTTACAAGGGGTTAATTATCCCCTAGTTAAACTCAGTCCCAATCAGTTTGAGTACACCGAAATCATCGAAGTAGAAGCAGAATTTTAGACATCCCAAGTATTATAATTATATAATAATCCTACCATAAATTATAACATATCCTGAGTAAATGTGATAGTATGATGTGGTTGTCGCTACTATCTTAAACTATGACTCCAGAAGTTGCGATCGCTGAGATCAGTATCAAAGATAATCTTGAACAATTTCTGCTGGTCTTGCTGATTTCCCTAAGTGTGGCCACCATGTCTCGTTTATTCCCTTGGCTGCGGAAAATTCCCTTTACCCTATTATTGGTAATTGTCGGATTATTTTTAGCCTTTGAAGACATCCATCTAATCCAATTATCACCAGAACTAATCCTAGAAATTTTCCTACCTCCGTTACTCTTTGAAGCCGCCTGGAATCTGAATTGGCGAGACCTAAAACGAGATTTATTCCCAGTATTTTTATATGCAACTATTGGGGTAGTTATTTGTGTAGTAGGGATAGCTATTGGCTTACATTTAGCCGTAGGAATGCCGATAGCGATCGCCCTGTTAGTAGGTGCAAGTTTATCAGCAACCGATCCCATCTCAGTAGTCGCCCTAATGAAAGAATTAGGAGCGCCTAAACGTCTGCGAGTCTTAATGGAAGGGGAAAGCCTCTTTAATGATGGCATAGCTGTTGTAGCCTTCATCATCTTAGTCGGTTTTCCTATGGGAAACATCGAAATATCCCCGGCTGCGATCGTTTTAAAACTCTTATCATTCACAGGAATTGCCGTAGTTATTGCTGGGATAATTGGGTTTGGAATATCCTATCTAACTCAGCGTTTTGACTCTCCCCTAGTAGAACAATCCCTCACCCTCCTAGCCGCCTATGGAACCTATGTAGTCACCGAAGACTTAGGCGGATCTGGAGTTATTGGCGTAGTAGTAGTAGGGTTAATTTTAGGAAATTTTGGTTCCCGAATTGGTATGAATCCCCGCAGCCGATTAATCGTCAGCGAGTTTTGGGAATTTATAGCATTTTTGGTAAACTCAATCGTCTTCTTATTAATTGGCGCTCAAATTGAATTTGGGAGTTTAGCAACCAACATCAAACCCATTGCGGTTTCCGTCCTAGCGATGGTGCTAACCAGAGCAATATCCACATTTACTTTAACGGCGATCAGTAACAGATTAGCCAAATCAGAAATAGACCTACAAAATCAAACTATGTTGTGGTGGGGAGGCTTACGAGGTTCTGTTTCCATCGCCCTAGTCTTGAGTGTCCCAGTAGCTATACCTGAACGGGAAAATCTGATCGCGACAGTCTTCGGGGTGGTTTTATTTAGTTTATTATTTCAGGGTTTAACGACCCAGCCTCTGTTGCAATGGTTAGGACTGCTTGATGAGCAACCTTTGCGGGAAGAATATCTGGAATTAGTAGCCCGTCGTGTAGCCCTCAATCGAGTACAAAACCACCTCTCCCAATCAATTGTTAAGCAGGAATTAGACCCTGATGCTTATCAACATCAAGCCGAATTAGTCAAATCTCAGTTAGAAGCTATCACCACCAAAACTCAGCAGCTACTCTCACAAGACCCCAAACTGCAAGGGTTGACCATAGAATTACTTCGGGAAGAATTAGTTGATATTGAGGCTGAAACCTATGCGGAATTTGTCAGATCCGGCCGTCTGAATACTCAACTCTCAACTCTTTTGTCAGAAGTTATGGAAGAAAAAGACCCAGAAACCGCATAAACAGACAGGAGTCTGGCGCAGTTATTCCCATAACAACAAAAGACTCCTTCCCCCCCTGCTAACAGTGCTGGCGGTTGCTATACCATGACAATTGGGTTGGGAAGCTAAACTCAGATACTATAGCTAGTGACTATGTTCCAATTTATCAATCACCAATGAATGTAATACCCGCCATAGACCTATTAGAAGGGCGCTGCGTCCGCTTGTATCAGGGAGACTACACCCAAGCTGAGACTTTTAATGAAGATCCTGTGGCTGTCGCTGAGGAATGGGTGTCCCAGGGCGCTACTCGTCTGCATTTAGTTGATCTTGATGGGGCGAAAACTGGACAACCTACTAACCACGCGGCTATTGGGGCGATCGCCAAAGCTGTCAATGTCCCGATTCAAGTCGGCGGCGGGTTGCGTAGTCGTGATACTGTCGCCGCCCTATTTGATTTGGGGGTAGAAAGGGCAATTTTGGGGACGGTAGCGGTGGAAAATCCCCAATTGGTAGCTGAGTTATGCGGTGAGTTTCCCGGACGAATTGCTGTGGGAATTGATGCCCGTGATGGTAAAGTGGCGACTAGGGGTTGGCTGGAAACTTCCGAGGTCAAAGCTACAGACCTGGCGCACCAAATGGCGCAGTTGGGGGTGGCTACGATTATTTACACTGATATTCACCGGGACGGGACTTTACAGGGTCCTAATAAAGCGGCATTGCGGGAAGTTGCGGAAATTGTCTCGATTCCTATTATTGCCTCTGGGGGTGTCAGTAGCATTACTGATTTATTAGGGTTATTGGGATTAGAACCTTTGGGGGTAACTGATGTCATTGTTGGCCGTGCTTTATATACTGGAGATGTGGTTTTAAAAGAGGCTATACAGGCGATCGGTCCTGGACGTATTCAGGATATACCCCCTGATTTTGGGAATTCAACTTTTGCCTAATTAACAGCAGAAACCGATAGATAGGGCGGGTTTATTCATCTTCTCGCTACCAAATCTAATTAACTGTGGAAACCGATAGATAGGGCGGGTTTATTCATCTTCTCGCTACCAAATCTAATTAACTGTGGAAACCGATAGATAGGGCGGGTTTATTCATCTTCTCGCTACCAAATCTAATTAACAGTAGAACCCGCCCCTACGCGATCGCACTGTCTCAGAGGGCGGGTTTATTCATCTTCTCGCTACCAAATCTAATTAACAGTAGAACCCGCCCCTACGCGATCGCACTGTCTCGGAGGGCGGGTTTATTCATCTTCTCGCTACCAAATCTAATTAACAGTAGAACCCGCCCCTACGCGATCGCACTGTCTCAGAGGGCGGGTTTATTCATCTTCTCGCTACCAAATCTAATTAACAGCAGAAACCGATAGATAGGGCGGGTTTATTCATCTTCTCGCTACCAAATCTAATTAACTGTGGAACCCGCCCCTACATTATTTCTGGGCTATTAATTATTCATTGTGAATAACACGATATAATAAAATTTGCTTGGAAATGCGAACCAATTGATAATTTCCCTGTTTTGTTAAAATGGGATAATCTCCCGGTTGTAGTCCAATTCTGGCTAAATCCTTAGCGCGACTAACTACCAGGGCTGTGGGTGATTCTGAGGTGTTTTGCAGAACATTAAGGATATGCAAGAGGGGTTCACCTTCCGCCCTAAAAAAGTCGTTGATTCTAAAAAAATGGACGGGCTGCTGAGAATAGAATACTACGGTAGGTTTAGCAAATCCAATCATCCATAACTCTTCTTGGGGTTGTTGAAAAGTTGCCAAGTTTTGGGCGATATTTTTTAGAGGGATTTGTCGGTATTCATCGACCAAGAATAAGCCGGGTATAAACACCATATTAAAGAATAAAATAAAGCCGATGAGGTTGGCTGTAATAATTAGTCGCCACTGATGACGATCGCCTATTAACCAAGCTATTAAAACAGCGGTAGCTGTCCAGATTATACCACCTTTTATGGGTAAGCCAGAGTTATTAACTACTGATGCTAAATCTTCAACGGCTGGGTCGGGTCCGATAAATTGGGGGCTGTAAATAATGGCGATCGCTAAAACGACTAAAAACAGGATATTAACTAATACTGTATTGAAAAACCAGCGATTTTTACGATTAATATAACTGCTATTTTTGCCGAATTCTTCTCCCCAAAAAATGCCGATTAAAATTGCAGCCGCAGGCATTAAAGGCAGCACATAACTAGGAAGTTTAGTAACGGCGATAGTAAAGAATACAAAAATACAGGCAAACCACACCCAAGCAAATAAACCCAATTGCTGATTTCTGGGTTGATTAATCCATTGATTACGTCGCCAAAATTCCAGCCTATATATGGCTATGGGCAAATAAATAGACCATGGTAAAAACCCGATTAAAACCACGACAAAATAGAAATACCACGGCGCACTATGACCATTTACAACACTGGTAAATCTTTGGACATTATGATACCCAAAAAACGAATCTATATAGTCTTGACCATTTTCAATAATTACCAAAATATACCAAGGGACGGTAATTAATCCGAAAATAATCCCACCCCAAATCACTCCCATTTCTGGCAAAACTGACCACAGGCGATTTAAATAAGCCAGAAAAACCACCACAATTAATCCGGGGATAACAATACCGACAGGACCTTTAGCTAATACGGCTAATCCTGTGAAAATATAGAATCCTAAATACCATCTATTCGGAAATTGCCAGTGACAACAATTTTTGAGTTTATCTACGAAGTTAATAGCCGGATTATTATCCGATTCTTTGGTAGTGGCATATCCCCAAAAAAAGCTAAATAGACTCAAGCCCATACAGCCACTTAATAACATATCAGAAACCCCCTGCCGCGCCCAGATGAGAGTTTGTAAATTCAAAGCCACTAAGGCAGTAGCTATCCAAGCAGAAGGCTGAATCTCAGCAAATTTGAGATATTTATGGGTAGTCGATCCGAATTTTTTTAGAGTCAAAAAACAGCCAACCATTAAAGCGATCGCCGATAGAGCAGAAGGCCATCTTACCGCCCACTCATTCACCCCAAAAATATAATAACCCAGGGCAATTAACCAATAAATTAAAGGAGGTTTATCAAAGCGAGTTTCCTGATTAAAATAGGGAGTAATCCAATTACCGGAGATTTTCATATGACGGGCGGCTTCAGCAAATAAAGGCTCTGTTTCATCTACTAAACCCACACTACCAAGATGCCACAGAAAAGCCATAATGGCGATCGCCACTAACCCAGCCATAGATAAAATCCACGCCGACCCAGGATGACGACCCCACCTCATAAAAGTTTCCCCAATATTTCCAGTTAACTTCAACCCGTCCAACTCCCAGAATCTGATCTACAACCCCTTAATTTAACAGCCTAACTCAGAAATCGGTGTACTCTGTGGAAAATGTACAATTTTGATCAACATTTCACACCGAGGACGAATGAGAAAAGCCCTATTTCCGCCCTATTCTTTACCGGTAATCATTTTCCTAACTAGCTTAGTCCTATTTTTTTGTAGCAGTTGGCGACACGCCATATTTCAATCCAACGCCTTCGATTTAGGAATTTTCGATAATGGCATTTATCTAATTAGCCAAGGCGAGAAACCCTTTGTCACCTTTCGGGGTATCCACATACTCGGCGACCATGCCGCTTGGATTTTATACCCCATAGCGCTCCTTTACAAGCTATATCCCGATGTACACTGGCTGTTTGCAGTCCAAGCCATAGCCCTATCAGTCGGGGCGATACCAACCCAATGGCTGGCTTTACAGGCGGGTTTAAAGCCAACCCAAGCTAACTTAATGGCGATAGTTTATTTGCTATATCCCCTGATTTTCAACGTCAACTTATTCGACTTTCACCCAGAAGTTATCGCGCTTCCTCTGTTATTGGTCGCCGTTTATCAAGCCAGGGCGAAACAAGTCCTGTGGTTTTCCCTAATAGTCCTGGTAATTTTGGGCTGTAAAGCGGTCCTGTCCCTAACGGTGGCGGCTATGGGAGTTTGGTTATTCCTATTTGAAAACCGGCGTAGATGTGGTGCGATCGCCATAATTTTAGGGCTGACATGGTTTATAATCGCCACAGGTATGATTATCCCCCACTTCAGCGGCGGTCAACCCGAAGCCGTCGCGCGATATGGGGAATTGGGTAACTCAGTCACAGAAATCGCCAAAAACCTCTTCTTAAAACCCCGACTGGTGGCGCGACAACTCTTCACATTAGCCAACTTAGAATATCTCCTGCTATTGATACTTCCCCTGCTGTGGGGACTCTCACCCCGCCATTTAACCCCCATCATCGGCGCATTACCAATTTTAGCCCTTAACCTCCTTAGCAGTAGCCTCCAACAAAAAAACCTCACCCAGCATTATTCTCTCCCCATACTGCCATTTTTGCTACTGGCCGTAATTTCTGCCCTACGGGGTAACTCCTATTGGCTACGCCACCCCCGCCATATTATGTTATGGTCTCTAGTGGCTTTCTTGGCTTTAGCTAAATACGGTTATTTTTGGTCGCGATATCTCCAACATTTTGACACCGTTGCAGCCTCCAGAGAAGCTGTCGCCCTCGTTAACAGTCCCGGAAGCGTTTTAACTGCGGACCATATCGCCCCCCACCTTACCCACCGCCAGATTTTGATGTTGGCTACTCAGGGGGCGGAAAGTTTGGACCTCACCCAGTTTGAGTGGGTCCTACTCAATTCTACTTACCCAGGTTGGAATAGTTCACAGGAACTTGTGGAGGGTCTCATCGTCAAGGTTCAAAATATCCCAGAGTTTCAATTGGGATATAGCCGCGACGGGGTATTTTTATTTCACCGGGACACCTCCCCGAAAAATTAAGATTTTCTCAACCGGAATTTGAATTTTCCGGAGTGATGATAAGCAGGTTAGTATCAAATTCATTAATAACCTATGTCTAGCACTGATTTGACCCCACCTGTTCACAATTATGAGGACATTGCTATTTCCCCGACTCTTCTACCCACAGAAGAAACTACAACGGGGGCTCTGGCTTCTCCCTCCCTGAAGAAGCATCCTCAATTGGTCTCAACTCGGATGATAGAGTATCTGGGCCATGCCTTTTTTATTGTGATGGCTTTGATTGTCATAGACTGTCTACAATACAGGCAACCTATATCAACTGAAATAGGAGTAACTCCACATTTACAAGATTTGCAAATTATCAGACGACTGAAAAATAGATTATTGTAATCTCAAATACACCCCAAAGATTAGGGTCATAATACATCATTTGATACAGCCGAGAAATCGCACTAAACATTACCCTCGCCCTAAATCATTCTCCCCCCCCTCTCCCCTGAGGGCGGGTTTTTTCATCTTCTGGTTGGGAGACGAGGAAGCAGCAGAACCTATGAGGGCGGGTTTTTTCATCTTCTGGTTGGGAGACGAGGAAGCAGCAGAACCTATGAGGGCGGGTTTTTTCATCTTCTGGTTGGGAGACGAGGAAGCAGCAGAACCTATGAGGGCGGGTTTTTTCATCTTCTGGTTGGGAGACGAGGAAGCAGCAGAACCCTAGAGAGAGGGCGGGTTTTTTCATCTTCTGGTTGGGAGACGAGGAAGCAGCAGAACCCTAGAGAGAGGGCGGGTTTTTTCATCTTCTGGTTGGGAGGCGAGGAAGCAGCAGAACCCGCCCCTACAATTATTAATTATTCATCAACATTAGACTGATATAATTTAAGGAGGATTTCCTGATGATATTCTCGGGTAATTGGATAAAAGTAGGTAAGGATAATTCCCACGATAGATAATATCATAGGCAGAGGTCCGATCGCCAATCTAATTGCCAATAATACTGATTCCGGTTGAGTTGGTGTAGGTTGACCGGCTACGGATTCAATAAAACCTGCCCAATCTAAAGTTTGACCTACCATAAAAATCCCTAAAGCCAAACCAATTTTTTGCAGGAGAACCATAAAAGAATAGAAAATTCCCTCCCGTCGCTGTCCGGTTTTGAGTTCATCATAATCAATAACATCGGTAATCATAGACCAGGGAATCAGATAAGCGGTAGATACTCCTAAACCGGCAATAAAACAGAGAAAATACATCAAAAATAACTGTCCTGGCTGTAGAAAGAATAAAGATAATTGAGCAATTATCCAAAATCCCATGCCGCTGATATATACAATCCTTCTGCCGTATTTTTCGCTGATTTTACTCCACATAAATAAGGTCAATAAAGCTGTGCCCTGGACGACGATCGCTACTTGAGTAAAAGCCACTTCGGGAAGTTCCATACAATACACGACAAAATATTGGAGAATTGCTGCAGTCAGTTGTACCGCCAACCAAGAACATAAATAAATCCCAATTACAAACAAAAAAGGACGGGTACTAAAAGCAATTTTCACCTGTTCGGAGAGGGGTAAAGATGTGGGTGCATCAACTTCTCCGGTGGCGGCTTGTACCTGGGCGACACGATCGCGAGTTCCCCAAACACATAAAAAAATGGGTGGGACTGCCATAATACTACAGACCAAACCCAAAACCATATATCTGGTAGCTAGGTCTTCAATAGCAGCAAAAATAATAAAAGCTAGAACTAGGGACAAGATGCTACCACCAATGGAAAAAGAGAAGCGAAACCCATTGAGGGTAGTACGTTCGTTGTAGTCGCGAGTTAATTCAGGGGTGAGGGTAGCATAGGGAAGATTAACGGCTGTGTAAGCGGTATGAAAGGCGATCGCAATAATTACATAATACCAAAATAGAGTCTGGGTATTGGTACTAGGTACGATCCACATTAAAAAGAAAAATATGCCAAAGGGAACTGCGGCAAAAATCATCCAGGGATAGCGCCGCCCCCAGGGATGCTTAGTGCGATCGCTTAAAACCCCGATAATTGGGTCATTAACGGCATCCCAAATTTTACCGACCATGGGTACACTCGCCGCCAGTCCGGCTGGTAGTCCGGCGACAGTGGTTAGAAAAAACAACAGGAAAAAAGCGAAAATATTAGCAGTCATGGCTGTTCCCAGGTCTCCCACCCCAAAAGCTAATTTGGTGGAAAAGTTCATTTTGGGAATAGTAGGACTAGCAGAAGATGACTCAAAGGGGGAAGAATGACTCATAAATTTTAGTCCCAAGAGGTTCCAGGATAGACAAAGGATCGCGATATCCTAAAAACATAACTGATCTGTTTGCAGTAATCCAATGAGGAGTCAATTATGGCCAGCTTAGGCGATCGCTTTAACAAAATGATGGGTAAGACCCGCTTTGTAGTCTGTCGGCTATTCCTACACCTAGGCGGCGCTGAGGTTGCGCCATTACTAGGTGTTCTTAACCAAGTCACCCGCGAAGCGATAGACCATGATGGAGATCTGGAAATCATGGGGTCGGGACTTGTCGAAGTCTGTCAAAGCCTTCTCCAGTACAATAGTTATTGGCAGTCCGCTGGTAATGAAGGAGATGTGATCTGGGATGAAGAAGAAGCCGGGGACTATGTGAATGAGTTATTCACGGACTCTGCTCAAAGGTATCTCAGTCAACCGGACTTGAACCAAGAAGAAATCGCTCCAGATGAACCGCTGTCCCTACCTATCACCTATAACTTGGTTGTAATAGTTACAATAGGTTGTGAGGGGGAAGTTCCTGACCTCGAAACTGACCTAGCCAATTTTGAAGCCATGGAAGCTGGACTAAAAAGCATCATCAACCTCCACTACCAAGGGAGTTTACGCGCGATCCAAATTCATTTTTCCCCGGCGCGGTTGGGTGATGTACTCACGGAAGACCAGCTTTTACAAAACTTTCCCGAACTCGTACCCCTATAAAGGGTGCAGAGAAATTTCCTAAGTTAACTTTAGCTAAAATTATGTTACCCAAAAAAGTAATCACGGTTTTAATGGTATTTGCACTCTGTTGGACAACCGTGGCTTGTGGGTCTTCCTCGCAGACGACCACTCAACAAACGGTCCGCAGTTCAGCATCAGCGGCTAACCGACTGGCTGATGGCAAATATCCCGTTCAACAAGCGCAATATGATGATGGTACTGGAGAGTATCGCTTAATGCTGCTCAACGCCAGACCGCCAGTATTTCAGACCTCTGAGTTGCAAATGGCGCGTTTGACGGATGAACAAATTAAGGCTGGTGAAAAAAGTCATCTGTTGATCGAAAATAATCAGCCAGTTTTTTACCTGACGGAAGATTTCCAGATTGAATATGTCCACAATGTGACTGAAACGCGCACTGATCCTCAAACTGGTCAGACTCAAACTGTGGTGGTGCGCCGAGAGTCTAATTTCTGGACTCCTTTTGCGGCTTCGTTTGTGGGTAGTGCGATCGCCACTAGCCTATTTTCCCCCCGCTACTATGTTCCTCCCGCCTATCAATCGGGTAGTTCATTAGTTGGCTATGGCGGTTCTGGTAACAGCTATAACCAGGCGGTGAGTCAATATCGCACGAGGTACAATGAACCTCCCGCCGCTGTTAGAAATCGGCAAACTTTCCGCACCACTGGAACGGCTCGCAGTTCTTCCCCTGGTTCTACTACTGGCCAAACTAACCCCAATGTTAATCGCTCAACGGGTTCTGGCGCGGGAACTAGCAATCTGCGTCAGTCTCAGCAGGCTCGTCCTCAAAGACAACGTACACCTAGTTTTGGTAGTGGTAGTAGAAGCCCCAGCCGTTCCGGTTCCTCTGGAAGACGGCGACGTTAATTGACATGATCTGAGCTAGGGGGTGGGTTCGACAGCTCCTCTCCCTGTTCAAGTATTTTGCCCAGGGGACACCCCTGGCGGCTTACTGTTTAAAAACTTATTATTGTTTGATAAGAATATGGCTTATGATCTGAGATAGCAAAGTGCGCGGAAAAGCGGAAAATAGGTGAGAGGGTTACAACTGATGATTGTTACCTCTTACCTATTCAAGGGTTGCATCAGATGTTAAACGCGCCCTTAAAGCCTTAGTCTGATTGAGTAGAGAGGTGCAGTGAAAATGACCCCAGAACCATCTGTACAATCTGAGTTGACAGGTAAACATCTAAACACCATTAATGAATGCCAACAACTTCAAGAATTAATGGCCGGGATGTCTGGGGTTTTTTATCAATATATATTGGCGGCTGATGGCAGCGAAAAATATACTTATATTATTGGCAATTTCCTAGATGTTTATGGGGTAGAATTAGATGATTTTACCATCGATTCTGACCATATTTTTGGCTTAAAAAAAAAGGGCGATCGCCAAAATTTTTATAAATCTATTTATGATTGTGCAGCCCATTTAAAATCTTGGTCTAGGCAGTGGCAATATACTACACCAAATGGTGAAGTTAAATGGCTATATTCCAGTGCTAAACCGGAGAGACAACCTAATCACGATCTGGTCTTGAATGGCTTTATTTTTGATACGGAAATGCCTGGGGACTATCACGGTTTAAATAAACCTACCAAATTACCAGCTATTATTACCTCGAAATTTACTCATCTTTGGAATTTTAGACAGTACAGGTTACTGGCTTCTCTGCAAAAACGTTTAGCTGAATGGTGGCATCATAGAAATCAAATCGATCGCCTATTTAACCATACTGTTGATCTGGTAGTAATTCTGAATCTGGACGGTAACTTTAAATTTCTCAATTCCGCCTGGACAATTAGCTTGGGTTATGATTTTAATGAACTGATAAATAGTTCTTTTATGAGTTTGGTATATCAGTCAGACCAAACCATAACTTTTTATGAATTTAATGCTATCCATTATGGCAAAAATCGTCAGTTTGAAAATAGACTTTTATCTAAAGATGGGTCCTATAAATGGTGGTCTTGGACTTTTGTGCCGGTGTTTGAGTCGGGAGCTATTTATGGAGTGGGTCGAGATATTACAGAACCAAAGGCGATCGCTGATAATTTCAAGGCTGTTGAAGATAAGTTACGAAGGATTATCGATTTTACCTATGATTGGGAATATTGGATTAATCCTCAACAGGAAATTGTATATATTTCTCCCTCCTGTGAACGCATAACTGGCTACTCGGTCAAGGAGTTTATGCAAGACCCTAGCCTATTGGCAAAAATTATTCATCCTGAAGATCGCGATCGCATAGTTCCCCATTTATATCAAAATCTCTGTGAGAGTAACAACCAGGAAATAGATTTTCGTATTATCACCCGTGATCAACAAGTGCGTTGGATTGGTCATAACTATCAGCCTATCTATGACGCAGCCGGACAGTATCAGGGAAAACGGGTTAGTAACCGAGATATTACTCAACGTAAACAGAAAGAAACTGAAGCCTTGCGAGTAGCTGAAAACCTGGAAATGGCCCAGCGGATTGCTCATGTAGGTAATTGGGAATATGATGTTGTTACTCAAAAAATTACTTGTTCTGATGAACTTTTGCAGATTTTAGGTTGGGTCAAGGAGCAAGATTTTTTAACCTTTGAGGAATTACGAAAACTCATTCATCCTGACGATCGCGATAATTGGTTAAACCAAGTTGAGAGAGCTTTAGCTACTGGGAAATCTTACGAAATTGACCACCGCATTGTTAGACCTAATGGCGAAATTCGTTATATTCAAGGTCGCGGGGAGGTAGTTCGTAACCAAGTCGGACAGGTACTCCGCTTATTTGAAATTACTATGGATATTACCGATCGCAAACAGTCTGAGCAAATTTTGCGCGATCGTGAGCAGTTCCTCTCTAGTATTTATGATGGAATTGAACAAGCAATTTTTGTCGTTGATGTTACCCAAGATGGAGACTTTCAGTTGGTGGGATGGAACCCCGCCTCCGAAAAAATTACTGGCATCAAATCTAGGGATATTATCGGTAAAAAACCCGAAGATATGTTTTTAGATGAATATGCTAAAGCTATCCGCTGTCACTATGAAACTTGTTGGCTGAAAAAGTCATCATTACAGTATGAGGAATATTTTAATTTTGGTCAAAATAAATTTTTTTTTCTCACTACTCTTAATCCTATTATAGACTATTCGGGAAGAGTTACCCGAATTATTGGCACAGCTTTTGATATTAGCAGCCTTAAAAAAACTGAGGAAAATTTAAGAATTTCCGAAGCACAACTGCGAGAACTAGCTGAAAGAGAAGCACTAGAAAATTGTCTGTCGAGTTTGATTCGCAACTCCCTAGATACAGATACTATTTTGGCAACAGCAGTGGCGGAAATTCGCCGTGTATTGGATATAGACCGCACCTATTTTGTCTGGTATAGAAGCGACTTAGATACCCCAGAATGGGAAGTTCGCAAAGAAGCCAAAATTGACTCTCTCACGAGTATTTCTGAACTTTACCCCGGCGATGCTTTGCGTCCAGTTAGCCAATATATCCTATCTGGAGAAATGATGCGAATTGATGATATTGCCACCTGTCCGACTCCCACTATTCGCAATTTCTTTTTGGTGTTAGAATGCCGTTCTGTTTTGATTTTACCCATTCAGATACAACAAGACACTAAAGGAGCTTTAGTCCTAGCACATTGTCAGGATATCCATAATTGGACTCATTCAGAAGTGGCGCTATTAGAGGCGATCGCTAATCAATTAGTCATTGCTCTGAACCAAGCAGAACTCTACGCCGCCACCCAGGAAGCCGCCAGAGTAGCACAAGCGCAAACTGAAACCCTAGAAGCTACATTAAACCAACTTCAACAAGCACAAGTTCAATTAGTGCAATCCGAAAAAATGTCTAGCCTAGGGCAAATGGTAGCAGGTTTGGCTCATGAAATCAACAACCCAGTCAGCTTTATTTACGGCAATATTACCCATGCTAAAGAATATACCAGAGATTTATTAGGACTAATTGAACTATATCAAAAGCATTGCCCCCAAGCACACCCGGAAATCACCGAAGAAATAGAAACTATTGATTTTCAATTTTTAATAGAAGATTGGCCGCGTCTATTTAAATCAATGACTTTGGGAGCAGATCGGATTCGAGATATTATTAAATCCCTGCGAACTTTTGCGAGGCTGGATGAATCGTAAGTTAAATATATTAACCTACATGAAAACCTCGACAGTACCTTGATGATTCTTGATAATCGTCTGAAAGAAAAACCATTACATCCCGCGATTCAAGTCCATAAACAATATGGAGATATTCCCCAGATTGAATGTTGTGCTGGACAGCTTAATCAGGTGTTTCTCAACCTAATCAATAATGCTATTGATGCTATTTGCGATCGCTACAAAAAACAGACCCTGGAACAAATTATCAACGAGCCAGGTATGATTTGGATCAGCATCATGCTAACCGAGCAAAAAACCGTCCAAATTCGCATTGCTGATAACGGTATTGGTATCAGTCCGGAAATCATCTCCAAAGTCTTTGACCCTTTCTACACCACCAAACCCGTGGGTTCAGGAACAGGTTTAGGACTATCCACCAGCTATCAAATTATCGTCGAAAAACACGGAGGAACCCTGCGTTGTGTTTCCCAAGAGTCTGTGGGAAGCGAGTTTGTTATTGAAATACCCCTAAAACTTCCCCAAAACTCTTCCTCAACTTCATGATCACTCCGACTTTGTAGGTTGGGTGAAACCAAGTGTAACCCAACTAAAGACTTGGTAGAGACTTGGTAGGTTGGGTGAAACCAAGTGTAACCCAACCAGAGACTTTGTAGGTTGGGTGAAACCAAGTGTAACCCAACCAGAGACTTTGTAGGTTGGGTGAAACCAAGTGTAACCCAACCAGAGACTTTGTAGGTTGGGTGAAACCAAGTGTAACCCAACTAAAGACTTGGTAGAGACTTGGTAGGTTGGGTGAAACCAAGTGTAACCCAACCAGAGACTTTGTAGGTTGGGTGAAACCAAGTGTAACCCAACCAGAGTCAGCAAAGCGATCGGCTAAATTCCCCAAAAAATAGCAGCAGATTATCTATCACCATCGATCAACTCTGCTGCTACCCCCCAAATTAATTAATCAGTGGTGACAATTGCAACCCTTATGACCGCAACCATCCCCATTAGGATGGCCATTAGCACAGGCTTCGCTACAGTAATATTGGCCATTTTTGGCGATCGCTTTTGTCGTATCCACAATACACAGACAGGACTCGCAGGCGCATTTCATTTGAGTTACCGTGGTCATCAGAACTTCTCCTCAAGATATAATAGACTTATGCTTGAACAAGCTTTCATAGTAACTACTATAACATTTGAACATACTTTCAGATATATGTATCTGGAAGTTTAATAATTTCTTTAGAATTGAGATTAATCCCCCACAGTCAAACCCCCACATCACAATATGTCTGACACCCTTGATAGCAATCCCCATCACCACGACCACCAGCCCCTCGCCCCAGAGCAAATTTTGAGCAGGGAAAAGGCCCAACGGATGGCAGAATTTTTTAGTACCCTAGGAGACCCCAACCGCTGGCGTATCTTGTCAGCACTAGCCCTGAAAGAAATGCGTGTGCGAGACCTAGCCGCCGCCGTTGACATGACCGAATCCGCCGTATCCCACCAACTGAGAATTCTGAGGACCATGCGCTTTGTCAGTTATCAGAAAAGGGGACGCAATGTAGTCTATGGTCTCAAAGACCATCATATTTTCAACCTTTATCGGGATGTATCCGAACATCTCGATGAACCCGAAGATCACCCGTGAAAATCAACCGCCAATTCTGTTTCCGGAGGACCACAAATTTATAAAACCGCAACTCTACCATACAAGCGAAAAATATGCAATAACTTTCACAAAAAGCCAGCAATTCTCATTATGGAAATTTTGCCCCAGCTTATTGAGAATCATCTCAAGAGCGATTCTTGAAAGCCCCATTCTTTCGTTCAAGATTGGGCATCATCGGGCATCTTGGACAGGATGCGGGTCAAAATGAGAATTGCTGACAAAAAGCCATCCTCGGCTACCTTAAAGAATGGGGCTTTGTACCCCATTTTTTGATAAAATGGCTAGGAGTGTGACAGGTTCGGGAATATAAACTCCACCTCTGGCTAGGAGTGTGGGAGTAATTGGTCTGAACAATTTAGCAATTTTGCTTTAAAAATCGCCGAAACTGATCAATCTGTCACAGTTTTTGGGTGAACAGCTCAGTATTGTTAAGGGAGAAATAACGAATGTACAGTCCAACTGGAACTGGTGTTGCTATGAGGACAGGAGCGGCGGGCCGTATCTTTGTCTTTGAAGTCGAAGGGATGCGTCAGGGACAGAACACTGACAACTTTAACTATCCCATTCGTCGCAGTGGCACAGTCTACCTCACCGTTCCCTACGAACGCATGAACCAGGAGATGCGTCGCCTATCTAAAATGGGGGCCAAGATTGTCAATATCTACCCTGCTGGCGAAACCCCTCCGGTTCGGACTCAAGCGGCACCAGAAAATGGACAACAGAGCCAATCATCTGGAACCCAAACCCCTACTATGACTCAAGCGAAAGCCAAAACAGATATTCCTGTTAACATTTACAAGCCCAAAAATCCATATATCGGCAAATGCCTGTCTAACGAAGAGTTAGTTAGGGAAGGTGGAACCGGGACTGTTCGCCATTTGATTTTTGATATCAGTGGCGGCGACTTGCGCTATCTCGAAGGTCAGAGTATTGGTATTATTCCGCCAGGAACTGACAACAATGGCAAACCCCATAAACTCAGGCTGTATTCGATCGCCTCTACCCGTCATGGCGACCATGTAGATGATAAAACAGTTTCCCTATGTGTTCGTCAGTTGGAATATAAACACCCAGAAACCGGGGAAACCGTCTATGGAGTTTGCTCAACTTATCTGTGCAACCTGGAAGCTGGGGCTGATGTGGCTATTACTGGCCCGGTCGGTAAAGAAATGCTGCTCCCAGAGGATGAGGATGCCACTATCATTATGATGGCAACGGGTACGGGAATTGCGCCTTTCCGGGCATTCCTGTGGCGGATATTTAAGGAACAGCACGAAGATTACAAGTTCAAAGGCTTGGCTTGGCTGTTCTTTGGCATTCCTTACAGCCCCAACATCCTCTATCAACAGGAACTTGAAGAATTACAGCAACAGTTCCCTGAAAACTTCCGCCTGACATTAGCCATTAGTCGGGAACAACAAAACCCAGAAGGTGGCAAAATGTATATCCAGGATCGGATTAAGGAAAATGCTGATCAGTTATGGGAATTGATCCAAAAACCCAACACCCATACTTATATTTGCGGTCTCAAAGGTATGGAAGGCGGCATTGATGAGGGAATGTCGGCCGCAGCAGGTAAGTTTGATGTTGACTGGTCTGATTATCAGAAGCAACTCAAGAAAAAGCACCGTTGGCACGTTGAAACCTACTAGGACATCAACTTAACCATTTGACTGGCGGGCGTGGCTCTTGAGTCGCGCCCTTTTTGTGGCTGGATTGGACTGATTGGACTCTCGGCAATTATCATCAAAAAATCGCGATCGCTCCTCGAAACCTCAGAGACAAGGCAGCCCAGAGACAAGGCCTGCCTTGTGGGAATCTTAGTCAATCAGTTGATTTCCGCGTTTGTACTGCTGATAGGCTGCAAAGAATAGTCCCGCTAATGTCACCAGGATTAAGCCTAAGACGATCCCCGAAAGTAATGGTTCAATCACGTTGAAACTCCTTGATGTTAAGTTTTGATCTCCTTGGATTAATATCGCATATTCTGATACATTTACCCGACATTTATCTGGCTATAGCCATTAGGGGTCGAAAATAAAGTCGCCTTGATCTCCTCCCATTCAGCAGCAGAACCGTACATGAGACTTTCACCTCATACGGCTCCTAGTTTGACCGTGTTATGGTCGAAAGAGAAGTCACCTTCCCCAACTCCAATTGAAAACCGTGCTTGCAAGTTTCCCAGCACACGGCTCCTGATGTAGATACCCTATTTGTCAGTAGGAACAGGGCTACGACCCCCCG
>Ga0213835_101004_pt1 | contig 20182 bp, 13 predicted proteins | sample SWPATP01_FD_160576 | JGI IMG/M metagenome (GOLD analysis project Ga0213835, IMG submission 160576) | Coastal seawater microbial communities from Marineland, Florida, United States - SWPA TP0 #1 | ecosystem: Environmental > Aquatic > Marine > Coastal | place: USA: Florida | collected 2016-08-05 | reverse complement strand
GAGATCCTCGTCGCCGCCCTCCACCTCGCGGGGGAGATTGAGCGCAAGAGCGAGTCCAAGACCGTCGGCGTCATGCTCCCCTCCAGCGGGGCGTTCCCGATCGCCGCCCTCGCAGGGTGGATGCTGGGTCGGACGGTCGTGCCGCTGAACTTTCTGCTCAAGCAGTCCGAGCTTCAGTTCGTCATCGACGACTGCGGGTGCGACACGATCGTCTCGGCCGGCCCGATGCTGGAGTACCTGGGGTACGAGCCCAGGGTCCGAACCATCATCAAGATGGAGGACCTGAATTTCAAGAGCTTCCCCCCACTGCGCTGGCCGAGCCGCACGCCGGACGACGAGCTGGCCGTGCTCCTCTACACCAGCGGCACCAGCGGGCTGCCCAAGGGCGTGATGCTCACGCACGGCAACCTCAAAGCCAACGTCCGCCAGTGCACGCAGCACATCGCGATCGGTCGTGACGAGGTTTTCTTCGGCGTGCTCCCGCAGTTCCACTCCTTCGGGCTGACGGTGCTGACGCTGGTGCCGCTGATGACCGGGAGCCGGGTTGTCTACGCGGCGAAGTTTGTGCCACAGCAGATCATCGCGGGGTTCAAGAAGCACAAGCCGACGGCGTTCATCGCGATCCCCTCGATGTACAACGCGCTGCTGAGCGCCAAGAACACCAAGCCCGAAGATTTCGAGAGCCTCCGCTACATCGTCTCCGGCGGCGAGCCACTGCCCGATGCGGTGTTCGAGAAGTTCCGCGAGCGGTTCAACGTCACGATCAACGAGGGGTACGGGCTGACCGAGACGGCCCCGGTCACCAACTGGTGCCGACCGGGCGAGACGCGCCAGCACTCGGTCGGCCCCACGCTCCCGGAGATCGAGCAACGCATCGTCGATCCCGAATCCGGCAAAACCCTCCCCGCGGAGAGCGAGGGCGAGATCCAGATGCGCGGGCCCAACGTCATGCAGGGCTACTACAAGCGCGACGAAGAGACAAAAGCCGTCTTTACCGACGACGGTTTCTTCCGAACCGGCGACATCGGCAAGCTCGATCGCGACGGGTTCCTGTTCATCACCGGGCGGCTCAAGGAAATGCTGATCGTCGGCGGGGAGAACGTGTTCCCACGCGAGATCGAGGAGGCGCTGGTCAAGCACGAAGCCGTCAAGGCGGCCGGCGTCGTCGGCAAGACCGACCCCGTCCGCGGCGAGCTCCCCGTCGCGTTCATCGAACTCGACGACGACGCCCCGGCGGACTTCAACCCCGAAACCCTCAAAGCCTTCTGCCGAGAGCACATCGCGGGGTACAAGGTCCCCCGGGAGATCCACGTGCTCGACGCCCTGCCCCGGAACCCGACGGGCAAGATCCTTCGGCGTGAGCTGAAAACGATCGTGGACGGCAAAAAGGGCGAAGCGAACCCGTCGAACGGGCACCCCAAGTCCGTCAGCACGGGCGACGACGACGAGCGGTACGACGTCGACCGGGACTGAAAACCAGATCCGCCGGGCCGCGGCTCGTCCGGAGCGGGTTTTCCGCCGATAGACTTTCCCAGATTCCCACCCCAGCCACCGGAGCGCCCCATGGACCTGTACATCGACACCGCCAACCTCGAAGAGATCAAGAAGGCCCACGACCTCGGCGTTCTCGACGGCGTCACCACCAACCCCAGCCTCATCGCCAAAGAGGGCATCGATTACACCAAACGCCTCGCCGAGATCTGCGAGGTCGTCCAGGGCCCCGTCAGCGCGGAAGTCATCGCGATCGACTACGACGGCATGATCCGCGAAGGGCGCGAGCGCGCCAAGATCGCCGAGAACATCGTCGTCAAGCTGCCCTCCACCGTCGCCGGGCTCAAGGCGTGCAAGACACTTAGCGACGAAGGCACGCGGACGAACCTGACGCTCTGCTTCCAGCCGCTGCAGGCGTTGATGGTTGCGAAAGCCGGCGCGTTCCTCGTCAGCCCCTTCATCGGGCGGCTCGACGACATCGGGCAGGACGGGATGGACCTGATCCAGCAGATCCGCCAGGTGTACGACAACTACGGCTACCCGACGAAAGTCCTCGCCGCCAGCATCCGCCACACCCAGCACCTTCTCGCGTGCGCCCTGGCCGGGGCCGACGTCGCGACCGTGCCGTACAACGTCATCGAGGGCATGATGAAGCACCCCCTCACCGACAGCGGCGTCGAAAAATTCGTCAGCGACTACAAAAAAGCCTTCGGCTGAATGAAAGCGATCAGGGGTCAGGGATCGGCCATCAGCGATCGGGTGCATGCATCTGTCCTGATGGCTGATGGCCGATCCCTGATCCCTAATGGCTGATGGCTGCCCCCTACGCCCCGATCTCAAACACAAACTCCACCTCCACCGGCACGCCCAGCGGCAGGCTGCTCGCCCCCACCGCCGCCCGCGCGTGCCGACCGGCTTCGCCGAACACCTCCAGGATCAGGTCACTCGCCCCGTTGATGACCCCCGGGTGCCCCGTAAACGTCGGCGTTGAGGCGACGAACCCGCCGAGGCGCACCACGCCGCGGACCCGGTCCAGCGAGCCGATCGCCGCCTTCAGAGCCGCCAGCGCGTTGATCGCGCACACCCGCGCCAGCTCTTTCGCGGCTTCCGGGGTCACCTCCGTCGGCACAATCCCCATCGCCGCGGGCTTTCCCCCAACCAAGGGGATCTGCCCGCTCACGAACGCCATCCCGCCCACGACCCGCACCGGGACGTAGCTCGCCACAGCCCCCGGCGCCGGGGGCAGCTCGATCCCCAGCTCCCGAAGGCGCGATTCCACGCGGCCTGACCCAAAATCCGGGGATGTCGAAACGGGTGATTCGGGGGACATAGGCAGACTTCTCCACGTGCTGTCGGGCGCTGGGCGGAACTGCTCCGGCTTGACAGACGTATCGGAACGGGTACGTTATGGAGGACTGCGCAGTCCGGGCGAGCGACCGGAACCCGGATGACAACGATCTGCCCTGATTGGTGGCCCCAAGCCGCCGCTGATGACCAGGGGTTCTCCGCTCGCCGACATCCCGACGCCGCGTCCCCTGCGCCCGACCGAGCGCAGCCCGCGGCGGCTCCCCGAGCCCGGCATGTGCCGACCAGCCTCGGGTGATGCGTCGAAATCGCCGTGTTGGCGAATTCGACAGGTGTTGTGCGAACGAACAGGGTTTGCCCGCGGTCAGGGCGGAACCCGCAAGTCACGGAGAACAAGCATGCAACGCAAGAACGTGGACGCGCGTGGTTTCACGCTCGTCGAGCTGCTGGTGGTCATCGCGATCATCGCGCTGCTCATCGGCATCCTGCTGCCCGCGCTGGGCAAGGCCCGCGCGAGCGCCCGCCAGCTCAAGGACATGACTCAGGTCCGCGGCATCGTCCAGGCGATGGCGATCTGGGCCGGCAACAACAACGACGAGTACCCCCTCCCGAGCCGCATTGACCGCAACAACGCGACGCTGGCGGATCCGGGTGGTCAGCTCGGCGCACAGCAGAAGAACCTGAGCCGCCACATCTTCTCGCTCATGATCTTCAACGGCACCGTCGCGCCCGAGCTCCTGCTGAGCCCGGCCGAGGTCAACGGCGACTTCCAGCTCTACGAGGGCTACCAGTTTGAGACCCCGCAGGCGGCCGCGGGTGCCGACAAGCGCAACGCCAGCTGGGACCCGGCCTGGCGCGCCCTTCCCAGCGATGTGGCGATCGCTGGCGGATTGCCGCAAGCTGCAGGCGATCCGGGTGGGCTGAGCTATGCACACACCCCGCCGTTCGGCAAGCGCCGCGCGACCTGGGCCAACACCTTCAAGACGACCGAGGTCAGCATCGCCAACCGCGGACCGGCGTACGAGCTCGATGGCGGGCAGACCGGCACGTGGCGCCTGGTCGGCAGCAGCACCGAGAACGGTGGTCCCGTTCCCAATCCGACCGACTACAACAACATCGTCGGCGCCAACTCCAACACCCTGCTCATGCACGGCAGCCGCACGACCTGGTCCGGCAACGTCGGCTACAACGACAACAACGCCCGCTTCGAGAACCGTCCGGATCCGGACGGGCTCCAGATCTCCTTCGCCGCCATCAGCAACGTCAACCAGCGCACCCACCGCGACAACATCTTCATGAACGAGAACGACGTGAGCAGAACCGCCTCGAATCCCCAGAGCTTCCGAACCTTCGGCGGCACCAACGTCCAGACCACCACCGACAACCGCAACGCCTACGTTCGTGCGTACAACTCGGTGACCGGCACCCCCGCCAACATCACCATCGGCGCCTTCTTCGACTGATTCGCGTCAATCGCATCTTCTGAAATCACCAGCGGCCGGGCGTCTCGAACGCCCGGCCGCTGTGTTTTCCATCACTCCCGATCCTGACGCGGCATATCAACCCACGTTCAGCCCGCGGATGAACGCCCGGAACGCCGCCTGACGCTCGTGCACAAGGCTCGCCAGCTCCCCCTGCTCGCGCACCAGGCGCTCCATCGCGGTCTCCTGCTCGGCCATCCTCGCCAGGTACCGCGCGTGCAACTCGCTCTGACGATCCACCACGCGGATGTTCTCACGAAGCCGAGCCTGGTCCGCTTCGATCTCACGGCGCTGCTGCTGGTTCCGCTCCAGCGCCTGCTGCGCGTCAACCACCTGCGCCCGAAGCTCGGCCGCCCGCGTCAACGCAGCCACCACCTCCGGCGGCATCCGGTCCTGCTGGAACCGCGTCAGCAGCACGCCCGGGTCGCTGTCGATGATCGCGAACCGCTGCGACTCCACGCGCTCATAGGTCACGCGGAGCTGCTGCTCCCCCTTCGGCGCCAGACGCACCTCGTACCGGTGCAGGCGCGGGCTCACGATCTCCGTCGGCTCCGGACCCTCGCCCTGCGTCCACCCGTTGTGGACAGGGTGCTCCACGACGATCGTCCGCCCGCGGGATTCGTCCGTGCTGGTGAACGTGTAGGTCGTGGTGCTCTGGTTGACGATCGAGCGGAAGAGCACGCCGTCCACAATCCGCACGCGGTCCACCCGGTTCCGCCCGGTGTCCTGCACCGTCCCGCGGACGCTCAAATCCGCGGCATAGCTGAGCAGCGCGCTGGCGCCCCGCCCCGTGTGCCCGAGCAAAGCATCGCCCGCGTACGCCCCGCCGTCGAACACGCTCACCGGCCCGGGCATCAGGTCGAGCCCGGTCTGGTTCTGGATCCGCACGCCGCGCATCGGGTGCTCGGTCCGATCCTGCCCGCTGTAGATGCTGACCCGCCCGCCGTCGATCGCCCCGGTCAGGATCGGCACCATCGCCGACTGCTGACGCTCGATCGTGATCGGCTGATCGAGCGTGAAGAAGAACTGCTCCCCGACGTCGCCGCCGGTCGCCTGAGCCGCGGCTAGCTCGTTCCCGTCGAACGTGAATCGGGTCTGGTTGTGCTCGAGCCCGTCTGCGAGATCTCTCCGACCAGGTGCGCTCGGCGCACCGGGAAGCACCCGCTGACGCATCTGAGCCTCGGGTACGCCGGCGTCCGCGCTTGAAACCGCCCGCCCCGCGGCGTGCGACTTCGGACGCATCAGCGAAGCCGCCGGCACCGGCACCAGCGGGCGATCCACGAACAGCGGCTCGTACAGGTCCATCCGGAACCCCACCGGGCTCCCCGAGACCAGGCTCAGTTGCACGTCCCGCCAGTCGCTGTCGGTCGTGTTCTCGACCAGCGCCCACCCCTGGATCGTCAGCGAATCGCTCTCGCTCCCGTCGGGGATCACGAGCCGGTAGCTGGTCTTCCAGACCGGGCTCTCGTGGACGTAGCCGATGAACACGTCGCGCTCGCCGCGCCCCTGGAGGGCGACATCGACCGTGCGCACGCGCTCGTCGCGTGTGCTTGCGAGCACGCCGAGCGCGCGATCCAGTTCGCCCTTCAGGTCTTCGTCCAGCAGCTCGAACGCGCGGACCTGGTCAATCGCCAGCGAGCGCAGCCCGCTCTGGGTCAGCACGTTGACGTAGGTCACCGGCACGACCTGCCCCGCCTGAGCCGCCTCGCGCCGGGTCTCGATCCCGATGATCCGCCCCGTCACGTCCCCGTCCGGCACGCCCAGACGCACCCGCGCCCCGCGCACCTGCCCCAGGATCTCCGCGATCGCCGCCCCGCGGGAAAGATCGATCGCAAAGCTCCCGAGCCTGCGGTTCAGCGGCTCGTTCGACGCGTAGCTCACCCCCGCCACCCGCCCGCCGGAACGGTCCAGGATGACCATGCTCTTCAGGATGTCGTTGATCTGCCCGGCATCGAAACGGAGCCGCACCGTCGCGTCGCCCTCCACACGCCCCTGACGCTCGAAGAACCCGACGCCCGAGCGGTAGAGCGTGATCCCGGTGACCGGGATCTCCTCCGCCTGCGCGCCCAGGGCGTGCACGGGCAGGAACCCGATCGCCGCCCCCGCCGCCGCGAACAGGAACCCGGCCCCCGCTCGCCCGCGCCGCACCCGAACGCCCCGTCGCCCCTGTGCATCCGTCGCCGTTTCGCGCCTGCCGCCCATGGTCTGACTCCTTCCCAAACGCTTGTGGATTCGCTTCGCCCCGGCTCCCGGGTCGGTTCGCGGCGTCGGGTCCGTTCACGGGCCCATCCGGACGCCACTGTACCGAAAGACGCGCCGCCCACACCCGGCGTTCCGCGTCGAGAGGGTGCCGTGACACACCCGTGACTGACGCCGGGTTCCCGGGCGTGCCGCTAGCATCGGTCGATGAACCTCCCGGTCCTTCCCGCTGAGCCCGCGCGCGACCCGAACGCCCCACCCGCCGAGGCGTTCGACCGCGACGCGATCGCGCGGGAACTCGCGTCGGCGGTCGAAGGCGAAGTCCGCTTCGGCTTGCACGACCGCCTGCTCTACGCGACCGACGCCTCGATTTACCAAGTGGAGCCCCTAGGCGTGGTCATCCCCGCTTCGGTGGAGGACGCCGTACGCGCGGTCCGGTTCTGCGCGGCCCACGCGCTCCCGATCCTGCCCCGCGGCGGGGGGACGAGCCTTGCCGGGCAGTGCGTCAACCGCGCGGTCGTGCTGGACCTGAGCAGCCGGTGCACCGCGCTGCTCGGCGTGGACGAATCGAGCCGGACCTGCCGTGTCGAAGCCGGGATCACGATCGACGATCTCAACGACCGCCTGGCGCGCACGAACCTGCACTTCGCGCCCGACCCCTCCACCACGCGCCAAGCGACCGTCGCCGGGTGCATCGGCAACAACGCCGCCGGCGTGCACTCGGTCCTCTACGGGCGAACCAGCGAGAGCGTGCTGTCGATCGACACGTGCCTCGCGAGCGGCGAGCGCGTGCGGTTCGGGCTCGGCTCGGCGATGCGCGATCCCCACGCCGCCCGGATCACCCAGCGCGTCGTCGAGATCGTGCGCGCGCACGAAGGACTCATCCGCGAGCGGTTCCCCAAGACCAAGCGCCGATCGGCGGGGTATCAGCTCGACGTCGTGCTCGATCAGCTTCACGCGGGGGGCGGCGATCTGTCGCGGGTCAACCTCGCGCCCCTCCTCTGCGGCTCCGAGGGCACGCTCGCCGTCACGCTGGGGGCGGAGTTGGCGCTCCATCCAATCCCAAAGCACAAGGGGCTCGCGGTCGTGAGCTTCGCCGAACTTGACGACGCGATCGGCGCGGTGGTGCCGCTGCTCGCGACGAACCCAGCAGCGGTCGAGCTGCTCGACGATCTGATCGTGGACCTGGCGTGGAAAAACCCGCAGCAGCGCCGGAACGTTGAGGTGCTGCCGAAGCCCGAGGGCGGGCGACCGGTGCGCGCGGTGCTGTACGTGGAGTACTTCGGGCAGGAGGCGTCGGAGGTCGAGGCGAAGCTGCGCAGCGTGCAGGGCATGTTCCCGGCGGGGCAGGTGGACATCCACACCGATGCGCGCACGATGGCGGCCGCGTGGGCGCTGCGCAAAGCGGGCGAGCCGCTGCTGCACGCAATCCCGGGCAGCCGAAAGCCGCTGGGGTTTGTGGAGGACAACGCGGTGCCGCCGGAGCGGCTGCGCGAGTTCGTGCGCGGGTTCCGGGAGATCGTGTCGGGCGCAGGAACGATCGCCAGCTTTTATGCGCACGCATCCGTCGGCGTGCTCCACGTGCGCCCGCTGCTGGACCTGCGCGACCCGGCGGACGAGGCGAAGATGCACGAGATCGCCGAGCGTGCCGCGGCGCTCGCGAAGAGCCTGGGTGGGGTGATGAGCGGTGAACACGGCGACGGGCGCGCACGCGGGCCGCTGGTGGACGATTACTTCGGCCCGGAACTGGTCGAGGCGTTCCGGCAGGTCAAAGCGGCGTTCGACCCGCACAACCTGCTCAACCCGGGGAACATCGTCGAGCCGGGCCCAATCGAGTCGATCAGCGCCAACACGCGCGTCAAGCCCGGCGGGCGCGATGCGCACGTCCAGCCGATCGAGACGTTCTTTGACTACAGCGATCAGACGGATTTTGCGCACGCGGTGGAGATGTGCAACGGCGCGGGCGTCTGCCGAAAGAAGACCGGCGGGGTCATGTGCCCCAGCTACATGGCGACGCTGGACGAACGCCACTCCACGCGCGGACGCGGCAACGCGCTGCGCCTCGCGATCAGCGGGCAGATGGACCTCCACGACGAGCACGGATCACCGAAACCGAAGTGGGACGATCCCGAGACAATCCAGACGCTGGACCTCTGCCTGAGTTGCAAAGCATGCAAGAGCGAGTGCCCGAGCAACGTGGACATCGCGCGGCTCAAGGCGGAGTACACCGCCCAGCGCTTCACGCGAGCCGGGCGAACGCCCCTGAGCGCACGCATCTTCGGGCACGTCCACACGCTCAACCGGTTCGGGAGCATGACGCCAAGGGTGGCGAACGCGATGAACCGGACGGGGCTCGCAAAATGGGCGGCCCGGAAGCTGCTGGGCGTGGACGAACGTCGCTCGATCCCGGCGTTCGCGCGGTCGCTCCGCAAGCAGTGGCCGAAGTGGGCGGCGTTCGACGTGCCGCCCGATGCGCCGCGCGTCGTGCTGATGATCGACACGTTCACGATGCACAACGAGCCGGCGATCGGGCTGGCGGCAAAGAGGCTCCTCGAAGCGTTCGGGTACCGCGTCGAGGCGTTCTGGGGGACCGACTTCGGGCGCGCGCTCATCTCGACCGGGCTGCTGCGCGAAGCGACCGAGGACGCCGATCGGCTGCTGGACCGTCTCGCCCCGATGATCGACGACGCGGAGGTGACAGGGTTTGTCATGCTTGAGCCGAGCTGTTTGTCGTCAGTGACCGATGACTGGCTGCAGCTCAAGTGCCGCACGTCGATCGAGCGTCGGCGTGCGCTCGCGTCGCGCGCTTCGCTCGTGGAGCAGTTCCTGGGCGACCGTTGGCGGATCAGCCCGCGCCGCCCGAAGTTCGCCCCGCTGAGCGGGCACGCGATCGTGCACGGGCACTGTCATCAGAAGTCGCTGTGGGGCGTGGAAAGCTCGGCGAAGCTGCTGCGTCTGGCGTTCGGCGAGGGACGCGTGCGCACGCTCGATACGACCTGCTGCGGCATGGCCGGGAGCTTCGGGTACGCCGCGAAACGCTACGACCTCTCGATGCGGATCGGGGAACTGAGCCTGTTCCCGAGCGTCCGCGAGGCCGATCGGCAGGACGTCATCGTCGCCCCCGGCACGAGCTGCCGCCACCAGATCGCCGACGGGACGGGCAAGGGCGCGGTGCATCCGGTGGAACTGCTGGCGGGGCGTCTGAGCGGCTTGTGATCCTGGTTCGTCCTGGCATAGACGGAACCGCCGTGCTTTCGGACGGCACGCGTCTGTACCGAGCCCGGAAAACGACACGGGGCCGGCCGTTTAGGCCAGCCCCGGTCACACCCGGCTACAAGTCACTCATCCTGCAGCCGAGTCAAGGAGGAGAGAGAGACAAGACATCATCAAGATGCCACGGCTTCTCGGGCGTGCCAGTCTCTGTCGAAAAAATTTCCTCGGTTTTCTGGTCCCGGCGCGCAAGTCAAGATGGGACAACCAGTTCCAGACCGCGACCCGGCAGCAGGCTCGGTGCTGCGGATCGCGGCGTGCCGAGGGGTTTCCATTGCGATCAGGAGCGAGTCGCCTCGGCGTACAAACGGTCCACGAACGCCCACTCGATCACGTTGGTGAACGCCTCCACGTAGTCGGCCCGGCGGTTCTGGTAGGCGAGATAGTACGCGTGCTCCCAGACGTCGATCCCCAGAAGCGGGCGGACGCCGGTCAGCATGAGATTCTGCTGGCTCTCCCCCTGGAGGATGAGCAGACGCTGGGCGACGGGTTCGTAGACCAGCCACCCCCACCCGTTGCCCTCGACGGCGGTGGCGGCGGCTTTGAAGTGGCGCAGGCAGGCGTCGAGCGAGCCAAAGTCGCGCCGGATGGTGGCCGCAAGGGCGTCGCCGGGCTCGGGCTGGCGCTCGCGAGGCGGGGCCATCATGAGCCAGAAGAGCGTGTGGTTGACGTGCCCGGAGCCGTGGAAACTGAGCTCGCGGCTCCAGAACTTGACCTCGCCCGCGTCGACCTCGCCGCGACGGATGCCCGCGAGCTTGTCCAGAGCCCGGTTCAGCCCGGCGACGTAGGCGGCGTGATGGCGGCCGTGGTGCAGGCGCATGGTCTCGGCGTCGATGTGCGGCTCCAGAGCGCCGGCGGGGTAGGGCAGGTCGGGGAGGACGTACCTGCCGGTGCCCGGGTCGTAGCCTGGGAGAGCCGACGGGCGAGAGCCGCGGTCGTGCTCCGGCTCACGAGCCAGGAGCACGCCCGGCGCGGCGATCAGCCCGGCGGTGATCCCCACCAGGGCGGCCCGTCGCGGGAGGGCGGCGGCTTCGGGGCGGGGGTCGTGGGCGTTTGTCGAGGGTGATCCGAGCATCGTGGGCTCCTTCCCGAGGTGATCGTGAACAGCCGCGTCATCAAACCGGATGGCGGCCAATATGTGAGAACGACCTGATCCGATCGATCCTACCGCTGAAGCTCGGCGAGCAGGCAGGCGAGCGGCAGAAGCACCAACTCGTCCAAGGGCGGCTCCGGCGGGCGGAGCGTTGCGACGCGGACAACCGCGTCGATTTCGACTTCAAACGCGGCGACGGGCCCGTCCTCGACGGTCAACAGAAAGACCCGCGGCGGGGTTTTCGTGGGCACCGGGAGCAGGTAGCCGAAGCCGGCCTGGAGCAAACGCCCGATGTCGAACTCTTCTTCCAGTGCCGCGATCGGTTCCCGATCGGCGTCGACCAGCAGCCACCGCTCGGCTCCGGTCAGCGGGTGCACCGAGCGATCGATCGTGAGGTGTGCCCGAACCGCGCCGGGGAGTGAAAGCTCGTGGCGCTTGCTGGTCGAGGTGAACACCGGCGTGCGGAGTTCGAGCAGCGCGTCGCCGACGCCCTGACTGTCGCAGGCGCACAGCAGACGCCCGCGGCGGGCCTGGGTGCCGGCGGGGTCGGACTCGGTCAGATCGAACCACGCGGCGATCGGCTCGCCCTCGCCGCAGAGCACCAGGATCACACGCCGCCCGGACGGATCCCGCGTCGGACGAAGCACGTATTCCGGCGGCGGGGCGCGTCGAGGCACGGAGGATCGTACCGACGCGCCGTCCGCTCGGCGGCGGGAAAAAACAAGGCACGGATGAGCCGTGCCTTGGGTGGGGGTTTGGTTGTCTCCCGGGCGTCGCCGGGGTGGAAGAAGGCTCGATCAGGCGTCGGTTTCGCCGACCTGCCAGCGGTGGAAGGCTTTGAGGGTCGCCGGGCCGAGGAGGTCCTTGACCTTCTTGGACGGGTCCATGACGAAGTTCTGCTCGACGAGGGCGACCTCGGCGAAGAACTTGCTCATGCCGCCCTCGACCATCTTCTCGGCGATCTCCTTGGGCTTGCCGCTCTCCATCGCGGTCTCAATGCGGAAGCGGCGCTCTTTCTCGATCATGTCGGCGGGGATGTCGTCGGCCGAGACGCCGAGCGGGCGCGGGACGGCGGCGGTCACGTGCATGCAGATCTGGCGGAGCGTCTCGTCGGAGACGTCGCCGTGCGCGTGGAGGAGGACACCGGTCTTGCCGTCGTGGTGGACGTACTTCCCGAAACGGTCGCCCGCCTCAGCGGCGATCTTGTGGATGCGGGCGATGGAGATGTTCTCGCCGGTCGCGATGCGGACGTCATCGACCGGGGCCTTCATCGCGTCGTCCGGCGTGACCGCGCCCGGTGCGGCTTGGAGCGCGAGGGCGGCGACCTTGTCGACGGCCTGGATGAAGCGGTCGTTCTTGGCGGTGAAGTCCGTCTCGGCGCGGACCTCAACGATCGACGCCGACTGCCCGTCGGCGCTGACCGCGACGGCGACGCGTCCCTCGCCGGCGGCGCGGTCGAGCTTGGTCTCCATCTTGCCCTTGAGCTGCTTGCGGAGGATGTCCTCGGCCTTCTCCGGGTCGCCGGCGGCTTCCGCGAGGGCGGCCTTGCACGCCATCATCGGCAGCCCGGTCTTGTTGCGGAGTTTCATGACGTCTTTGGCGCTGATCTCGGACATGGGTCTTCTCCAGGCGTTGGGTCGGCGTGCTGAGAGCGTCCGCCGAGGGGCGGGGCTCGATGCCTCGCCCGTCGCCTTCGCTTCAAATGTCTCAATCTTCAAGCCGCACGCCCGACGCGCTCGGCTCACACAGAACTTGCTCGCTCCGCCGGGGCGCTGCGTGCGCCGGGGAGGTGGTTACTCGGTCCGCCCGGCGACCGGATCCCGCGGCGTCGCGGGGGCCGCCGCGGCGTCGTCGGCGCTCTGGGCTTCATCGTCGCCCGGACGTTCCGGCGCGCCGTCGGCGCGGAACTGAGCCCGACGGCTGCGACGCGGGCGGTCGCCATCGGCGCCATCACCGGCGTTGTCGTCGGTCTTGGCGGCGGAGCGCTGCTGCTTGCCATCGGCGATCGCCTTGCACAGCTCGCGGACCACGACGTCGATCGAACGCATCGAGTCATCGTTGCCCGGGATCGCGATGTCGGCGAGGTCCGGGTCGCCGTCGGTATCGATCAGGGCGATCGTGGGGATGCCGAGCTTGCGGGCTTCCTTGATCGCGGTGGTTTCGCGCCGGACGTCGATGATGACCAGCGCGCCCGGAAGCTTGTCCATGCGACGGATGCCGTCGAGGTTGCGCTTGATCTTGCTCATCTCACGCCGGAGCTGGCTCTCCATCTTCTTGGAGTAGCTCTGGAAGTTGTCCTCGGCCTCGATCGCCTCGAGCTCCTCAAGGCGCTTCAGGCGGGCGCGGATGGTGCGGAAGTTAGTCAGCGTGCCGCCGAGCCAACGCTCGGTGACGTAGTGCATCTTGGCATCGCCAACGCGGTTGACGAGGACGTCGACCGCCTGGCGCTTGGTGCCGATGAAGCAGACGTCCTTGCCGCTCGCGACGACGCGGGTGAGGAAGCGCTTCGCGAGCAGAAGCCCGCGGACGGTTTCCTTGATGTCGATGATGTGGATGCCGTTGCGCTTGCCGTAGATGAAGCGCCCCATCTTCGGGTTCCAGACGCTGGAGCGCTGCCCGAAGTGGATGCCGGCCTCGATGAGGTCCTGCACCAGGCTTTTGGCTTCGTCGGCGGGGGTCTGGGGAGCGGTCGTGGTGGCGGTCTCGGTCATCGGACAATTCCTCACAAGGCAGGCAGCGACACCCGCGGGCGGACGATCGGTCGCGCCTCGGGCGACACTCGCCCGATGAACGAACCACCCGCGTCAGGGCGCTTGGACAGGGCGACCCCGCCGGACACAATGGCCCGACCGCGATCGCCCGGAAACAGAACCAGCGTCCCGGCAACCCCAAACGGGCTGCCGACGGCTCCCGGCCCGATCTGCCGAGAAGCTCGAAAGTCTAGACCGCCCCCCGGCTCAGACAAGCCGACCACCTATGGAAGCGTGCACGCGCCTAGGGCGACCCAACCCCGGAATCGGTGCCCCAAACCAGCGACTGGCGAGATGGGCCCGACCGCGGGCTGCGATCTGAACCCGAGCGATCCGGCGCGGATGACACGCCGCACAATCGAGCGTACAGTAGCGGCCAGCCCGACAACCCCGGGCGACGGGCGTATAGCTCAGTTGGCTAGAGCGCTGCTGTCACATAGCAGAGGTCACTGGTTCGAGTCCAGTTACGCCCATTTGTTCGCCAGAAACCCGATCGGCACCCCACCCCGCGTGGGGTGTTTGTTTTTTGCAATCGGGGCTCAGCGTGGCGGGGGCGGGGTGGCGGGAGCGTCGCTTGTGGTGACGCCTTGGATCGGGACGATGGGCAGATCGCTGGTGTCCGGGGCCGCCGGGGCTCGGAGGCGGAGCGCCATCGCCTGGGCCTGGCGGCTGTAGTCGATGGATTCGCCGAGGATCCGGGCGGCTTCCTGGTCAGCGTGGAAGCCCTTGGAATTTTCGCTGCTGATGTAGTCCAGACGCCACATCGCCTTGCGTTGGAGGAGGTAGACCTCTGCGAGCGCCTCTTCGGACACGCCGGCGGCTTTCGCCTCCATGATCGCGTCGAGCATCTCCGTCATCGCGCCGGCGGCACGCTCCATCAGGGCGACAGTCCGGTTCTGGATCGTCTTCACACGGTCGCGCAGCTCCTGCTCCGGCACGTTGTGGCAAACCTGGCAGGCGTTGTTGATGTTCTCCATCGGGCTGCGCACCGTGTGGTTGCTCAGCTTCATTGCGCCGACGCGCTCATAAGGCATGTGGCAGTCGGCGCAGCTCACGCCCGCCCGCGCGTGCACACCCTGGCTCCACAGCTCAAACTCCGGGTGCTGGGCCTTGAACAGCGGGGCGCCGGTCTCGCCGTGCTTGTAGTCGTAGAACGACGTGCCGTCGGGGAAGACGTGCTCCTCCCAGTACCGTTCCATCTGCTCGACCTTGAGCCCGTGCCCCCACGGGAATGTCAGCGTGTCCATCGTCGCGCAGTAGTACTCCACGTGGCACTGCCCACAGACGAACGAACGCATCTCCTGGCGCGTCGCGAGCTTGTTGGGGTCGTAGGGCTCGCTGCGGCTGCCGCGACGCCAGCGCTCGACGCTGGGCATGTGCGGGAGCGCATCGTCGCTCTCGGCGAGCTTGGCCATCCCGAGCATGAACCCCGGGCGCGTGATGCGGACCTGCATCGTCCCCGGATCATGACAGTCGATGCAGCTGACCGGGTGGGCCTCGCTCATCATGAAGTGTCCTTCGGGCACCTGCTGGGCGTCGAACCCGCCGACGGGCGGGGCTTCGAACGCCTGCGTGCCGTCGGGCGCGGTGCCGTCGGGCATCTGGGTCAGCATCGCGAGCACCTCGTGGTACGGCTTGGTGCTGAGCACTTCAAAACCCTTGATGACGGCTTCCATGTTGAACTCGCGCGCCAGAGCCGCGTCGTCGGAAGGGAGCCCCATCGCCTCCAGCCCTGCTTTGCGGTAGAGCACGGTGGTCGAGGCGTGGCAGTGCAGGCAGGCGCCGGCCTGAGGACGTTGATTCACACGCTCAGTCACGACCTGGTCGTAGAGCATGTACGCGTGCCCGCGGGCCTCGCGGTAGTCGATGCTGAACGCGTACCCGGCGTAGAGGCGCTTGAGCCACGGGCTCTGGTCGAGCTTGCTCTCGGGCATGGCGCTGGACCCGCCGTAGAACTGGTCGCCGGCGGTCTGCAGGTACTGCTCGTAATGGTGCGGCCAGTTCTGCCCCCAAGGACGCGGATCAACGCTGATCTCGTTCAGCTCCGCGATACGGAGGTAGGGCGATCGAGCGTCCTGCTTGTGCTGGGCGATGGTGACGAGTGTGAAACCGACGATGACGGTCGCGACCGCCGCGACGCCGAGCACGCCGCCGTAGAGGATCGCGCGTTGGACGCCCGAGAGTTTGCGCGGCGGGTGCTGGTCGGTGTGGTTCTGGCTGGTCATCGGCATCCGATCGCTGGTGCTGGGCGAGGGGCTAGCGGTGGGCGTGCCCGACGCTGCTGTGGCAGTGGACGCATTGCAGCATGTCCCCACCCGGGCGTTCGGGGAGCATGCTGTGCACGAAATCGCTGTGACAGTGGAGGCAGGCGTTCTGGGTCACCCGCTTGTTGCGTTCTTTGATCCGGATCGGCTCCGGAAAGTCGCCGGTGGTGAACGCGAGAGAGTGGAAGAAGCCGTTGTCGGCCTTGGTGATGAACTTGCCGATCGGGTGGTGCGAGAGGTGGCAGTCGTTGCAGGTGGCGACGTGCTTGTGGCTGGAGTTCTGCCAGGAGTCGTAGTGCCCCTGCATGATGTGGCAGTTGGCGCAGGAGGCGGGGTTGTCGACCATGTACGCCCAGCCCTCGCCGTAGCCGAAGGTGAACGCGCCGATCCCGCCGAGCATGCCGAAGACCACAGCCGCCGCGAGGGGGAAGAACCCGACGCCGGCAAGCAGACCGAGGCGCCGCCGACGGCGCGTCTTGGTCTGCACGCTGGCTGAACGCGGCTCCTGCATCCCGCAAGCCCCCAAAGTTCCGGACGATCGCCTGACGCAGATTACAGAGTGGTGAGTCTGAAATCAAGCCGAGGCGTCGGGGCTGAGCGGCACGGTTCGGCACTCAGGGAGCAGTGCGAGCCCGATGATGGCGAACTGGCTGATGACGAACGCCATGAGCCAGAAGACGCCCGACTCCATGAACCCGTACGCGTGGAGCCCGATGCCGAGCATGTTGGTGCCGAACCAGCTCCACGCAACGATGATGTTGCCGGCGACCGCCAGAGCCGCGATCCCTCGGGCGCGGATCAGCCCGCCCCACCTCGCGTGCAAGATCAGGGCCGAGTACAGCACAACCAGCGCCGCCCCGTTTTCCTTCGGATCCCACCCCCAGAACCGCCCCCAGGACTGGTCTGCCCAGATGCCCCCGAGCACGGTGCCGACGAAACTGAGCAGGAGCGTGAAGCAGACGACGCCGTAGATCATGCGCATCATCGCCTGCTCGCGTTCGCGGTTCATCGCGCTCGTGAACCGCTTGGCGAGGATGTAGATGATCGCGAGCGCCCCGGCGAGGAACGCGGCGGAGTAGCCGAGCGTGATCGTGATGACATGGGTCGCGAGCCAGAAGTTGCTGTCGAGCACGGCTTGCATCATCTGCATCGTGTCGCCGTCATTGCCGAGGTTGTGCGCGATGATCAGCGTGCCCGCCCCCACCGTCGCGGCCCCGAGCGCGGCGACGCCGAGCGGGAACAGGCGCTCCATCCACAGGCCGACGAGCGCCGCCGCCCACCCGACGAACACGGCTGAGGAGTACAGGTTCGTCACCGGGGGGCGATCCTGCAGGTACATGCGGATCAGGATCGCGACGGTGTGCACGAGCACGCCCGCGAGGAGCAAAGCCGCGGCGTTGAGCCGGAATGATTCGGGCAGCCGCCCGCCGCCCCCCGCGCGTGCGCGGGCCGCGAACGACGCGCAGAGCATCAGGAACGCGAGGAGGTACACCGACGTCGCGCCGGCAAAAAGCGATGCCCGGTTGAACAGCACCTCGAGGCGGCACCGGCGCATCACCTCCGGCATCGACGCTTGCAGCAGGCGCGTGTAGGCGTCCACGGCGCTGTTGAATCGCTCGGCGTCGCCCTCGCTCGCCGCCGACATCATCGCCGAGATGTATGCCACGCCCGGGTGCGGCGTCCCGCCGTGCTGATGATCTAGGAACGCCTCGCGGAACGGTCGCCACGGCTCGTCCGGGCTCAGCGGCGGGATCGCGAACGGCTCGCGCATCTGCGCGTGCGCCAGGATCGTCTGCACGCGGTGATACAACTCCAGCACCGCACGCTGGAACGGATCCCGCGCGCGAGCAGGCACATCCGCCGCGTGCTCCGCCTGGTGCACGATCGCCCCCCACCGCGGCTCGACCGCGCTGACCGCCACCCGCCCGCCCGCCTCGGGTGGGAGCTCCAGCAACGCCAGCACGTCCGGGTGATCCACGCGCACAGCCGGCAGATCCGCGATCCGCAGCGGGTCCGCGACCAGGTAAAGCAGGTACTCGATCGCGTGCGTAGTGGTTGATTCGGTGCGGATCTGCTGACGCCCGCTCGCGACCATCAGCATCGAGCGTGCCGCCGAATCCATCGGCTTCACACGCCCGCCCGCCGAAACCGGCAGATGCGCGAACCCCTGCAGATCGAACTCGCCCGTCGCCACCGGGCGGAACAGCCCGCCGCACGCAAGCAGCAACCCGAAGACCATGACGACCGCGAACCGCACACGCGTCCCAGGCGGAAGCTGCGAACGAACGCCGCCCGGCGGCACGCCCACGGGCCCGAGCTTCGCGCGGCGACGCAGAAACGCCACCAGCGATTGCCCGAAGTGCACCGTCATCCCAACGCCCACCAGCACGCACGCGACGTAAGGCATCAACCAGCCCGGGTTCCGCACAACCTGGAGCACCGTCCCCGTCCCGTCCGGCTTGTACGACGCCTGATAGAACGTCCGCCCGGCGTATCGCAGCGGGTTGTTCATCCAGATCCGCACGGGGCGGTCGGTGTGCCGATCGGGATCGACCAGGCGGATATCACTGGAGAAGTTCCGCGCGATGTTCGTGCCGGTGAAGATGTCGTGCCGAAACTCGTGCAGGTGCAGCGTGTAGGGGAGATACGTCCTGCGATAACGCAGCGTGAGCCCGAAGACGTCGCCGCCGATTTCGACGCGCTGCGCATCGATGAGCATCGCCGAAACGAGCCACGTGCCGAGTTCGCGCCCCTCGGCGTGCAGCGTGACGTACGCCGCAGGCGCGTCGGTCCGCGAGCCGTCTACCCCCGGCACCTGCGGGCGCGATTCGGCCCGCGCCTGGAGCCCGATCCCGCGCGTCGCCTCGGTCGGCTCGTGCGCGTGCAGCAGCGCAGCGTTGGCCATCCACGACCGGACCGCGACCTCCACAGGCAGGCGCGGATCCGCAACCCGCTTGCCCGTGCGAGCCGCATTCTCAAGCATCCAGCCGGGCACCACCACAACACGATCGTGCGCGGGATCGCGCGTGTCGATCCACGCCAGTTCCGTCTCGCGCAGGTCTTCGAGGAACGAGCTGCTCGACCCCTCGTCAATCGACATCATGCCTTCGTCGGCCATGAAGCCGGTCACAAACTCGCCCGCCAGCAGGACGATCAGCCCCGCGTGCAGGACGAGCACGCCGATGCGTTTGCGGGTCGCTTTGAATCGCACCGCGTGAGCCGCGAGCAGGTTGACGATCAGAAGCCCCGCGATCATCAGCCCGCCCGGGATCGGCACGCGCCACGATCCCTCCGCCGAAGCGTCGCCTCCCGGCACAAACAACGCGGGATCCACCCACGCGACCGGCGCGCGGAAGTAGGTATCCACCACCTGCCACACGCCGAGACGCGCCTGCGCGATCGTGCCGACGAAGATCAGCAGCATCGCCAGCACGAACAACGCCGCCGTCAGCCGGAGCGACGCGAGCGTCTTGATCCCCCCCCGGATCATGCCGAACCCCCTTTAGCGAACCGCGTCGGCGATCGACCGCACGAAGGCGAAGACCTCGCGCTCCAATCGGTCGGCAGCTTCGGTCGGAACCGTCGCGCGGACGAACCAGGTCCGGTCCTCCCCCGCCTCGTACACCGCGCCCGCGAGCATCGCACGCGTGCCGGAATCGATCCGCGTCACATACCCATCCCCGGTCGCGGGATCGAGCCGCGTCAGCACCGATTCCAGTTCGCCTGCGCTCACGGCGTCAAGCCCCATCTGCGTCCGCCAGCGGTTGACGTTCGCCAGATCGCCGCCGACGCGCCCGGGGAACCGCGTCACCGCGATCTCCACCTCGCCCGCGTCATCGGGCGCCAAGTACGTCGCGAGACGCATCTCCCGAGGCTCGGGATCAAAACGCCAACCAGTCGGCACGCGCCACGGCCATGCGTGATCGCCCGGCTCGGCCAGCTCAACCGGATCGCCCGCAACATCTTCGGTCGGCGCGGCACCTGACGGCGCAGGCGCCGCGTCCGCCGACGGCACCCGCTCCACACCCTTCGCGACCTCGTGCTCCTCCACGCCCCGCTCGCCGCAGGCGCTCAGAAACACCGCGCCAGTTGCGAAAACCCCCAAATAGCACGCAAAAGCCAAGCCCCGCCCCGCTCGGGGCGCACGCAATGTCAGACGATCGGTGTGCTGCAGCATGCAAGCAGTCTATCGCCCTCAGCCGACGCACGCGACACGCGGCAAACGCCCCAAAGCACACCAAAGCGACATGAACGCCGCAAGCTTCGCATGCCGAATCGGCGAGAAGACCGAGCCCTGTGAACTTCAGCGATCCGGCGCGTCCGGGTTGC
>Ga0213835_101002_pt1 | contig 20262 bp, 20 predicted proteins | sample SWPATP01_FD_160576 | JGI IMG/M metagenome (GOLD analysis project Ga0213835, IMG submission 160576) | Coastal seawater microbial communities from Marineland, Florida, United States - SWPA TP0 #1 | ecosystem: Environmental > Aquatic > Marine > Coastal | place: USA: Florida | collected 2016-08-05 | reverse complement strand
TACTTGCCGCCGATCAAGGCAATCAGCGGATGCAGGAGATCGCCGGTTATATCCGCGAAGGCGCACAGGCGTACCTGTCGCGCCAGTATATGACCATCGCCATCGTCGGGGTGCTGGTTGCGGGTCTCACATGGTTTCTTCTGTCTGGCACGGCAGCCATCGGCTTCATCATCGGCGCCGTTCTCTCGGGCGCTGCCGGCTTCATCGGCATGCACGTGTCGGTGCGGGCCAATGTACGCACGGCGCAGGCGGCATCCCATAGTCTGGCAGCAGGTCTCGACATTGCCTTCAAGTCTGGCGCCATCACCGGCATGCTGGTCGCGGGCCTCGCACTGCTCGGCGTGTCCATCTATTTTTTCATCCTGACAACCGTGCTCGGCCATGCGGTCGGTTCACGCGAAGTGATCGATGCCCTTGTGGCACTCGGCTTCGGCGCCTCGCTGATCTCGATCTTCGCGCGCCTCGGCGGCGGCATCTTCACCAAAGGCGCCGATGTCGGCGGCGATCTCGTCGGCAAGGTGGAAGCCGGTATTCCGGAAGACGATCCACGCAACCCGGCAACGATCGCCGACAATGTGGGCGACAATGTCGGTGACTGCGCCGGCATGGCGGCCGACCTGTTCGAGACCTACGCAGTCTCGGTTGTCGCCACCATGGTGCTTGCCGCAATTTTCTTTGCCGGCAGCGCCGTCATCGACCAGGCGATGCTCTATCCGCTGGCGATCTGCGGCACCTGCATCATCACCTCGATCGTCGGCACGTTCTTCGTCAAGCTCGGCACCAACGGCTCGATCATGGGCGCCCTCTACAAGGGCCTGATCGTGACGGGGCTGCTGTCCATTGTCGGACTTGCGATCGCGACCTCGATCACCATCGGCTGGGGAACGATCGGCACGGTTGCCGGCATGGACATCACCGGCGCCAGACTGTTTGCCTGCGGCCTCGTCGGGCTGGTCGTGACAGCGCTGATCGTTGTGATCACCGAATACTATACCGGCACCAACAAGCGGCCGGTCAATTCCATCGCCCAGGCTTCCGTCACGGGCCACGGCACCAACGTCATCCAGGGGCTGGCCGTCTCGCTGGAATCGACCGCACTGCCGGCACTCGTCATCGTCGGTGGCATCATCTCCACCTATCAGCTCGCCGGACTGTTCGGCACAGGCATCGCCGTCACCGCCATGCTCGGCCTTGCCGGAATGATCGTGGCACTCGATGCCTTCGGCCCTGTCACCGACAATGCCGGCGGCATTGCCGAAATGGCGCACTTGCCGCCGGATGTTCGGAAAGCCACGGATGCACTGGATGCCGTCGGCAATACGACCAAGGCCGTCACCAAGGGCTACGCGATCGGCTCAGCCGGTCTCGGCGCACTGGTGCTGTTTGCGGCCTATGCCAACGATCTCCAGTACTTCGTGGCAAACGCCGATAAATATCCGTACTTCCAGGGGGTAGGCCAGATCTCGTTCAGCCTGTCGAATCCGTATGTGGTGGCGGGCCTGCTGTTTGGCGGTCTCATCCCGTATCTGTTCGGCGGCATCGCCATGACGGCGGTCGGCAAGGCGGCAAGCTCGATTGTCGAGGAAGTTCGCCGGCAGTTCCGCGAAAAGCCCGGCATCATGCAAGGAACGGAAAAGCCCGACTACGGCCGCGCGGTCGATATCCTGACCAAGGCTGCGATTCGCGAAATGATCGTGCCCTCGCTGCTCCCGGTTCTCGCGCCGATCTTCGTCTATTTCGGCGTGCTTCTCGTCTCGGGCGGCGACAAGGCGTCCGCCTTTGCAGCGCTCGGTGCCTCGCTTCTCGGCGTCATCATCAACGGCCTGTTCGTCGCGATCTCGATGACCTCGGGCGGCGGCGCCTGGGACAATGCCAAGAAGAGCTTCGAGGACGGTTTCGTCGATAAGGACGGCACCCGCCACATGAAGGGATCCGAAGCCCACAAGGCTTCGGTGACAGGCGATACGGTGGGTGACCCCTACAAGGATACGGCAGGCCCTGCCGTCAATCCGGCGATCAAGATCACCAACATCGTCGCCCTTCTGCTGCTGGCGGTTCTCGCCCACTAGAACCAGGTCTCACACAGACAAAAGAAAGCCCGCGGTACCATTGGTATCGCGGGCTTTTTGAGTTTGGAAATGCGCTTGTTAGTTGCCCATGCTCTGCAGCATGTTGCGGATCTGGCCGGCACCGCCGCTTGCTGCTCCGGAACCACCCGACAGAAGCTGCTGCAGGAAGGTAAGGTCGCGGCCGCCGGTTGGCGTCGTGCGCGAGATCGTGTCGAACACCTTGCCGTCCTGAAGTGCGTAGTTGGCGCGCTGGGCGACCACGCCGTTCTTGTCGAAATAGATGGCAAGCACGCTCTGCTCGACGATCTGCGGCTTCATGAAGGCTGCCCGACGGTGGCGCTTCTGGGAAATGTAATAGAACACTTCCGTATCGAAGGTCGCGGTCGTCGACGGTGTACCCATGGTCAGGATCACCTGCTCGCGGCTTGAACCGACAGGGATCAGGTTCAGCGACTGCTGGTCAACGACATAGCCGTTGTACATCGTGTCGCCGATTTCCATGGACGTGCAGCCGGAAACTGCAATCGATGCAACGACAAGGGCCGCCGCCGTTTTGCTCAACGCTTTCATTTCGTATCCGAAAACCCGCTTCTTCAACGGTATCCCCCACATGTCGATGTGCCGGCGGAAGCCGGTTACTCTGCTGCTCATACCATTGTGGCTATTCCGGGGACAGCTGACTGCCGCTTCCGGATAGCCGAACCGAAGCCCGCCGATGGCGAATGCATTGCAATTCGTGCCTGCTTCGGTAAACCAGCTTTCGTTTGCATGCAACATCGCCAGCTTCGACCATGACGCAAACATGAAGGCAAATGCAGGAAACACGATGATATTCGGCCTGTTCAAAAAGAAAAACAGCAATCAGACCATCGTCAACCGGCAATACTACGCCCTGACGTCGGCAGCGCGCATCCCCGTCTTCTACGAGGATTTCAGCGTACCCGATACCGTGATGGGCCGGTTTGAAATGCTGTCCATCGTGATGATCCTGTTTTTTCGCCGGACGGCGAAGTCGGGGCCGAGCGGGCAGGAACTGGCGCAGGAGATCGTCGATGCCTTCTTTCAGGATATCGACCATTCGATTCGCGAGCTCGGCATCGGCGACCAGGGGGTTCCGAAGCGGATGAAGAAGCTCGCGGGCATGTTCTACGGTCGGCTAGAAACCTACGCCGCAGCTCTCGACAGCGGCGACGAAACCGCGCTTGCCGCAGCGCTGCACCGTAATATCCATCCTAAAGCCACCGATATACAAGACATGAGCGCACTTGCGCACTGGATGACAACCACCGAAACCGCTATGTCAGCGGTCTCGGAAGATACGATTTCCCGTGGGCTGCTGGTCGTGCCGCAGCCGGTCCGGGAAGGCGAGGAACAATGAAACGCGATCAAGAACCCAGCAAGGCCAAAGGCGGCAAGCCTCCGTTCTCCTATCCTGTGAAGGTCGGAAACATTTCGGCCAATCCCGTCACTGTCACTGTTGAAGCCGATGAAAACGAGCTGAAGGGCTTGGCCGTTCTCTGGGACGTCGTATCGGTCAATTCGTTGAAGGCGGAAATCTACATTGCCCGCTGGAAGAAGGACGGCGTGCGCCTCAAGGGCCACGTCAAGGCCGCCGTCACCCAGGCCTGCGTGGTGACGCTCGATCCGGTGTCGTCGACCATTTCAGAAGATTTCGATCAGGTCTTCGTGCCTGAGGGATCCAAGCTTGCGCGCGTCGTCACTGCCGAAAGCGCCGAGATGGTGGTCGATCCTGATGGTCCGGACCTGCCGGAAATGTTTGTCGGCGATACGATCGATGCGGGCGAGGTCGTTGCCGAGTTCGTGGCACTGGCGATAGACCCTTATCCGCGCAGGCCGGGCATCGATTTCAAGGACCATATCGAGAGCGACCCGAACGATCCGGCGACCAAACCCAATCCGTTTGCCGCGCTCAAGGATTGGAAAAAAGACTGAGACCGGTTGTAAGCAGAAACAAAACCTATATTTTGGCCACGATTTCGCCGGCAGGGCGGCGCATGAGCGTGCCCACTGAAGAAGCAAAAGTCGGCGCAGGCATTCGTTGCAGGCGCGTGCGGCCGGTTAAAACAAGGATCAGGGACGCGTGATCAGAATTTCGATTGACGCCATGGGTGGCGACTTTGGCCCCGAGGTTGTCATGGCGGGCGCCGCGAAGGCGCTCGAACGCCATCCCGACGTCAGTTTTCTCCTCTACGGACTGAAAGCCGAATGCGAGCCGTGGCTTGCACGCTATCCGAAACTGCGTGAACGGTCCGTGTTCCACGCGTGCGAACTGGCCGTTGCCATGGACGAGAAGCCGAGTGCGGCGCTACGCCGTGGTCGCTATGTCTCGACCATGTGGCGTTCCATCGAAGCCGTGAAGCTTGGCGAAGCCGATGTCGTTGTGTCCGCCGGCAATACCGGTGCGCTGATGGCGATGTCGAAATTCTGTCTTCGCACATTGGCGAGTATCGAACGCCCCGCAATTGCAGGCATCTGGCCGACGCTGAAGGGCGAAAGCATCGTTCTCGACATCGGCGCGACGATCGGCGCCGACAGCCAGCAGCTGCTCGATTTCGCCCTGATGGGCGGCGCCATGGCGCGAGCGCTGTTCGAGGTGGATTGCCCCACCGTCGGGCTTCTCAATGTGGGTGTCGAAGAGGTCAAGGGGCAGGAAGAGGTGAAGGAAGCCGGTCGGCTTATCCGCGAAGCCAACCTGCCGCATCTCTCCTATCACGGCTTCGTCGAGGGCGACGACATCGGCAGGGGCACTGTCGACGTTGTGGTGACCGAAGGCTTTACCGGCAATATCGCTCTGAAGACCGCTGAGGGAACTGCGCGCCAGATCGCCACGCTTTTGCGCGAATCCATGTCGCGCACGCTGCTTGCCCGGATCGGCTACCTTCTCGCCAAGCCAGCATTCGATCGCTTGCGCGAGAAGATGGACCCGAACAAGGTCAATGGCGGCGTCTTTCTCGGCCTCAACGGTATTGTGATCAAGAGCCACGGTAGCGCCAACGCCGAAGGCATCGCAGCCGCGATCGCAGTCGGCTACGACATGGCGCGAAATGACCTCAACGCCAAAATTTCGCAGGATTTGAAGATTTATCATGCCAGACGCCTGCCGCCGGCCGGCCCTGAAGCCGCATGACGTTAGGATGTGATTTGACTATGATTCGATCAGTTGTTCGCGGTTACGGGGCAGCGCTCCCGAAACGGGTCGTCACCAATCGCGAGCTGGAGACGATGGTCGACACGTCGGACGAGTGGATCGTCCAGCGCACCGGCATCACCCAGCGCTACATCGCCGGCGACGACGAAACGACGGCATCGCTCGGTGAGAAGGCGGCGCGGGCAGCGCTCGATAATGCCGGCCTGACACCTGACGACATCGATCTGGTCCTTCTGGCGACTTCGACGCCGAACAACACCTTTCCCGCGACCGCCGTCGAGATCCAGAACCGGCTCGGCATGAAGCATGGCTACGCTTTCGACATGCAGGCGGTCTGCAGCGGCTTCGTTTACGCGATGACGACGGCAGACCTCCACCTGCGTGGCGGGCTTGCGAAGCGCGCGCTGGTGATCGGCGCCGAAACCTTTTCCCGCATTCTGGACTGGAACGACCGCACAACCTGCGTGCTGTTCGGCGATGGCGCCGGCGCCGTTGTGCTGGAGGCTCAGGAAGGCGAGGGCACGATTGCCGACCGCGGTATCCTGACGGCGCATCTGCGCTCGGACGGATCCCACAAGGACAAGCTCTACGTCGATGGCGGCCCATCGACGACCGGCACGGTCGGGCACCTGAAGATGGAAGGCCGTGAGGTCTTCAAGCATGCGGTGGCTATGATCACCGACGTGATCGAGGACGCATTCGAGGCGACCGGCACGACTGCCGAGGATATCGACTGGCTGGTACCGCACCAGGCCAACCGTCGTATCATTGATGGATCTGCCAAGAAGCTCAACATTCCCACCGAGAAAGTCGTCGTCACCGTCGACATTCACGGCAACACGTCGGCGGCATCGATCCCGCTTGCGCTTTCAGTCGCCTGTGCCGACGGTCGCATCAAGAAGGGCGATCTTGTGATGCTGGAAGCCATGGGTGGCGGCTTCACCTGGGGGGCCGTCCTGATCCGCTGGTGATGCCGGCTGAAAACCTGAGCCATATTATGAAATAATCAATGCCGAACAGATGCTTGGCCCGGGGGCGCTTGACCGTGGGGCACAACCAAAATACTGTTTGCGGGCTTTGATAATATCACATTAAATCAGGCGGGGGACCATGGCCGGCAAGACAGTCACACGCGCGGATCTGGCGGAATCGGTTTTTCGCAAGGTTGGCCTCTCTCGCACGGAATCGGCGGAACTCGTCGAAACGGTAATCGACGAAATCTGCAACGCCATCGTTCGCGGCGAAATGGTCAAGCTTTCGTCGTTTGCGACATTTCAGGTGCGCGCCAAGAACGAGCGCATCGGTCGCAATCCGAAGACAGGCGAGGAAGTACCGATCTCACCCCGCCGGGTGATGACCTTCAAGGCATCCAATGTTTTGAAGCAACGCATCCTCAAGGCGCACACATTGCGCAAGGTCAAGCAGAAGCCGGCAAGCCCTGCGAGCTGACACGCCCGTTTTGCACGCTGGCACCCCTGCCAAAACACCAATCTTGTGAACACACTTGAATCTTTCGGTGCAAGCCGTTGAGAAATGTGCGATTCGACGCATAATCCTCGTCCAGCCTTTCGTGCTGACCCCTTTCGCGCCGCACGGCCGTTCGATCCCTGGAGATTGACACTTGGACAAGAGCCCGGACGCATTCCGCACCATCAGCGAAGTCGCTGACGATCTCGACCTGCCGCAACACGTGCTGCGCTTCTGGGAAACGCGGTTTCCGCAAATCAAGCCGATGAAGCGGGGAGGCGGCCGTCGCTACTACCGCCCGGAGGACGTGGACCTGTTGAAGGGGATACGTCACCTTCTCTACGACCACGGATACACGATCAAGGGCGTTCAGAAGCTCCTGAAGACGAATGGCAACAAGTTCGTCTCAGCAATCGCATCGGGTGATATTGCCACGATGGAAGCCATCATGGCGGCCAACAGCGAGAAGAATGCCGAGCCTAAAATTTCCACCCAGGAAGAAGATCAGGTCGTCGGGCGCCCGAAGGTAAAGCCGAGCGGCCGGTTCTTCGGTTTCGGCGGTGCCGGGGAGGACCAGTTGGAAGTCTCGGTTGGAAAATCGAGCGTCGGCAAGGAAGACCGTGCCCTGCTGCAGGAGGCACTGTTTGACCTTCTGGAATGCAAGCGCCTGCTGGACCAGGTTCGTTGATCCGATACCTGCTTACATGAACTCACTGTAAATTTACCGTTCACCTCTGGTTCAAACGCGAAGGTACAACATTTACCTACGAGGAAACACTAGAGGAGATGCAAACGTGAAAAAACTCGCAATCATTGTCGTCTCGGCCATGACGGCACTGACGAGCATGGTACCGGCACACGCCTTCCCTGTCGTCAACGCACCGAAGACCATCGAAGCGCCGCAGAGCGTTGATCAGGTCCAGCAGGTTCAGTGGCGGCATCGTGATCGTTGGGAAGGTCGTCGCTACTATCGTCACCATCGCGACTACCGCCGCGGCGACTATTATCGCGGTCGCCACTACCGTGGCCACAATTCGGGTGCGATCATCGGCGGTCTTGCTGCCGGCGCTCTGATTGGCGGTGCCATTGCATCCCAGCCGCGCTACGCCGAGCCGCGTTACGTGCAGCCACGTCGTTACGTGAACGCCAATAGCGCGCACGTCAATTGGTGCGCCAACCGCTACCGGTCCTACAGGGCTTACGACAATACGTTCCAGCCCTATAACGGCCCGCGCCAGCTGTGCTACTCGCCCTACTGATAGGGTAGTCGCCAAGGCGTCCTGACAGGCCGGCCCCAGACAATGGGGCCGGCTTTCTTGTTGAAGCAAGACCTTCGATCCAGGATCCACTGAAAGCCGATTTTTTCCTTGCGTGGTGAAGATCATGTCAGTATGGAATGCATGCTTCACGCGACGCCGGTCCGCCGGCTCGAAGCGATGTGGCGGAATGTAGCGCAGCCCGGTAGCGCACTTGACTGGGGGTCAAGGGGTCGTCGGTTCGAATCCGGCCATTCCGACCATTCTTCCTTCGGCGACAGGCTCCCCCAGAGCCGCTTTGACCTGAGCTCGCCATTGGTGAACTCGTCTTTCGTCACGCCATCCTGTTGCCACGTCACTCACCAGAACCTGTGAACGAATGATGGATCATCCCGAACCGCGTTCGACTTATCTGACTACAATTTGCATTTGGCTGGAACGTCAGTGTTCCCGACGCGTTGTCAGATAGGAAAACAAAGGAGAATGTGATGTTGAAGGGTGTTGTACTTTGGGCGATGGGCGTTCCGATCCTTGTAATCGTGCTGCTCTACGCATTCGTATTCTAAGTTCTGGATTTCTGGCGGTAACGGCCAGTGCATTTCGATCTAAAAGGGTCAGCTCCGAAACACGAGCTGACCCTTTTTCATTTTTGCCGCTGTTGTCGAGATGTAGCTCGAGCAAAAAAAGGCCCCGCACTTGCGGGGCCTTTTCAGTCAGTCTTAGATTTCCGGGCAACCAGGGCGATTGGCGAAGGTGATCCGGTCGGGACCCCGACGGGTCATGCCCTGGACGGTGATGCTGCGGCGAGTGGCGCGGACGATCTCCGTCTGACGGAAGCCTTCGTCGCGAGCGGCGGCGCGTGCTTCGCTAGGGCTGCAGCCCATGCGGCGATCGCGTCTGTCGTAATCGCGATCCCTGTCGCGGATTACCGGGCGCACGCCGTCAGGTCCGATGCGCAGCTGTACGTCTTGGGCCGATGCCGGGGCAGTGGCCGCACCAAGGGTGCAGACGGACAAGGCCAAGGCCAGGCCTGCCTTTGCGAAAACATTGATCATTGTATCCTCCGTGTATGGAGCCGTGGCAGGGCCTGCGGCGCAAGATATTCACGGGGATGTAACTGATTTGTGAGTGGTAAAGTTCCGCCTGCGATCAATCAGCAAGTATAGGCGTAGCAGACGCGATAGTAGTTCGCGTTAGCGAAAACGCGCTGTCCGGCTCGCATTCATCAGAAGCTCCTGCTCGGAAGCAAACGACCCCAGGAGCTGCAGAAGACGGTTTTCCTCGTCCTTGTCGAGACGGTAACGGCGCGCAAAGTCAGTTACGCTCCACACCTTCTTCATTCCGGACTGCTGAAGATCGACGGGTGTAATATGCGACATTGTGCCCCCTCACAGATATTGGAGGATGGTATCCTCCAATATCCAGTGCATATAAAAACGACGTTTAATAGAGAAACTTCTTAAGCTCGGTTTTCCCGGAAAAACTACTTTTCCTCGACCTTGACGCCATCCTGGCCGATGCTGAATTCTACGCCCTTAGGCTTGGTTTCTTCGCGGTAGACATAGAAGCCCAGACCGACGACCAGAACAACGAGAGCGCCGATGATGAAGTACAGATTATTGGAACGCGTCATGAATTTCCCCGACTATGCAATTCTGGCCGGGAAACGCCTATGAGCTCAATATGTTCCAGCGAGTTTCAGGTTTTTTTCAATCGTCATTTGCGGCGTTGAGATCTTCGGGACGCATGCCCTCTTCCTGACCGTCTTGCCTCAGTCTCACACCCGGTCCCATTCCGGATCCGCCGCCGCCGGCTGCCAGGAATATAACGCCCCTTGTCTCGAAGAATGCCCTCAGTCTCTCACTGATGGTTGGGTCGGGCAGGGCGTCATGGGCCTCCGCGTCGTCGAATTCGACGGCGGACAGGCCCGAAGCGGCGCAAAGCGCGTCTTTCGAGATGCCGGTGAGTGCGCGCGCTGCGCGAATTTGTGATGCGGTCAACATACGAGAAATCTGGCGCAAGGCGACCCAATGTCAAGGACTTGCGCTTGAGGCAACAACTCAGGCCTGTAACGGCGGCGTCGCGGCAGTGGTGTTGCGCTGATAGCGGTTTTCCAGCGCGACGCAGGCCCAGAGAATGCCGAGCGAGAGATAGAAGTGCCGCCAGTGGTCCGTGTCGATGACGTTTCCGATCATCGCATGTCCCAGGATCAGGACCCATGCAATCATCAGAAAAGGCTGCCACGGCCGTTCGCGCAGCATATAGCGGAAACCCATCCACAGGCTGGACCAGATCATGATCTGATACGTCACCGCACCCACCCAGCCATAGGTCGTGAGTGTCTTCAGCCAGATATTGTGCTCGTCTTCGCCGAAGATTTTTCCAAGCGCCATCGGTCCCATGCCGAGCGGTCGCTCCATCGCCATCAGGAAGCCGATCTTATGCCGCTCGAAGCGACCAAGCCGCGCGCCGTCGTAATCCTGCACCAGTTTCGCACGGTTGGAAAACAGGTCGGCGATCTGCGGGATCTGCAAAGCGATCGCAAGGGCGAGCACGAGTGCCACGCCGGCACAAATCGAGATGACCAGGATCTTCAGGCGGAATGCCGTCGTGCGCTCCTTGAGGAGCATGAGGACGATCAGTGCGATGGCACCGAACAGCAGGAGGCCCCAGGCCGCGCGTGAAAACGACAGAAAGATGCCGATCGCCAGCACCAGCATGCCGAGGATGAGAAGGGGGGTACGGATGACCGGGCCGGTCAGCATGCGGTAAAGGAGATAGAGGAGCGGGCCGACCAGATAGGGGCCGAACACGTTGGGGTCCTGAAAGGCGCCCATGGCGCGGTTATAGCGGGTAAAGACATGGGCCCCGGGAAACGCGTCGAAATAGCCGAGGATGCCGAGAGTGGCCGTGATGATGGCGGCCGCCACCCAGGCATGAAAGATGATCTTCAGCCGCCGATGGTCGTTCTCTATGACCGCTGCAAAGAACACGGCGGTGAGCGCAAGAAAGATCGAGACCGCATAATACATACCGGCGCCGGACGAATCCTTCATCACGAAGATGGAAAACAGGCCGCTGATGTTGAAGATCAGCAGCATCGCCATCAGCATCGCGACGGTGCGCGAGATTCTGAGCCCAAACAGGAACCAGAGGCCGATCTGGGCCACCATCATCAGTTCGTAAGGGGCAGGCTCCGACATGACGAAGCCGGACAGAAAGACACCAAAGGCCAGCATGCCGTTTGCCACGAGAGCGAACACGGCCAGCTGGACGTTGAACGGCCGGGTCTCATGTGCGGCCAGCGTCGTCAATATGCATTGTCCGTGTTGAGAAGCCGGATCGGCGTCAGGAACAGGATCTTGAGATCGAACAGGATCGACCAGTTCTCGATATAGTCGAGATCGTGGGCGGTGCGGGCACGGATCTTTTCGTCGCTGTCCAACTCGCCGCGCAGTCCGTTGATTTGCGCCCAGCCAGTCACGCCGGGTTTCACGCGGTGGCGGGCGAAGTAGCCTTCGACGACGTCCACATATCTGCGTTCGCCAGTCTGGGCACTGACCGCATGCGGACGGGGACCAACGAGAGACAGCTCTCCTTTCAGCACGTTGAACAGCTGCGGTAGCTCGTCGATCGAGGACTTGCGCAGAAACCGGCCGACGGGCGTGACCCGCGGATCGCCCTTGGTCACGGCCCTGATCGCGGTCTGGTCGCTCATGCTCGTGTACATCGAGCGGAATTTGAGAACGTTGATGATCTCATTGTTGAAGCCGTGGCGCTTCTGGCGAAACAGCATCGGCCCTTTCGAGCTGAGCTTCACGGCAATGCCGGCAGCCAGCATGACGGGCCAGAGGCAGGCGATCGCGAACACGGCAAAGACGATATCGAAGATGCGCTTTGCGACCGAATCCCAGTCGCGGATCGGCTTGTCGAAAATATCGAACATCGGAACGGTGCCGACGTGACTATAGGCCCGTGGGCGGAAGCGCAGGCGGTTCGCATGCGCCGCGAGCCGGATATCGACCGGCAGAACCCAGAGTTTGCGCAGAAGCTGCAGGATACGCTGCTCGGCGCTGGCAGGAAGCGCGATGATGAGCATGTCGATACGGGCAAGGCGCGAGAATTCCACAAGCTCGGCAAAGGTACCGAGCTTCGGGTAGCCGGCAACGACGGTCGGCGAGCGGTCGCTGTTGCGGTCGTCGAAGATGCCGCAGATGCGGATGTCGTTATCCGACTGGCGTTCCAAAGCGCGCACCAGTTGCTTGGCCGGTTCGCCGCCGCCGACAATTACGGCGCGGCGTTCCATCACGCCGTTGCGCGCCCAGTGGCGGATGCCAAGCGCGATCGCCTGCCGCTCGGCGGCAAGGACGACGCAGCTGACGGAGAACCAGACGATGAGACCGGTCACGGGCACCCAACCGCCCGCGGCAAAGCTGAGCGCGAGATTGGTCAGGACAAAACCGAAGGCCCATGTGATGAGGACCCGCTTCAAGGTCCTGTTGGCGGACCTCAGGGAGGGGATCTGATAGGTGTCGGCAATCTGCAGAAGCAGAAGCGTGATGGCAGAACCGAAGGTGATGATGACCAGGCGGGAAAGCGACATCTCGGTCGCGCCGTAGATCAGGTCGACGATGAGGCCGACAATCAGGATCGCGGCAAATTCGGTAAGCCGGATCAGTCCGACCAGCAGGGATGGCGAATAGCTGGTTTCGCGGAACTGCTGGGCGATCTGGCGTGCGAAGGGATTGAGGACCGCGCCCGCTTCCTTCTCCTCGCTCGCACGCATCTCGGAGACCTTGCGGCGAAGGCTTTCGACGTCGAATTCATCGGGCTTGTTCAGCGGGCTCATGCCAGGATCCTCGACTCAGCTGCCGCGAAGGCGCAGAAGTAGTCTCAGTCCAGTAGCAAAAAGAAGCTAAAGAAGCCTTTAGCTGTACCTGCGGTCCGGGATTTGGCCGAGTAGATCTTGGTACAAGTGAAGCATGTCGTCCGCCATAACGGAGGCGGAAAACACCGCCTTGAAATCGGACGGCTTCGGCATGACGCGGTCATGCCACTCCGGTGTCTGCAGTGCCTGCGTCATCACGTCGGAAAGGCTTGTGGCGTCGCCGGGGACGGCAAGGGCCGCACTTTTCACACCCAGCACTTCGGGAATGCCGCCGACACGCGATGCGATGACAGGCTTCCCGGCGGCGAGCGCTTCCAGCACGATATAGGGCATCGCTTCCGCCCGCGACGGAACGACGACGAAATTTGTAAGGGCAAACGCCTTGCGGGCGGGCATGGCCGGCATCATCGTCAGCCGGCGGCCAAGGCCACGTTCGGAAATCATGGCTTCATAGCGCTCACGGTCCGGACCGTCGCCGACCATCAGCGCCGAGAGCGGCCGACCGACCGCGCGTTCCGTTCGGGCAAAGGCGTCGATGAAGACATCCGGCCCCTTCAGGTCGCGCAGCATGCCGATATAGAGAAAGTCGACCGCGGAAATGACCGCCGGGACCGGCTCGAACTCGGCCTCGCCAATGCCGTTATAGATCACGCGCGCAGTCTTAAGCGGTTTTCCGACCTTTTCCTCGTAGGTGCGGCGCTCGTAATCGCAGACAAAGACCAGGGCATCGCCGAAGCGTTCCTGGAACCGTTCGAGCTGCAGCACGACCTTGCCCGAAAGACTGGACCGGTCGAAATGCAGACTGCCGCCGTGCGGCGAATAGAGGCGGGCCACGCAATACCTGTTAACCCGCAAGGCTGAGCCGATCAATCGCGCCAGAACGCCGCCCTTGGCGCCGTGTCCGTGCAATATGTCCGGCCGCAAGCTCCTTATATGCTTGTAGCTTCTGTAGAGTGCCGCAAGATCGGAAGGAGCGATCGAACGGCGCATCGGAATTCGTGTCAGGCCAAGCGAAAGCTGCGGCCGGATCGTGTCGAACAACCTGTCCTCATGCTCGCCACCGGTCGAGCTGTCGCAGAGGATGCCGACCTCGTGGCCGGCAGCCCGATGTTCTTCCACCAGGTCGCGCACATGGCGGAAGATCCCGCCGACGGGCGACCTGAAACAATGGAGGATGCGCAAGGGAGGGGCCTCAGCCAACATGATGATGTCAGAACAGCCGCTCGCGGACGTAGACCGTGTCGCCAGCGAGGACCTGTGAGGAAATCGTCGTACGGCCCGTGATGACCTCGCCGTTGATCTTGCGTGTGACGTCGACATCGCGCTGGTTTCCGCGGGAGGTAAAGCCTCCGGCGATTGCGATGGCGTTCTGTGCCGTCATGCCGGGCACATAGGAATACTGTCCGGGTCGTCCGACTTCGCCCATGACAAAAACCGGGCGGTAGCGATCCATTTCGATCGTCACGTCGGGATCGCGCAGATAGCCCTGCTTGAGCTTGGCGGCGATTGCACCCTCGAGCGTCGGCATGGTCTGGCCCCGGGCCGTGATCTGACCGATCAGCGGGAAGGCGATATAGCCGGCCTGATCGACGGTATAGGTGTTGGAAAGGCTCGGCTGTTCGAAGACGCTGACACGCAGCCGATCGCCGCTGTCCAGCCGGTAAGGCTGGATCGTCGCTTCCTGAAAGCTTTTGGGAGCCGGCTTGTAGGAGGCGCAGCCCGACAGCGTCATCGCAACGGCTGCCGCCGCAAGAGCCAGAACGGTTTTGGCGCGCTGGTTGCGCGTCGGATTTTTCTTGTCTTGGGCGAATAGCATGTTCGCGTCCCAGGCTCGGGGTGGTGGTTCGACGATTTCGAGCCTGTTATCGATCCATTAGGGTTAATGCCCGGTAAAGAGAGGCGAGACGACCCTCGGAAATAATGCCTGCAAGATCAGAGTCCGGTTTTTCTTCGAAGCCGCGGCTCATTAACTGTAGCGTTACCATGATAATTTACTGTCCGCCCAAATAGACCAGTTTGGAGCGGGCAATGTCTGGCGTAAACGGCGGCCATCAGGATGTGGATATCGACCTCAGGCAGGTCATCGCGGCCGTCTGGGAACGCAAGGCGAAGATCCTCGCCGTGACGATCGCGGCGGGCGCGCTGGCGCTGGTCGGCGCCTCGCTGATCAAACCCAGCTACAAGGCCGAAACCAGGCTGCTGATCGAATCGCGATCGCCGAACCTCTCCGGCGGGGAAGGGGCAGGCAGTTCCAACGATCCGGTTCTGGACACGCTGAACATCACCAGCCAGGCCCAGCTGCTGCAATCGACCGACCTCATCAAGCGGGTTGCGCGCGATCTGAAGCTTTCCGATCGCCCGGAATTCGACCCGGCTGGACAGTCGGCACTGCCGGACCTCCTGGTGATGGTCGGCCTGAAGCAGGATCCGATGGCGATCGATCCGGAAGACCGGGTCATCCAGAAGTTCCGCGAAAAGCTGTCGGTCTATCCGGTCGAGGGCTCGCGCGTCATCGCCGTCGAATTTGCCTCGCATGATCCGAAGCTCGCGGCGGATGTGCCGAACCGGATGGCCGAAGCCTATCTTCAGATCCAGAGTGGCTCGAAGGTCGACACCCATGCCGAAACCGCCCGCTGGTTGGAGCCGGAAATCGCCAACCTGACGACCCGCGTCAACGATGCCGAAAAGAAGGTGGCGGACTACCGCTCCTCGAACGGACTTTTCCAGACCAGCGAAGCCAACAGCTTTTCCAGCAAGCAGTTGAACGATATCTCGACCGAACTTGCCCGCGTTCGCGCCGATCTCGCCAATGCCGAGGCCCGTTCGGAAAACGTCCGCGCTGGTTTGAGAGCCGGCCGCGCTTCGGACACCCTGGCGGACGTCGCGGGATCGCAGGTCATCCAGCGTCTGAAGGAAACCCAGACCAATTTGCAGGCGCAGATCAATGATCTCTCGACATCCCTGCTCGACAACCATCCGCGTCTTCGGGGACTTCGCGCGCAGCTCAGCGGTATCAATCAGCAGATCGAGCGTGAAACCCAGAAGATCCTGGCAAGCCTCGACAACGAGAGAGAGATTGCACGGCTCCGCGAGCGTCAGCTGACGCAGCAGATGAACGGCTTGAAGGCTGATTCGGCCAAGGCCGGTGAAGAGGAAGTCGGGCTGCGGGCCCTGGAACGCGAAGCGTCTGCCCAGCGCCAGCTGCTCGAAACCTATCTCGTGCGCTACCGCGAGGCGACGTCGCGCCGCGACGCCAATTCAAGCCCTGCGGATGCCCGCATCGTATCGAGCGCGGTCGAACCGTCGGAACCCTTCTTTCCGAAGGTCATCCCGATCGTCATCGTGGCGACGCTTGCGACACTGATCGTCAGCTGCCTGGTCGTCATCATCGCCGAACTGTTCAGCGGCCGAGCGCTCCGCCCTCTCAATCGCCGTCGCGAGGACGATTTCCTGCTGACACCACACGAGGTCGCAACGCCTCCAGTCGAACCGGCCCCGGCCGAGCCCGAACCGACCCCTGCCGGCGCTTTGGTTGCAACAACACCCGCCGCAGCTCCGGTTGCGGCAGAAACTGTTGCAGATCGGCCAAAGCGCGAACACAGACTGTTCGCGGCGGCAAAGGAAATGCTGGCTGCCTCCCGCAAGGATGCCGCTGCCGCGAAGGGCGCGGAAGTTGATCAGAAGCAGGAGGCTTCGATCGCTGCCGAGCCACCGGTCGAAGAAATTGCCGTGGCGCCGCCGGCGAACGACGGGGAGGAGGAATCCTTCACGATCGCGTCCGTTGCCCGCTACCTCCAGCGCCGTGCGGTGCCGATCGGCCTGGTCGTGTCGCCCGGTGGCGATGCAGGCTCGACGGCGACCGTGATGTTGGCCCGTGAAATTTCGGAGCGCGGTCGCACCGTCGCCCTGATCGACATGACCGGCTCGGCTTGCCCGACACGGCTGATGGCGCAGGAGGTCAAGCTTGCCGGCATCACCGATCTGCTGTGCGGCGAGGTTGCGTTCGGGGAAGCCATCCATCCGGACCGTCTCTCGGTTGCGCATATCATCCCGTTCGGTTCTGCCGATCCGGTTCGCGCCATGCGGGGCGCCGATCGGCTGCCGATGGTCGTCGATGCACTCGCAGACGCCTATGATCTGGTGCTGATCGAATGCGGCCCGGCGGAAGCGCCGATGCTGTCGCGACTGACCCGCAACGAAAAGGCGGAGGTCATTCTCTCCGTGCCTGAGTTCAAGGAAGAGGATGTCGCAAAGATCGTCCAGGACTTCCAAGGCGAGGGAATTCGCAACCTGCTGGTAATGTCTGACGCCAATGACCGCAGTTCGCCGCGCAAGGCTGGACGACAGGTGGCGTGAGCCACTCCGCATGAACCACGATCTACAAGGCGGCTTTCAGGCCGCCTTGTTCGTTTTGGCGGCCCGCAGTTTCTGCAAAAGAGTGTAAAGGCGCGGGTTGTGCTTCACCGCAGCCTTTGCCCTTGTTGCCAGAACCATCAGCGGTTTGAGGACGGAGCCCTTCGGGGTGATGGCGATCAGAATATCGTGCAGGACTGTTTCCTGGCTGCACCAGCTGCGCTTGTAGGGCTGGTCGCCCACGCCGAAATCGAACAGTGTCGCGCCTTCGTGGCAGCTTTTCTCGATCATCAGCCAGAACAGCAACTCGCCGGGGCTTGCCTCGGGGCAGATGCTGTCGTCGATGGAGCTGAACTGGCAGATCACATGGTCGCCCTTGCGCGACACGCCGGCAATCGCCACCACATGTCCCTCGTGCTCACCCCGCATACGGATCGCGTGAAGGGTGAGCGACGTGTCTGTCCCATCATTCGGCGCGTCCATCAGGCGATGGAAGAAGTCACGGATCTCAGATGCGTGGAAGACATCAGGCAGGCCGAACATTTTCAGCCGCGCCGCCTTCTGCCGGAAGAACGTATCGAGCAGCGCGTGCTTTTCGTCCGCGTCTAGCGCGATCACATGGTCATAGCCCCCGGCTGCTTCGATCTTGCGGCTCTGTGAGCGGAATTTCTTGCGCCGCGTCTTGGCGTTGAGCTGTGCGAGCGTCGTCTCGAAATTCGGAAAAAGCGGCAGCTGGAACGAATGGTTCTGGTTCTCGGTCGTCGCCAGCGCACCCAGCGGATGCCGACTGCCGCGCCAGGAGAGCGGCACGCAATCGAGCACCACGAGATCGGCGTAAGGAGAAAGCGCCGTGCGCAGCATGTGCAGGAACGGCTTCAGCTCGGCAGCGGAAGCCACCTCGAGTGCAGGATCGAACAGCCCGGTATTGAGATTGTTGTAATGGTTGCCGGGGAGGCGGGCGACGCGGATGCCTTTTTCAAGCACGATATCGAGCGGCAGGATAAACACGGCGCGACCGTCGATGCGACCGACGACGACTGCAAGCGTGCGGCCGTGGGATTTCGCCCAGGCTTCGCACCAGTCGAAACCCTGATGCAGCGAATTGAGCTTGATCGCCTGCAGACGGTGCCAGTCGGACTTCAGATCCGCCATGTCCGTCGCGACTGCCATTTCGATCTGCGTGAAACGCAACGGGACAGTCTCACGGGAAGGCGATCCCGATGTCCCTGCCGGCGCAAGCTCTTCAATCAGTCTCGAGGTTTGCATGACGCGCTCCGCTGTCTTTCAAGCGGGAATAATAGGCAGCGTGCACCAACAATCTGTTTATTGCTGTGTCGCCCACCGCCAATACTATCGCGGCTGGTTAATGCGGGGTGAACCCAGGCGAAACCTAGGCTTTCGGCCTTGCGCCCGCCATCCACTTGATGATCAGCATGGCCGGCAGGATCCACAAAAGCCCCGACAGCAGGAAGTAGAGGAAATGCACCCACCACGGCGATGTCGCGAGCAACAGCGTCGCGACCGTGGTTGCAGCCAGCGCGTAGACGATGACGAGCACGATGATCATGATCGTGCCGATGAAACTTCTCAGGCGTGGGACCAACGCGTTTCTCCTCCCGCGACGCGATGCCGCAAAGCATCGGGGCTTGTTTTGCACGTGTCCTTGGGGCAAATCAACGCCAGGAGCGGAAAGATTACCGCCCGCATGGTGCTCTCAAGCGCGTGCAAGGCTGATCTTTCTTCGAACGACAGGAGTTTCCGCATGTCGGCGACTGATAGCGTCATCATCGATGTCATCCATCCGGGAGCAAAACGCCGCGAGCGCGACCGCAAATCGGTCCGCATCTGGCTCGGCTTCGTCGTCTTCGTGCTGTTCTGCCTCGTCCTGGTCGGCGGCGCGACCCGGCTGACCGATTCGGGTCTGTCGATCACCGAATGGAAACCGATCCACGGCGTCATTCCGCCTCTCAATGCGGCAGAATGGCAGGAAGAGTTCGAGCTTTATCAGCGCATTCCGCAATACCAGCTGGTCAACGCGGGCATGACGGTGGACGAGTTCAAGACGATCTTCTGGTGGGAATGGGCGCACCGTTTCCTGGCGCGCTCGATCGGCTTGGTCTTCGCCGTACCGCTGATCTTCTTCTGGGTGACCGGTCGCATCGAGAAACGCCTGCGCTGGCCGCTGGTCGGCACGCTGGCACTCGGCGGATTTCAGGGTTTTGTCGGCTGGTGGATGGTATCTTCGGGCCTCACCAAGCTCGTCAGCGTGTCGCAATACCGGCTCGCCACGCATCTGGTCATCGCCTGTCTGATCTTTTCCGCCTGCGTCTGGATCATGCGCGGCCTCACGCCCCAGAAGCAGGGGGCGGCCCCGACGCGTCACTCCTATATCGCGGCTGGAGGCCTCGCGTTTCTAGCGCTGTTCCAGATCTATCTCGGCGCACTCGTCGCAGGCCTCGATGCCGGCCTCAGCTACAACACCTGGCCGATGATGGATGGCGCCTTTGTTCCGGCCGACCTGTTCCTGCGCGATCCCTGGTGGATTAATCTGTTCGAGAACCCGAAGACCGTGCAGTTCGTTCACCGCTGCGGCGGCTATGTGCTTCTGGCCGCAACACTGATCCACATGATCGTGTCACTGTCCAAAGCGCCGGGTTCGGTCCATACGGGCCGCGCCGTCATCCTGTTCCTGCTGGTCTGTCTGCAGGCCGTGATCGGCATTCTGACGCTGGTCTACCAGGTGCCACTGGATCTGGCGCTTGCGCATCAGGGCGGCGCGCTCGTCGTCCTCGGCTATGCCATTACCCATCTGCGTGGCTATGTCGGCGAATATCCGCTTGAAGACAGAAAAGCCGCGGCGAACTGAGTTCACCGCGGCTCTGATTTCAATCCGGATCGCTTCAGGCTGACAGCATCAGGTCCATGTTCTGGACAGCGGCACCGGAGGCACCCTTGCCGAGATTGTCGAGCAGCGCCACGAGATTGACATGCGGGCTGCCTGCCGCGCCGAACACGAACAGCTTCATCCTGTCGGTGTTGACCAGTTCCTCGGCATCGACG
>Ga0213835_101001_pt1 | contig 20276 bp, 19 predicted proteins | sample SWPATP01_FD_160576 | JGI IMG/M metagenome (GOLD analysis project Ga0213835, IMG submission 160576) | Coastal seawater microbial communities from Marineland, Florida, United States - SWPA TP0 #1 | ecosystem: Environmental > Aquatic > Marine > Coastal | place: USA: Florida | collected 2016-08-05 | reverse complement strand
GGCATGTCCGGCCGCACCTTCGAGGCCTGAAACATGACCGCACCCGATCACACGCTCAGACGTCGGAATAATCCTTGCATCGAAGGGGGCATCCAAACATGGACGCCTATACGGGGTCCCGTTTCAATGCTGATTGACAGCCCGGGGCTTCGGCATCTGCCGGGATGCCCCCGCGATTACGCAATCACCGAGATTCCGGCGGACGACCTCGACACCGCGCTGGCAAGGATCGATGCGGCTCTGACGCGCGAGCTCAGCGCCGGTCGCAGCGTTACGGTCGACTATACCGGCGGGACCAAGACCATGACGGCGGCGATGGTTCTGGCCGCCACGGCGCATGAGGGCGTGCGTCTGCAATTCATGTCCGGGCGGCGCTCCGACCTGCGCCAGGTCGAGGCCGGCAGCGAGGCGCCGGTGGAGATGCCCGGTGCCCTGATCGGTCTCGCCCGCCTGTTCGCCACGGCCCGAAGCTTCGTCGGCACCCGCAATTACGGCGCTGCGCTTGCCGTGATGCGGGAGGCGAAGTTGGCCCTGCAGAGCGGCGGTGCGGCGCGCCCCCCGAAGTCGTGGAACTCACGGATCGCGTCGTGGTCTGCCTGGCTGTCGATGATGGAGGCGTGGGATCGCTTCGCCCACAAGGAGGCTGCCGAGCTCTTTGGCAAGGCCTGCAACATGAACGCTGCCTGGGTGCCCACGTTCGAGGCCGCTGGCCTCCGTGACCGGCTGGAGGCGCTGGCAGCGAACGATGGCCGCCCGGCTCCCTCGCTCCTGGAAGACCTCTGGTTGAATGCCTGTCGTCGGGCAGAGCTCGGCCTGCATGACGACGCCGTCGCGCGGCTATACCGCCTGGCCGAGGCCTGTGTGCAGTCTCGGCTCTGGATGGCGCATCGGATCGACACGGCCCATGTGGAACCGGGGCAGCTGACCGAGGACGAGCGTCAACGCGCAACCCTGCGGCGGGTCAGGGATGGCCGTGACGCCTATGTCCTGCCGCTGATGCAGGCGTTGGACGTCCTGCGCCGGCTTTCCCCCGATGATCCGCTGGTCGCGCGCTGGCCACGCCGCGAGGATGGTGCCTTCGACAATCCCCCCTGGCAGAGTGCCCGCAACCACTCGATCCTTGCCCATGGGTTCCGGTCGCTCTCGGCCCGCGACTGGGAAGACGCCCGTCGCTGGTTCGACGAGCGCCGTGCAGATCTGTGGGAGACATCCCTCGGTCGCGCGACGGCCGAACAGCTGCCGCACACCCTGCCCTGAGACAGGGGGTTTCATCGCAACCGAGGTGGGATCGGGCTGGCTCAGTCACTTGGCGCACGGGCACGGGGGCGGTGTCACTTTCCTGCGCCGGCGATGGCATGGGCCCTTTTCGCAACGTTGCGATGCCGCTGGCAACTGCGGGGCCATGCTACGCCTGCGGCACATTCCCAGCTGCGAGGTATCGCCATGACGCTTCCCATCCCTACCACCCGCACCCGGCTGCTTGCCACGCTCCTCACGGTGGCCGCGCTGTCCACCGGGATCGGCGCCACAGCGGCTTCGGCACAGAGCGCCACAGCCGCCGACGTCGCGCGCTACGTGCCCCACGGCACCTCGGGCCGCCATGAGATCGCGCGGAACGCCCGCGGCTACCTCGCCAACACGCTGCGCCCCGTGCAGCCGCCGCTCAATCCGGCGACCACCGGGCAGATCGCACGGCAGCTGGCCATTCGCGGTGCACTTGCCGCGGCGACGGGTGCGGCGTCCAAGCTCGTCGTGCCGGTCGTCCTTGTCGCCGGTGGTGGGCTTCTGATCTACGAGCTGGTCTACGGCGATTGACCGGCCAGGCCTGACCGTCCGACCTCCCGCCCGGCATTCGGGCGGGAGGCAGCACAGCGTGCCGGTCACATGACAACCACCCGCGCCCCCGGCAGCGGACCACCCTGGCCGAGTTCGGTCACCCCGGCCGCGGCCCCGTCGATCCGTACGATCATCAGGCTGTCCTGCGCCGGGTCGATCGCGGCGGAAAGCGCGGTGCACAGCCGGCGCAATCCCGGCGCATCCAACCGCAGCAGGAAGACCGACAGCTGCCGGTGCTCGCCGCGCTTGTGCAACACCCCGAACACACGGCGCCAGCGTTTCGGGCAGCGCACGTCGTAGCTGACCAGATGCAGCGCGCGCCCCATCGGCTCACCCCGCCGGCATCGGCACGCGCAGGCCCGTCCGCCCGGCGCGCAGCCCCTCGGCCAGACACGCGGCGCTCCGGGTCATCGCCTCGCGCCAGCTCGTCTCGCCGGCGCCGTCGCGAAACCGGGTGGACAGCCGCCGCTCCAGCATGTCCAGCGCCAGGCGCCGACCACCATCGGTCAGGCGCACGCCGCCCTCGGCCTCGACGGCGAAGTCCTCGGCGGCGAAGTCCTCGGCGGCGAAGACCCCCTCGTTCAGCCCGGCCAGGACCGCCGTGTCCACCACCCCCACCCGGAACGGCTCCACCAGATCAAGCGCCAGCGCCGGCCGTCCGGGCCGTTCGGCATGATAGACGCCCACCGCCGGGTCAAGGCCCGCGGCCGTCGCAGCGTTCGCCGCCATCCCGGTCGTCACGGCATGGAGATAGGACAGCAGCGCGTTCACCGCGTCGCGCGGCGGGCGGCGCGAGCGGCCGTCGAAGGCACAGATCGCATCGTCGCGCTTGAGGAACATGCGCCACGCGCCATACCACGCCGCCGCCGCAGCGCCCTCGATCCCGCGGAGCGCGGCCTCGTCGCGGGCCCGCGCGGCCGCCTTCACGGCCCGGTCGAGCGCGACGGTCACCTCGGCCTTCGTCCCGGCGCGGCGACGGGCGAGACGCGCGGCCGAACGCAGCTTGGCGCCGATCAGGTCGCGGGCGAAGCCGAGGCGCGCCCGCGGGTCTTCGGCCACCCGATACTGGGCCCGCCGCACCGCAGCTGTGGCGCCCGACAGGTCAAGCATCTGGCCCAGATAGTAGCCCCGGTGCGACAGCAGCACCACCGGCACGCCGGCCCGGGCCAGCGCCTGCAGCGTTGGGACCGTCACCCGGGCACCGCCATGCAGCACCACCTGGCTGAGATCGTCGAGGCACAGCCGCTGGCATGCCTCGCCGCTGGTGACCACCAGCCGCCCCTGGGCGATGGACAGCTTGGCATCATGGGCCAGCACATGCAGCGGCAGGCGCGCCTCTTCGATGGGGGGCAGATCCTCCTCGGCCGGCAGGGTCGCGCGGCGGCCGAGGGCGGGGAGCAGGCGGGGAAGACGAAAAGGCATGGCCGGTCTCCGTGACAGGCCTTCCCTCTGGCACATCCGCGCGGGCTTCGGTGTGATCGCAACGTTGCGGTTGCGTGCCTTCGCCCGCCGGAAAAGGAAGCCGGGCCGGGAGCACGACGGCTCCCGGCCTGGTCTTTCAGGGGCTTCACGGATCCTTCGACGTGGGACCGGGCCCGAAGGCCCGGTGCGCCGCCATGAAAGCCATCATCAAGGGCAAGCGCTACGACACGTCTCAGTGGGGCCGGGCCCGAAGGCCCGGTGCGACTATGCGGCTGCGCGCAAGGCGCTGGCGCGCGCCAAGTCTCAGTGGGGCCGGGCCCGAAGGCCCGGTGCGACTTTCATCACCTCAACCGAAAGGAGACATCCGATGGGTCTCAGTGGGGCCGGGCCCGAAGGCCCGGTGCGACCCGAGAGATTCGGCAGGAGATTTATGACCACTATGTCTCAGTGGGGCCGGGCCCGAAGGCCCGGTGCGACAGGGTGTCAAGATCCAGTCCTTCTTGCAGAGAGTTGTCTCAGTGGGGCCGGGCCCGAAGGCCCGGTGCGACGTGGAGTCGGGGAGGGTTATCCAAGCCGTTGACGCGTCTCAGTGGGGCCGGGCCCGAAGGCCCGGTGCGACAAGAGTCCTATGACAAGTCCAGCAACATCAACCAGGTCTCAGTGGGGCCGGGCCCGAAGGCCCGGTGCGACTGCACCTCTGGAAGGCATTGAAAACAGGCGTGTTCCAGCCACTTTTCGCCACCCGCCTCGGGATTTGTCGAGACTACTGCCATTTCAAAGAGCGTCGCCCCCTCACCATGGCAGATTCGCCAGCCCAGTCAACACCTTCCGCAGTTCGCCACCCCCCCCTGCGCATTTGCCCGCGCCACGACCCCTGGGCACAGGCAAATCCGCAAGACCTCTCGCCCCTCTCACGGACGCGTGAGCCCGCCGGACCGCAACGTTGCGATCATGGCCTCCAGCCCCAAGGCGTGGCAACGGCAAGAGGAACACCCGGAGCGCCCGCCCATGCCCATCCTCCGCGCCCTGCCGAAGCCCCTCCTGCGGGGTCTTCTGACCCTCGCCCTGCTGGCCTCGCTGGCCCATGCCGCCACCAGCGCCTGGCGCCTCGCGACCTCGCCGGCTGCGGCGATGCTCCAGCCTGTCGCCGCGCAGCAGGTCGGCGCCACCTGGGAGCGGACGCTTGCCCGCGCGGCCACGCCCGAGGCCCTCGCCCGGCGCCTCGACGAGCGGCTCGCCGAGACCCCGCGCAACTGGATCGCCATCGCGGCGCTGGAGGAGCTGGCCGCCGCGCAGGGCGTGACGCTGCCCGACGCCACACGGGCCGAGCGCGACCGGCTCCACGCCCTCGACCACGGCTGGGGGCGAGCGGCCGCCAGTTGCGCCGCCTGCGCGCTGGACCTGAGCGACTGCCCGCTGTCGGTGGGCCCCCTCTCCTGCGGGCTGACGGTGCAGATCACTGCGCTCGGTGACGTGGTCAGTCTTGGCCGCGAGGCCGCGAACTACCTCGCGGGGCGTGATGTGGATGGTGTGGACGTGGCGCTGTCCGTCATCGGGCTCGGGGCCGCGGGGATGGTGGTGGCCACGCGCGGCCCGGGCATCGGGGTCAAGACCGGCGCGGCGTTTCTCAAGACCGCGCATGCGATGGGGCGGCTCCACCCGGAGCTGGTGGGGGTCTTCCGCCGCGCCGCGCGCGAGGGGATCGACTGGGCCGGCCTCCGGAATGCGCGCGCCCTCGACGATCTCGGGCGGCTCCAGAACCAGGAGATGCTGCGCCCGGCCATCGATGCCGCCGAGAGCTTCGGCCGGCTGGTCGAGACGGTCGGGCCATATCAGTCCCTGTCGCTCGCCAACCGCCTTGACAGCGTCGCCGAGGCGCGACAGGTCGCACGCGCCTCCGAGGTGCTGGGCGCCCGCACCCCGGGCGCGCTGGAGCTCCTTGGAAAGTCGCGCTTCCTTCGGGTCGGGCTGCGCTGGTCCGACGAGTTCCGGCACCTCCTCGCGGGACTCCTCGGTGCCCTCGCCGCGCTCGTCGGGCTGTTCTGGTCCACGCTGTCAGGGCTGGTGCTGAGGCGGGCGCGACGTCTGGCCAGCGGCTGAGCGCCGAGAGTTGTCGCTCTGGCAAGTGGCCTCCTGCAACCGCGGGACGCCTGGGGGTCTGCTGACCGCTGTTGAACGCGCGAGGGGCAGCAGCGTCAGGAGCGCGCTTGCAGGCATCGGGTTCAATCGGCAGGTTGCGGCCTGTCGGCATCGGTGGACAGGGCCTGCGGCTTCGGTGATGCTCGGACGGTGACAGCAGAAATCAGACGATCATCATAGTTCGTGCCCGGTCCTCTGCCCCTCCGCGTCGCCCCCGTCCCGCGCGAGACATGGACCTCGCTCCTGTCGCGGATGGCGGCGCTGAATGGCACCGACGTCACCATGTTCGCGTCGGACATGGGCGGGTCGGCGAAGCGGTTCGTTGGGTACGGGGCAGAGGATGTCCGGTTCCTTGTGGAGGCCGCCGGCCTCGACGAGACTGCGGTTGCGGCGTTGCGCTCCTGGACCGGGTACAGCGTCGGTGACGGCCGCACCGCCTTCCGGGGCGAGGTGTTCATCACCCGTGCGGTCCGCAGCCGCCATGTCCGCGGCTGTCCCGTCTGCCTGCGCGAGGATGCCGAGGCCCGGGGCGGAGACCCGCTCGCGGCCATGGCGCTTCGGGGCGACTGGCAGTTCCGAGAGGTCTCCGTCTGTGTCAGGCACGGCCACCCGCTGGTCCTGCTCTGGGAGGTGGAACAAGCGCATCTGGCCCATGATGTCGGCCACCATCTGAGGCCCCTCGCGCCAAAGATCCTGGCGGGAGGGCTCGACCGGCCAACGGTGCAGCCCAGCCCTTTCGACCTGTGGCTCGACCGGCGGCTGGAGGATGGGCACGACGACACCTGGCTTGCCCAGCTCTCTACCTTCGCCGCGGCTACCACCTGCCGCCTCCTCGGGCAGGAACTTCTGCGGCTGGAGGATTGCCCCACCGATACGGATGACCGGGCACCCCGCGCGGCACAGGCCGCCGGCTTCGCCGTGGCGAGCCGCGGCGCGGCGGCGATCCGATCGGCGCTGGACCGTCTTGCGGCCGCGGCTTCGGGCTACAATGACACCGCCGCGAAGGCCTTCGGCGACCTCTACGCCCAGCTTGCCCGGGGGTATGCCGGCGATGCGGGCTTCGACCCGGTCCGCCGCATCCTGCGCGAGTGCATCCTCGAAACCTGGCCCATCGCACCGGGAACGGCGGTCCTGGGCGAAGTCCTGGAGGAGCGTCGGCTGCATTCGGTCAACACGGCTGCGGAGGAGCTCGGCACGACGCGGGACCTCGGGACGATCCTCGAGGATCTGGGCGTGCTGGACCCAGCCGACCCGCGACCCGCCAGCCGCAGGGTGTTCGACGCCCGACGCAATGCCCCGCTCCTTGGCGAAATTGCAGCCCTTGTCGGGCCGCAGGCCTTCTGTGCGGCCCTCGGCGCGTCGTGTTTCGAGCTGAAAGCCCTGCTCGAAGATGGCGTCCTCACGCCCTTCATCGGGGCGCCCGGCATCAAGGAGCGCTGGCGTCTCGCGGACGCGCAGGCTCTACTGTCCGAATTGCAGGCCGCCGCCATGCCCATCGTGACGGGCGCGGAGGGATGGCAACGGCTCCTGCTGGCGCGACAGCGCACGGGGGTCGGGATGGACCGGTTGATTTCCGGCATTCGGGGCGGAAGCCTGTCCGCTGGCTGCTGCCACGCGCAGGCCGGTTTTGGCGGGATCCTTGTTCGTCGGGCCGAGGTCGAGCGTCTCGCCACTGAGCACGCCGGCGCCAATGTCGGGATCCCAGCCGGAACCTTCGGGCGCAGCATCGGGCTGCGGGACCACGGCCTGTTCCTCGCCTTCATCACCGCCGGCCATACACCCGCAACACGGTGGCGCCATCCCGCCACGGGCAACGAGCGCTTCTACATGACCGACGCCGACATCGCCGCGTTCCATGCCCGATACGTCACCTTGCCCGTGCTCGAACGTGAGCATGGCACGCATCGGAACACCCTCCGAGCCCGGCTGGCCGCGGCCGGAGTGCAACCGTTCAGCCATGAAGGCCAGAGCTTCAGCCCGATCTACCTGCGCAAAACCGTCAAGGCCGCGTTGGCGTGAGACGGGCCGGAGCACAGGCTCCTCCCCGCCGACCGGCCGAATTTTGACGGGACACGTCGCGGATTCCGAAGATGAATCAATGGGTCATCCCGTCATCACGCAAGGTTGATGACCATGGCCCGATTAATCCTTGACACACTTTTGCAGCCAAAACCCCGGATTTGTCAAAGGTTATGCCCCATTGGCACAATTGTTCTTTTGATGGCGACCCCGGAAGGACTCGAACCCTCAACCTGGCGATTAGAAGTCGCCTGCTCTATCCAGTTGAGCTACGGGGCCGCGATGCAGGGCGGCCGTGGGAGCCGGTGCGACTCGCGGACTGTCTATCCCGTCCGGGCGTCCGACGCCACCTCGCACATCGTCGGGTCGGCGGGGTGCGGCGTCTCCGCCCGGCTGCAGCCGCCCTGCTCTTTCAGGCGGCGCGGGTTTCGCGGCCCCGGGGCGGGCTTCGTCTTCGGGTCCGTGGGAGGCAACGTCCGGGAGGTTTCCCCTCCCGGACCCCGGGACGGTTCAGGCAGAGCCCGTTGCCGGCGGTGCGGGATCCGGCGCGCCGCTCAGGGCCTCGGGCCGATCATGATGTGCCCGAGCGTGACGGCATCGGCGGGCAGTTCCTGCCGGCCGGGAGGCACGTCGGTCAGCGACAGCGTGAAGGCGATGATGGCGGCGTAATCCTCGTCGGGGAGGAAACCCGGGTTGGCCTGGGGCATCGTCCATTTCGAATAGGTGAACAGGGTGCCGAGCGACCGGCCCTCCCATTCGCGCAGGAAATAGGCCCTGGCCAGGGGCGGACCGGCGCGCATGTCGTTGTCGTCGGGCACGCCGTTCATGCGCGTGCCGTGGCACATGCCGCAGGCGGCGCGGGCCAGTTCCTGACCGCGGCGGGCCTGGTCGCGGGTGTAGACGCCATCCCAGATGCTGCGCTGCGTGACCTGCGGCATGTCGCCGGCGGCCTCCTCCATCAGCGCCGCGACCTCCTCGACCGTGACCTCGCCATGGGCGTTGTCCCAGGCGTTGCGGACGTATCCGGCGATGGCGGCGATCTCGGCGGCGTCGAGCTCGGGGAACGCCGGCATGTAGAACCCGCCGACATGGGTGTTGGCGACGAGGGTATAGGCGTCCTCCAGCGCGTAACTGCCGTTCAGGGCCGGGATGCCGGGCGGGAATCCGGCGCCGTTCGCCTGATGGCAGATGGCGCAGTGCCGGGCATAGAGCTCGGCGCCGGCCCTGGGGTCGGCGAGGCCGGGGGCGGCGGCGAGGCACAGGGCGGTGGCGAGCGTGGCGGCGGCGGGGAAGCGGAACATCGGCAAACGGTCCTTCGGGGCGGGGGGGAGGCAGGCGGCGCGGGGCATCTCAGGCCCAGAGGTCCTCCTCGCTGAGGGCGCGGTCGGGCTCGAGGACGACGCGCAGCTCGGTGTCTTCGGTCAGCTCGGCCTCGCTGCGCAGGGCGAAATGGGCGGGGCCTGCGACGAAGAGCACATGGCGCCCGCGCGGCAGCGCCAGCTCGGCGCGGCCCTCGGCATCGGTGCGGGTGCGGCGGGGATGCGCGGTGACCCGGGCGCCGGCCACCGGCGCGCCGGTGGTGGCATCGACGGCGAGGATGCGCAGCCGCAGCGCCGCCGGCTCGGTCACATGCAGCGTCACCGGCAGCGCGCCGGGGGCGTGCAGGGACGCCGGCCCCTCGGCCTCGGGCGGCAGCGCCACCACCTGCCAGCGGTGGCGGCCCGGCCGCGCCGGGGCTGCGAGCGCGACCTCGGCATGGCAGAGCCCCTCGGTGCCGGGCCAGGGCGTGTCGCCCAGCCGGCCCTCGGCCAGCGTGGCGCCGGCGGCATCGCGCAGCACGAAGGGCCAGCCGGCCGAGTCGCCGCCGAAGGGGCATTTGATGCCGATGCGGAAGCGGACCTCGGCGCCGGGCTCGACCGCATCGGGCAGGCCCCATACCGTGACGCCGGGCCGGCGCGCCCTCACCGTCGCCTCGACCGGTGCCTCCAGCGGCGTGAACGCGGCGCGCGGATCGTCCGGTTCCAGCAGCCGGAGGGTCCAGCCGAGGGGGCCGGGGCGGTCCGGGGCGAGCAGGATCAGCGGCTCCAGACAGGGGCGATCGGCGGCGTCCCGGTCGATCAGGGCCTCGGCCAGCACCGCGCCGTCGGGATCGCACAGCGCCAGACGGCGGCCGATCAGGTCGGCCGGGTCGATGGCCCGCGCGGCGCCGGGCTCACTGCCGGCCCCGGCGGCAAAGGCGACCGTGAGGGTGATCTCGTCGCCGGGCGCGACCTCGGCCGGGGTGACGGTGACGGTGAACGGACAGGCGGGGGTCGGGGGGTTGGACATGGGATCTCCGCTGGGGTGACGGGAGGGCGCGAGGGGCCCCGGCACGGCTGCCGGGGCCCCGTGGACAGGCGGTGCGCTCAGCCCAGTTCGCGGACGGCGTGGGTGCCGGCGATGAAGCCGTGGACATGCCCGCGCCCGAGCCCGTGCTTGTTGAAGCCGCCCACCGCCTCGCCGCCGGCATAGAGGCCGGGGATGACCTGGCCCTGCAGGTCGACGACCTGGTTGCGGCCGTTCACATGCAGCCCGCCATAGCTGTCATGCCAGACCACCATGATCGAGAGCGCATAGAACGGCGGCTCCATCACCTTGTACATCGGCGCATCGGCGTGACGCTCGAACTCGGGGTCCTCGCCCGCGTCGCAATAGTCGTTCCAGGTCTCGATGGTGTCGACCAGATGACGCAGGGGCACCCGCTGATAGGGGTGGCCGGCGTGGATGCGGCGGGCCAGCTCGGCGATGGTGTCGGCCTGGAAGAAATAGCCGTTCGCCGGGTTCACGAAGGGATAGCGCAGCTCCCAGCCGGTCCGCTCCACCGTCTCGGCGTCGAAGATCGCCCAGATCGGCCCGGAGTAGAAATGCGGCGCCCGCGAGCCCTCGTTGATGGCGACCGCCGCATCCATGCCGCCGTCGAACTCGTACATCTGCCGCACCCAGCTCGAGGCACTGTTGCGCCAGTGCACCGGGGTGTGGTTCATCCCCTGCCCCGGGGCGGCGCCATCGCCGGGGAAGCGGTTGAGCGGCGGGCGCCGCGGCAGCCGCACCTCGTTGAAGAAGCGCTTGCCCACCTGGTTGACCGCCACGAACTCGGCGAAGCCGGCATTGCCGACCGCAAGGCCCGTGGCGCCGCGGAACGGAAAGGCCGGGTGGCCGGGATACATGTCGGTGTAGGAATCGCGCACACCGAGCCGCGTGGTGATGTGCCAGGTGGTCTGATAGCTCAGGTTCTGCTGCATCCCGGCGAGGCCCGCGCCCACCTTCATCCCGGCGATGATGCCGCTGGCGTCCTGCGCCCCGTCGCCCAGCAGCGCCTGCCCCGAGGTCGGGAAGGCGGGCTCGCGCATCGCCGGATAGAACATGCCGCGGAACTCCGGGTTGCCGGCATGCCCGCCCGAGGCGACGATCACCGCCTTGCGCGCGCGGATGTTGATGGAGGGCCGGCGCTCGTCGATGTTGCCGTCCTGCCAGAGGCTTTCCAGCCGCTCGCCGGTGACCGGGTGATGGCGTGGGCTGTAGCTGGCGCGGATGCCGGTGACGCGGCCGGCAAAGGGCTCTTCGCGCACCAGCTCCTCGAGCCGGCGGTTGAGCATGAACATCACGCCCTTCTCGCGGGCCGAGAACTCCAGCGGACGGGCCAGCGCCACGCCGTTGCGCACCGAGTTGGGGCCGACGAAGGCGGAGGCGTCCTGCATCTTGACCGGGGCCATGGCGCTGGTCATCTCGGGGTCGGCGATGCCGGCATCCTCGCGCGTGATGGTGCCGGCACGGATGTCGGTGACATCGCCCAGCATCAGGAAGCAATAGGGCGAGCGGGCCCGCGACAGCCCGCCGCCGCCATGGGTACCCGAGACGCGGCTGAAGCGGACGTAGTTGTCCATCAGGAACTGGCGGGTGGCGGGGCAGTTCTCGGCCCAGGCCCGCATCATGTCGCGCTCGTTGTAGCGATAGGGCGTCTGGCCGCGACGGTCGAGGACCGACCAGTCGGTCACGTCGGTAAAGAGCAGCTCGACCGAGTCGTCAAGCTCGTCGGGCGACTGCACCGGCGGGATGGTGATGAAGCCCTCGGCATCGGCCTCGCCGGCCATGTCGCGCTTCTGCACCGGATCGCCCCCGCCCAGCGAAAGATAGGCGCCGGAGTGCAGCATGCGGCCGCCGACGTCGAAGTTCTGGTCGATCACCAGCACCGAGGCGCCGGCGTCGCGGGCGCGGATCGCCGCCGTCAGCCCGGCACAGCCGGCCCCGGCGACCACGATGTCGACCTCATAGTCCCAGTGCGTTCCGGCCGCCTCGGCTGCGCCCGGCGCGACCATGGCCGCCGGCGCGGCCAGCGCCGCAGCCCCGACGCCCGCCGCGCCGGCCTTGAAGAAGTCCCTCCGGTTGAGCCCCTCGGGCCGCTCGGCCGCGATGTCCGTTCCGGGCTTCCTGTCCGTCGCCATCCCCGTCCTCCCTCTGTTCACTCGGATCGCCGTGCATTGCATCTCCGGGGCGGCCTCCTCCGCCGGCCCGGCGCACTCTCCCTTCACGCGAACCAGAGCCTGCGACACTATCTCGCAGCGGTCCATTGCAGAAGACTTCCGGCTGACTTACAGAAATCTGACAGCCGAGCGCCCGCGGCCGGGTCTGACCGAAACAGACCCCCCGGAGGAGGACGGGGCGGGCAGGGTGCGGCGCCGGTCGGCGCCGCCGCTCGGAAGGGGGGAGGGGACGCCGTGGCGCTGACGCTGCGACAGCTTCGCTATTTCGTGTCGATCGTCGAAGCCGGCAGTCTGGCCGCCGCCTCCGCACGCCTGAACGTGGCCCATACCGCCCTCAGCCTCCAGGTGCGGGGGATGGAGGACTTTCTGGGGGTGACGCTCCTCGAACGGCATTCGCGCGGTGTCCGGGCCACCCCGGAGGGCGAAGAGCTGGAGCAGCGGGCCCGTCAGATCCTCGCCCTCGTGGAGGATGCCGAGCGCTGCATGCGCCGGACCGGGCGCCCTCCGGAGTGTCGCGTCCTGCGGGTGGGGACGCCGCCCGCGGTGGCGCGGGTGCTGGGCGCCGAGGTCATCCTCGCCGTCGCCGGGCAGTTCCCGCAGATCGCGCTGCATCTGATCGAGGGGTGGTCCGGCGACCTTCAGGCGCGGCTCCTGCAGGGCGATCTGGACATGATGATCGGCTATTTCGTGACCCCGATCCCCGAGCTGTCCCACCTTGCCCTGTTCGACGAAAGCTTCGTCTTCGCCGCGGCGCCGGAGCTGGCCGCCGGCCGGCGGCCGATCAGCGTGGCCGAGGCGCTGTCGCACGAGCTCGTCTTCTATGGGGCGCGCAGCATCTCCTGGCAGGTGGCCCATGGGGCCGCGCAACGGCTGGGCCTGAGCGTGCGGGTCCTGCGCGAGTGCGAGTCGATCGAGGTCTGGCGCAGCTTTCTCGTGCGGGGGCTCGGCTCTGCGATCACGCCCTTCGGGGCCATCGCCGAAGAGTTCCACAAGGGCGCCCTGGTCGTGCGCGAGATCGTCGGAGGCGAGGGGCCGGGGGCTGCGGCGGGCCGCGCCGCGCCGTCGCGCGGGGCGCCGGGATCGGCGGCACCGGGCATGCCGCTGCAGGGCCGTCTCAGCCTCGCCGTGCGCGCCGAGCCCGGCGCCCTGCCCCCGGGCTTCGTGGAGTTTCTCGCGGACCATGTCGCCGGGCGCTACATGCGGCTGGGCCCGTACTATCGCCCCTTCCCCGACGGTCAGCCGCTGCTGAACCGGATCACCGAGCCGAGCGGCTGATCCGCGACGCGCCGGACGGAGCGGCTGCGCGCGCCGGGGACGTCGGCAGGCACCCGGGTGCCGCGCGGCCCGGGCCGGCGACCCATGCCCGGCGGCGCCTGCCGCCCCCCGCCTGCCGTGACGCGCCGCAGGCTGGGGCCGGCCCGGGCGCAATCGCGGCATCGCGGCGCGGGCCCGGCGCGGGGCATGAGCCGCCCGGAAACCGGGGGGCGCCGGTTGCCGGGGGGGCCGCGCGGCATACTTGTTGGGCGCGTGACCCACCCCTCCCGGAGGCCGGCATGGCGCTCGAGATCCGCGGCTGCTGTCCGCTCGATTGTCAGGATACCTGCGCCTGGGTGGCGACGGTGGAGGACGGGCGTGTCACCCGGGTTGCCGGCGCGGCCGACCACCCGATCACGCAGGGCGTCCTCTGCGCCAAGGTGCGGGATTATGAGACCCGCACCTATGCGCCCGACCGCCTGCTGCACCCGCTGCGACGGGTCGGGCCGAAGGGGGCCGGCGCGTTCGAGCGCATCTCGTGGGACGTGGCGCTCGACACCATCGCCGAGCGGTTTTCGGCGGTGATCGCCCGGCATGGGGCCGAGGCGATCATGCCGCTGAACTACCTCGGCTCCATGGGGATCCTGCAGCGCCGGGCGCTGATGCGGCTGTTCCATGCGCTGGGCGCCTCGGCCATCCATGGCGAGGTCTGCGGCCGTGCCGGGCAGTCCATCGCCGAGGCGGGGCACCCCTTCGGCTTCGACCCCGAGGAGATCGCCGACAGCCGGCTGGTCGTGCTGTGGGGCGCCAACATCCTGACCACGGCGCATCACCACTGGCGATTCATCCAGGCCGCGCGCGCACGCCACGGCGCCGAAGTCGTGGTGATCGACCCGCGCCGGACGCGCACCGCCCGGCAGGCCGACCTGCATCTGCCCGTCCGGCCGGGCACCGACGTGATCCTCGCCGCCAGCCTCGGGCATGTCATGCTGGCCGAGGGGCTGGCGGATCGCGCCCATGCGGGCCGGGTGGCGGCGGACCTCGACGCCTATGCCGCCGAGGTCGCGTCCTGGACGCCCGAACGCGCGGCCGAGGTCTGTGGGCTGGAGGCGGCCGACATCGTGGCGCTCGCGCGCAAGCTGGGGGCGGCGCGGCCCGCGGTGATCCGCTCGGGCATCGGGCCGCAGCAGACGATCACGGGCGAGGCCTGCATGCGCGCGCTATCGGCGCTCGCGATCCTTGGCGGGCACTGGCAGCACCGCGGCGGCGGGCTGTTCGTGGAGTCCTATCCGCGGCTGGACGATGCGGCCGCCGAGCGCAGCGATCTGGCGCCGGCGCCGCGCCGCAGCCTCGACATCGCGCGACTGGGGCAGGTTCTGACCGACCTCGACCCGCCGGTCAGGGCGCTGATGGTCTGGGGCATGAACCCCGCGGTGATCCAGCCCGATGTCGAGACCGTGCGCCGCGGCCTCGCCCGCGAGGACCTGTTCACGGTCGTGCTGGAGCACTTCATGACAGATACGGCGCGGTACGCCGACATCGTCCTGCCCTCGACGACGCAGTTCGAGCATTTCGACGTGCAGGGGGCGTGGGGGCACCATTACATCTCGCTGAACGAGCCCGCCATCCCGCAGCTGGGCGAGGCGAAGAGCCATGCCGAGGTCATGCGCCTGCTGGCGGCGCGGATGGGGCTGACCGACCCGGCCCTGCGCGAAAGCGACGCGGAGATCGTGGCGTCCGCCCTGCCCGCCGACGTGCCGCTGTCGCGGTTGCGCGAAACCGGCTGGTGCAAGGCCTCGCCGCCGCGGCCGGCGCCAGAGGGCCTGTCGCTGCGGATCGGGCTGGACGATCTGGGCGAGGACCGGCCGGACCGGCTGCCGGCGGGGCGGCTGCGGCTTCTGACGCCGAAGGCGCATCATTTCCTGAACTCCACCTTTGCCAACATGCCGCGCCACCGGGCGGCGCAGAAGCCGCCGGCGCTGCAGATCCACCCCGCCAACGCCGCGGCCTGCGCCGTCAGCGATGGCGCGGCGGTGCGGGTGCGGGGCTCTGCGGCCGAGATCGCCGTCCTGGCCGAGGTCACCGACGCCGTCCGCCCCGGCACCGTGGTGCTGGAGGGCAAGTGGTGGCAGGAGGCCGGCGCGCCCGGGGCGGTCGCGAACCGGCTGGCCCCCGCGCGCTGGACGCCCGCGGGCCAGCCCGCCTACAACGACATCTTCGTCGAGGTCGTGCCGGGCGGCTGAAGGGCCGGCGTCAGAGGCACTCGCCGCCGTCGATGGCCAGCGCATGCCCGGTCATGAAGGCCGAGCGGTCCGAGGCGAGATAGACCAGCGCCTCGGCGATCTCCTCGACCGTGCCGAAGCGGCGCATCGGGATCGCCTCGGCGATGTCGCGTTGCAGCCCCACGCGGCCGCGCATCTGCCGCTCGAACCCGGCGTTGAAGGGGGTGTCGATGAAGCCGGGGCACAGCGCGTTGTTCTCGTGGCCGCAATCGGCGGCCATCTGGCGGGTCATCGCGACGGCGGCGTGCCTGGTCGTGGCATAGGCGATCATCTCGCGGTCGTATTGCACGCCCCAGTTCGAGGCGGTGGTGATGATGCTGCCCCGCCCTGCCGCCGCATCGGGCCCACCGCCGCCTGCGCGGCCACGAAATGCGCCCGCAGGTTCAGCCGCCGGGAGAGGTCCAACTGCTCGACCGTCACGGCCTCGAGCTTGCCGTCGACCTGCACGCCGGCGTGGGAGTGGAGCACATCCAGACGGCCGTGGCGCTCGGCCGTGGCGGCGATGGCGGCGCGCAGGGCGGCGGTGTCGGTGACGTCGAGGGCCAGCGCCTCGGCCTGCCCCCCGGCGGCGCGTATGGCCTCGGCGCCCGCGCCGTCGCGGTCGGTGACCACCACCCGCGCACCCTCGCGCGCCATCGCGCGGGTCCCGGCCGCGCCGATGCCCGAGGCGGCGCCGGTGACGAAGGCGACGCAGTGTTCGAGCAGCATGAACGGTCTCCGGGCCGGGGGTCATCGCCGGCGCATCCCGCGGCGAAAGATGGGCTGCGCAACGAGCAGCAGCAGCGAGGCCACCAGCACCATCGTGCCGATGGCGTTGATCGCTGGCGTCACGCCGCGGCGGATCGACGAGAAGATGTAGATCGGCAGCGTGGTCTCCGATCCGGCGACGAAGAAGGCGATGGTGAAATCGTCGACGCTGAAGGTGAAGCCGAGCAGGAAACCCGCCCGGACCGGCGGCGCGATCAGCGGCAGCGTCACCTGCCGGACGGTGCCGAAGGGCGTGTCGCAAAGGTCGGCCGAGGCCACGGCCAGCACCTTTTCCAGCCCCGCCCGGACGATGATGATGACCGGCGCCATGGTGAACATCCTGCGCGCCGCGATCAGCGAGGGGATGCCCATGGAGAGCCGCGGCGCCGTCCGCCCCCCGGGCCAGAGCGTCGCCAGCACCGGGTTCACCTGATCGAGCATTGGCCGCGTCGCGCCGCCGCGTGTCCTTGGGCATGGCGTAATGGTCGCTCCAGAGCTCGCCGCCCTCGCGGCCGAGGATATCGGCGATCTCGGGGTGATCGACGCTGAGCTGCTTGACGTCGCCGGTCAAGGCCATGGTCAGACAGGCGTCGCCGCTGCGCATGGCGGGCTGGACGTCGGAGGTGATGGCGAAGATGTGGGGCTTGACCTCCAGCAGCCGCCGCTCGGCCTCGGCCAGCTCGGCCTCGTCGACCGAGTTGAGGGAGCAGCCAAAATACTTCAGGGCATTGCCGATGGTGGTGAGCTGATCCGTGAACGGCTCGGAATTGTCCGGTGCGTGATGGTTCGGCCAGATCGCCAGCACGACACGGTTGCCGATGCCGCCTTGGCCGAAGGCCCGGCGCGGGCGCAGCCCGGGCACCGCCGCGGCCAGCACCGCCGTCGTGGTGCCCAGACCGGTGACACCGAGGAAATGGCGCCGCGTCACCGATCCCTTCCGATAGCGGCGCAGTTCCTCCATGAACCTGCGTTTCGAGATGGGGGTGTCGTCCTGCATGGCGGTGGGCTCCCCGTCTGGGCTTCGGGTGTCTCGGTCAGTCGTCGGCGAGGATCAGGGCCGCATCGGGCGCCCAGCCGACAAAGGCGCGCTCGCCGGCGGCGAAGGGACGCGCCGCCCCCGCGGACTGCCGCGCGGCCAGCACGGTCAGCAGGCCTGGGCCGGGGTGGCGCACGACGTATTCGGTGTGCTCGCCCAGAAAGATGCGATTCTCCACCGTCACCTCATGGGCGCCGTCCCTGGCCTCACGCGCGAGGCGGATCTGTTCGGGCCGCAGGCTCAGACAGCCCAGCCCACCGGCGGAGATGCCCGGCGCCGCGCGCCCCTCGAAGCGCTGGCCGCCGGGATGGGCGAGCACGACGATACCGTCGCGCACGCTCTCGACCCGGCCGCCGAGGAAGTTCGACGTGCCCACGAAATCGGCCACATACCGCGAGGCGGGACGGTCCTAGAGCTCCTGCGGCGCGCCGATCTGCACGATCCGGCCGGCGCGCATCACGCAGATGGGGTCGCTCGGCGACAGCGCGTCTTCCTGATCGTGGGTGACCATCACGAAGGTGATGCCGAGGCGGCGCTTCAGGTTCTGCAACTCCACCTGCATCTCCTTGCGCAGCTTGCGGCCCAGCGCGGCCAGCGGCCCGTCGAGCAGCAGCAGCTTCGGCGCGTTCACGATGGCCCGCGCCAGCGACAGGCGCTGCTGCTGGCCGCCCGACATCTCCCACATCTGCCGGCGCTCGTAGCCCGACAGCCGCACCGTCTCCAGCGCCAGCGCGACCTTCTCGGCGATCGTGCGGCGGGGGATCCGCGGGCGCCGCTGGCGCAGGCCATGGGCGATGTTGTCCGCGACGTTGCGGTGCGAAAACAGCGCTCAGCTCTGAAACACCATGTTCACCGGACGCTCGAACGGCTCCAGCCGCGTGGCCTCGCGCCCGTCGATCAGGATCTCGCCGCTCGTCGGGCGCTCGAATCCCGCCAGCATGCTCAGCGCGGTGGTCTTGCCGCAGCCCGACGGCCCCAGAAACGACAGGAACTCGCCCGGCGCGATCCGCAGGTTCAGGTCCTGCGCCGCCAACACCTCGCCGAACCGCTTCGACACGCCCAGGAACTCCGCCACCGGAGGCCGCTTCGCCGTGACGGGAGCGCAGGCACAGGTTGCGTGCGAGAGGTCAGATGGCAGTTGCATGGCAAGCCGGCATATATCATGTTTTTGCAAATCGGGACTTTTTTGCTATCTGTAAATTCTACAAAAGGCATAGTCCCGAGTGCCGGGGAGGAGGGTGCGTGTCCATCGTGTGGTATGAGCAGGCGGGCCGGATCGTCGATGCAGTCGGCACCGACCGCTTCCCCGCGGTGCTCGCCGAGGGGCTGCGGGCGATCCTTCCCTAAGACTTCAGCGTCATCTTCGGCCATGTCGGCCCGGCCGCTGGCCCTCTTCGACGACTTCCCGCCCGACAGGCACCGACTGCATGTTACTGAATACCTTGAGGGTCCGTATCTGATCGCCCCGTTCTTCCTGGCCAGCCGCGCCCCCTTCCGCCCCGGGCTGTGGCGGCTGAGCGAGTTGGCGCCGGACCGGTTTCACCAGGGCGAGTACTATCGCAGCTACTATGCCCGGACCGGCCTGGCCGAAGAGATCGGCTTTCTGATCGAGGCGAACCCGCAGCTGCGGCTGGTGGTGTCGCTGATGCGCTGCGACCGACGCTTCACCGCCTGCGAGGTCGGCCAGCTCAGGACCGTGTGGCCGGTCATCGACGCTGCCTGCCGAAAGAACTGGCAGAAGGCGGCAGCGCAGGCCGCACCCGATTCCACCACCGTGGAGGATCGGGTCGAGGCCGCCTTGCGGCGGATCGGCGAGGGCCACCTCACGCCGCGCGAACGCGAGGTGGTCCAGCTGACCCTGCGCGGCCATTCGGCCGAAGCGACGGCCGGTCTCCTCGGCATCTCGCCCGGCACGGTGCGGATCCACCGCCGCAACATCTATGCAAGGCTGCGCATCAGCTCGCAGGGCGAACTGTTTTCCGAGTTCCTGTCCGGGGTCGTCGAGACGGGCGCGCAGCCGCAGGACGTGAAGGTGCTTGCAAGGTGAACGCCCCTCCCCGCCGCGAGCCGCGCCACGACATCCCGTTCGAGCCGGTGCGGATCGGGCCGCCGTCCACGGCGGCCACCGCCATGCGCGCGAGCCGGGTGTGCCCTCCGCCGGCGCGGTGCCCTTTCGCCGCGAACTCCCCGCCCTGGCGGGCGAGGCATGAGCGGCGGCGGCGACCTCCGCCGCCACCGGCGCCGCCGCGCGCCGGAGCTTCGAGGCCGGGGTCCGGGCAGACCTGCACCCGGCCGGGCGGAAGCGCATCCTCTGCCGACTGGCCGATCTGGTGATGGAGCACCGCGCTGCGGCTGGCCGAGCTGGCGCTGGAGGCGGGCGTGCCGCCGGGGGTGCTGAACGTCGTCACCGGCATGGGGCCGGACGCGGGCGCGCCGTTGGGCCGGCACATGGATGTCGACGCGATCACCTTCACCGGCTCCACCGAGGTGGGCCGGAAGTTCCTCGAATACGCCGCCCAGTCGAACCTCAAGGAGGTGTGCCTCGAGATGGGCGGCAAGAGCGCCGCGGTGGGGCTGTCGGACGCCGAGGACATCCCCCGCACCATCGCCCACAGGGACGTCTGCGACGAGCTCGTCGCCGACCTCGCGAAGCAGGTCTCCGACTGGCCACCGGGCGACCCGCCCGACCCGGCCACGCGCCATTGCCCACCGCTACGCCCGCAGGCTCCGCGCCGGCACCGTCGGCGTGAACACCTGTTCCGAGAGCGACATCTCCACCCCCTTCGGCGGCTTCAAGGCCTCCGGCTTCGGCGGCCGCGACAACGGCCTGCGCGCCCACGACCAGTACACCGAGCTCAAGACCATCTGGATCGACATCAGCCTCTGAGCCCCCCTCCTCCGAGCCCCCCCTCCGAGCCCCCCCGCCGGGCGGCCCCCCCGGAACGGCGGCCTCGACGCCGCTCGACGGTCATGCGAGGCTCCGCCCATCGCGGGATCTCCCGCCCCCAACCCACCGCGGGG
>Ga0213835_100999_pt1 | contig 20299 bp, 12 predicted proteins | sample SWPATP01_FD_160576 | JGI IMG/M metagenome (GOLD analysis project Ga0213835, IMG submission 160576) | Coastal seawater microbial communities from Marineland, Florida, United States - SWPA TP0 #1 | ecosystem: Environmental > Aquatic > Marine > Coastal | place: USA: Florida | collected 2016-08-05 | reverse complement strand
TCTAGGGCTTCTGACTCCACCGCCAAAAACTTTTCCAAAATAAACTGTAACTTCGGCCGCGCAATGTAGGGCCATCCCCCTTCCGTTTCCATGTCCCGCAGGATGTTATACAGATCCCGCCGCCGTTCCGGGAGACTCGGATAAAAATAATCTTCAGAAATTTGACGATGGGTGAGTTCTAGTTCGCGCAAAATCTCCAGGAGCCTTTCCCCATTGCCTTCATATTGGGCGGCGATCGCTAATAATTCCTGCTGGATACGGTCAAGTTGTTCAGAGAGATTAGCGGCAGAATCAGGGGAAACCATGGGCATCGAAAATCAAAGATAGGACAAAGTAGACCCGTCGATCTTACTATTTATTCCCGCCAAAATTTGCCAGGGAGTCGCCCATTTCTCCGGTTTTCAGGGGATCAATGCCGCTATTTTTCGATCTAACCCGTCGGGCATTCCAAAAACTTTCCTTTAGAATAGGACGAGAATATTTTCTTCAAGATCATCACCAAAAATCTCCATGTTTAAAGGGTTGTTCCGTCGTAGATTACTCGCCAGTTGCTTAATCGCCGTGATCAGTTGGCAACTTTCCCCCGCCATCAGTTGGGCCCAGGTTCCTGGTGTGACCCCCTCGATTCAACCCTACCTCGACCAAGTCATTGAAAATATCACCGAATTTACCCTCGACAATGGCCTGCAATTTATCGTGCTCGAAGACCGGAGCGCCCCCGTCGTTTCCTTTGTCACCTATGCTGATGTGGGCGGCGTCGATGAACCCGACGGCAAAACAGGGGTGGCCCACTTCCTCGAACACCTCGCCTTCAAGGGCAGCACAAACCTCGGCACCACCAACTACGAGGCCGAAAAAGTCCTATTAGATCGCCTTGATCGACTCTTTGACCAAATGCAGCAGGCCAAGGAAGCTGGCGACATGGCCCAGTTCGAGACCCTTGAAACCGAATTTCAGCAGGTGCAAGCAGAAGCCAACGAATATGTCATCCAAAATGCCTTTGGCCAAGTGGTTGAAGCCGCTGGGGGAGTCGGGTTAAATGCCGCCACGTCCGCCGACTATACCCAATATTTTTACAGTTTTCCTAGCAACAAATTAGAACTGTGGATGTCCCTCGAGTCGGAACGCTTTTTAGATCCTGTTTTTCGGGAATTTTATAAGGAGCGGGAGGTGATCCTCGAAGAACGGCGGATGCGCACGGATAATTCCCCCATCGGCAAAATGGTCGAAGTCTTTCTTGATACGGCCTTTTCGACCCACCCCTACCGTCGTCCGGTGATTGGTTATGACGAGGATATTCGTAATCTGACTCGCCAAGATATTAAGGATTTCTTTGCGGAACACTACACCCCCGATAACCTCACCATCGCCATTGTGGGAGATGTAGACCCCACCCAGGTCAAAGCCATGGCAGAGGTTTACTTTGGTCGTTTTCCCAAAGCGGCAGCCTTGGAGGAACCGCCGCTTCCTGTGGAGCCAACCCAAACAGAAACCCGTTCTGTCACCCTCGAACTGCCCAGCCAACCTTGGTACTTGGAAGGCTACCATGCGCCCCAGTTAACGGATCCAGACTATGTGGTGTACCAAATTATCGCTTCGATTCTCAGCAATGGCCGCACATCCCGTTTGTACAAATCCCTTGTGGAAGAACAACAGGTGGCCCTGAATGCGGAAGGGTTTAATGGTTTTCCCGGCGAAAAATATCCGAATATTATGTTGCTCTATGCCCTCACAGCTCCCGGAAAAACCGTAGATGATGTGGCTGCGGCCTTTGCGGCGGAATTGGAACGCTTGAAAACAGAGCCAGTGAGCCCTGAGGAGCTAGAGCGGGTAAAAACCCAAGCCCGGGCCAGTCTGTTGCGATCGCTAGATTCCAATATGGGGATGGCCCGTCTGTTGGCGACCTATGAAGTGCAAACGGGGGACTGGCGGGAGTTGTTCACGGAGCTAGACCGCATTGCTGCAATTACCGCAGAGGATGTGCAACGGGTTGCCCAGGAAACCTTCATCCCAGAAAATCGCACCGTTGGGAAGTTGTTGTCGGCACCGACGGAATAGAGACGGAATAAAGGCGATCGCCTCAGAATCAAAAAATGCGGTGCGAGTACATCCCAGAGAGTTAAAGGCCTTTGCCTTTGTGTGTAGATACACTCTACTGAAACCATAGAGGTAACTTATCGTGGGTCAAAACTGACACGCTATTAATTGACTAATGAAATACAGCTAAAGTGTTTATGCACACCAATGCAAACACCTCACAGGGCTATGAGTTGTGGGGAGTGTTATGTTCAAATCACGAAATATTAAGAATAGCTACAAAGTGTCACAAACAATTCTCGAAACAGTGATTTACTGCAAGTTTAGGTGTGGTTTTAAAGTATCAGGACAAAAATTATCGATAAAACTTGCACTTTTCATAACAAATAGTAATCAAGAGCCTAGTTTATCTAGCTATTCACCACCCCACATCAACTACTTTGCTAAATAAATAAAAAGCAATCAGTCTAAGGGTAGATTTTCGATCGTCTTGAATTTTTGATGAAGAGTGATTGAAAAATAAAGTAGCTCATCTAATATGTGAAGAATATTGTTTCACTTGTTAAATAAGTTTGGATTCCCTCGGATTTTTCGGGAAGTCTACGTAAAATAGAAGCATAATTTTGGTGTGTGGGTATGAACTTCAAGAATTTAAAACAAGTCAAAGGTATTAGGGCAGTAGTCTATACTGCGATCCTTCTATCTTGTGGCCCTATCTTCGCGGCTTCAGCGAATCCGGCAGAACATCTTCTCTCAGACTCCGGCCCGGTCATAGAAAGACAAGAAAACAAAAGACGCGTCAAACCTCAGTCCGTCCCTGAGCTTGAAACTCGGCAGCAGACAAGTTTGATTGCTCAATCTGGTAGTGGTGCTGCATCGACAGGTCAATCTTCGTTGCCAGGAGTCACCGGTGACGTCGAAGACACAAGTGTTTCAGAGCCTGGCTCCCCTTCTAATATTAGAAATGTTGATGAAGAATTAGAGCAACTGCTCTCTGAGCCAGATGAAGTATCGCCAGACGCAGAAGTTGATGACGAGACTATCGCCGGAGAAGAAGATCCAGAGCAGGAGCTAGAAGATATTCTTTCTGAATCAGACGATCAAGATGAAGATACTGATGATGAGGTACAAGTTATTTCCGAAAGCCAGCTACGAGCCTTAAATCCGCGCTATTCCACGGTTTATTTGGATACTACGCCAGTCTCTCATCTTTCAGATTTAGAGGTTTCGACCAGTATTCTCAGCGGGGATTTCACGGTTCGTGATACTGGTTTTCAAATCTTGCAGAATTTGGGCTCTGGTACGAGCGCTAGCGTTGAAGATAATGTCTTAACCACAGAATTTTATGGTAATTTCCTCCAAGTCAAAACAGCCCAACAGCTGCGAGAGGTCACTACTAGCCTAGAGATTCCAGTAACCATTCAGGGATTTCGTTTACGCTTGAGTCTTACGGGCTCCTGTGAACTTGTCCCTCTAGATGATGGGCCAAACTCCAACCCACCTGACGGTTCTATTTGTAGCTACATACCACCAGTAAGACTTGTATATGAGGATTCTGAGCCGACTAACTTGATTCCTATTGACATCCTCGCTGGGGATGACTTTGAAAGTTTCCCTGATGGTGGGGTAGATGCGTATCAGTTTGGAGAAGTAGTTCCTGCTTCTGACGAAGACGGAACACCAGTTCCTGGTTCATTACTTGCCAGAATCGAAGACGTTGATGGTGATGGTTTTATTGGTTCAGAAGAAACACTATTACCAGGGGAAAAACAACTTGGTCTTGACATTGATGTCCGTAATTCTGGCTTTGCAGAAGACTTTAGCCGCGATCGCTTCACGAGAAGATTCGAAGAAAGTGATTATGTAGTGACAACTAAGATCGCTAATGTACGGCAAGTCATTAAGCAGAATAGCGAAGAAGCTGTTTTAGGTCGTACCGTCCGGGCGCTTAATATTATCCCCAATGATGAAAGTGTTGAGTTAGATATTGTTGCCCAGCTTGCAAGTATTTGGTTGCCTGACGCGGAGCCAACTCTAGAGGGAACAGACGAACCCTACAACGCTAATATTAATGTCAACATTTTCAGAGCAGCCGATGCGGCTCGGTTACCGGCAAACAGCTTTACTTGGTATCACGCGGGTATTGCAAAGGCAACAAGCCTTGAAAGACTAGCGCCAGGCGAAGAACGTCAGTCCGACGATATTCCAGTGGGCCGTTATAACGGTATTTGGCTTGGCCTATCACCAGTGATTGATCGCAGTTTTGAAGTGACCGAAGATGGGAGTCGTTTTAGAAACATCTCTGCGCCGCGTTTAGTAGATTCTGTGTTTGAGGAAGCCGGTTCAGCTGATCTTGACGAAGAAGATATCAATGTTGATATTTTTGGTCTCTTTTTGGATGAATTTGGGGAGGTCGAGGATATTGTTGATTTCGATTTCAGTGACATTCCCGATGCTTATACTCAGGTAGGTCTCGATCTTTTTGAGAGAGATGCGATCGCCCCCAATACTGTTGTATTTCGGGAAAGAACAAACTATGTACCCCACGTAAGTTTTACCGGAACTAAAGTTGATGCCCGTAATCAAAAACGTTATTATACTGGTCTACTTTGGGATTATACCGAAGGAGAGTCAGGGCAAAAGTTTCGTTCTTACTTGGGAGCTGACTACCAGTATCGCAATCCAGAGAAAGGTGTACGGGCCTTCACTGGTGTAATTGGTTACATTAATCCTGATCGAGACTACTACAGTCAAGTTTGGGGTGAAATTGCTAAAACATTCAGTTCTGCTGATAAAAATACTGCTTTCACACTAGGCACCTCAATGGTCTATGCTATCGACCAAGCGGATGATGTGGGTGACGATGTTTTTGTTGATGCAGATGCCAGTAAGTTCTTATTGAGTGCGGGGCTCGCTTTGGTTCCATCAGACTAGGTGTTGATCATAACATTGACTTTTTCCCTAATTCTGATGATGCGAGTACTGTTTTATCCGCTGGCATTGACTTCGGTGAGAATGTTACTTTTGCTGGTTTTTACACACCTTATGATGAGGGATCAAATGTTGCCTTGGTAGGGGCCAACCTTGGTTTCCGCTTTGGTACTGATTACAATAGCCCAAGATTATCTTTGGGTTGGAGTCAAAATGAGTATCGATTTGACACCAATAACTTCATTGACAATCGCTACACGTTGACCTTCCGCGTGGGTCGTCCTGGCAATCCGTTTGGCCCTCAGTAAAAACCAATTTAATTTCTCTATTTATAGAAAAAAAGATGGTGAAGATTGTCTCACCATCTTTTTTTGATTACGTGAACAGATAACAATTTACACATAAAAAAAGCTTTGCCAATAAAAAAATATTGTTAAAAGCTTATTTTTTTGCCTTTTAATGAAAATCAATAAACCATAGATACAAAGACTTAAACATAGCAACAGCAATATTACTCAGAAAAAATACACTTCTAAAAATCCGCGACTTTTTAATCAGCAGTAGTACTGCTTTAGATTAACTTTTGTCATGTGGCAATTTTTAGAAGCTAACATGTTCTTAGAATTTAGATGATCACAAAAAATGTAACATCTATTCGAAAAAATAAGAAATTTGTTTTTGTATCCAAAAAAGCTTGATAAAACGAATTCATCAAGCCATAAAAAGAAGGCCTAGAATAATATTTAATATCTAAGCCTTTGAAAAATAGATTATCGAACTAAATACCTAAACAGTATTAGTCGTCACCAATAGTGAATTCGATGACTTCTTCTTCACCATCGAAGGGGTTGATTTCGTTAACTTCGATAAATACAGAAGTATCGTCATTACCTAGGGCATAACCAGAGGTCAGTACGACATCGGGACCGAAAGGAACCTGAAGGGCAGCAGCACCAGTTGCAGCAGCAGCATAGCCATCACCAAAGGCAACGGAGCCAGAAAAGCCAGTGATGTCAGAGCTAAAGATACCGTTAGCAGTGGTGTCGATGTCTACGAAGGAGACGGAAGCAGCGAATTCAGCCTTTGCGGAAGAGGCAAAGCCTAAAGAGAGAGCGGCAGCACCAGCAGCAACAGCAGCGATTTTTGCAAAGTTCATTTTTGTTTCTCCAATAATCAAAATTTTGAATGTGTAATTGGATGGAGATTATACTTAGAATATATAACCCCTTACTTTAGTAAATATACCCCACTTCTCAAAAGAAACGATCATTCTTTATAAGAAATTCACGTTTAATTGTTGTGAGCAATTAATATTTTGTTTGTTAAGAATCAGTCAAATTAACAACTACATTGAAAGCCTTTTTTTTTCAAGTATCCCAGGGAACAATCTTTACGTAAGTATAACTTTGACAGCAAGGGCAGTTAGTTTTCGTGTACTGCTTATGGGTTTGGGTTGTTAATTAGATTGTTTTTGGCCAAAAATAAAGATTGAAGTTTCCATAACACCTTGCATTTGTGAGAGTTACTAAATTTTTATATAGTCATTTATTCAAAATTTGGCGATCGCCTTTTTTCCTTTTCCTCTCCTCCTGCCTGCTGGTGATCAGCCTTAGCCTTGGATTGCAGCAACCAGCGGGGGCAATTTTTGGCCTACCCTTACCGGAAGCAGATCTAGGGGAGGTGTTGCCGAACAATGGTCAGGAGCTAATCGTCGATCGGTGTGTGTATTTGGATGGCCACTGTATTTTTAAGGTGGCGGCTCCCCGTTCGGAACTTTCGACACGGCTGAACTATATCCAAACCCAACTCAACCGGATTAAACGGGTATATGACGCGGAAAATGCCCCAGACATTCAAGTGATAACTGTTGGGTCTGAGGGGGAAGCGAACGGTGATCTAGAAAATAATATTCAAATCCAGGTGGGAGATGATGAATCCATCCGCTTGATGACCGTGACCCGCTGGGACGCACAACTGAGTGGCGAAGATATTGAAGGACGCACCGAGCAAATTATTGGTCAGATTGAAAGTGCCTTAGACCGGGCTCAGCTTGAACGAACGGACACATTTTTAAAACAGCGGGTGGCGATCGCCATTGGTGTTGCCGTGGTGGCCTTAATCCTAGAAATTTTCGGGCGGCGCTGGCAGCGTAAACTCCACAAACAACAGGAGCGGGAAGCAGAATTTCCCCAAGGCAATACGACCCTCATTTCAATTCAACTGAGCCAACGGCAAAGCAACAACCTCCGGGAAGTCAAAGTCCGTTTGAGCCAACTGCTTCAGGGAGGCGCGATTACCGCAGCCATTTTTATTAACTTGGGCTTATTTCCCCAAACGCGGATTGCCCAGGTTTGGCTGTTGGGCATTTTTAGATATCCTCTTTGGCTCGCCTTGATCGCCCTAGTGAGTTACTTATTGATCCGGCTGAGTTATGCGTTGATTGCCAAATTTAACCAACTCCTGGCCGATGGTGCCCTCGAAGCGTTTACCTTTATCACCCAAGAGTCGAACCAACGGCTAGAACTGCGGGTACAAACCTTTTCCCAGGTGATGCGTAGCGTCGTCACCCTGATTATTTTAGTGATTGCCCTGCTGGTCTTTTTTTGGTCGATTAATATCAATATCGCTCCCCTCCTTGCGGGGGCCGGGATCATTGGTTTGGCGGTGTCCTTTGCGGCTCAAAATTTACTCAAGGATATTATCAATGGTTTTTCGATTATCCTCGAAGACCAATACGCCGTTGGCGATGTGATTAATGTGGGCTCGGTGACGGGTTTAGTCGAAAATATCAACCTGCGCATTACCCAAATTCGGGACGCAGAAGGCCGCTTGATTACGATTCCCAATGGAGAAGTGCGGATCGTCGCTAATCTTTCAAATCAATGGTCACGGGCCGATCTCAATATTCCGGTGCCCTACGAAACAGATGTCGATTTTGCCCTCAAGGTGTTGGGGGAAGTGGCCGAACAAATGTATACGGATCGAGATTGGCGATCGCGCATTATTGAAGCGCCCTTAGTCCTGGGGGTGGATAATTTCAATGAGCGGGGCATGGTGATCAAGCTGTGGATCAAAACTTTGCCCCTAAAACAGTGGGAAGTGTCACGGGAATTTCGGCGACGGGTCAAAATTGCCTTTGAAAAAGCGGGAATCATTATTCCTGTCTTCCAGAGTGATGTGTGGCTCCACGGTACAGATCAGCCATTGGAGCCTCCCCATTAAGGGCGATCGCCTTGCTCAATTCATTTTCTATATAATTGAACTCTGCCGTATTTCCTCTTAACTGTCCTTGACTGAGATCCAAGCCGAAACCCTTAAACTTCTCGAATGGCAACGCCTGTGCCAACATTTATCGACCTTTGCCGCAACCAAGTTAGGGGCGATCGCCGCGCAGCATTTGGTTTTTCCCCAGAGCCAAGCAGACAGTGAGATTCTCCTGGCCCAAACCGTCGAAATGCAGGCCTTAGATGGAGCGGTGGACAACGGCGTTTCCTTTGAGGGGATTGGCGATATCAGTGATGCTCTGGAACGGGCGACCGTGGGAGGACTGATCGCGGGGAAAGATTTATTGCTCATTGCCACTACCCTGGCCGGAGTGCGTCGTTTGCGGCGCTTGGTGGAAAATGCGGAGTTAGAACTCTCCCAATTGACGCGCCTGGTGGAGCAGGTGCGCACCTACCCGGAATTGGAACAAGATATTCACCATTGCATCGATGACCGGGGAGATGTTACAGACCGAGCTAGCCCAAAGCTCGAAGGAATTCGCGTCAAAATTAAAGGGGCCAGGGAGCAGATTTACCAAACCTTGCAGCGGATCATGCAGCGGCACAGTGGCTCGATCCAGGAAGCGGTCATTACCCAACGGGGCGATCGCTTTGTGTTACCCGTTAAGGCAGGGCAAAAGGAACAAATTCCTGGCATCGTCCACGATATTTCCAGCACGGGCTCGACCCTTTACATCGAACCCAAGGGGATTGTGGAGCTGGGTAATCGCCTCCGCCAGGCTGTGAAACAAGAGGAGCGGGAAATTGAAATTGTCCTGCGTCAGCTCACCGAAAAAGTGGCCGAGGTAGTCGAGGATCTCGAAAAACTCCTGGCGATCGCCACCACCCTCGATCTCGCCATGACCCGCGCTCGCTATAGTCTTTGGCTCGATGGGCATCCGCCCAAATTTATCGCCCCCGATCAACCGACAATACTGCGGCAGTTGCGCCATCCTTTGCTGGTGTGGCAGGAGAAACAAGAAGAAAGCCTGGAAGTTATCCCGATCAATGTGCAAATTCGCCCAGAAATCCGCGTCGTGGCGATCACGGGCCCCAATACTGGCGGCAAAACTGTCACCTTAAAGACTCTGGGAATGGCCGCGCTCATGGCGAAGGTGGGCCTTTTTATCCCGGCGATCGCCCCGGTGGAAATCCCTTGGTTTGACCAGGTTTTAGCTGATATCGGCGATGAACAATCCCTCCAGCAGAGTTTATCGACTTTTTCTGGCCATATTCGCCGTGTAGGTCGGATTATTGAAGCTTTAGACCAGGAGAGTCAGAATAATCTTGTGCTCCTCGATGAGGTGGGGGCCGGCACCGATCCCACCGAAGGCAGCGCCCTGGCGATCGCCCTGTTGAAATATTTGGCAGACCAGACCCAGCTCACGGTGGCCACCACCCACTACGGGGAACTGAAGGCCCTAAAGTACGAGGATGAGCGCTTTGAAAATGCCTCGGTCGAATTTGATGAATATTCCCTCCGGCCCACCTACAAGTTGCTCTGGGGGATTCCGGGACGTTCCAATGCCTTGGCGATCGCCCAGCGTTTGGGCCTAGATGCGGAGATTGTGGAAACAGCCCAGGATCTGTTGGGGAATACTAATACCAATGTCAACGAGGTGATCGCCGCCCTCGAAGCCCAGCGCCGGGAACAGGAACAAAAAGCCAAGGAAGCCGAAGCTCTCCTCAAACAGACCGAACGGTTCTATACGGAAGTTTCCAGTAAAGCCGCCGATCTCCAACGCCGGGAAGCTGAACTCAAACTCGCCCAAGACCAACAGGTACAAGCGGCGATCGCCGAAGCTAAAGCCGAGATTGCCCAGGTAATTCGCACCTTACAAAAGGGCCAACCCACCGCCCAAAAAGCCCAGGTTGCCACCGAAGCCCTGGGGGACATTGCCGCCAGCAAAATGAGTCAACCCAAACGGAAAAAACCGGGTTATCAACCGCAATTGGGGGAAAAAATTCGCATTTCTAAGCTGGGACAAACCGCCGAGGTCATTGAACTAGACCCTGACAATAAAACCCTCGTCGCCCGTTTTGGGGTGATGAAAATGTCCCTCGATTGGACAGAAATTGAATCGCTCCAGGGCCAGAAAGTCGAGGCAGAGCCCAAGCCAAAAACCCCGAAAAAACAAGCGCCACCCAAAGCAAAAACACCTGAGACCGTGACGGTGCGCACCACCCGCAATACCATCGATATCCGGGGACAACGGATGCACCAAGCAGAAAGTAGCCTCGAACAGGCGATCGCCAATGCCACTGCTGCGGGTTCCCAGGTCATTTGGATTATCCACGGCAAAGGTACCGGCAAGCTCCGGGAAGGCGTCCATGAATTTTTGAAATACCATCCCCAAATTCAGCGCTACGAACTCGCCGATCAAAAAGAAGGGGGAGCTGGCGTCACCCTGGCCTATTTTTCCTAAGAAGGCCGCATACTACAATATTTCCCTGGGAATCCTTTTGTACCAGAACACCACTCTAGCCCCAGGGACTCAATGCTCAAGCTCTTTAAACGCTACGAAAAACTAATGATTCAAGTTCTGCTGGCGATGATGGCGATCGCCATTGGCTTAGCAACCCTGGATTTTGGCTGGTTCCTGTTCCAAAGTATCGCCGCCCCCCCGATACTGTTGTTAAACGCCGACCAACTGCTAGAAGTTTTTAGTCTCTTTATGCTGATCATTATCGGCATCGAACTTTTAGAGAGCATTATCAATACCTATCTTTCTAAGGGACGCCCCCATTTTGAAGTGGTTTTATCCGTCGCCATTATTGCGATCGCCCGGAAGGTAATTATTCTAGACATCAAAACCACCGATAGCGTGAGTTTATTTGGCATTGCCGCAATTATTCTTTCCCTGACGGTGGGCTATTACTTCATGAAACAAAGCCACCCCGAAGATGGATATTCCCCCGACCTAGATCCGACCAAAGACCAGAAACCGCCCCAGTAGCGTTCTCAAACATTGAACACGGAGCGGTAATTGACGTTATTTAATTATTTGATTCACAACTAGATTAGCCGGACAAACTATAGACCGTTGGCCTGGAGAGGCGCATCTCCAACCTTGACCCGGTGGGTGGTGAGCACCATGCCATCACTGCGTACCACCAAGGCCGAGTACCACATATCTCCCGCTTCGGTGGGGGCTTCTACCCGTTTAAAAATGCCGCCAGCAGGCAGAATATCCAGGTCAAAGGCCTCCGGATTAGTGTAGGTGCTACTGGTAATCGGTTCTTCGAGGGCACCCCCCAATAAAATTTCTTCTCCCAAGGGATCCTGCACAATCACATCAAAGCCAAAATCAGCGGCAGGGGCAACGGTTTCTGGGATCAAGACTTTCAAGGCGGGGGGATTGTCGCCACTGGTGAGGGTTGACGCTTCAGACAAAATATCTTGGCTAATCAGTTTGTCCCCTTGGAATGTCTGTTGGGAACGGATTGTACTTTCATAATGAACCCAGCGGCCTGCTTGTTTCTTGAGGCCCCGCACTTGGGTTTCGGTTTCGGCCACGAGGCGATCGCCCGTTTGTTCCCAATTGAGGAGCTTGGTGTTGTAGCTCAGGCGGGGATACTCTTCCCAGAGTTGCGTTAACAAGTCCTGGAGATCCGTCTTGGTTAGCCCGTCGCTGTGGGTGAAATTCTCACCATAAAAATTTAAGAGTTGTTCTAGTTGTTGGTCATTGGCGGCTTGGTCAATGTCTACCAAAAGATCCGTGAGGGAAGCTGGGGCAGTGGCCGGAGTGCGGGCCTCGCTGCGTAAACCAAATCCCAGGGTTAAAACTCCCGTGGCGATCGCCATGCCAAAAAACCGTTGCCAAGATTGCCAGTAGCCCATAAATTTTCGATCACTCCTTCAAGCGGACAAGTTCCCATCAGTTGATCAGAACGTGTAATCTATTCTAGAACCTGAGACGAAAAACGACTGAAATTGTGGCAAAGGCAGTGACCCGAATCTTGATGGCGGCCAGTGGCACCGGGGGACATCTCTTTCCGGCCCTGGCGGTGGCAGAAAAATTAACGGACTGTGAGATTGAATGGTTGGGGGTGCGCGATCGCCTCGAAACGGATTTAGTGCCTAATCAATATCGCCGTCACGCGGTCACGGCCAAGGGACTCCAGGGCAACCCCCTCCAAAAGCTAGTCAATGGTTTGCAGTTGCTCGCGTCTATTTTTCAAACCTACAAAATTTTAGGCGATCGCCAGATTGATCTTGTCTTTACCACCGGGGGATATATTGCCGCTCCGGCAATCCTGGCGGCGCGACTGCGACGAATTCCGGTGATCCTCCACGAGTCCAATGTACTTCCCGGTAAAGTGACCCGCCTGTTGGGGCAATATGCCACTGCTGTGATTATGGGCTTTCAGGAGTCGGCCCAATATCTACCCAAAGCAAAAACCATTCACCTCGGCACCCCAGTGCGAGCCGAATTTCTCACGCCCCAACCTCTAGAGTTGGATATTCCAGGCGATCGCCCCTTGATTTTGGCGATGGGAGGCTCCCAGGGGGCCGTGGGGATTAATCAATTGGTGCGTCAATGTGCGGGCCGCTGGCTCGAAGCCGGAGCCTCGATCGTTCATATCACCGGGAAAAACGACCCTGACGTTGGTCAGTTCCAAGCCGAAAACTATCTCACCTTGCCCTTTGTTGAGAATATTGCTCCCCTCCTGCAACGGGCGGACGTGGTGATTAGTCGCTCCGGGGCCAGCGCCCTGACGGAATTAACCATTACCAAAACGCCGGCCATTCTGATTCCCTATCCCTACGCCGCCGAGGATCACCAAACCCTCAATGCTCAGGTTTTTGCGAAACACGAAGCCGCACTGTTAGCGCCCCAGGCTGAATTAACGCCCGAATCCCTCACCGCGATGGTCTTGGGTCTATTGGAAGCACCGGGAAAACGGGAGGCGATCGCCGCCAATGTAGCTGCCCTAGGAATGCCAGAAAGTGCCGAGAAAATTGCTTATTTCCTGCGTACTACTCTGCGTTTGTAGGGGTTTCAAGATTTGGCTCCCCCGGTTGCGTCGGCTCAGGCCCACGGTTTAACAGCCAGTTCAAGCCAAAGGCCGCCAGGACTAACATCAAAAGAATCGCCACTAAACTCACCAGAATTAAGGTGAACTGGGATAGACTGTTTTCTGTTTCTGGTTCCGACTCCAGTTCCGCCTCAAGGGTTGTGTCTAGGGCGAGATCTGGGGGGACAAATTCCGGCTCAAAGTCTTCCGGGGCGGGGGCCGTTTCAATGTCCGGGGCCTGGGTGAAGGTATCCGTTGTGAAGCGGTAGAAGGCGATCGCCGCCGTAATGTTATCTTCAGGATTTTTGGCGATCGCCTTCTCGATTAAGCCCTGGAGCAGGGCCGCCGGGGGCAAATGACCCTGGATAATCACCGGGGCGAAGGTCTGCCAATGGGACTCTAAAAATTGCTGGTCACTCAGGCCATCGGAACAGACCACCAACACCCCATCTTCAGCAAACACGAAGCGGCGAATCACAGGATGGAGGCGATCGCCCCCTTTAATCCCTAGGGCTTGGGTGAGGGCCATGTGATCAGGACGCTGTAACCCTTGACGATAAATAGCCCGGCCCGCCTGGACTTCCCGACTGAGCAGATCATCATCCACCGTTAAGCAAACGCATTGATCTTTAGTGATCCAATAGGCACGGCTGTCCCCCACCTGGGCAATGTAGAGTTCGTGGCTGTGGCTATCCTGGAGTTTGTCGGCCTTGGGTCTTTGGGGTACCTGGAGGGCCAGGGTTAGAGTAGTGGCCATGCGATCGCCCCCCGTGCGTCCTTCTTGATCGTTACGTTCGGCGATCAAGTTATTTGTAATGCGAATGTAGGCCGCCAACTGTTGTTCGATGACCGCCGGGGGAACCACTTCATCGGTATCAAATAGCCCTTGGAAGAAACCTGTCAATTGCAACTTGAGGGATTGAATTGCCAACTGACTCGCCACATCCCCCTGGCCATGGCCTTCAACGCCGTCACACACCATTAGTAAATGATCACTCAAGGCTAGGGTTGCCGTAGGGGGAGCGGCTAAATCCTGGGTCGTGGGGTAGTGGGCATCTTGGTTGCTTGTGGGGAGTTTTCCCTGGTCGGTGGCACTGGCGATCGCCATTTGCAGATGTTGCTGGCTAGACTGCTCTAAAAGGAGCTGATTTAACCGGGGCAAAATAATCTCTAGATCTGCATCCGGTTCGCTAAAGCTTTCAATTAGTTCCGTCAGCATTGCTTGGACTGGCGGCGTGCTTTCGGCCAGGAGCGATCGCCAGGGCGTTACTAAGGCCCCTAAGGTGACAGGGGCACCAGGGGGATCGGCCAATAATTCCATCAGTCGGAGTCGCCAACCATCGACCCGGATATTTTCTAACGGCAAAAGACTGGTGCCCATGGCCACGGCTGCCAAATCTTCCCAAAGATCGAGCATTTGCCACAGCCAATTTAACTGTTGCAGGGGAGAAGCATCGGCCCAGACCGATCCTAGGGCAGGCAGCAGTTCCCCTTGATTGTTAATTGGGATGTTGTCGAGGAGTAAAATTTCCCCTTCCGGGAGAGACAAAATATCGTAAATGCGGGGCAAGTGCAGTTGACGGGAATATAATTTGCCATAGCGTTGGGCCAGGTCATTGGGGGCTGTGCAGTCCGGTGGTGCTTCGGGCTTGGTGTCTTGCCAAATTTGCGGTGCAACCACCCAGTAGCGATCGCCAACAAGATCCGCTGCCTGAAAGGTTAACGCCAAGGAACCCGATGCTCGGAGATAAGGAAGAGTAATAGACATAAACTTTAGAAAACAGTACAGCGCACAAACAGCCCAGGCCCAGTAGTCAAGCTATGATGAAGTCAGCGGTCAATGGTGCTGACCCACGGAGGCCATCCCTGATCGAATTATATGGCGAAAAATCCCCAGTATTAGGGTCTCGGTGAATGCTCAATCCTTTAATGATCTGGTTAATTATTGGCGCGGTGCTTTGCTCCCTAGAGTTTATTTTTCCCACCGCCTTCATGGAGTTTATGCTAGGGCTTGGAGCCGTGGCCGTGGCCGTCATTGTGTATCTCGTTCCGAGCCTAGATCCCAATGTGCAGATTTTTTTGTGGTTGCTGTTTTCGACCATCGCCATTGTGAGTTCCCGCCGTTTTTTTACCCCCAAAACTTCCATACGGACCATCAGTGATGCTGCCGATGCCGAAACCCTAACGGCGATCGCCCCCGGTGAAGCTGGCCGCGTTTTGTACGAAGGCAACTCCTGGCGAGCCCGCTGCGCCGACGAAACCGTCACCATTGATCCCCACCAGACCGTTTATGTGCTACGTCGGGAAGGCACAACCTTGATTGTCATGCCCCGGCATCTCCTTGAACCCTAGGCCCATGTCCCCAACTCAGAAGAGGTTTAGTTAAGCTCAGTTAACCTGTAAGCAATTCTATAATTTGAGAAGTTTTTCACCGATAAAATACATTTAGATTGCAGCTTTTTCCCGACACCATTTCTTCCCGCTCTAGCCATATCTATGTACCAGTCCCTTGCTGCCCTATGTGCCGCTTTGATGTTAACGGGCATTGTCTATGTCCTCGTAAAACATGATCAAAAAATCGCGATGCGGCAACAGGACTATCGCTACATTATTTTTGGTTGCATCCTGTTAGCTTTAGGACGTTGGTTATCTTTTTTGCAATTCTCCCAATACCTCGGTACCCAGTGGCAATCTTTAGGAACGGTCTGGCAGTTCGGTGAGCGATTTATTAGTGAAGGTGTTGGGCTGATTTTCGTTGGCGTTGGACTGGTGCGGTGGTTGCCAACCTTAACGGCGTTCCAGCGGCGGGCCTCTGCCTACAGACAGACCAGTGAAGCCTTAGCATCCGAACGCAATATTCTCCAAGGATTATTTAATAGTCTCCAAGGCGCGTTGTTCGTCTGTGATGGTGCGGGTAACTTTATCCGTTGGAATCGTTTTTATCAAGAAGTGCTTGGTTTTAGTGATGCAGAGATGTCTCACCTCAAGGCGATTGAGACGGTTGTGCCTGAAGATCGAGAGTTTGTGCAGCAACAGTTACTAGAAGTTTTTAGTCAAGGCTATGCAGAAGGGGAATTTCGAGTCCGGACAAAACAGGGTCAAACCTTAAGACTATATGGATTTGCGTCGCGGGTTGAACTTGATCTCGATCAAAATGCTTCGGGATTTACGGGCATTGCCATTGATATTTCTGCCCTCAAACAGGTCGAAGCGGAACTGCGACGTTCCCAACGGTCTTTGCAGATGCACAATTGCTTCTTGACCTTGGCCCATGCCCTTACCCAGCGGTTACATGGCTCCCTAGAAATTGAAGATATTGCCCGGGAAACCACGACAACGCTACATCAATATTATGGGGAAACTTGTATTGGTTTTTATTTATTAGAAGGTGCAACTTTTGAGGATGGCCTACTCAAGCTCCAGAGCCATGCGGGTTTTTCGTCGGAAAGGCGCGTTGCCCTCAATCAACTCACCGCCAGCCATCGTCTTTTTCGCTATGCTTTGCAGGATAAAACGCTCCAAATTTTAGACGCTGCGGAGTTGGCTTGTTTTTGTGATGATCTCAGTCCCCAAAGTGTCGCCCTGAGCAATGCGGCGAAGGTTTTAACGATTCCTTTGATTTTCCATGAACAACAGTTTGGCTTGCTGTTGATGCTATTCCAAGAGGATAAAACCTTAGCTTCCTATGAAATTGATACCCTCCGCGCCCTGGGTCAGTCGATTTCTTTGGCGATCGCCAATGCCCACCATTTCAAAGAACTGCGCTACCAAGCCCGCTACGATAGTTTGACGACCATCGGCAATCGCAATCTATTCCATGACACGATTCAGGAGTGGTTAAATGCGCCCTCCTTGGGGTACGAGTTAATCATTGTGATGCTCATTGACCTAGACCGTTTCAAGGATCTCAATGACACCCTGGGCCACAAACTTGGGAATACCTTTCTACAACAGATTGCCCTGCGCTTACTCTCGGCCCTCAGTCCCTACCAGGGGATCGTCTGTCGTTTGGGGGGAGACGAATTTGCCGTTGCCTGTCCGATGATGCACAGCGAATGGGAAGAAGCCTGCCAGCATGCGGTGGAGCTGGCCGATATTTTGCAGGCAGCGATTAAGCAGCCCTTTGTGACAGCGGGTAATGTGATTCATATTACGGCGAGCCTGGGGATTGCGATGTTCCCCAACCACGGGACAGACAGCCACGCCGCCCTCCGCAGTGCCGAAGTGGCGATGTATGCGGCAAAACAAAAACGTACAGCCTATGAGATTTACCACGAAGATATTGACCACTACACCCCGCGTCGCCTCGCCATTCTCTCTAGCCTCGGGAAACCGAGCGCCCGCCAACAATTCTTTTTGTGCTATCAGCCCAAGTTTGATCTCCGGCAAAAAAGACTGATCGGCGTAGAGGCTTTAGCCCGTTGGCACCACCCCACGTTTGGGCTTATTTCCCCCGCTGAATTTGTCCCCCTCGCGGAACAAAGTGATGCAATCCACGCGCTGACCTACTGGATTTGGGAAGAAGCTTTCCAACAAAAAAAAGCCTGGCAAAACCAAGGTCTTGATTTGGCGATCGCCCTCAATCTATCGGCCTGTAGCTTGCTCGATCCAAACTGCCTGACCACCTTTGAATCGCTCCTCCAGCAATATGAAATCATCCCTGCACAGGTTGAACTCGAAATTACAGAAACCGCCCTCATGAGTGACCCGCGCTATGCCCTAGAGCTATTACAATGCTTCGCTAATCTGGGAGTGCATTTATCCATTGATGACTTTGGTACCGGATATTCTTCTCTGAGCTATTTACAGCGGTTTCCGGTTCATGCCCTAAAAATTGATCAATCCTTTGTGGTGGATATGCTCACCAACGAACAAAGCCTGGTGATTGTCCGCTCGACGATTAATTTAGCCCATAGCCTCGGCTTAGAAGTGGTGGCAGAAGGGGTTGAAAATCAGGCCATCCTAGACTTACTCAAAGAAATGGGGTGTGACATTGCCCAAGGATATTTTCTCGGGCGTCCCCAAAGGGCCGAGCAGGTCCATCGCTTCTCCGCTGAAGGCCTGAAGCGAGTTGTTTAGAAAGAAACTACTTGGGTTTGCTGAAAACCTGAAAAATAAAGTGGTGAAATGTAAACTTTTTCGACTTTCTTGTAGCCACCACGACAGGCACGCCGTCCCAAAGAGATATATTGTTACAATAACTTAAAGAAAATACCAGTAAATTTAATTTGTATCAGCTATGGGTCGTGTTGGGGTCTTATTACTTAACCTAGGTGGGCCAGACAAATTAGAGGATGTCCGTCCTTTTTTATTTAATTTGTTTGCTGACCCCGAAATTATTCGTTTACCCGCGCCATGGATGCAAAAGCCGCTTGCTTGGCTCATTTCCACGCTCCGGGCCGGCAAATCCCAAGAAAACTATAAAGAAATTGGCGGTGGTTCGCCCCTCCGACAAATCACCGAAGCCCAGGGGACAGCCCTCGCCCAAAAGTTGGCGGAGTGGGGTCAAGAGGTCAAAGTTTATGTGGGGATGCGCTACTGGCACCCCTTCACCGAAGAGGCGATCGCCGAAATCAAAAAAGACGACCTTGATCAGCTTGTGGTATTGCCACTCTATCCCCAGTTTTCCATCAGCACTAGCGGGTCTAGCTTCCGGGTGCTCGAAGAAATGTGGCGCACCGACAAAGACCTCAATCAACTCGATTACACCCTCATTCCCTCCTGGTATGACCATCCCCAATACATTGCTGCGATGGTCGATCTCATTCGCCAAGAGCTGGATCAATTTGATAACCCAGACCAGGCCCATATTTTCTTTAGTGCCCATGGCGTCCCCCAAAGCTATGTCGAAGAAGCAGGAGATCCCTACCAGCGAGAAATCGAAGAATGCACCAAATTAATCATGGAAGCCCTTGGTCGTCCCAATGACTACACCCTGGCCTACCAAAGTCGTGTTGGCCCCGTAGAATGGCTCCAACCCTACACCGAAGATTCCCTCATTGCCCTGGGCGAAAAAGGCGTGAAGGATTTGGTGGTGATTCCCATTAGTTTCGTGTCTGAGCACATCGAAACCCTCCAGGAAATCGATATTGAGTATCGGGAAGTTGCCGAGGAAGCTGGCATTGAAAATTTCCGCCGCGTTCCGGCTCTGAATACTCATCCATTGTTCATCGAATCCTTGGCGAACTTGGTCACCGATTCCCTCGAACAATGTCCTCGCACCTTTGGTCAGGTCACCCACCCCAAAGAAAATATGAAAATGTATCCCCAAGAATTGTCCTGGGGCATGAATACCAGCGCCGAGGTCTTAAATGGCCGCCTCGCCATGATCGGCTTTTTGGCGTTGTTGTTGGAGTTGATTAGTGGCCAAGGCCCGCTCCATTTTGTTGGCATTATGTAAATAACATCCCCCTAGCTCCCCCTTCGGAAGTGACATCCCCCTAGCTCCCCCTTTCAAAGGGGGATTTTTGTTAAATGACGCGCTCGTTGCCGCCATCAAGGGGAATTTGGGCGGCGGTTGTTTTAGCGAATAGATCACTGCAAAGGATTACGGCACATTCAGCGACGTCCTGGCTAGTGATTTCCACCTGAAGGAGATTGTTTTTCTTGTAATCCTCAATGGTTAGGCCGTAGGCTTTGGCGCGTTTTTCGAGCACTTCGGGCGTCCAAATCCCTGTATCGAAGACGGCATTGGGATGGATGGTATTGATCCGAATCTCGTCTGAACCCCATTCGAGGGCGGCCACCCGTGCCAGTTGGTTGAGGGCCGCTTTGGAAACGGAATAGGCAGCGACGCCTTGACCTGGGGCAGCAACATTTTTCGAGCCAATGATCGCGACCCGCCCCCCTTTCGGTGCCAGTTTCAGGAAAGGATGACATTCCCGCAGCAGAACCAAATTGCTGTCGAGATTAATGTCGAGTACCTGTCGCCAGTGGTCGGTGGGGAGATTGGCGATCGCCTGGCTGGGGGGGAAAATCCCGGCGTTAAGAATTACCATGTCCAAACCACCAAAATATTGGACTGCTTGCTCTAAGGCGTTTTTAATTTG
>Ga0213835_100998_pt1 | contig 20300 bp, 23 predicted proteins | sample SWPATP01_FD_160576 | JGI IMG/M metagenome (GOLD analysis project Ga0213835, IMG submission 160576) | Coastal seawater microbial communities from Marineland, Florida, United States - SWPA TP0 #1 | ecosystem: Environmental > Aquatic > Marine > Coastal | place: USA: Florida | collected 2016-08-05 | reverse complement strand
CTCACTATGATGATTTTGTGGTGATTTTGGAGTGAATCAAAAATGAGTGCATTGCGAGTGGGCATTGCGGGGCCAGTGGGGTCAGGGAAAACAGCCCTTTTGGATGCCCTATGTAAGGCGCTACGCGACCAATATGCGATCGCCGTCGTCACCAATGACATTTACACCAAAGAAGACGCCCAGTTTTTAACCCGCTCCGGCGCACTTCCCCCAGAACGCATTATGGGAGTTGAAACAGGGGGCTGTCCCCACACGGCGATCCGTGAAGATGCGTCCCTCAATTTGGCGGCGATCGCCGAACTCGAAGAAAAATTCCAGCCCTTGACCCTGATGTTCGTTGAAAGTGGGGGCGATAATCTGGCGGCGACCTTTAGCCCGGAACTCGTGGATGTGACGATCTATGTGATTGACGTGGCCGCAGGTGACAAAATTCCCCGTAAAGGTGGCCCTGGTATCACCAAATCGGATCTGTTGGTCATTAACAAAATCGATTTAGCCCCAGCAGTGGGCGCTGACCTAGACGTGATGGATCGCGATGCCAAAAAAATGCGGGGGGATAAGCCCTTTATTTTTACCAATCTCAAGACCCAAACTGGCTTAGAGGCGGTGCTTGATTTCATCAAAAAACATATTCTTGAGTAACGTAAAAAACAAAATAATTCTAATTCAAAGAACTATTTTTTTTGTCTCCCAAATGAACTCATAAGCGGTTTTAAAATTTCTCTTGATGGCATTTTTCGATACTTATCCAATTTAAATAATGGCGGCTTTTTAGGCGATTTGAAAAGTAAAAGAAGCCTCTTTCAATAATGTCTTACTTTTTTTCCTGGTTTATCGGTTTTTGGTTCATTCTCTTTGGGGGAATGCTCCTTAAAGCAACTATTGGTCAGCAACTACGTCCTTTACTGAGCTACCGTAAGCCTCCCCTGGGCCAAATTCGCCCTGGTGAGAAAATTTATTTTCAGGGACAATATAGCGTCGGCAAAAGTATTCTTTCTCCCTTAACAAAAACGACCTGTCTGAGATGGCAATTAATGGTGATAGAAACCCAAGGGAAACAGTCGAGACGCCTCATCGATCAAACTTCTAAAAGCACTTTTTTTGTCGCCGATCAACAACAAATCCTAGAAGTGCTCCCCCGTCAGCAACGCTCTGGCACGGCGATCGCCATCGGAAAAAGTCGAGTTGTGCTGTCGTCTCCCCAGCATGAACTGGATAACTACGTGGGCCTCGGCAAATGCCATTACCAAGTGCAGCAAAACATTTTCATGCCCCTCAAAGATCCCCAGGCGATCGCCTTTTTAGAAGCGAATCACATTAACCCCAAAGGCCCCCTAGGAAATCGTCGGGGGCTGGTTTTACGGGAATACATTTGGGTGGCGGGGGATCCGGTTTACATTTATGGCAAGCTGATCCGGCGCGATCGCCAGCATAAAATCCTCATCCCTTGGGTGATTAGCCACCAACCCCGCGCCCGTATTGTGATTATTTTGGGGAGCTTAGGACTCATTGGTTTGAGTTTATTAATTGCAGGGATTACGGTGATTCTTCAGGGGGGGTTGCCGCTTTAGGGGGAAGCTGCACCCAGAGGCTCCGGGGTACCGCCGCGAACTGGGCCATGGTTATTTCCTCTAGCAATTCTCCGTCTAAGAGTAGAGCCTGGGGCGACGTGGTGGTTACTGTTAACTCGGCGGTGCGCCAAGATTGGATGTGGGGATGATCAGCGGGATTGTCTTGGAGAGCCGCCTGGAATAATTCGTAGGATGCACTGAGCAAACCAAAAAGCTCTCCCTCGTCAGCCATGGTGAGAACGGTGACATCGAGTAGGGCATCTTGACCCGAGGCCCCGCCCGTTCCCTGGGCCAAAATTGAAGTGCTGGGGGCCAAGTTCGCTACGGTGATCGCGAGCACATCATCAAAGGTTTGTTGGCGATCGCCAAAATCGAGGGTCGCCTGGAAGGGTTGCAGCTTTTGCAGTTGTTGTACTGCCGTGGACAAATAGGCAAAGAAACCAAACCGTTGTTTACTATCCCGGTCAGTTTCGCCAATGGTCGCCGCCTCTAGGCCAATCCCAGCCAAAAGAATCATCGGTTGACCATTGCAGGTGGCGCAGTCGATCTGTTGGGGCTGTCCCTGCAAAATCACATCACAGGCTTGGTCGATAGCTGTGGGAATATCTAAGGCCGCCGCGAAGGCATTGGCCGTCCCCCGGGGAATAACGGCCAGGGGAATATTACTGTGCATCAAAACTGTCGCCACCGCTGAAACAGTGCCGTCGCCCCCAGACGCAATGATGAGATCAGCTCCCTGGGCGATCGCCGTTTCTGCCAAGGCCGTCGCACTTTCTTCGGGGGAGGTAAATTGAATCTCAAGCTCAACCTGATCGAGGAGCTTGGCTCGAATTTGTTCCAGTTCCTGGGGGGCATGGCCCGCACCGGATACCGGATTAAAAATGAGATGCACTTTTTTCATCGTGTTCTACGAGGGGATATGAAAAGTTCGCCCTAGACTTCCTAGAGTACCGTGGCGATCGCCGCTTGGAGTTGTTCCTGGGCGAGGTCAGTAATGATAAAAACCTCCTGGACCGATTTTCCCTTGCGGGCAATGACCTTAAAGCCCCCTTGCAATGGCACAGACACCCGCAGTTTCAACCGGGGAATATTGCCTCTGGTTCGACTGAGAGCCCCTGGGGTGATCGTGCGAATCCCCTCACAGTTGACTAATTTTTCGAGCACTGGGATCAGCCCCTCAATGTGGGTCGAATGATTCCAAACGAGTCTTCCTTTTTCCTCTGATGCCATCTACGCCGCCTCAAGGGGAGCCATGGTCAAACCTTCCCGTCGCAATTGTTGGTGATAAAGTTCCGCTGGTTCCTGGGGGCCTACCCAGACAATGGCCTGACCGTCGAAATGCACTTGATTGGTTAAATTCCAAGCTTGATCCGCCGTCATATTCGGGATGTAGGTCATTAAACAATGGGCAACATGCTCAAAGGTATTGAAATCATCGTTGAGGACAATCACCTTAAAGTTTGGGTAAGGCTTACGGACTGTTTGGCGATCGCTTTCTTTGAGAATACCGGGAGCAGGGGCCATGGTAACCGAATCAATCCTTGGGATAGACGAAGAACGTTAAAACAAATTTGTTAGAAAATTTATAGTGGGAGCATTTGGCTGATTAACCAGAATCGCTTCCTCTGGAGGCAAAAGTTGCGCCGATAATGCCCCTTATTCTAGAGAGAACCCCCCTGCTTGACAAGATGTGGGTGGCCCATTGACTCGGTTGGCGACATTTTTCAGAAAAAAGTTAACGCAAAACCTTGCGCTTTCAAAAATTCGGTGCTACATTGTATAACTGTGTTGAAAAGCACAACGGGTCGTTAGCTCAGCGGTAGAGCACTCGGCTTTTAACCGATTGGCCCAGAGTTCGAATCTCTGACGACCCATTTTTTAGGAAGTCCTGCAAGCATCATGTTTGTGGGACTTTCTCGTTTTTTCTCCACGCGGCCTTTGGGAAAGGTTCCGGTATGATGGGCTGTGTTTGTGTTTTGAGTAAGCTATGGTTTGGCAGCGTCTGGATAATCGGTTCTTCGATCAACTGCGTCCCTTTAAGTTTGAGCTAGATTTCACAAAATTTGCCCAGGCTTCTGTTTTAACAAGCTGTGGCGATACCAAGGTTTTGTGCACGGTTTCCGTAGAGGAAGGGGTGCCGCCATTTTTACGGGATAGTGGCCAAGGCTGGCTCACCGCAGAATATCGGATGATGCCCGGCGCAACCCCAGAACGGCAACGGCGCGAGTTTATGAAATTATCGGGGCGCACCCAGGAAATTCAACGGCTGATCGGCCGCAGTTTACGGGCGGCAATCGATCTCAAGGCTTTGGGCGAGCGAACAATTACCATCGATGCGGATGTGCTCCAGGCCGATGGGGGAACGCGGACCACGGCAATCACAGGGGGTTATGTGGGCTTGGCGATCGCCTGTGAGCGTTTAGTCAAAGCAGGCATCCTAGGAAAATCACCGATTATTGCACCGGTGGCGGCCATTTCTGTGGGTCTCATCGCCGGGCAAGCTTACCTCGATTTGAATTACCTCGAAGATGTGGCGGCGGATGTGGATTTCAATGTGGTGATGATCGGCGGCCAAGGGCTAAACCTCATTGAAGTGCAGGGCACCGCCGAGGCAGGCAGTTATAACCGCGCCCAACTGAATCAAATTCTCGATGTTGCAGAAAAAGGGATTCAAACCATTATGACCCTACAAACAAAAGCCATTCACTAATGGATTTTTTAGGAAAAGGCGATCGCCTTTTTCAGACCCTATTGCGAATTTTGGAGTTGTTGCCGGAGGGTTTGAACTGCTTCTAGCCAGGGAGCCTGTTGCTGCTGGCCATAGAGGGAATGGGCATAGTCCAACAGGGGCATCGCGGCGGCACGTTGATTATTTTTGATCAGAAGTTGGGCCGCCGCAAAGTAGGCATTGGCGTAGGTTGGGTCCCGCTCACTACTGGCCCGAAAAGCGGCGAGGGCTTCCGAAAAATCCCCCCGCTGGGTGAGCAAACGTCCCTGGAGATAATGCACAGCGGCGAGGTTTAACTGGCTTTTCAATAACTCTTGGATTAAAGGTTGGGCTGCTTCGGGGCGATCACCGGCGAGGTATAACTCCGCTAGTTGGATGGTAGCGTCAGGAAAATTAGGGGCTAATTCACGGGCCTTTTGCCACGCTTGGATGGCGGCGTCTCGATTGCCCTGGTGGCGATAAATTAAGCCGAGGTTGTAATGGGCGATCGCCAAATTGGGATCTAAAGATAAAGCCCGCCGGAGATAGGTTTCTGCCTGGGGCCAATTTTGACTATCGATGAGCACGCCCCCCAGATTGCCATAGGCCACCGCAAAATTAGGCTGGAGGGCAATGGTTTCAAGAAAAGCCTGGGCCGCGCTCGGTAAATCCCCCCGTTGCCCCAGGGCTAAACCCAGATTGTAATGGGCCTGCCACAGGAGCGGATCGAGGGCGATCGCCTGTTGAAATTGCGCGATCGCCCCGTCTAAATTTCCCTGCTGGATGAGGGCTAATCCCTCACTGAGCTTGGCTTTGGCTGCTGGGGTTGTTGGGGTAATGCTCGGCCATGTCTGCAGCGCTGGAGTCTGGGGGATTTCTTGGGCGATCGCCTCTCCCCTAGGCAAACCCAAAAAGAGCAGAGCGATAAAAACATTGCGAAGCGTAAATAAATTCAGCACAGATTTACAGATATTTATCCAACTTAAACTTAAACGCAAAATACCTTACAAGACATATCAGTTTTACGCAGCAGGCCGCCAAACGGCGTTAGGCTTACCACTAGGGCGTATCTTGTCCCTCTTACCCAAGAAGATTAGCTTTTCCCATAAGTTCCAGCGTTTTTCAGCGGATCATCTCCTAAGTTCACCGCAAAGATTGCCCCATTGCGCCCCCTGCTTCAATCACGAGACGAGAAAACCATGACCAGAACGACCGAAAATATCCGTAATATCGCGATCATTGGCCCCTATTCTGCGGGTAAAACCACCCTCCTCGAAAGCCTACTTTTTCTCACCCAAGCCACTACTCGCAAAGGCCGCATCGAAGACAAAAATACCGTTGGCGACAGTAGCCCCGAAGCCCGTGACCATACCATGAGCGTCGAACTGTCCATCGCCAGCACAAAATATCAAGATATCGAACTGACCTTTCTCGATTGCCCCGGCTCCATTGAATTTCTCCAGGAAACTTACAATGCCCTTGTGGGCGTCGGCACCGCTGTGATTGTTTGTGAGCCAGAAACCGAAAGAATTCTCACCCTGTCGCCCCTGTTTAAATTCCTCGACGATTGGAATATTCCCCACATCGTTTTTATCAACAAAATGGATCGGGCTAAGAATAACTTCCTCGATGTTCTCGCTGCCCTCCAGGAAGCCTCGAACCGTCCCTTGGTGCCCCAACAGTACCCTATCCGCAAGGATCAGCAAATCCTCCTGGGCTACATCGATCTAGTTTCAGAACAAGCCTACCACTACCATCCCGACTGTCCAGCGGATCCAGTACCTTTCCCGGAGGAACTGCACATTGAAGAAAAGATCACCAGGGAAGAAATGCTAGAAACCCTGGCCGACTTTGATGATGAACTTTTAGCAATGCTCCTGGAAGAGGTGGCCCCTTCTTCAGAAGAAATTCTCCAGGATCTCCGCAAGGAACTCAGCGCAGATCAAATTGTGCCTGTGGTATTTGGGATTGCCAGCGAAGATTATGGTGTCCGACCACTCCTTGATATTTTGGTGCAGGAAGCCCCGGCCCCTGTGGATACCACTGCTCGTCGGGAACTCAAAGCTTCCCCCCAGGAAACTGTTGTGCAGGTTTTAAAGAACTTCTATACGCCCCAGGGTGGAAAACTATCCCTAGTGCGGGTTTGGCAAGGGGAACTCCAGGAAGGCATGCTCCTCAATGGTCTCCGGCCAGCGGGCATCTATCAACTGATGGGACACCAACAAAAGCCGATCCAAAAGGCGATTACCGGAGAAATTGTTGCCCTGGCTCGCCTGGAGGATGTCAAGGTCGGCGAAACCCTCAGTAGTGGTGATAAACCCCTTAAACCGCTGCGGACAGCCACGGTGATGCAACCGGTTTATACTTTGGCGATCGCCCCAGAAAATCGCAAAGATGAAGTCAAGCTGAGTAATGCCCTCAACAAACTGGTCGATGAAGATCCATCCCTGGCCTGGGAGCAACATGGTGATACCCACGAAGTTATCCTCTGGGGTCAAGGGGATATCCATCTCCAGGTGGCCCTCGAACGCCTCCGCCGCAAATATAACCTACCGATGACGACCCATTTACCACGGGTGCCCTACAAAGAAACAATCCGCCATGGTGGTAGCTCCCATGGTCGTTACAAACACCAAACCGGGGGCCATGGGGCCTTTGGGGATGTGTACCTCGAAATTAAACCGCTCAATCGGGGCACGGGTTTTCAATTCCACGAAACCATCGTCGGTGGCGTTGTCCCCAGACAGTACATTCCTGGGGTGGAAATGGGAGTGCGGGAATACTTAACTCAGGGGCCTTTGGGTTTCCCGGTGGTGGATGTGGATGTGACCCTCACCAATGGTTCGTATCATGCCGTAGACAGTTCTGAGCAGGCTTTTAAACAAGCGGCGCGCATTGCGATGACTGAAGGGATGCCCCTCTGTGATCCTCAGTTGCTAGAGCCTATTCTGCTGATCAATATCTATATTCCCAATGAATTTACCTCCAACGCCTTGCAGCTCATCAGCAGTAAACGGGGTCAAATTCTCGGCTACGAAAGTTTGACCGATTGGCGCGGTTGGGACCACATTACGGGTTATTTCCCCCTCGCTGAAATGCACAATTTAATCATCGAACTGCGATCGCTCACCTTTGGGGTCGGCTTTTTTGATTGGCAATATGACCACCTCCAGGAGGTACCGGATAAAGTTTCGGAGCAAGTCTTGGCAACCCTAAAAGATCATTAAATCTAATTATTGCCAAAAAGTAATAAATCCCTGGTGTGTGCGGCATTGGGGATTCTTCTTTGAGGCGATCGCCTCTGGGGATCTCGCTATACTAAAACAAAGTTTCGTAACCCCTGGAGGTGCGCCCCATGTGCATTTGCGTGGACTGTGAATATGTTGACCGCTGCGAAACCTACCATGTCGTTGAAACCCAGCACCAACAGCCCCATCTAACCGACCAGCCTGATTTTTCGCCCATCGAACCGATGATCAACGTCAATATCCGCTCTGAAGGGGAAATGATCGAAATGGAATGGGATGTGGTGGGTTGCGCGAGTTTTTCCCAAGAAAAAGGAAAATGGGCGCGGCTCCGACCGGGGGAGGCGATTCCCACTTGAATAATCGCTTAACCCTTGGCAAAAGTCCACGGGTTTTCTCCAGTAAAATATGGGCGTGAACATCGCTGTGAGGAAACATCCGATGAAGATAAAGGGTTTTGTTTGGGCCTGTGCCTTGGCGGGAATGCTCCTACCGGGGTCAAAGGCGATCGCCCAGGCCAATATGAAAAATGGCTTTCTCAATGTTCAGATGCGAGAAGCCCTCTGCGGGCAAAACTGGCCCCGGGCGATCCAAGTCCTCGACACCATGAAGCGCATTAGTCCCAAAGATCGGTCTAGTCTGGAGCGATACCGGTCTTTCCTCGTAAATTTCCGCAATAACAATACCCGCATTGCCGCTTGGCCCGCGTCTGATTATTGTGCTGGGACGGTGGAGGCGTTGCCGAATCCCAATGCAACCAACCCCAACTCCAGTTCTGGCAGTAACCCCAATATGCGCACTGATACGGTGCCGACTTTTTAGGGTTATTTAAGTTAGCAAAATCAATCGTTAGTTCTTTTGGGCGATCGCCTCAGAATGGGTTTCGGCACCATGGGCGAAAATAATTGTGCTGTAGAGGTGCCAGGCCGGATCCCAATAGGTATCTTGGTGAGTTTCCTGGCGGAATAGATTCACCTGAGGTTGGATTTTACGCAGCAGTTCCGGAAAGTCACGGGCATTATTTGCGAAACTCTTAAAGTCTGACCATTTTCGACTATGGCTCAGGTGCTCAGTAAGACGGTGTTGCATCTGATTCCAGTTGCGGCGGTTACTGAGCTGTTCAATGGGATTTTGGGTTACTTCGAGAAAAGATAATCCCTGCTGGAATTGGTAGTGCTGGTCATTCAGCCGGAAAATCACTTGGCGATCGCCCCAATGTAAATCGCAGAATTGGGCATAATCAAGGACTTTTGTTTTGTAATAGGGTTTGCCGCGACCGTCTTTTTCTAGGGACTCTTCAAAAATTGGCAACATGCCCGTTACCCATTGGGAAATTTCTGACCAAGGCACTGTATATTCAACGGCCTGTTGGGTTTCATCAAGGCCCCGGAGCAGCAAATGGGGATCGAGTTGTTCAATGGTCTGGACTTGGATCACCGGAATATTTTGTAACTGGGCCAAAGAGAGACAAAAACTGGGAATATTACCCTGGGTGAGGGCTTTCTTTAAAAAACGGAGTTCTCCCAAGGCACCTGTGCGGAATAAGCGCCAAGATTTCAGGGGCAGCTGTAATCCCGCCGAGTAGGCATCGGTGCGTAATACCGTCGCGAAATATTGGGCGGCTGTTTTCTTTTGTTTGGGGCTAATGGGCTCTAACACCATCAGACCATAAACTTCTCCGCCGGGGGCAGCCTTTTCTTCGGCGATCGCCGTCTGGGTCAGAGCTAATGCTCTTGCTTCAAGTCGTGCCAAACCCTGCCGTGCTTGGGTAACCACTTTGGGCACAGTAACGCCTTTGAGTAACCGCCGATAACCTTTTTCGGCCTTTTGCCATTGTTCTGTCGCTTCATACCACCGCGCTACATATAAGCGAAACCAAGGATTTTTTGGCTCTACTTTTTGCCATTGCAACAGCAGTTGACGCATCTGGCTGTAGTCCTTTGCGGCAAGGGCAACCTGGATTTGTTTGAGGATCGGAACAGACTGGGCCATAGCAATACAAAGAAAAAGGCGATCGCCTCTGACATTTCCCTCATTCTAGCCACTCTCCCCCACAAAAAAAGGGGCATAATTGCCCCTCTCCCAAATAATGAACTCTGCAAAAATTGCCAAATAATATTTAGGCCATCCGAGAGTAGTATTCCACAACGAGTAGCTCGTAATTTGGAGTGCAACCCATTCCCGTTCGATGATGCCGTTAACCTTACCGGTTAGAGTGGGCTTATCAAATTCCAAGTGGCTGGGAATATTCGCTAAACCAGGAAATTCCATGTTCGCTTCGATCAATTTCCGAGAGCGATCGCGGTCACGCACTGTGATCACATCTCCAGGACGACATTGGTAACTCGGAATATCCACAACCCGGCCATTGACCAAGATGTGACCATGGTTTACCAACTGGCGTGCCCCAGGAATGGTACCAGCCATCCCTAGACGGAAGACAGTATTATCCAAGCGCATTTCTAACAACTGCAGAATGGTCTGTCCTGTAGAACCAGTCGTCCGCCGCGCTTTACGCACATAACGAATAAGTTGCTTCTCAGACACACCATAGTTGAAGCGTAGCTTTTGCTTCTCTTCCAAACGAATTGCATATTCAGAACGCTTGCGGCGACCCTGGCCATGCTGTCCCGGGGGATATTCCCGACGGGCGCTTTTACGGGTTAAACCCGGTAATTCTCCGAGTCTACGGGTGATGCGTAGACGTGCTCCACGATAACGAGCCATAAGGTTTTCTTTCTCCTTACAAGTAAAAAATGGATGTAGAAATAAAGACCTCAAACCGCTTACTACGGCTCTTTTTGAGATTTTTACCCACGGGAGGGAGGTCGAAACTTGACGTCCCACGGGCTGTAAACATTCTAAAGTTCGACTGTCTTTCCAATAGAGACAATCGAGGATTTTAGAAAATTCCACAATTTAACAAGCATATCATGCTCTCACTCGAAACAGTGAATAAATTGCCTTTTCGGGGCGATCGCCAGAGGTGAATGCTTGTCGAAACCTAAAAACTATGATTTACTTGTAAGAGTGCCCAAATGGGGGTGTGGCGGAATGGTAGACGCTGCGGACTTAAAATCCGTTGACAGTAAAATGTCGTGAGAGTTCAAGTCTCTCTACCCCCATCAAATAGTCGAATTCGTACTTTCAGATTAATATTTGTGTCACGACCCTCAGTGCTTTTCAAAGGAAACTGGGCCGATTCTGAGCTGTACGGTATCAGATAAATCACTGGACAATGTGATCCGATGAAGTTCAAATAATTCCGAGAACGAAATATTTTAGAAACGCTCAATACTACCGAGAAATACAGGTTCTACCCGAATGGCCTTGATACTAGAAGGGCGAACAACCATAAATTCTCCCTGCATATTCTTAATCGGCACATTAATAAAGTCGTCGGCCTCAGCCTTGGGAATTAGAACACTGCTGTACCATTTTTGAAATTCTTTGATGTCGCTAAAGCGAACTTCCTCGCGGTGACCACCTTCGATCAGGAAAAAAATAGCGTATTCGTCTGCTTGTCTGGGCATAGGGTCTTGTACTCAGCAGGGGTCAAATTCAGGAAAACCAAAGGGTAATTGATTCTTGACCTAGTGTATCTCAGGTTGTGGGATCTGCCATAGGGCTGTGTTTCTCATTGGCAATACATATTGATGTCTTCACCGGTTTCAGCGAGGAAGGTGAGGGCTCGGAAGCGGAGTGCGACCAGTTCGTTATAGAGGGGGTTGAGTTTGCACAAGGGCGGAATACTAAATAAAACGCGCCCTAAAAGGCTCACATCGCGGGCAAAGGGACATTGGGCGGGAATCAAGCGGCAGACGAGGTGGGCGGCTTCGGGGGTCGTGAATTCGATGGCATTGAGCCAAAATCGTAGGGATTGGAATAAATCAAAGCGTCGGTTGCGAAAAAGGCCAGAATAATGAAGGTGATGACGATTACTAGGAGAAGAGTGCATTGAGATGATCCCTTGATAAAAATGATGGGTGTGCGGAGCGATGATGGGAAAATTTGGTGTAGGGGATTTTGGGGCGATCGCCAAACAAATGCTGACTTGTTTCGGGGGTTAACTCTATTTTAGTATCGATAAATTGGCTTGGAAAAAACGTGATTGAATTGACAATTTTCCGGCAAATCGAGATTTTTTCTGGGATTCTCCGCTGTTTTTTGAACTTTAAGCGCGTTTTGAGGTCTGGGGTTTGATGTTCTCGCCTGAGGCGATCGCCGTTGTGTTGCCTGCCCTATGGATTTCCCTCAAGGTGGCCGGATTCGCCACAATTTTATCGACGTTTTTTGGGGGAGGGTTGGCCTATGGCGTTGTGCGCTATCAGTTCTGGGGGAAATTTTGGCTAGAGGCGATCGCCACTTTACCGTTAGTGATGCCGCCCACCGTCGTTGGCTTCTATTTACTACAACTCTTGAGTCAACAGGGTTTACTGGGATTCTGGTTAGATCAATGGTTGCAAATTCGCCTAATTTTTTCCTGGCAAGGGGCCACCATCGCGGCGACGGTCATGGCTCTGCCACTTATGTTTAAAACCACCAAAGCAGCCCTACAAAGCGTCAATCCTATTTATTTGGAGGCAGCGGCGACCCTGGGGCAATCGGAATGGCAAATTTTTTGGCGGGTGTGGCTGCCGTTGGCAAACCGTGGCGTTTTAGTGGGAATTTTGCTGAGTTTTACCCGGGCTCTCGGTGAATTTGGCGCGACCTTGATGGTGGCTGGCAATATCCCTGGGTTAACCCAAACGATGCCCATGGCCATTTATGAAGCGGTGCAAACGGGAGACCAGACCCTTGCGGCCATATTTGTGGCGATTTTGACAGGGATTTCTTTCCTCAGCCTATTAATGACCCAATACCTAGAATCTCGCACCGCGACAAAACCACAGTTTTTCCGGTAATAATCCCTTGGGGAAGAAGAGAAAAAATTTATGATTTTTCTGGTCAAAGTGACTTAAAGATGCTAGATTTGTGTGAGTGTCTAAACCGCTTGCGGGTGTAGTTTAGTGGTAAAACCTCAGCCTTCCAAGCTGATGATAGGGGTTCGATTCCCCTCACCCGCTTAGTTTACAGAAAACCGAAAGCTGCAATTGTCCGAGAAGGAATTCTGGGTTAGATAATTTATGCTGGCCCAGACTAAATTTTGCAACTAGACAGGGCCAAACTCAACCTACTTGTCGCTATAGGAAGCCATGGGTTCTTTGATAAAGCGGATGTAGAGGTGCCGAAAGGTAGACTTGAGAATGCGGGGTAGGGCAAAGTCGATGGGCATCAGGGCTTCGGGGAGTTTCCAATCGGCGATCGCCAACTGTTGCGGCGTCGCTAGGGGAAAGTGAATGTTTGCCAGATCACTACAGAGTCCTAGTTCCATAGATTTCGCCACCGTCGGCACCAATTCCGGTTCAACGCCTAAAATATCCACCATCGCCCGGTCTAGGGCAAAAACGTCCGCAGAAGCCCCCAATACGCCCAATTGCTTCGGTTCGCCACCACTGGGGCCATTTCCCTCATGGCCAATAATCCCATCAAGAATTGTCAAATCCGGGGCGATCGCCTGGGCCGTTTCGATGAGCATCGTTGCAAACTGTTCAGGATCTTTGCCCGCTTCCATATGCCACCAAGCTTTCATTTTCCCAGGCACACAACCAAACAAATTTTTCACGCCCAAAGTCAGGGTGAGTTGCACGTGGGATTTTACCTTGGGCAGATTAATCACCACATCCGCCTCCATTGCCTCTTTAGAAAGACGCAAATTTTGGTAGTTGTCCCCTGCCGTGCGGTACCGTTTGCCGTGGAATTCCACCAGGGGAATCCCCAACTCTTCGAGCAAGGGTAAATAGCCGTTATTTTTCGCGACCCCCTGGGCCGACCCAAACGCCGGACTGTCACCAATAAAGGGTTTGCCGCCTGCTTCTAAAACCATTTGGGCGACGCAGTAAACCACTTCCTTACGGGTAATGCATTCTTTGGTCGGCCGTGCCCCGGTGAGCATATTCGGTTTTAGCAAAACGCGATCGCCTGGTTTCACAAAAGCCGCCATCCCCCCCAAAGGCTCCAGTAAAGTTTCAAGGGATTGGCGCAGTTCGGGCAGTTCGTAGGCTTGGGCCGCAAGTAAGCTAACGGTAGACATGGCAAATGAACGGAGATAATAGGCGACAAAAAAGCATTTCCCATAGATTAACGTAGGAAATGCCAGGACTTTATGTTTATCTCAGCAGTAATAACGGTAATGCCAGAAATTTTACCAATTATTTACCAAGGGTCAACTCATCTTTATTCCCCAAAATCCCCTGGGGCCGCCATACCATCAACACCATCAAAATTAGACCAATCACCATTATCCGTAATGCGCCGAGGCGGGCATCGTCCACCAAATTTAACTGGGGCAACACAAACCGCGTCAGGGAGTCGTAGGCAAAGAAAATGAGCGCACCAATTAAAGTACCGGGATTCGTGCCAGCGCCGCCCAACACCACAATCGTCCAAGCGTTGAAGGTGACTAACGGATCAAAATTAGCCGGATAAACATTAGTCAACTGCCATGCATAAAAAGAACCCGCTCCACCGGCGATCGCCCCACCGAGCATAAAGGCCTGCAACTTATACCAAAAAACATTTTTACCGAGGGCACGGGGGATTTCCTCATCTTCGCGAATCGCCTTTAGCACCCGACCCCAGGGGGATTGCACTAAATACTCTAGACCGGCATAAACCAAAGTCAAGGCGACCACCGACAGCAACATCAGCCCTGCTTTGTAGTTGTAATTTTGGAGGGCAATGCAGCCGTTGATAAACAAACTGGTGATGATGCCGCCCCCAAGGATGCCCCAGACAATCACCCCTAAACCAGATTTTTCCTGTTTTTTGAGTTTTTTCCAGCGCCAGCGCAACCCCCGCCATAGTTGCCATGCCGCAAAAATTGCAATGATCGTCAACCAAAAAATCAAAGAAATCTTACCCACCTGATTCGGTCGAAAACTTCCCAGGGGCAACGGATAACCCTGCACCCCAAAGGCTCCCCTGGTTAACCATTCTTCGTTGAGGGCCACCAACCGCACCAATTCAGACACCCCAATGGTCACAATTGCCAAATAATCTTCCCGCAGCCGCAGGGTTGAGAGGCCAATGAGCAGCCCCAGTAAAGCCGCGACCCCAGCCCCAATGGCGAGAGAAAGCAGTAAGGGCACGCCTTGGCTGGAAAGTAAAACTGTGGCATAGGCACCGACGGTCATAAAAGCCACATGACCAAAGTTAATCAGGCCCGTAAAGCCCCATTGCAAATTGAGGCCCAGACAAAAAATGCCGTAGGTTGCCGCTGAGATGGTGAGATAGACGAGATAGCCGACCATAGTGATTTGTGATTTTTATAGGGATGGAGATTAAAAAGCTTGTTTTAAAAAGACGAAGTAAAGCCTCAAGCTGCCCCATCATATAGCATCCATTCCCCCCGGTTTGTAAACTGGGCACCGGGTTGATCAATGGCGATCGCCCCCCAATGATCAGCGTTGGGTGCAAACAGCGATAATGACCAAGGCTGTTGCTCTGGCGTCAGGAGTTGTGGCGTCGGCGTTAAGCGGACTTCGACGCGGTCTAGGCCCCCTTGGAGACCGCAGCCGATTCCCTTTAGATAAGCTTCCTTCGCTGTCCAGAGTTGGAAAAAGGCTGATTGTTGCGCTGTTTCTGGGAGCTGTTGCAGGAAATTAGATTCTGTCGCTGTGAAAAATCGTTTTGCGAGCCCCAGAATGTCACTTTTTCGTCTTTTTGCTTCTAAATCCGCCCCTAAATGGGCTTGGGGAACATCTAAGCTAATGGCGCAGAGGGCTAATTTTTGTGTGTGGGATAAATTAAACGCAATGTCTGGCAACAGCGGTTTGCCGTGGTCACCATAATCAAAGGCGATCGCCCTGGGATCTCGCTGGAGATAAAACCCAAGGATTTGCCGTAAACCAGCCCGTGCCAGAATAAAACGCCGTTGCAAATCTAGGAATTTAAACTCCTTGGCCCGCTGTTGTTCGTCGTCGCTCAAGAGCCACCACAGCTTTGTTGACAGTCCCAGTTGCTCCAGGGAAATTAACCAATATTCCACCGACACTGCCATGGATCGATCTGTTAAAGACTCAGTTTAGAGAGGGCTTTATCGAGGCTATCCCGTACCGAGGCCGCAGAGCGATGCAATTGTGCCAGTTCAGCATCGGTCAAAGGGATCTCAACAATTGCTTCTACGCCCCGGCACCCCAACCGACAGGGCACCCCCAAGAACAAATCCGTCAAACCGTACTGACCTTGCAGATACACCGAGGCAGGTAACAGGCGGGATTGATCCTGAATGAGGGACTCAATCATGTGACAAACAGACGAAGCAGGGGCATAGAAAGCACTGCCCGTTTTAAGGAGGGACACAATCTCTGCGCCACCGTTCCGGGTGCGTTCAATTAACCCTTGAATTTTAGTGGCATCCATCAACTCAGTAATTGGGATACCACTCACCGTACAGTAGTGGGGCAACGGCACCATCAAATCCCCATGGCCCCCAAGGACGAGGGTTGAAACATCCCCAGTACTGACTCCTAGTTCCATCGCAATAAAGGTGCGTAAACGGGCTGAATCTAGGACGCCCCCCATCCCCAACAAATGGTTCACTGGCAAACCCGTCACTTTCCAGGTGAGGTAGGTCATCACATCCATCGGGTTTGTCACCACGATAAAAATGGCTTGGGGGCTGCGCTCCATGGCTTCCCTTGCGGCATGGACAACGATCTTGGCATTGTAATGGAGCAGATCTTCTCGGCTCATGCCGGGCTTGCGGGCCAGCCCAGCAGTAATCACCACAATGTCGGAACCCGTTGTATCAGCATAATCATTGGTGCCGAGAATGGTTTTATGGTGCCCTTCTAAACCCTGGGCCTCGTATAAATCAAGGGCAATGCCTTGGGGAAGACCTTCAACAATATCGAGCAAGACCACATCCGCGAGGTTTTTTTCGATGACCCGTTGGGCTAGGGTGCTACCGACTTTCCCGGCACCGATCACCGTCACTTGGGGTGCTTTACAGGAAATGGAAGGGACGGCGATCGCACACATGGGACTATTCCAAATTTAAACAGCTTCGAGTTGATCGAGACGGAGCCAAACACTGGGAGTTGGGGTATAGAAACGCACAAAGGCGTATTCATCGTCGAGATCGAGGATTTCGCCTTGGCTTCCGAAAAAGTAGGCGGGTAAACGGGAATCACTCGCTTTCGCTTCGAGGCTATTGGTGAATTGTTCTTTAATCACCCGCACAAGGCTTCCTTTCTTTAGTTTAGCCGCCATAATTTTTGCTTCTCTCCTAATTGTGATGAATTTTATTTTAGAGGTTAATGGGGTTGAACTTCCCCAGAGAAATTGTTGATCTTTTCAAACTCAAACGCCCCCGCCAGGGAGCCCCAGAGGATTTCATTGGTGACCGGATCACGACCGCGATCGATACTGATCAAGGCGTTATCGGTGATTTCAAAGCTGTTATCGAGGTAACTCTCTTTGTTATAACGCACAACCCGGCAGCCTTTTCCGGCCTGGACAGTGCCTTTGAAGCTCGTCCCACTCCAGGTGACGATCATGTCGCAACCGGGCATGGGGTCTAGATCAGCCATGTCAAAGTGCTGCATCATGGCAGGGTTGCGGGCAGCGCCCATATATTTGGTTTTGGCGTCATCTTTGGGTTTGTAATGCACCAGTTCCATGTGGTCATCGACGGGTTTGATGTGAAACAGGCGCAGACGATAGGGGGCAGAGGTATCGGAGCTGTAGGCCTGTTCGAGGTAGAGGCCATAGCCATCGAAAAATTGATTGGGCAGGGGGCGCATACAAACTTTGATGTGGGCCCAGAGGGGCGGATTGGCGAGGGCCTGGGCTTCGTTAGAAAACTCCCCTGCCATCCAGCGGGCAAGGGTATGGGCATCGGTAGAGTGGGACATAGGAAATTGCTTTGATAATTTGATAAATGGTTTGGTAAAGGATTTTCTAAAAAGATTGGGGTCAGCTTTTGGGGCTGATTGTCTAAGCTTAGGAAAAAGGGGGACAGCTAGGCAACATTCGTCGTCTTGACTTTCCCTAGCAGAAATCGACAGCTTAGGTGGGGCGATCGCCCCTTGGGGAGTGCGGCATCCTCCCTTTCCTTTTCGCTGACCATCCCAGACAATGAGACATCCCAAGGTTTGATTTTTGCAATCGTTATATCGTGAACAAGTCTCAGCGGACACCCGTACACCAATAAGATTTAGGAAGTGAATGGTCAAAGCAATTGAACAGGTTCGTCGAGATTTAGCCACCATTAGTGAGCGGGTAGTGGGGGTGCGTGAAGCCCTGACCAGCGCCTATGGCGATTACCTCAATTGCCTCGGAGATAGCCTCAAACGTCAATTGGTTCTCGCCAGTTACCAACTCTGCACCCAGATTTATCCTCAAAAGTTTTTGCAACTTTCCCATAGTCAGCGGCAAGCCCTACAACAGGAACTGCGTCAACTGGGGATCGATCTCCAGACACGCCTACACACCCTCCTAACAGAGCCAGAGGATGATCAGCCGAGTGAAGCGGAATCGGAAGTGATGGCCGAATTTTTCGTTGATGCTGGCGACATGGAAAATAGCGAGGATCTTGATCAAGAATTGTTTGAAGTTTTTGAAAGCCTCGATCAGGCGATCGGCACCGATGAGCCGCCAGAAGACAAAATAGATAAAGATGATCAACTACCAGCCCAACTCGAAGACAAAGAAAAGCGGCGGGAATTGTCCCAGTTGGCAGAGCGCATCGCCGATAGTTTGGCCGAAATGATGCAGGGGCCTGCGGTAGAGGTCTCCACCGATGAAAATAGCCCAGACTATTGGCTCGAATGGTGCAAAACCACTGAAAAACGTATTCGTCGCACCCTTAACCAAGTCTCCCAAACGGTTAATCACCAGCTCCAGGGCGCCAAGATTCTCCCGGAAAATATCCCAACCACCGTCCTCGATATGGCGATCCAAGCCGACAATCAACAGCATGGCGGTCAGATGCCGAGCCATTTAGTAAACGTCGTCATCGAAGCTGAACTAGGTAAAAAAAAGAAGAAGAGGAAGCACCGTACCCACCTAACCGCTGTGCACCTCAAAGTTTCAGAAGTCGAGTTTACGGAACCGGAAGTTTCGGCCCAGCGCCGCCGTCTCCGGGAACAAGTTGATAAGCTCCGTAATTTGCAAAAGTATTACCAAAAGGCGAAACAGGATTTGGCGATCGCCGAAGCAGAGGCCGCCTGGCGCGCCAGTTGGTACGAAAATTCCTAGGCGACTGGGGCGAATTTCCAGCTTAATTCCTGGCCAGCCCAAAGGGGCACAAGACTTGATTCCGGAAAAGGCAGCGCGTCGGGAATCTGCCAAGGGGTTTTCGTCAAAGTAATTTTTTCGGTGTTGCGGGGCAGTTGGTAAAAATCTGGCCCATAGAAACTGGCAAAGCCTTCAAGTTTATCCAGGGCGTCTGCTGCTTCAAACACCGTGGCATATAGCTCTAGGGCATGGAGCGCCGAATAACACCCCGCACAGCCACAGTCACTTTCTTTGCGATCGCGGCCATGGGGCGCACTATCGGTGCCGAGGAAAAATTTTGGATTGCCAGAGGTTGCCGCTTCTAGCAGGGCTTCCCGGTGGGTCTCTCGTTTCAAGATCGGTAAACAGTAGAAATGGGGCCGAATGCCGCCCTGGAAAATACTGTTGCGATTGAACAGCAAATGTTGGGGTGTAATCGTCGCCGCCACTTTTTCATCGCTCGCCAGGACAAATTCCACCGCATCTTTGGTGGTGATGTGCTCTAAAACAATGCGTAGCTGCGGAAAGCGTTCCTTCAGGGGACGGAGATAGGTTTCGATAAAAACTTTTTCCCGGTCAAACACATCCACCCGATGATCGGTCACCTCTCCATGGAGTAGCAGGGGTAGATCAACCGTTTGCATCGCCTCAAACACCGCATCACATTTGCGGATATCTGTGACGCCAAGGTCAGAGTTGGTTGTGGCACCAGCGGGATAATATTTCACCGCTTTCACAAACCCGGATTCTTTCGCGGCCTGAATTTCAGCAGGACTGGTATTGTCCGTGAGGTAGAGGGTCATCAGGGGTTCAAAGGTTCGCCCTGGGGGAATGGCAGCCAAAATGCGATCGTGATAGGCAGCGGCCTCAGCAACGGTACGCACGGGGGGCTTGAGGTTGGGCATCACAATGGCCCGGGCAAATTGGCGCACCGTATCGGGCAAAACAGCCTTGAGCGCTTCCCCGTCGCGGAGGTGCAAATGCCAGTCATCGGGGCGGGTGAGGGTGATTTTTTCCATTATTTCAAGATAAATTGGTCAAAGGAGGGGAAAAAGCGGCGATTTAACGCTAAAAATTAGATTTTAGGCTTCAAGGCAGTGGGTAAACAACGACGTAGCAGTTCGGGGGTAATCAAACCCTGGGGATAAAAAATCGTCCCCAGCAGCAACAGCAAACCGAAGAAAATTAACCGGGCATCCCCTAAACCGCGCAATATTTCCGGGAGCGCCGTAAGGACAATGCCCCCCAGGATCGGCCCCAAAAAGGTACGACTCCCCCCGACCAACACAAAGGCAAGGTAGGTAATGCTGGCGTCAAAGGTGCCCTGGCGGGCATTCCAGGTGTTGAGAAAATGAGCGGCGATCGCCCCGACAATACCCGCTAAAATGGCCCCCAACACAAAGGCCAAAACTTTATATTGCGTCGGGTTAATGCCCATGGCACTAGCGGCGAGTT
>Ga0213835_100997_pt1 | contig 20370 bp, 19 predicted proteins | sample SWPATP01_FD_160576 | JGI IMG/M metagenome (GOLD analysis project Ga0213835, IMG submission 160576) | Coastal seawater microbial communities from Marineland, Florida, United States - SWPA TP0 #1 | ecosystem: Environmental > Aquatic > Marine > Coastal | place: USA: Florida | collected 2016-08-05 | reverse complement strand
ATTTGGGATGAAATTAAACATTGTATTTATCGTGGAGTTACAACTAAGGGCATGCTTCCCGGAGTTTTAAATGTGCGGAGAAGAGCTTACGAACTAAGTAAAAAGCGTCTTGAGGGTAGAAAATTCAGTAGTGTTGATGAATGGATTTCAGCAATTAAACATGGGCCGAAAGATTTCAATACAGTAAATAAATGGGTGAGTATCTTTGCTTTAGCCGTTAATGAAGAAAATGCCTCTTTTGGGAGAATCATTACTGCGCCTACAAATGGAGCATCCGGTGTAATTCCTGCTGTATTAATGTATGCTTGGTGTTTTGTACCACATTTTGATGAGGATGGTGTTGTTGATTTTCTTCTTACAGCCGGAGAAATTGGTACTTTGTACAAAAAAGGTGCTACGATATCAGCAGCTATGGGGGGATGTCAAGCCGAGATTGGCGTTTCAAGCTCGATGGCGGCAGCGGCTCTTACTGAAGTTTTGGGGGGAACAAAAGAGCAGGTAATGCAAGCGGCAGAAATTGCTATGGAGCATCACTTGGGAATGACATGTGATCCGATCGGAGGATTAGTCCAAATCCCCTGTATTGAACGAAACTCTATGGGAGCCATGAAGGCCATCACAGCGGCTAATATTGCTTTAGATGAAGATCCGAGTGGTGCACGTGTTTCCTTAGATGATGTTATTAAAACGATGTGGGAAACCGCTTTAGATATGAATACCAAATATAAAGAAACATCGGAAGGTGGCTTAGCCACCATTCCGGTAAATGTGATTGAGTGCTAAGTTAAAACTCTGAAGTTTTTCTGGTTCTGAATTCTTCAACATAAGCTTTAAGACCGGCTACTTCCGGCCATAATCTCATTGTTGTTTCCAGCACGGTATCAAATTCATCGTTATAGATGGTGAAAAACCTTGGTGTTCCCCACAATTGACGCGCAACTTCAGCACGGGTAAATGCTTTGGGAATCCAAGCATCGCGTTCAACGATAGCAGGATTAATATATAAGATATTTTCAGAATGGAATGCTGTTGCTGTTGTATCACTCAGAACCATTCCGGCAACTTTCATTCTTTCCCAAAAAGGAGCAAACTGATCATCCGTCCATTGAAACTCTGCTCTAAAACGATCGAAATCGCCTGCCCACTGATCTCTGATTGCATCATTATTCTGATCCATAAACTCTCTAACAAACTCATTTCCAACATTATGTTGACGCATGAAACCCAGAACATAACTCCGAGTTGTATCTGATTGAACAATGTGATCTGGAACTATACCTCCACCACCAAATACGGTACGACCGGCTCTAGTTTGAAAAATCAGTGAATCAGGTAAGTCCTTAATAAAGTTTTGTACATCGGTTTCTGCGTTTCTATCACGGTTGCGAATTTCAAACACATACTCTTCTCTTCCTTCATTGAAAGGTTTCTGAATTAAACGACCTGATGGTGTGAAGTAGCGGGAAATCGTTACCCGAATAAAGCTATTATCTACCAGTTCATACTGTTGCTGAACGAGACCTTTACCAAAAGTTCTTTGTCCTACAACCAAACCACGGTCATTATCTTGAATTGCACCTGCAACAATTTCGCTTCCGGAAGCAGATCCTTCATTTACAAGAACGATAAGCGGTATTTCAGTAAATCGGCCATTTGCCCTTGTGTTATACTGACTATTAAAACGGGTATGTCTGCTTTTGGTAGAAACTATGGGTGTTCCTCTCGGAAAAAATTCACTCGCCATACGAACAGCTTGATCCAAAAATCCTCCAGGATTATTTCTCATATCTAATACAAGGCGTTCCATTCCTGCAGCTTGAAGCTGTTCCATAGCTTCCATGAACTCATCATACGTTGTTGAAGCAAAGCGGTTAACCTTGATATAACCTGTAACATCATCAAGCATATATGAAGTATCGAGGGTATAAAGGGGGATATCGTCACGGGTGATGTTGAAGTTCAGAATATTACGCATGTTTGGACGCTTAATCCCAACCTGAACAACACTACCTTTAGGACCACGCAGCGTATTTAGCACATCTTCCTGAGTAAATCCAACCGAAGATGAACCGTCGATACTAATGATTCTGTCACCTGAGCGAATTCCCAACTGATCACTGGGCCCACCTGAAATTGCAGAAATAACGGTTATTGAATCATTGATAATTTCAAACTGTACCCCAATTCCCTGAAATTTCCCGGCAAAGTTCTCCCTAACGCGTTCGCTTTGTTCAGGGTTGATATAATCTGTGTAAGGATCCAGACTTCTGAACATTCCTCGCATGGCACCTTCCAATAACTTATTAAAATCTTCGTCAGGTCGAGTATTTAGCAGGAATGTATATGCGCGTTCAAAACGGACGGCGGATTCACGGAAATCTGAAATTCTTAAATCATTGAAAACAGTATCTACAGGTGTTCCTGTGATGACGAATGATGAATCACCAAGAGTTCTGACTAATCCTCTGATACTATCTTTAAACAGCAAGTCAATATCAACTTCATCAACATAATTGTTCAAAATCCAACGCTGGGTTTGAACAAATTTCTGAAGATTTTGCTGATGATCTGCTGAGCGGTCAAAAACTCGCTCAAACCCCATCAACCAAAGAGTGGATAGTACTACAATTGCGGTAACGCCAGAGGCAAAGAATCTTTTCATCATGAAAGTAGGTTGTTTCCTGAATTCAATTTATTATGGGTTAATAAAGCAAAAAATACAGATATCTGAAAGTATGAATTTATAACCTTAACATTTATTTGAACGTTTCGATTGTTAGAATGGTATTCAATTAATTTTTCTTATTTGGTAAAAACAAAAACAGAATGGATGCAACACCCATTCTGTTTAATATAACTTAAACTATTGTATTTAAAGAATATATTGACTTAGATCTTTGTTTTTAATAATACTTCCAAGTTGTTTTTCAACATAAGCTTTATCAATAGTGATTTTTCCTGTATGAATATCATCCGGTACAGAGAATAGAAGTTCTTCCAGAACTGTTGATAAAATAGTGTGTAATCTTCTCGCTCCAATATTTTCAACTTCTCTGTTAACTTCAGCGGCAATCCTCGCAATTTCTTGTAATGCTTCATCACTAAATTCAAGATCAACCCCTTCAGAATTAATCATAGCAATGTACTGTTTAGTGAGTGCATTTTGAGTCGCTGTAAGGATTTTATAGAAATCTTCTTCCGTCAGCGATTCCATCTCAACGCGGATTGGGAAACGCCCTTGTAATTCAGGAATTAAATCACTTGGTTTGTTCACGTGAAAGGCACCCGAAGCAATAAACAAGATATGGTCAGTCTTGACCATTCCATATTTGGTTGATACCGTAGAACCTTCAACGATAGGTAGCAGATCACGCTGTACACCTTGTCTTGAAACATCCGGACCACCGGAACCCGAACCTTTTGTTCCACCGGCAATTTTGTCGATTTCGTCTAAGAAAACTATTCCTGAGGTTTGTACTCGTGCAAGTGCCTCAGTTACGGCAGATTCATGGTCTATCAACTTTTCAGCCTCTTCCGCAAGTAAATACTTTCTTGCTTCGCTAATTTTCATCTGCCGTTTTTTGGTTTTCTTTGGCATAATATTGCCTAGCATATCTTGCAAATTCATCCCCATTTCTTCCATCCCTTGTGGACCGAATATTTGCATTGATGCTCCACCACTACTTTGCACTTGAACATCTATTTTCCGATCATCAAGCTCGCCTTTTCTGAGTTTTTCACGGAATTTTTCACGTGTTCGCTCATTTAGTTCTTCATCTGTTGCCTGATCTGGATTGAAAGTGACATCATTTGCAGTATTTGTAACTCCATAGGTGGGAGTTTTCTTTCTTATCGGAGGGATGAGAATATCGAGAATACGCTCCTCAACCATCTCTTCTGCACGCGGTGCCACTTTGTCTTGCATCTCTGTTTTAACCATGCTCACGGCAATTTCGGTAAGATCACGAATCATTGATTCGACATCTCGACCTACATACCCAACTTCCGTGAACTTAGTTGCCTCTACTTTAATGAAAGGAGCTTTAGCAAGTTTGGCTAATCTACGAGCAATTTCTGTTTTTCCAACACCGGTTGGCCCAATTAAGATGATGTTATTGGGCATAATTTCTTCGCGAATGGATTCATCCGCATTTAATCTTCGCCAACGATTTCTAAGTGCGATAGACACACTTTTTTTGGCAGCACGTTGACCAATAATAAATCGGTCTAACTCAGACACGATTTGTCTTGGAGTTAAATTTTCGAGAGGTATTAAACTATTCAATTTCTAAAGCAGTTAAATTATGATTAGTGTAGATGCAGATATCAGCGGCAGCTTTAAGGGATTCTTCCGCAATTTGTTTCGCTGTTAAGTGTGGGGCATGTTGTTTTAATACTCGTGCGGCACTTAAAGCATAAGACCCACCACTACCTATTGCTAAAATTTGATCATCCGGCTCAATTACATCGCCTACTCCTGAAATTAATAATCCCTTATCTTTACTAATAACAATAAGTAAAGCCTCTAATTTCCTGAGGTAACGATCTGTTCTCCATTCTTTGGCAAGCTCGATGGCTGCTCGTTGCAAATTGCCATTGAATTCACCCAATTTAGCTTCAAATTTTTCAAAAAGTGTGAAGGCATCAGCTGTTGAGCCTGCAAATCCAGCCAGAATTTTCCCGTTCTGTAAACTTCTCACTTTTTGAACTGTTGATTTTAGAACGGTTTTATCTAACGTTGCTTGTCCATCACCAACAATAGCGGCTTTACCATTATGGATGACACCTACAACCGTAGTTGCATGAATTTTCATATCTGTTAAAATTAAATTTGTGGTATGATAAGTTACCTTGCAAATACCATACCACAACAGACATTATGACTGAGCTTCTGCCGTTTCGTCTTTTTTATGATTTTCTTCTACAGTAGAATTTTCTTTTCTCGGGGGTTGCGTTGCTCTTTTCTTAACTGTACTCTTTTTGACACCTGAGGAAATTCCTTCAGTGGCAGGAGAATCTACCTGCTTTCTGAATAACTCTTCTGAAAGGGTAGCTTTCGCTTCATCAAAGGCCGCTAAATCCTTATCCTTTTTTGAATTTGAAGACTCAGATACTTCTATTGAACTTGAATTCTGTTCATTTATACTTTCAGCATTCCTTTTATCAGTTTCAGATGTATCAGTCGAAGCATCTTTTTTCACAGTTTGCTTTTTACGAGTAGTTTTAGCAGGCTTTTTTACTCGAACAGGAGCTTTTACTTTCTTAGTGGATTCATCTGATTGTGTTTCTTTAGATTCAGAAACTTTCTTTGATGATTCAACTTCCTTTTTAGGAGTATCGATCTCATTATTAATCATATCCGATTTATGAGTTTTCGATTGCGAAATTAACTCATCATCTTTTTCAGCTTTATCCATCATCGCTTTTTTTGAGGAGTCCTCATCCAATTGCTGAACAATAAGCTGTCTATTCTGATCTTCTTCATCTGCGCGTTTTTTAGCATACGCTTTCGCAACTTCTAAAGCATCCGGCTTTCTATCTATGGCCTTCGGAGGTGGTTCATTCACGGGAGTAGAAGGTATAACCTCTACTTTTGGAGCTTGAGCTTGCTCATCGTCGGCAGATTTATAATACTTAGCCTTTGACTTATCTCGCCCCCGTGCAACATTTGGAGCAATTCTGGCATTTGGTTTTCTTGATTTATTCGCAGAATTATCTTCTGAAGTATCATCAGACTTACCTGAGTTAGCTCTGTTATCTTTTTGATTTTTTTGATTAGGATGCTCGCGTTTTCCGTTTTTTCTGGCTTCTTCCTTCTTATAAATATCTAAATTACGAGGGTCGCGCTTTCCTTCACTTTCAAGCTCAGCTATTTCACGCTCTTGTTCTGCAAGAGCTTCATCAAGTTTCTTACCTTCAAGAACTGCTGTTGAAATATCAACTTCAGATTTGTGAATTGTCACTTTATAATCATTCAATGAAATTGATTCATCAGGAAGAATGTGAATGAAGCATCTAAACTTAAACATCCACTTGATTCGCTGACTGAAATATCCTTGAGTGAGAACTGAATGAAAATAAGGATTTAAGTACAGGTCGATATTTCTAACAGAATACTCATTTCTGAACTTTTGTAACCATGATTGGATATCTGAAAGAAGCGTATTCTCAGAAACAATGCTTCCTGAGCCGCCGCACATAGTACAAACTTTTGATACAGATTTGACTACACTTGGTCTAATTCTTTGCCTTGTTATCTGCATTAATCCAAAATCAGACATGGGTAAAATGTTTGTTTTAGCCCTGTCTTTTTTGAATTCTTTTCTTATCTCATCATAAACTTTTTTCCGGTTTGAATCATCTTGCAAATCGATAAAATCAACGACTATAATACCACCGATATCACGTAACCTAAGCTGTTTTGCTATTTCTCGAGCCGCTTCAAGGTTAGTTTTCAGAGAGTTATCTTCCTGTTCTTTTTTTGCAGCATAACGACCAGAGTTTACGTCAACTACATACATAGCTTCCGTTTGCTCAAATATCAGATAACCACCGCTCGGCATCTTCACTCTTGGACTAAACACAGAGTCTATATCTTTCGAGATCTTCATATAATCGAAAATATGCTCTCTACCCTTATGCTGAACCACATTATTGACCATCGAAGGTGCTATTCGTGATACATAGCTTTTAATCAGCTTGTAGCTTTCAGCATCGTCAATTAATATTCGATTATAATTCTTGGAAAACAGATCTCTGACCAGACTTTCTGTCATGTCAAGATCATTATGAAGTAATGTGGTTGGTTTGCTATCAGCTAATATTTCGGTGATTTTAATCCATTTTTCATGCAGGTCTTTCAAGTCCTCAAGTAAAGCTTCATCAGGTTGACCTTCCGAAACAGTTCTAACAATCACTCCGAAACCGGATGGTAGCATGGAACTTATTGTACTTCTTAGCCTGCGACGCTCTTTAAAACTTCTTATGCGTTTTGAAACGGCTACATAATCTCCAAAAGGAATAAGTACCAGGAATCTACCTGCAAGGGTAATATCTGTAGAAACACGAGGGCCTTTCGATCCGATAGGCTCTTTTACGACCTGAACCATGATTTTCTGACCCGGTTTTAGCAGATTTCCGATCAGATTTTGCTCATGCATGGTTTGCTCTTTGCTACTCATGCCTTCAACCTGATTTTCGCTTACTTTTTTTCGAAACTCTCTGAGTTCCTCACTCGCCTTTTGTGGAACGGAATCACGTCCGTTTAGCATAATCAGATATTCCTCGAGGTGCTCCCCTAGATCTGAATAGTGTAAAAAAGCGTCTTTTGGCGTACTTAAATCAATAAAAGCAGCACGGATTCCACCCATAACTTTGTGTACCTGCGCGAGATAAATATCTCCAACAGATCTCCTGTTTTCAGGGGAATCAATAAAAAACTGTGCTAATTCGCCATTTTCAATGAGTGCAATTCGCTTCTGCTTATCAGTAGCATGAATTACGATTTGATTGTCCATTTAACTTCCGCGTACTTCAGGCGGAGCCGGGCCTCGACTTGAGAACAATAATCCAGAATTTTGAAAGAACCTGAGACTCTTGTAGTCCTTGTTTTTATTGCAGACTATATCTGCAATGAATGCCTTGCTTCCGCTAGGTAAAAATTTCTGTTACTTTGATGTTGTCAAGTAATTAAACAGAAGGACCAAATTTCCGATGCCGTGTTCACTTTTCATAGGATCGGCCGGTAAATTTAGTTTCTTCTACACTTGGTTTCTCGATCTGAACTGAGATTCAATATATTCCTTTACAATTCTCAGATGCGATTAACTTCCACTCAAATCATTTTCAAGTGTATTAATACAAAAAAACATGGAAAAGAATATACGAGAAAAGCGATTCTAATTAAAGTCTAAATTAATCTTCCACACGTTTGATTAAGGCACCGGCTCCATTTAACTTTGCTTCAAGGGTTTCATATCCTCTATCGAGATGGTACACTCTTAATACTTCAGACTCACCTTTTGCAATCATCGCAGCCATTACTAGACTAACGCTGGCGCGTAGGTCGGTACTCATAACAGAAGTACCTGAAAGTGGTGTTTTCCCTTTTATAATGGCCGAATTATTTCTCACTTTTACGTTTGCACCTAACCGACTTAACTCCGGTATGTAACTAAATCTATCCGGATAAATAGTATCGGTAACTAATGACTCTCCATTAGCTTGCGTCATTAATGTTGCCCACTGAGCTTGTAAATCAGTCGGAAATCCAGGATAAATTTCGGTAACAACCGATACCGGATTGACAATTTTGGGGGCTTTCACTTTTATATCTGTTCCATTAATTGATACTTCTGCACCGGTTCTCTCAAAGTAGCCTGTAAATGCGCCCAAATCATCAGGCATCGTATTTGTTAGCATCAACTCAGATTCCGGGTGCATAGCTGCTGCAATCATAAACGTTCCGGTTTCAATCCGATCAGACGCATTTGTAAAGTCAACCGGTTGAAGTGTATCAACCCCATCTACAATTAATTCAGAAGTTCCGATTCCTGAGATTGATGCACCCATTTGTTGAAGCATCGTGCAAAGTTGGACTACATCCGGTTCTTTTGCAGCATTCGTTATTTTACAACGACCTTGTGCTTTTACCGCAGCAAGTAACAGGTTTACTGTAGCACCAACACTACTTGGATTTAAGTGATAATCTCCTCCTTTTAGTCTTCCACCCGGAGCTTTTGCATGCACATAGCCTTTATCTAGCTCAATTTGTGCACCGAGGGCTTTCATCCCTTCAATATGCAAATCAACTGGACGTGGCCCCCAAGCGCATCCTCCCGGCAAAGAAACTGTAGCTTCGCCCGTGCGGCCTAACAACGCTCCTAACATATAAAATGACGCACGCATCTTACGAACCAAATCATAGGGTGATTTAGCGTAATACAGATTTTCGGGATTAATTTTAAGGGTATGATGTTCTTTATCGAAATCTACACGTGTGCCGGTTACACGAATTACATTATTGAATGTGGATATATCATGCAAAACAGGGATATTTCGCAGTGTAGTTTCTCCATCGGCAAGCAATGCTGCAGCCATTAGAGGAAGGGCGGCATTTTTAGAACCACTAATTTCTATGGTACCTCTGAGCGGTTGACCGCCCTCAATAATAAATTTATCCAACGGGTGTGATCTCCAGTATTACGTTATTTTTTTCTACGGAATCGCCTACTTGCGCATTTATTTTGGAAATGATGCCGTTTGAAGGAGCTTTTAGCTCGTTTTCCATTTTCATCGCTTCCAGAATAACAACCGGCATTCCTAATTTAACGGTTTCTCCCTCATTTACCATAATGTTGAGAATTTTTCCAGGCATTGGTGCTGTTAATTTTCCTTCTGATTTTCCGGCTCCAACCTTAAATCCTAAACTAGCAAGCAACAGTACTTGCTCATCCTTTATTTGTGATTTAACCCACCTACCATTAATTGTGAACTCAACTAAATGATCATTTACCTGAATATTATCAAGTACATGAGTACTTAAACCTGTGCGTAGTAAATAACGACCATCACCAAGGTGATCAATAGAGTAGGGAACATTTCTATCTTCCAAATAAGCAACCTTATTTTCAACATCAAGCTCGAGAGCGGTTTCTTTACCGTTAATTATTGTTTCAAATTTCATATCGGTTTCATTTTAAGAGCATTCAGCCCTGAGCGTGTAGCCCTGAAGCTGAAGTATTGAAGGTTATCAGCATCATAACCACTCAGTCTCGTATTTTCTCCAAGATGATACACTTCAATCATTCCTGCATTTATGAGCTGCATTAAATCATCTCTTAATTCACCTCTTTGCAGTCCTGATTCACTTAAAAGTGTATCATAACTCTCTGAAAATACTAAAGATTCAAGTACTTTTTTCTGAGATACGGTTATTTTTTTCAAAGGAACTTTTTCTATGATTGAAATTTATTTAAACCAACTGACAAAATCTAATATTAATATCGTATTATTCTACTTTTATATCGCCATAAGAAATAATATTTCCTCTTCTGTCATAAATAAGTACCCGATGCAACCCAATAGCTCCGGCAATGGTACTTCCTGAACTAAACTCCATAGGATTAATCTGAATCAAAGTGAATCCTGTTGGTAAAGGAGAGCGCTCATCAAAGAAAATAAGCCTGAGACGGTCACGGTCGTCAAAGAAATACACTTCCAAACCATTTACAGAACCAAGTCCGGTAATTAGTAACTCAAGACTGATAACCTCGCCACTTGTTGGATTTGGGAAAGCAGGTCTTATTTCAACAAAAGAAGAATAAAATGGGCTAATACGCCAATCATCAGGGTCAGCATTTATGATTTCACCACTTGAGTTTGTTTCTGTAAACGCATTTGGAAGTCTGAAAGCTTCCTGTTCGAATTTCTTTTGTGCATCATCAGCGCTTGAACAAGCATAGATTGAAATGAAGATTATTCCAATGATAAATCGGTTAATTAATGAATTACATGAAGTCAAATGAAAAGTCTCCTTTATGGCTGATTTAAGATTAATCTTTCCGTAAATTACAAAAAACCAATTTAAACCTCACAAATCATAAACAGATAACGGAAATTCATGGTACAAATTTTAGGAATAAAGAATTGTGACACGATGAAAAAAACCTTCAAATGGCTTGAAGCAAACGATTTTGACTATGATTTCAGAGACGTAAAAAAAGATCCGCTTGAAATAGATGAAATCAGATCTCTTGCCGGCCGTGTAGGAATAGATGTACTAGTTAACAGACGTGGGCGTAAATGGAGAAGTCTTGAAATAGGTGATTTGGAACTTTCAGATGATCAGCTCATTGAACTTTTACACGAACATCAGACTATGATGAAGCGTCCGGTCGTTGTAGTTGGAGACGCCGTGATGGTTGGCTTTGAAGAGTCGGCTCTCGAAACATTCCTTGAAGAATATTTATGAGAATAAAATCTATATTATCTTGCATCCTTATTGCACTGTTTATTATAATCTTATCAGCAATCAACGGATACACTTCCAAAAATTACACTTTCAGTGATAGGCCTTCCATTACAGAAATGCTCTCTGCTAATGAATATTATGAATATGATGTTCGATATGGATTCCTCAAACTTGGAAATGTGTATGTAACCATATCAGATACAATTTACCATAACCGGCCCATGTATTTCATTCAGGCTTCTATGGTATCTAACAGTAACCTGCCTTTTGTTGGGTATCGCGAGTATAGATTTAATTCTATTATTGAAGAAGTTGAGAATACTATTAAAACACATTTCTTTTGGGTAGATAATATTCATAGAGGGATATCTCCTACCAATAGCTACTTGTTTGATTATGAAAAGAATTTGGTGTACTCTTTTGAACATCCGGCTAAACTTGATACATTAGAGCTAACAAATCATGCTTTTGGTGGCCCCGAATTGTTACTTTTAGCTCGAGCACATGCAGGAATAAATGAGCAAATAAAATATCATGTGGTTATAGATAATGAAATTAGGGAAGTAACTACAACATACACCACAAACCGTCAGAATTTAAGATCTCAATTGTCAGGTGAACGGGTTCAAGTTTATAGAGCAGACGGATTTGCTGATTTGAATGGACCTTTTGGGTTCTCAGGAAGTTTTCAGGGGTATAGTTCAACAGATGAGCTCAAACTTCCACTTGAAACACGAGTTAATGTTTGGATCGGGAGTGCTGTTATTCGATTAACGCATTTTGAACAACGGAATTGACCTTCCTTATCAAATTCTTAATTAGTAATTGAAGGTTTTTTTGATTAGACCCAAAGCTTTACTCAGATTCCATCCAAAATAAATATTTTTATACATGATTAACGTTTCCTTAAAGAAATTACCTAATTCAGAAGGGTTACCTTTACCATCTTATGAAACTTCGTTATCTGCTGGTATGGACTTGCGCGCGGCAGTTGGTGAACATTCCATCGTTATTAACCCAGGCGAACGGATTTTAATCCCTACAGGTCTCGCAATTGCTCTTCCAGAAGGTTTTGAAGCCCAAATAAGACCAAGAAGTGGTCTTGCTATTAAACATGGCATTACGATGCTCAATAGTCCGGGTACAATTGATGCTGATTATCGTGGTGAAATTAAAGTAATTACTATCAATCATGGTAGTGAACCATTCACCGTAGCTCATGGGGATAGAATCGCACAAATTGTAATTGCACCGGTTTCAAGAATCGAATGGGATGTTAAAGAAGAGCTGAGTGATACTGAACGAGGCATAGGTGGCTTTGGAAGCACCGGAGTTTAAAAATCTGCTCATTTACCAGCGTTAGGATGAATTAAATTTGTATATGCTGATGTTAACGCATTCATCAAATCAGTATTAGAAAGATTCTTTTGAAAACCATTCGTCCTTACTACCACCTTGTAAAGTACAATCACAACTACCGCAGACTTTGGTTAAGCCAAGTTGTTGCAAATTTCGGGGATTGGTTTGGGCTTCTTGCAGTTTATACACTAATTCTTCAATATACCGATTCTGAACTTTTGCTTGGCTTACTGATTGTTTTAAAAATGGTTAGCTTTGCTGCTTTCTCCCCTTTTGCAGGATACCTTGCCGACCGATTCGACAGAAGAATGCTTATGATTGTGTGTGATTTAGGTAGAGCATTGGTTGTTTTAGGGTATTTATTCGTCCAAAGTGAAGAACTCCTTTGGATTGCTTTCGCCGTCACTTCTCTTCAAATGATGATGGCTTCAATATTTGAGCCGGCTAAGTCATCCTCCATCCCAAACATAACTAGTGGAGAAGAATTGGTACATGCGAATGTGCTATCAAACCTTTCATGGAGTGTCATTTTTACCACCGGAATGGCTATAGGGGGTTTTGCCGCTGCATTTTTAGGAACGGATGCAGTTTTTATAATAAATGCCATCACCTATGTGTTATCCGCTTTTTTGATACGAAATGCTGTGATTCCGCATATTCGAGATGCTCAACATTTAGAACATCTTAAAAAGCCACTAAAAGGGATTATTAATGGATTTCGCTTTTTATTCAGCAGGGCTGAAATCATCCGTCCGGCAATGGCAAAAGGGGTGTATGAAATATCTCTTGGAGGGTTAGTCTATGTACTCATTTTAATTTCGGAAAATATTCTTTTAATGGGTTCTATTGGCTTGGGTTTACTTTATGCAGCCAGAGGTATAGGCACAGCGATTGGGCCGTTAACCATCAGAGGATTTTTTGGGGATGAAACCAAGTGGATAGGATTCATCGGCATTTGTATGGCAATAACCGGAGTTGGATATTTTTTTGTTGGATTTACCGACTCACTTATCATCATGCTTATTCTTGTTATGATTGCACATGCAGCAAGCGGCGCAAATTGGGTTATGAGTACCATCCTCATACAAAAAAGAGCACCCGACTCCTTTAGAGGACGCGTATTCAGTGCTGAATGGCTTTTCTTTACGTTGTGTGAATCGGTTTCTGTGCTATTTGCAGCCCTTATGCTTGAATTCAATATCATTAGCCTAGAAACACTCGTAAAAATTCTTGGCCTTGGGATGATTGTTGCTTCTGTTATTTGGGGTTTAACTGCGGCTCGATTTGAGAAGTTACACTTTAGTGTAAACAAATCAGGTTTTTAAACGACATTTGATGTATTTTTATCGGCTTATAAATTGAGAATACATTAAATATTTACGCTTTGAGTTTAGCAGACTGAATTTTTCGATATGCAACGTATAGATGAAAAAACATGGAGCCCGGTTAGCTGGCGCTCTTTCCCTATTAAACAAATGCCCAACTACTCTGATAAAGAGAAGCTTGAACAAGCATTTAGTGAACTTAGACAATATCCTCCTTTAGTTTCTTCTTGGGAAATTGAGGAGCTAAAGAATAAATTAGCCAAAGCTGCCCGCGGAGAAGCTTTTTTGCTTCAAGGTGGTGACTGTGCCGAAACATTTGCTGATTGTAACTCTCCTCATATCGTTAAACTTCTGAAAGTATTGCTTCAGATGAGTTTCATCATGTTGCATGAGATGAATATTAGTATTGTTCGTGTGGGAAGGATTGCCGGGCAATATGCTAAGCCACGCTCTCAGGATACAGAACGTATTGATAATACCGATTACCCAATTTATCGGGGGGATATTATTAATTCGTATGAAGCCGATTTAAATGATCGTCAACCTGACCCAAGGCGACTTATTGATGCGTACCATAAAGCCGGGCTAACCTTGAATTTTCTGCGAGCCCTTACGGATGGTGGCGGGTTTACTGACTTGCATCACCCAGAATACTGGGAACTCGATTTCATGCGTAAAAATGAATATTACCGTGAGTATGAATCCATGGTAAACTCCATCACAAATGCGATTCGTTTTATGGAAGGAATATTACCTTCTGAACTCATTACATTGCGTCAAGTTGATTTTTATGTAAGTCATGAAGCCTTGAATCTTTACTATGACTCAGCCCAAACCCGAACCGTTCCTCATAAAAAAGGGTATTACAATCTCAGTACACACATGCCGTGGATTGGAAATCGTACTCGCGCCTTAAAAGATGCACACGTTGAGTATTGTAGAGGGATAAAAAATCCGGTTGGTCTTAAAGTTGGTCCACCGTACGATATTTCCGAAATTATTGATGTCATCAAAACAATAAATCCAACGAATGAAGAAGGCAAAATGGTGTTGATTACTCGATTTGGTCAAGGCCGTGTGCTTAATGAGCTTCCGAAGCTAATTGAATCGGTAATGCAAGAAAACCTGAATGTACTTTGGAGTTGCGATCCTATGCATGGAAATACTTTTGCAACAGATGATGGTATAAAAACTCGAGATTTTAATGCCATATTGACTGATATCAAAGAAACATTTGAAGTACACCGAAACCTAAAAACTCATTTGGGTGGGGTTCACCTCGAAATGACCGGTGAGGATGTTACCGAATGCGTTGGTGGGGCGAACGGTCTCGAAGCGAATGGCTTAAAAAGCAACTACAAAAGTTTTTGCGATCCGAGACTCAATTATGAGCAAAGCCTCGAAATGGCTTTTCTGATTTCGAAAGAATGGAAGAAAAACAAAGAGTTAGCCAAGTAAAAGAGCTTATACTAACCCAATGATTTATCAGAAAATCATCCGTCCCATGTTGTTTACCAAAGACCCGGAAGAGGTACATCATCTGGCCTTTAAGACGGGCTTATGGTTGCAACAATACGATGGTTTTTGTCTTTTTTTGAAAGAATTTACGACAGTTGAACAATCTCAAAGTGACGTTATCCGGGATGGTATTCGGTTCCCGAATCCGGTTGGATTAGCTGCCGGATTTGACAAAAACGGGTTACTTCTTCCTTTATATGAAGCTCTTGGGTTCGGATTTGTGGAAATTGGAAGCATTACTGCACATCGATCAGAAGGAAATCCTAAGCCACGCTTATTCAGATTGCCGGACGATGAAGCCATCATCAACCGAATGGGATTGAATAATGATGGTGCTGGGGCGATATGTGATCGGTTAAAAAATAGAACGACTCACATCCCCGTTGGAATAAATATTGCAAAAACCCCTCTTAAAGGGTTAAGCGGTGTAGATGCTATTCAAGATTATGTTCAGTCATATAAACTTGCTTTACCGGTGGCTGATTACATCACAATCAACATTTCATGCCCGAATACAGGCGATGGTAAGTCGTTTGAAGACCCTGAATCATTCGAAAAACTCATCCATAACTTACGAGCAGTAGATGATACCCATTCAAAACCTCTTTATGTAAAATTTTCGGCGGATACAGAAGACATCCCCCTAAAAAAACTTCTTCAGATTTCAGAGCGTTATCGTGTTGATGGGTATGTTGCTGTTAATACGAGTACTACTCGAACAAACCTTAAAACCGGTTGGAAAAAGTTAAATCATATTGGGAATGGTGGTCTAAGTGGAAAACCGGTTCGAGCAAATGGCTTATCTATCATAAAAAAAATAAGGGATATCGTTGGAGGAGATAAAACGCTTATTGGTGTCGGAGGAATTTTGACACCTGAAGATGCTTATCAACGCTTAGAATCCGGCGCACATCTGATTCAACTTTACACGGGGTTAATTTACAACGGCCCTTTCCTTCCCTACCAAATAAATCAAAGGTTGAAGGAGTCAGTTTAAATCCTAAATCTATCTTGACTCACTCGTTTAGATTTTTTTCAAGTTCATTCTTTTACAGAACCACCTATCCCCTTTGCAATGAACTTTTGTGATGAGTTATAAATGTTTCGAAATAAAATTTAGCTCCAAGATTATTAAGAGTTTTTAGTTCATCTGCAATTCCGCCCCATTTTTTTCGTAAATTCATACCAAACTATTTTATTTGAAGTTACTATCTTCTCTCCACTTTTAAGGGAGGTGCTGAATAGCTCATATTGAATGAAAAATTAGTTATGTTCTGCGTCGGAAATGTCTATTTATCGGATGATATCGCATTAGCGAAATTTGCATGCAATTTAAAAGCATGTTTTGGTGCATGCTGTGTCCGTGGGGATGCAGGTGCTCCCGTACGAAGCAGTGAAATTCCCGTTTTGAAAAAAGCATGGAATATGCTGAAAAATGAACTCCGACCTCGATCAAGAGAAGTGGTTGAAGCTAATGGACTTATTTCAGGAAAGGGCGAACAACTGGAACTCGCATGTACCGATGGGGCAGCCTGCGTTTTCGTTCAATTCGAGGAAGATGGAACTGCTCTTTGTAGTATCCATAAAGCATTTTTAGAAGGGAGAATCAATTGGGCTAAACCCATTAGTTGCCATCTGTATCCCCTCCGGATAATAGAATCAGGCGAGATTGATTATGTTAACTTTGAATACATCCCTGAAATGTGCTCACCCGCTTGTGAACACGGAAAACAAACCGGTACATATCTTGCTGAGTATCTAGAAACACCATTAACCAGAAAATATGGTGCGCTCTGGTATAAGGATTTCCTGCAGGCGTGTAGAAAAATAAGAGAGGAAGTAAGCGCCAAGGTATGCTAAAACATAGGCAAGGCATTTATCAAAAACAGTCTTTACAGCAGAAGCTATCGCCTCAGCAGATTCAGTATATAAAAATGCTCCAAATGACCACGCAGGCCGTGGAGCAACGCGTAAAGGAAGAACTTGAAATTAATCCTACGCTTGAAGATCCGGACAATGAGTCTTACTCAGAAGTACCCGACTCAGGGCCAGATACTTCTTTTGACAAACAAAAAGAAGAAAATGAGATACAGGATGATAAGGAAGTCAACTGGGAAGACTATCATTCTGATTCCGTAAGTACCGGTACAGGTTCTTCCAGCAATTGGAATCCGGATTATGATGATTGGCGTGATTTACCCGCACCTTATGAAGAATCTCAACTAGAAAAACTTGAAAATCAAGTGACTATGCTTGATTTCTCAGACAAGCAACGCCTAATTGCTGATCAAATTCTAGGCTCTATTGATAACGATGGCTATTTTCGTCGAGACTTATCGGCAGTTGCTGATGGAATTGCCTTCCAGACCGGCTTCCCTGTAACTAAACAAGAAGCTGAAGAAGTACTACATGTCATTCAGAGATTGGATCCTCCAGGCATTGCAGCCCGAAATCTTCGAGAATGTTTGGTTATTCAACTGGAAGTGTTAAAATCAAATAGTAAAGGCAAAGAAATTGCTTTAGAAATGATGAGGAATCACTGGGATGATTTCGAAAAAAAACATTTTGAGAAAATCATAAAAAGAATGGGGATTGATGAAGATGATTTTCGGGAAGCATACGAGTGCCTAAAAACACTTGATCCAAAACCGGGTTCATTTGAAACTCAAACTATGGATGCCGGAAATTATATCACTCCGGATTTCGAAGTCTATTTCAAACCTGCCCTTCTTGAAAACGGAGATGAAGATGAACAAAATGGAGAGTTTATGATTACTCTCCACCGAAGAAATATGCCCGAACTTCGCGTATCAGCGAAGTATGAACGTATGTTGAAGGAGCTAGATGAACGTAGACAAAAAGATAAAGAAACCCAGCAGACCAGAAATTTCATCAAAGACAAGCTTGAATCGGCACGTTGGTTTATGGATATGCTCAGACAGCGAAAAGAAACGCTCATGAACGTAATGAAGACAATCGTTTCACTTCAAGAATCCTTTTTCAAAAGTGGTAAAGGGATTCGTCCAATGATTTTGAAAGATATTGCTGAACGTGTAAACTTAGATGTATCGACTATTTCACGAGTCGTGAACGGTAAGTACGTTCAAACATCATTTGGAGTTTTCGAACTTCGTTACTTCTTTAATGAAGGCATCGCAACGGAGAGTGGCGAGGATATTTCTAACCTTGAAGTAAAAAAATTGTTAGCTGAAATAATTGATAACGAGCCAAAAAATAAGCCCTGGAGTGATGAGAAGCTCACATCTTTGCTAAACGAAAAGGGATTCCAACTCGCGCGTCGAACTGTAACAAAATACCGGGAGCAACTCAAATATCCCCCAGCAAGACTAAGAAAGATGATCGTTTGAGTTCAGTGTTGTTGGTTTATGTGGTTCCATACTCTACCATCCCCAAATTTCATGCTTCCTTTTTTCCGATCGTTTTGATGATATCAGGGGATATTCTTCCATGATTAGAGTCGGAATCTTGACTTGAAATAGTATTTATTGTTTTTTCGCCAGACAGTTTTGCTGCTTTTTCGTCGGCTTCTTGTTCTAATTGACTCATTTCTTTACGGATGGCATCCAAAGAGTTTCTTACTTTCTCTTTTTGCTCAAACGCTTCGGCTTCTTCTATGGCTTTGGCATCTTTAGGAATGTGTTCGTCTAAATAGACTTCGAGGCGCGCTTCTGCCATGGTGACTTTCTCACGGAGTTTTCCCAAGGCAGAATGCAAGCCGTCTATCACAGGAGTCGGATCGATTTGCTCGAGCGCGCCGGCAATTTTTGCTTTTCGCTCGTATTGCTCAAGCTTCTTCCGGCTTTCCCGTATGGATCTATAATGCTCCTTATATTCTTCCTTTAATCGCTCTCGTTCTTGCCTGCTATCCATAAGAAATATTATTTAAGAAACTGTTTTTTTAATTGAGACCGCTTAGAAAGCTTCATAAAACGACATAAAGACATGAAGTTTGACAAAACTGAGCCTTAGAATTTTTATCAGACAATTCATCTTAATATAGTTTACTATCCGATGAATCATTAATTACTACTGATTCAATTCAAAAACTTAGGAAGTCTTTTCTCTACCAATGGTTTTGCCACCTTTTTCAGGTGCTTCGTCAAAATCTTCAATTTCAATCTTTTTTAACTTTGGTATTTCATCAGCTGAACTCTTATTCATTTCAGACTTAAACTGATTCACTAGCTCAGAAGCGCGTAATTTTTCAGCATCGATTTCGATTTCGAGCGTTTTTGTATCAATGCTTTCAAGGGCAATTTCAACTCGGGCTTCATTTCTTGCCGTTTGCTCGTTTAATCGATTTAGCATTTCGGAGTGCGTAGCATCTAAGCCACCGACTTCAAACTTCTCTAATGCATCAGCTATTTTTGACTGCCATTGGGCACGTTCATTTGCACGAAGTGCTTCACGAGCCTCTCTGATTTTGCGATCTTTTTCACGCATAAATGCACGTTTTACCTGCATAGCTTTCTCATAAGCCTGCTCAGCAAACTTTTCTTGCTCCACGGTCTGAACAACATTTTCGCGGGCCTTCTCAAGCTGCAATGCATAGGTTTCGGCGATATCATCTCGGTTAGCATTGATTGCCGCTTTAATTTTGCTGATTAAGTCCTGCTCCATCTTCTCGTACTTTTGACGGTCTTTACGAAGCATCATCAGATTTGCCTTTACTGTGGCAATATTTTCATTCATCCGGGGAACCTGATCATTCATTTCACGAATATTCTGTTCTAGTATCAATTTTGGATCTTCCATACTAGATACAATCCCACCAAACATTGATTTAATTGCTCTTACAAATCGTTTCCACATAGTGTTGAGGTTATGGTTAAGGCTAAGGTTGAGGTTGAGAAAGCTGAAAGCTGAAAGCTGAAAGCTGAAAGCTGAAAGCTGAAAGCTGAAAGCTGAAAGCTGAAAGTTAATATTTTCTATGGTTTAGCTAACATTCTATTTTCATTTTTTCTCGTTTTCTTGCTAATTTGCTTGGTTTAAATTTTTTTGAGCTTTGAGCTTTGAGCTTTGAGCTTTGAGCTTTGAGCTTTGAGCTTTGAGCTTTGAGCTTTGAGCTTTGAGCTTTGAGCTTTGAGCTTTGAGCTTTGAGCTTCTACTTCAAATACGGTACAGTTGAATAATCAAACGCTCGGGTTCCATCTCGGTCAATAACATGCGTTACAA